>OBLV0100000031.1_pt1 | contig 107741 bp, 92 predicted proteins | sample 1520071 | NCBI WGS metagenome assembly OBLV01 (sample SAMEA3888446, study PRJEB22518) | metagenome | reverse complement strand
ATGGTCGTCGCTGGCGGTGGCCAGGGTGTGTCCGTCGGGGCTGAAGGCCACCGCGGCCACGCGGCCGGTGTGGCCGGTGAGGGTGAGGGTGGGATGAGTGGGGTCGGTGAGGTCCCACAGTCGGGCGGTATGGTCGTCGCTGGCGGTGGCCAGGGTGTGCCCGTCGGGGCTGAAGGCCACCGCGTACACAGGGCCGGTGTGGCCGGTGAGGGTGGCGGTGAGGGTGGGATGAGTGGGGTCGGTGAGGTCCCACAGTCGGGCGGTATGGTCGTCGCTGGCGGTGGCCAGGGTGTGTCCGTCGGGGCTGAAGGCCACCGCGTACACGGGACCGGTGTGGCCGGTGAGGGTGACGGTCAGGGGCGTGCCCGTGATGGTGGCGTACAAGCTAGCGCTGCTCTCCGCAGTAGGTCGGATCCGGTATGCGGCAAGGCCAAGCTTCAGCGCTAGAGCGGGGTCGCTGCCGCGTTGGGCTTCGGCCTGCGCAACCAGTCCACGGGCGGTGGCCAACACTTTCTGGTCTTCTGCGGTCCGGCGTTGTATGACGGCCATGGTGGTAATGGCGAAGGCAACCACCAGTGCCGCCGCCACTGCTGTGCGGGACAGGCGTCGGTGGCGCTGCTGGTGGCGGATGCTGGCGTGCAGAAATGCCCGCACCGCGGCACCGAGATCTACCCGCCCACTGGTCACCTCGCGGCGTCCCTGCAGCGCGCGGAGGCGAGCAGCGATAGTGCTCTTGACCGTTGGGTGGACAGGGTGGACCCGCCGTAGCTGTGCTCCGGTGTTGGAGACAGCCGCGGCCAGTCGTTCACTTTCCCACAGGAACGACGGTCTGCGTCCTGCGTGCTCCCATTCAGTTGCCGCCTGCTCCAACGTCCGTCGCATCCGCAGCATTGCTCCGGCGGCGCTGATGGCCTGGGCCAGCGGGGGCCAGGCGGTGAGGAATGACTCGTGCGCGACGCCGAGCAGTACCGTTTCCGCACGCTTGCTCGTGGCCAGCAGACGGTGCGCGATGAAGGTATTCAGCTCCACCCGCGCCGGCTGTGGTAGCTGCTGGTAGTCGATGTCCAGCCGGGTGGGCTGCCCGATCTCATCGAGGGTAACCAACCGCAGCAACGAGTCGAGTACGTCGTTGCGGTCGCGTCCATTTCCGATCCGTTGGTTCGCGGCCAGCGCCTCGGTCAGCGCGAGATCGGCTTGGCGGATCAGCGCTCCTTGCACAGCGCCGAGTTGGTCATACCGCTGCCGGGACAACGTAGCCCCACGAGGAAGACCAGTGGCGAGCTGTTGGAGGGTGAAAGCGAGCAGCGGCAGCGCATCGCCACTAGCGGTGTCCGCGACCATCCGGCTGACCAACTCGGGGTCCACGCTTAGACCGGCCAGCCGAGCCGGTCCTTCGATCACCCGGGGCAGGACCGCTGGGTCCAACGGCCGCACGGTCACGCTGCGGATCGAAAGCTGCGCGAAGTGGGGGTCGGCCAGTAGCGGGTCGAGGAACTCCGAGCGAAGAGTCACCACCACCTGGACCGATCCAGCCACCGCGGGCCGAAGCACCTTGGCAAGCTGTGCCCGACCCGTGGGTGAGGATCGGGTCAGAATTTCCTCGAACTGGTCGATCACGACCAGTAGTCGTTGCCGCGGTGACGAGAAGCCCGTACTCAGGAGATCCTCGACGGCAAGGACCAGGCTGTTGCCGTCATGGAGGTGCTGTCGCATCTGCGCCGGGGTGCCGCGGGCAGTGTGCGCAAGCTCCCGGGAAAAGGCAGCGACCGGATCCGTGCCCGGCACGAACGGGGCCAGTGTCGCCCAGCCCGGCTCGGCAGCCATGGCAGGCAGCAGACCGGCCCGCACCAGGGAGGACTTCCCGCACCCGGAGGGGCCCACGACAACGACGATCTGCCCCTCGCCTCGCCTGCCCAACGATCGCAACAAGCGCACCAGCTCGTCCACCTCGTGGTCGCGGCCAAAAAACGCCCGGTGCATCTCGACATCGAAGGCGCGAAGGCCCGGAAACGGTGACCGTTCGTCCAGCCACCCTGCGCCGCCAACGGCGTCGAGTTCCCGCAGTAGTCCGCAGATCCGTTCCCGTGGCTGCGGTTGCGCATTGTGATAGGCGATAAACTGGAGATCCTTCAGCAGCGGATGGCTCACCCCCTCCTCGGCTGCCAATGGCAATATCCTGCTGCCGAGCGTCTTTGCGGCGACGATCTCACCAAAACACCACTGCGATGTCGCGTAGTCACCGGTCACGATGCAGACGACGGCATCAGCCCACCGCAGCCGCTCATATAACCGCTCCTCCCACCGATCCCCGGCTTCAATACCGTCCTGCCGGTCGTTGGCGAGGAAAACCTCATGCCCGTCCGCTGTCAGCCAGCCCCGCACGTCAGCGGCGAGTCCGTTGCCCTTGCTCGAATGACTGAGGAAGACTCGAGCCATAGCACCTCCCCCGCGGGTCGACCGCCAACCTGACTGACACAGTAACGCCCTCGGCTCGGCTACTGCGACGTCGCCGACGCGCACGTCGTGGGGCTAGCCAGGCTGCGATCTTGACAGCCTGCGAGGTGCTGCCGGGGCGCTGGGGCGGGTGGACAGCTGAGGGGCGCCTCGGTAGATTCACTCGCGCGCTCCATCGCACATCGGCGCGCCGCACGACGTACCGAGGTGTCGCCGGGGAGGGTTGATGCCTGCAGTCCTGGTCGACAAGGATGATCAGTACGTCCTGAACCACTGCACCCGCTTCCTCGCCCGCGACTCGGTGGATCCGCGGCATGATTTCGGCCAGTACGCACCGGGAGATTCCCGAGCCGCCATCTGCGAGGCGTGGCGGTTCCCTATCGTGGACTCCTACTATGACGGTCAGTCTACTGAGTTGTCGTACGCGTACAACAATGTGACGTTCGTCCGCGATGGCCGCGCTATCCGCTTGCAGTCCGTCTCGGTGGTCGGCAGCTTTGGTGACCTGTACGCCCCGATCCCGCTGCGACCGGTGAAGTTCCTGGGCGAGGATACCGGGCTGTACACGATCACCCTGAAAGTGCCGAAAGGTCAAGTGCATACCTACAAGTTCGTGGTCGACGGCCGGCCTGAAGTGGACCCGGTCAACCCGCAGCAGTCCATTGCCGACAACGGTCAAGCCTGGTCGCGGTTCTTTACCGATGGTTGCCAAGTGCCGTTGGTGCTCAGCCGCCGGGAACGCGAGCTACTTGGCCGGCTGGTTTCCCACCTGCTGCCATTCCGGCTGCCCGAGAACAGCCGATTCATCCAGCAGGTCTACAACTCACTTGACCACGCGGCCCGCGAGCAGCAGTTTCCCCTGGCGTACCGGTTGGACGAAGAGGTCGGCGTGGTCAACTATATCGACAAGGTGCTGGCCCGGACCGAGCAGCACAACGCCGATGATTACCACACCTGCCTGTTTATTATCGACGGCCTGCTGCGGAGCCGGCACGGTGGTCTGGATCCGCTGCTGCTGGCCGCCGATGAGTACGCGGCGCTGTACGACGAAATGGCGACCGACCGGGTCAACGGCTGGGACACCGGTCGGTACGGCAGCCCGCGCTATTTCCTGCTGCTAATGCGCCGGCATGCCATGACCGGCGCATTTGTCCACCCCAAGGCCGGTGGTAATTCAGGTACCGCTGGCTGGAGTTACCTGGAAGACCGCTTTACCGACGCTGCGCACCAGACCCTCTTTGACTGGCGGCGCGCCATTGAGGCTCCGCTCGGCCACAACACGGACTATCGGGGGTGAGGCGGGGTGGCCGAGGAGGAGGTCGACGTCCTAGTGATCGGCAGTGGCGCTGGCGGCGCGCCACTGACCGCCACCTTGGTGCAGGCGGGTCGGCACGTGCTGGTCATGGACAAAGGTCCGCTGCTGCGTACTCAGGCTCAGGCGCCGGACGGGCTGAGCGACTTCAAGCGGGACGAGACGTTCGCGACCGGCTCGGAAAAGCGCATTACCGTGCCCGGCGTGGCCAACCGTGGGGACACCTTCTTCGCCAGCCACGTTGAGCCGGACCTCAACGACGAACCGCACGTCTACTTCGGCGAGGACGGCCAGGACCGGGTGACGATCGAGGGCTATACCGCCCAGGTTGTCGGTGGCGGCACCCAGCTTTATGGCGGGGTCTCGTTGCGGTACATCCCGGATGCCTTCCGGCTGGCGTCATTTAACGCCGGGCGGACCGACCTGCGTGCCGATCCGGCCGGCGAGGTGCTGCGCGAGGCGCGGGACTGGCCAATTAGCTACGACCAGCTCGAGCCGTACTACAGCAAGGCCGAGGAACTCGTCGGCATCAACGGCACCCGGGACGGTCAGGAGAAACCGGCCTCGGTGGACCACTACCAGCCCCCGCTCGACCCGAACCCAATCAGCGCCTACGCGGCGGCCGGGATGGATGCGCTCGGGATGCGGCGCTACCGTACGCCGCTCGCGGTCATCACCCAGGACCACGCGCCGAGCGGTCGCACCGTCCCGGCCGACCGGGACACCATTAAGACGGCGTTCGTCAACCGTTACGGCGATCCGCTCGGGCTGAAGTCCAACACCTGGGTGTCGCTGCTCGCGCCGCTGGTCGGCAAGCCCGGTTTCGAGCTGCGGCCCAACTGCGTGGTCATCCACCTGGAGGCCGCCGGCTCGCAGGTGACCCGGGTGCACTACCGTGACCCGACCGGCCAGCAGCGCACCGTGAAGGCCAGGACGATCGTGGTGGCCTGCTCGGCAATAGAGTCTGTCCGGTTGCTGCTGCTGTCGGCCCAGCAGGATCCCACCTTTGCGCAGCGGGTCAACCCCAACGGCCTGCTCGGGGCGTACTTTCTCACCCATTGCTTTGGTGGCGCGCAGTGTGTCGTACCGGGCCGGGCGGATAAGTCCAAGACGCTGGACAGCGACTGGGCCACCGACCATTGCGCCACCGCGGACTTCATCCGGACCAACGGGCTGTGGGCCGGCGGCGCGATTTACAACAACACCTCTGACGGCGCTTTGCCAATCTCGCTGGCCCGCACCTGGCAGGCGATGGATATGGACAACATGTGGAAGGGCTACCTGTCCGACACCTCGATTGTCGGTGACGGTTTCGAGGCGTACCTGGAAGAAAACTTCGGCCGCCGGCTGTCGGTGGCGTTCATGGCCAACCAGGTGCCGCAGCGTACCAACCGCATTGAGCTGCACCCGACCGTGACCGATAAGTGGGGCCGGCCGGTCGCCTATATCCGTAAGACCTGGCACAGCCATGACCGCGCGCTGATGGAGATGCTGGCTGAGCAGTGCCATCAAATCCTGGTACGCGGCGGCGAGGTGACCGACGTGAGCTGGGGGTCGGTGGAGAATTCGGTCGTCCGGATCGCCAACCATGTGCTCGGCGGGGCCCGGTTCGGCACCGATGAGGCCGATTCGGTGCTGGACCCGGACTGCCGGGTCTGGGGCTTTGACAACCTTTACGTGACTGACGGGTCGTTCATGCCGACCTCTGGTGGCGGCAACCCGACACTCACCATCCAGGCCAACTCGTTCCGGGTCGGCGACATCCTGACAGGCAGGTAAACCGGATGGACACCCGCTTCGACGAGATTTTTACCCATCCGGAGAACGAGATTTTCCGGGTCGTCTTCTTCCCGGACCGGATTTACCACGCCCAGTACCTGTACGCGACCCGCTCCTCACGCTACCGCTACAACGTTACCGAGGTTCGCGGCGGGCCGGACATCAATGTCATGAAAGGCGAGGTCTACCTCGGCGGCAGCCGGCTGTGCGGCGTGCTGCGGGTGGAGTACACCGGCAGCCGGTTGGTCGAGCAGGCCCGGCAGTTCGACCGGCGGCTGGGTCCAACGATCAAGGCGTGGGTCCGGGTGATGCCGACCGATCCGGCCAAGTCCGGTGAGAGCATCGTGACGCTGCACTGGGATCCGGTGATTAGTGCGTACGCCGTGGAGGTGTGGGAGACGCTGGAGCCTCCAGCCGGGACCACCCACGACCACCGGATACTGGCCCTGATGGGCCGCAACGCCCCGATTACCCGCGCCTCAGAACTCAGCCCGGCGCTGGCCGACCTGCCGGGGTTGCGGCACATTGCGGTGGCGTTCCGGGAAGACGACCGGTTGTTCCCGACCGGGCAACCGATCGGCAACCTCCAGTGGGACAACGACTACCTGCGCTCGCATCAGGCGCCGAACACCCCCGAGCCCAGCTCTGATGCTAATACCGTGCTTGACCAGAACTACTTGCTGAACTTCCAGCGCGGCTTTTACCTCCCAGATGCCTCGGCGGTGCCGCCGGTGAACTACCGCAACCCAATGACCGATCCGGGCAACCCCGAGCGCCGGGACGACAATATCGTGCAAATGCGCTGGCTGTTCCAGCGGGAGCTCGGCGGTGACTTGGTGTTTTTCCACGAGGTGACGATCCCACCTGGGGCCGTCGAGGGCACCCACCGGCATATTGGGTCCGAGGAGCTGTACTACATCGTCTCCGGCACCGGGATCGCGTACCTGGCCGATGGCGACGACCCCGCGACCGGGGACCACCCGCTTGTCGAGCGGCCGCTGTACGGGCTGGATCCGATCCAGTGCCGCGAGCTGCCGGTCAAGCAAGGCAGCGTCGTCTACACCAAGAGCGGCGGCGTACACGGCATCCGCAACCCCGGCACCGAGCCGCTGCGGTTCGTTGCCTTCCTATACCAGACCACCTGACCACGACAACCCACCTGGACGGGGAGCATGCCGGAGCTGGTCCATACCGACAGTGTCTTCCGGGTCGACCCGGGTACGACGCCGCCGTACGACACCGACAACCCGCTGCTGCGCTTGCTCGGCGTGGTTGAGACCAGCCGGCTCGCAGCGGCCCGCGAGGCGTACGAGCACCGGTCGTTGCAGTACGTGTTCCCGCTGAGCTGGTTGCAGTTGTGGGGGCCGAGCGCCCCATCGACCGACGTCCTCGACCCGGCGCAACAGGACAACAAGACCGACTTCCAGAAGCAGAACGTCCGCGACTACCACCTCGGCGACACCCGGGCGGTGCGCGGCTGGGCGGTGGCCGGGAGCCAGCGGCTGCCGGTGCTCCAGCTCTCCTACCGGGCTGGACCGGATTCTGTCCTGGCCACTGCGGGGCGCAGCTCGGCGACGCGATCGGCTTGGTGGTGTCGGTCGCCGGCGGCCCGCAAGCCACCTTGCGCGCACCGTACGATACCGAGAGCGGCCGCTACCTGGTCGAGCTGTGGGGACGCTCCGGCGACGGGCTGCGCGACTTGGTCGACGACCGGGGCAAGGCGGCGCTGGACGCTGGCCTGTTGCAGGCCCGGCCGGACTTGATCCAGGGCGGCCCGGATGACTTCGCTCGCGAGCGGGTCGACGGGCAGGATCTTCGGGGGGTCTCGCCGCAGCACGCCATGCACCCGATCCGGCCGCTGTATATCGATGTCCGGTGGACCGCCGGCGCTGACGGCAGCGGCGCCGCCGACCCGGCCGGCGGGACGCTGCGGCTGGGCTTTGAGATGCAGGTCCGCGGCTGGGATGCGTACTTGGGGGTCGGCACCAGCCCTAACCCGCACGGCGGCGTGGGGTTCCTGGAGTACCGCAACGTGTTCAGCGAGTACGGTCGGTACGCCGGCAGCGGCGAGCTGATCCGGCGGCTGGAGCCGTACAACTTCGATGCGTTCGGGCACAAGGGACACGCCAGCGGCGATGTCGAGCCGTTCATGGCCGTGACGTACATGGACCTGCACGTCCTGGAGTCCGCCTGCGGGATCGGGCTGCACCGGCACCGGGACAACCAGGAGGTGTTCTTGATGCTGGACGGCGAGGGGATCATGGTGGTCGGTGACTGGGCCGACTCGGGGACCCGGGCCCGCTCGTTCGAGGTGCGCGCGCTGCCCGCGGGCTCGCTGGCCATGTTGCGCGGCGGCAACCTGCACGGGTTGATGAATCCGACCGACCGGCGCGCCTCGCTGTTCATGTTCGGCGGCTACGACTAAAACTGCGGGAGAGCCTGATGACGCTTTTCACCGGTGCCGTCGGGCCAGGCGACCCGCGGCGGCTGGGCGCCACCTGGGACGGGGCGGGGACTACCTTCGCGGTGTTCTCCTCGGTGGCGGCCTACGGCGGGTCGGTCACGCTCATCCTGCTGGACGATGTGCCGTCCGGCGGCCCCGAGCGCGCGGTCCGGATGTGGTGCGAGCAGGATGTGTGGACTTGCCGGGTGCCGGGGGTGGGGCCGGGCCAGCGCTACGGCTACCGGGTTGCCGGGCCGGACGACCCAGCCCGCGGGCTGTGGTTTGACGCTTCGGTGCTGCTGGTCGACCCGTACGCGTACGCGATGACCCCAGCCGATCCGGCGCAGCCCCGGCGGATGCACGCGGTGGTGGTCGATCCGGCCTTTGACTGGGGTGACGACCGGCCGCCCCGCCGGCCGTGGAGCGATACCGTGCTGTACGAGACGCACGTCAAGGGGCTCACCGCCCGGCATCCGGCGGTGCCTGAGGCGCAGCGCGGCACCTTTGCCGGGCTGACCCACCCGGCCGTGCTGGCGCACCTGACCGGGCTTGGGGTGACCGCGGTCGAGCTAATGCCGGTGCACCAGTTCGTCCCGGAGCAGGTGCTGCTCGACCGACAGCTCACCGACTACTGGGGTTACTCCACGCTGGGCTTCTTTGCCCCGCACGCCGGGTACAGCTCGGCCGGCAGCCGGGGGGAGCAGGTCCGCGAGTTCCGCGAGATGGTGCGCGGGCTGCACGCCGCCGGGCTGGAGGTGATCCTCGACGTGGTGTACAACCACAGCGCGGAAGGGGGGCCCGGCGCGCCGGCGCTGTCGCTGCGCGGGCTGGCGAACGAGGTGTACTACCGGCTCGACCCGACCGACCTGAGTCGCTATATCGACACCACCGGCACCGGGAACAGCGTGGACAGCGGGCGGCCGGAGGTGCTCCGACTGATCTGCGACTCGTTGCGCTGGTGGGTGTCTGAGATGCACGTTGACGGCTTCCGGTTCGACCTGGCCGCAGCCTTGGCCCGCCAGCATGGTTACGTCGACCGGCTTGCCGCTTTCTTTGACCTGCTTTACCAGGACCCGGTGCTCTCGGCGGTGAAGCTGATCGCCGAGCCGTGGGACGTCGCCGCGCCGGACAGCTACGCGGTAGGCCGGTTCCCCGCCGGCTGGGCGGAGTGGAATGACACTTACCGGAATGCCGTCCGGGACTTCTGGCGCGGCCAGGGCCGTCCTGGCGAACTGGCCACTCGGGTCGCCGGCTCCAGCGACATTTACGGCGCAACGCGGCGCGGCCCCGACGCCTCGGTGAACTTCGTCACCGCGCATGACGGGATGACGCTGGCAGATTTAGTCAGCTACCAGCGTAAGCACAACGAGGCGAATGGCGAGGGCAACCAGGACGGCACCTCCGACGACCGGTCGGTCAACCACGGGGTGGAGGGCCCCACCGACGACCCGTTGGTACGCGCGGTGCGCGGCCGGCACCGGCGCGCGCTGCTGGCCAGCATGTTCGTCTCGCAGGGGGTGCCGATGATCGAGGGCGGCGACGAGCTGGGCCGTACCCAGGGCGGCAACAACAACGCCTACTGCCAGGATGGCCCGCTGAGCTGGTACGACTGGACGGCCACCGACGACAGCCGGGCGATGACCGCGTTCACCACGCGGGCGATCCGGCTCCAAGCGGCGCACCCGGCGCTGCGCCGGCGTACCTTCCTGACTGGCAACCTCGCCGACGGCCCCGGGCCGCTGCCGGATGTCACCTGGATCGGGCCGGACGGGGCGCCAATGTCCGCCGCCGGCTGGGCTGACCCGGCGGCGCACTTCCTCGGCTGGCTGTTGGCCGGCGACCGTACCGACCTGCTCGACGCCGCCGGGGCGCCGCGACCCGACATCGACGTACTGGTGCTGGCCAACGCCGGTCCGGAACCGGTGACCCTGCCGCTGCCGGGGCGGCCGGGTGCGGCCTGGACCGTCGAGCTGGACAGCAGCAGCGAGGACGGGACATCGCCGTCGGCGGCCCCGCTCGCGGCCGGCACACCGATCACGGTCCAGCCGTTGTCGCTGGTGGTGGCCGGCGCCCCGCTGACCAGCGGTTGAGGCGGCGTTGTTCATGATGGTCAGGTGCGTTCGACCGGCTGCGGGTCAGCCGCCCAACAGCGCAGCCTGCGGTGTCATGGCACTGCGGGACTGGTCAACGAGGCGAGCCGCCGCGGTGCCCAGCCCGGTGGGACCGCCGAACGGCGGCAGCCCGGCCGCCGGGTGATATCGCAGTTCGGATTCGTCGTAACGGTGGCATCCCTCATGCCATCTGAGGATCCCGGACAGCCAGTTCTGGAGTTCCCCGGCGTAGCCCATCAATGCGTTGCGCGTGTCGGTGTCCAGGTTGAGATCCTCGAAGAGGGCGGGCAGTTCGATAGCGACGATGTGCTCGAACTGGCGCATCCGGGCGGTCATCAGACCGTTAACGACGTCAACGGCGCGGTCAAGGTCGTAGTTCAGGAAGTTCTGGACGACGAGTACACAGTTGTGGAGTTCACCCTCGAATTGGATCTCCTTCTGGTAGGAGAAGATGTCGTTGAGCAGGCAGACGTAGTCCATCGCCGAGTTCTCTAGCGCCCAGATCGGCCGGGTCTGGTAGAGTTCGGATGGTACCGAATCATTGTAGGCCAGCCGACACAGGCTCTTGGTGAGATCCGAGCCAAAGGTCTTGCGGCGCATCTCGACGTAGTCGATCGGGTCGGGAATGCGGTTCTGCATGTGGTTAGCGATTTCCCACAACCAACTTGCGTTCATACTCTCGATCGCGGTGCGAAACGCGCGACGTGCGCTCACGGTCATGGGGCCCGCGGTACGGGACCACAGGTCGGCCAGGCCACGTTCCAGCGCATTGACGGGGACCGCGGTGATGGTGGAGTCCTCCACCGGCATAAATTCGGACAGCCGCTCGTTGCATATCCGCGCGCCCACGATGTCGCCGGTATGGCCGAAAATCACCGGATAGTAGTCGTCCCCATAGGTGCCCCAGGTGAGCCAGCACGTCGTCAGGTTCAGTCCGTCGGGGGTCGCGTCTGGATGGATCCCGGCCGCACACAGGGCAAAGTCGAACGCTATGAGCTTATGCTCGTCCCAGATGCCGGGTACCGGGTCCAGCATCCCCATCTGGTATGACCACTCCACATCGTAGCGGCGGGCGGCGGCTAGGTGCGGGCTTTCCTTGACCGGGAACGGCATGTAGAAGTCGGGACGTTCTACCGGCCCGACGACCTGGTACGGGACGTGCGTGAAGCTCTTCAGCCGCTGCGGTGCCGTCGAGACGAGTGAGTACGCGATGCGCGCCGCTGCGGTGCCGAGGCCCGTCGGGCCACCCAGAACGCTGGTCGGGGCCGGCGACTTGTCATTCATATAGCGGCTCGACCGCATGTGCCACTCGTGACCACCGGACTGCCAGTCCTGCAACCCCTTGACGTAAGCCAATACGGCCAACCGGCCTTGCGGATCGACGCCGTACTCCTCGAGCAGCGGGGGCACCTCGGTGACAGCGGTGTGCTCGAACTGGTGTAGCCGGGAGGTGAGCAGATCGTTGATGGTGTCGGCGGCTTCCTGAGTCCCGCAGTCGAAGAATCGTTCGAAGACCAGCACGCCGTTGCTGAGTTCGCCTTCGTCGAGGACCTCGCGCTGGTAGGAGAACAGGTCGTTGCGTAGGTGTACCCCGTCGGCAAAGGTGTCCCTGAGCACCTGCATTGGCCGGGTCGCGGCGATCACCGCGGGCACCTCGGCACCGGCAGCGTGTTCGACGATATTCGCTGACCACGGGGCGCCGCCGACCCTGCGCCGCATCTCGACGTACTCGATGGGGTTGGCAACCCGGTTCTCGTTGATGTTGGACAGCTCCCACAGGGACTCGTCCAAGAGATTCTTGGTGTTGTTGGCAAACCGCCGCCGCCAGTCCGCGGACATCGCCGGAACGGTACGGGTCCACAAGTCCGCGAGGCCGCGTTCCACCGGGTTGGTCGGGGTCTCGGTGATCGGGCCGGCTACTGGCATGAATGCTTGCAACCGGTCGAGATACTCCTTGGCGCCTGCCATGTCGTGAGGTCGCTTGTAGAGCTCCAGGAAGTGGTCGTCAAAGTAGAACACCCAGACGTACCAGTCGGTCACCAGGTCAAGTTCCGGACCGTCTGCGTCCGGGTGCGTATAGGAACAGAGCATTGCGTAGTCGTGGGAGTCGAAGTCGTGCTCATCCCAGATCGCAATACCGTTCTGCGGCGCGTCGATCATGTCCATCTCGTAGGCCCAAGCCTTGCTGTGTTCCCGAGCTTGTTCCACGTTCGGGTTCAGCCGTGCCGGGTAGGGCATATAGAACTCTGGTAGCTCGAAAGGCTGCATGACCCCGTACCAAACCTTTCTTTATTACGGACCGGCGGTCCCAACCCATTGCAGGCACCTAAGGCTCGATGAGGCAGCCAGTATGCTGCTACGGTTGCACATGATCGAACTCTCGATTTCCTCGACTGGCCCAGCCACTGAGCTTCAACGCGGTAATGGAGGAGCGCACCGTAACATGACGCGCGGTCGCCCTTCATGTGAGCCGAGTCGTCGTGGCGTGGATGTCTGGCTCGTCGCGCCGCCCCCCGTCCTGACTGGCTGTCCGCGTTCGAGCCATGCTGCCACATCCATGCACGACGTGGAAGTCCCACTTATGCTCGACCCGGTAGCTCGAGCGGGCGGGGGTGCGGGTCAGTATTCGTCCTATGTGGACGGTCGGGTGGGGTGCTGGAAGCCGGCGCGACTGGTTCGGTCCTCCTACTGCGGCCCTCTTTCCGCGGCCCAGTGACCAGCACCCGCGACCCCGGCCCCGGTACGGTGCGCGAGAGGCTGTAGACCTGTGCGGCCAGCCGGGCGAGCGGGCCAGCGGGTGGTTAGTCGCGGGTGGCTCCTGCCGGCCAGATGATCCGGAGGGTACGGCCCTGCTGCTGTGCGGCGGTGACCACATCAGCGGTACCGCCCAGGCCCTGTGCTGGCTTGCCGTCCCAGACGGCCAGTAGCTCGGACACCATGTCGATCATGCGCTGGCTGCCGACGAGGTGGGCGTGGGGACCGGACTCCTCCAAGTCCAGCCGGTATACTGCGCTGGCCCGCGCCAGTAGGCTGTCGTAGCTGGCATGGTGCTCGGCCGGCAGGCCGTCGCGGTAGTTGGCTGCGGGGACGATGACCTCAATGGTGCCGCCGAGGTCGAGTACGGCATGGGCGAAGATCGTGTCTGCGCCGTCGGCAAGGCAGGTGACGCCGACCAGCTCGGTGCCGGTGTCCTGCAGGGCCGCGCGGATGGCGGCGTCGACCAGTGCGGTGGTGGTGGCATTGAGGCCGCGGTGGCCGGTGATGCCGACTCGGGTCACGGTGGCAGGTCTCCCCATCAACTCAGAACTGCGCGGCGCGTATGTGGTCGTCAAACTCGCGGACGATAGGCGCGGTGTGTGACCCGTTAAAGTGCTGACGGAATTTCCGAGCGCGAGCGAGAACGCGGCCGGAGTGGACCCGCCTGCCTAGTTCGATGGCTTCGATGGCGACTCGAAATGCTTCCTCGATTTCGCTGCCCTGCAAGTGTGCTTCCGCGAGATCGAGTTGAAGTAGTCCGCGCTGTTTAGCGTGACCAGCGCGGAGGAAGCCGACCGCGTCATCGGCGGCTGATATGGCGATCTCTGGCCGGTGGAGGCGTACCGCACAGGTAAGCCGGTGTCGCGCTACCTTCTCGTGATCGAACTGAAAGACCCACGGCCAAGGTACGGGTCCGTCCGCGGCGATGGATTGCACTGCCTGGTCGGCACGTTCAAGGGCTTCCCAGGTGGCATGCTCTTTTTGTGCGCCTGCTTGCGCAACAGCTTCCAAGGACGACAACCAGGCAACCGCAATAGCTGGGCATCCTGGCCCGAGCTGCGTTGCGGCACGCCGCAGGATCGCGATGCCTTCGGCGGGGCTTCCTTCGTACACGGAGAGGGTGGCGAGGCTGCCCAGCATGTACGCTGTCAAGGTGCTATTGCCGGTGCTCGTGGCAGCCTTGACTGCGGTCGAGTAGAATGCTCGGGCTGAACCGAGGTCGCGCATATCCCAGTGCAACCAACCAGCGAATCCAGCTATCTCACTGACGCCGGCCGCGATTATCTGCTGCGCAATAGGATCCCAGGCTGCTGCATGTTTAAGGTTTGCCATACGGAGATGAGCGGTGACCGCATCGGATAGATCTCGCGATGGGGTGTCGCCGTCAAGTAACCGCTGAGCCGCAGTGATAGCATGGATCGCCCCAAATGGGTGGTCTGACTCACCTGGTATAGCGGCCGATGACACAATGGTGGCGGCGGCTCCGAGGAATTCACGACGGTTCACTGGTGGCTCGCTCAGGGAGGGGCCACTGGTCGGCGGATTGGCAAGGCCAACGGCAAGGCCGACCAGTGACGCTGGCAGTTGTAGTTCTCGTACGATAACTCGAAGTGTCTTCACGTCGCGCAGGTCGTGGGAGCGTTCGATTCGGGAGATCGTGGACTGGGTAACCCTGCACCGCTCGCCCAAGTCCTGTTGGGTGAGCCCTCGGGCGCGTCTACCGAGTCTGACGACTTCGCCAACCTTGCCCGCTTGGGCGGCGGCAAGGATCGCCTTCGAGATGTCTCCCATCGAGCTGCTCACCATACTCCTTCCTACCCCCTTGGTCGTGGGGCTAACCTCATCTTATACGGCCACCAACCCGCCCACAAATATGCAGATACTGCATATACGTAGTCCCGTGCTGAATCAGCTCTGACCACGCCGGTCTAGATCGGTGACGCTTCTCCTGGGCCCCGAGGAATGCACCAGCAAGTAGACCGGCACCGGACACCGCCCTCTCGATCTTTGTTGCCATCCGGCGTACTGCTAGCAATTGAGGAGGTAAGTGGTGTTCTGGCCTGGATTGACAGTGCTGATGGTGGCAATGGTGCTTGCGGCGGTGGTCTGGATGGCGGCGTATGCCACCCACGTTAGGGATCGCATGGCACCGTTGGTGCGCAGTGCGGCGGGGTTGCATCGGGCGGGGGTGGGCCGGCACCGGAGTGGTGTGTTGTCGGTGACTGGGTTACGGGCGCGAGAGCGGGCCGAGGACATACGGATGTACCCGGCGGGTGGGCGGTGAGCCGGCGGGCGATGCTGCGCGCGGCCCTGTCCTATGTGGACTCAGGGTGGCCGATCGTACCGGGTGCGACACCTCAGGCGGGCGCCGGCCGGGTCCGGATTCTTTCCGGCGGCAGGTCGATGTCGGTGGACTGCTCGTGCAGATCGAAGGACTGTTTCTCTCCGGCGGCACACCCGATGGGTCCGGACTGGGCAGACCAGCACGTCACCACCAAGGCAGCGGCCAGGTTCTGGTGGGATCATGAGGATGGGCCGGTGCCGAACATCGTGCTGTGTTGCGGGCAGAGCTTCGACGTCTGGAGCGTGCCGGCCGCAGTGGGCTCGGCCGTGCTGGATCTGGTGGACAGCGGTGCCGTACCGCTCGTCCCGGTGGCGATCACCTCGCTGCGGTGGTGGCACTTCTTCACTGCCCCGACCCTGCCAGGCCAGGGTATGCAGGTGCCGCATGGCTTGGAGGTGGTGCATCTGGGCGACGGCCGGTTCGTCCCGGCGCCTCCGTCCACCCGCGGAGCAGCCGGCCCGGACCGGTGGCTCGTCGAGCATCGCCACCGGTTGCCCACGGGTTGGAGCATCGCCGCTGCCATGATCCTGATTGCCGAGCGGTTCGCGCCCGGCCCGGGGAGCGGGGGCGTACAACGAGCGCGATCGCATTGATCGCCCAGATCCAGACCGGACCGGGGCCACAGGGTCTTTCGGGTCGGGACGGGCGGAGGTTCAGCAACCCGACAACCCAGTCAACCCTCCGTCGGGCAGGTAGCCCACCTACTGGACCTCCGCCCGGTAGCAGCAGCACCCTCGCCCAACCAGACAGGTCAGCGGGGGTCGCTGTCGGCGATGCTGGTGCGGAGGAAGCGGCTCGGGGTGCCGTGCCAGGAAATGACCAGATCGTCGCGGGCGCGGGTGGCGGCCACGAACAACAGTGAGCGCTCGCGGCGTAGTTCGTGCCGGTAGCGGACGTCGGTTCACCCCGCGGCTGCCTACAGTGGACCGGCAACCTCGCCGGGCAGGGGTCGGCGGCCTTCCTCCTGGCGCCACGACGAGGCAGCAGGCGGCTTGCAGCGATCATCGCAGGTCCGGTTGCCCTCGGCACCGACCGACAGTCCTTCAGTTGACCCTAACGGGCTGATCAGAGGGGTTGCCGCCGGTAGTGCGCCGCCAGGGACTCGAACCCCGAACCCGCTGATTAAGAGTCAGCTGCTCTGCCAGTTGAGCTAGCGGCGCGTGCTAGTACGCGCCTTGTGCGCGACGGTGCCCGAGGATACACAGTGCAGGGGCACGGTGCCCAATCCACCACTGGCGCGAGTCGGCCCAACCTCAGACTGCTCCGGTTGTCAGACCTGTGCGGGATGATGAGCCCTGACATCTTCGAGGGGATCGACAAGCAATGACTCAGGGGACACGCTTCGTGATCTTGCGTGGGCATCGGGTAGCCACCCTGCTCGCCCTCACGCTTGCCTTGGTCGCGGCCTGCACCAGCAGCAGCCCGACCGGTGGGCCGCCGACCACCCCGTCGGCCGAGATCACGATCCGGCCCGCCGCCGACGCGGCCAATATTGCAGTGAACACGCCCGTCGTGGTGAGCGTGGCCGGCGGTAAGCTCACCACCGTCACCCTGATCGATGCGCGCGGCCACCAGGTGGCTGGCGCGCTCAGCGCCGATGCCACGAGGTGGACCAGCAGTGGAGCGCTCGGCTTTACGGCCACCTACACCGTCACCGCGCATGCCAGGAACGCCGCCGGCACGGCCACCGACCAGACCTCACGGTTCAGCACCATAGCCCCGCGCATGCTGGCCTACGACGCGGTGGCTCCGCTGTCCAGCAGTACGGTCGGGGTCGGCCTACCGATCCGGATCTACTTCCACAACGACTCCGACGACTCGGCGTTGGCGGTCACCAACGAGTCTGAGGTGCTCAAACACATTTCGGTACGCACGGTGCCCGCCCAGCCGGTCGGCTACCTATGGTTCGGCAACGGCACCGAGCTACACCTGCGGCCGAAGGCGTACTGGCAGGCCGGCACCGAGATCACCGTCAGCCTGAACCTGCTCGGCGTGCAACTAGCCGACGGTGTGTACGGCAAGCGCAGCCGGCAGGTGTCGTTCAGCATTGGCGCCAAGCACGTGTCGATCGCCAACACCACAACGCACCGGCTGCTGGTGTACGACCGCGACAAACTGGTCCAGAACTTCCCCGCCTCAATGGGTAAGGAGGTACCTGGTCGTTACACCCACAACGGGGTACATGTCGTGATCGAGAAGAAGGCCGTGCAGCACATGGACTCCACCACCTTCGGCTTGGCGTTGGACGCTGGCGGCTACACCGCCGATGTGCAGTGGGCGACCCGGATCTCCAACAACGGCGAGTTCGTACACTCCGCTCCGTGGTCGGTTGGCCAGCAGGGGTACGCCAACGTGTCACACGGCTGTGTCAACCTCGCCCCGGCCCGGGCCAAGTGGTTCTACGACTTCTCCCAGCCCGGCGACGTGGTAGAAGTCACCGGTTCCCGGGTACCGCTGACGCCGAAGGACGGTGACATCTACGACTGGACCGTTCCCTGGTCTCAATGGCATCCACTGGCCTAGACCTGACCCCGGGCGGGCGCCGCCCGCCGCGTCCGGGCGCTCGGTGCGCCGGCTCTGTCCGTGGGGTGAGTGATGGGACTTGAACCCACGACTCCCGGGACCACAACCCGGTGCTCTACCAACTGAGCTACACCCACCACGACCGCGCCAAGCTCACCGCGGCTCGGGCACGATGATAGCCGAGTTCGGCCGGTGCTCTGCTACCCCGGCCAACCATCGGGGGCGATGACCCGCCGGGCGGCTGTCTGGGCCTGCTCGGTGTTCGGCCCGGGCAGCGGTACGAACACCGTCTGCCGGTAGTAGCGCAGCTCCCGGATGCTCTCCTGGATGTCGGCCAGCGCGCGGTGCGCCAGCCCCTTGGCCGGCTGGGCGAAGTACACCCGCGGGTACCACCGCCGACACAGCTCCTTGATCGACGACACGTCCACCATCCGGTAATGCAGGAAGGCATCCAGGAGGGGCATGTCGCGGGCGATGAACGCCCGGTCGGTAGCGATCGAGTTGCCGCACAGCGGCGCGGTGCGGGACTCCTCGATGTGGCTCCGGACGTAATCCAGCACCTGCTGTTCGGCCTCGGCGACGGTGGTAGTGGCGGCCCGTACCTCCTCGGTCAAACCGGACTTGGCGTGCATTGCCGCCACGACCTCCGGCATGCCGGCCAGCGCCGACTCGGCCGCGTGGATCACCACGTCGACGCCATCGCCGAGCACCTTCAGCTCAGAGTCGGTGACCAGCACCGCGACCTCGATCAGCGCATCCCGGGCGAGGTCAAGGCCAGTCATCTCGCAGTCGATCCACACCAAGTTGTCGTTCACGTTCGACACCCTACGTCCGGACCGCCACTTAGCTGGGTATAAGCAGGAACACACCCAGCGATCCGTAGCCCGACGAGAAATGTCGTAGCTCTCCAGGAGGATCGTCTCCTACTGTCGAGGTGACCAACTGGGGGTGACGTTTCGTGCATGCCATCGAGGCCAGCGGCCTCGCTAAGACGTTCGGCGCCGGGAAGAAGGCGGTGCGGGCGCTGGACGGGCTGGACCTGTCTGTGCCGGAGGGCACCGTGCTCGGCCTGCTCGGGCCGAACGGCGCTGGCAAGACCACCGCGGTCCGGGTGCTGAGCACGCTATTGCCGGCCGATGCCGGCACCGCCACCGTGCTCGGCTACGACGTGGCCAGCTCGCCGGACGAGGTACGCCGGCTGGTCGGCCTGTCCGGGCAGTACGCGGCGGTTGACGAGAATTTGACCGGCCGGGAAAACCTGTGGATGTTTGGCCGGCTGTACGGGCTGCCCCGGGCCGAGGCTCGGCAGCGGGCCGGCGAGTTGTTGGTCCAGTTCGACCTGGCCAACGCCGGTGACCGGGTCACCAAGACCTACTCCGGCGGCATGCGGCGCCGGCTCGACCTGGCCGGTGCGCTGATCGCCCACCCGCGGGTGCTGTTCCTCGACGAACCGACCACCGGGCTGGACCCAAAGAGCAGGCTGGACCTGTGGGATGTCATCCGCGGCCGGGTTCGCGAGGGCGCGACTATCCTGTTGACTACCCAGTATCTGGAGGAGGCCGACGCGCTGGCTGACTCGATCGTGGTGGTCGACCACGGCCGGGTGATCGCGCAAGGCACCTCCGACGAGCTGAAGGCACAGGTCGGCGGCGAGCGGATCGAGGTCGTGATCCGCAATCATGACCAGCTCGGTTGGGCCAGCGAGGTGCTGGCCCGAGCCGCGACCGGCAAGGTCTCGATGGATCAGCACACCCGGTCGCTGACCGTGCCGTCGCAGGGCGGTGCCGGACGGTTGGTCACTGTCATCCGCGAGCTTGACTCCGCTGGCGTGGAGATCCACGACATCGGGCTGCGCCGGCCCACCCTCGACGATGTCTTCCTGATCCTCACCGGGCACGCCGCCGAGCCGGCTGACGCCGGCACCGCCCCTGACGCCAACCCACCGGATGCCCACCGTCCGGCCGAGCTGTCCGGGAGGCCGGCATGACCGCGTCCACGATGGTGGCCCCAAGCCGGCACCGCGGTGTCAACCGCGCGGTCTCCGACGGCCTGGTGCTGGCTTGGCGCAACCTCAAGCGGATCCCGCGGGTCCCCGACCAAGTGGTCTACGCCACGATCCAGCCGATCATGTTCGTGCTGCTGTTCGCATATGTGTTCGGCGGCGCGATCCCACTGCCCGCCGGCGGCAACTACCGCGAGTTCCTGATGGCCGGCATCTTCGCCCAAACCATGGCCTTCGCGGTGGCCTCCAGCAGCGTCGGCCTAGCCGACGACATGCACAAGGGGCTGATCGACCGGTTCCGCTCCTTCCCGATGGCCCGCTCGGCGGTGATCAGCGGGCGGGTGATCGGTGACTTGACGCTGAACGCGTTCGTGATGGTCGTGATGGTGCTCTGCGGGTTCATCGTCGGCTGGCGTTGGCACGCTGGGCTGCTGCACGCGCTCGCCGCGTTCGGCCTGCTGCTTGCCTTCGCCTTCGCCATGCTCTGGATCGGCGCGCTGATCGGGTTGTCGGTACGCAGTACCGAGGTGGCCTCCTCGGCCGGGCTGATTTGGCTGTTTCCGTTGACCTTCCTGTCCAACGCGTTCGTGCCACCGACGTCGTTGCCGGGCTGGCTGATGCCGGTGGTCGAGTGGAATCCGCTCAGCTCGGTGGTGTCGGCCTGCCGGAACCTGTTCGGCAACCCCAACCCGGTCTCCGGGCCAGGCTTTCCCAGTCAGCACCCGGCGTTGCTGGCGATAATTTGGATCGTCGGGATCACCGTGGTGTTTGGCGCACTGGCGATCCGCAAGTACCAGCGGGCCACCAGCTAACGGGATCGCCATCAGGCCGCTTAGAACATCGGCCGGCCGTCGGGCGCACCTGCCCGACCGGCCGGCCGATTGGATTTTGGACCTGCCCCCTGGCTGTTGATCCGGACCAATGTGAGAATCGGTCCGTGGAACCCATGCGGCGCGCCCCTGTCCAGGAGCGCAGCGCCGCCCGGGTCGAGCGGATGCTCGACGTGTGCGGTGAACTGATCGACGAGTTGGGTTATGAGGCCACCACCACCACGCTGATCGCCAAGCGGGCCGGGGTGTCGGTGGGTTCGCTGTATCAGTTCTTCCCAGATCGGCGGGCGGTGGTGCAGGCGCTTGCCCGTCGCAACATGGAGATCTTCCTGGATCGGATGCGGCCGCTGCTGGCTACTCGAAGATACCAATACTGGTGGCTGGCCCTGAACGGAGCGCTGGAACTGTTCGCCGAGCTGCATCGCGCGATTCCAGGCTTCCGGGTGGTCCGCTTCGGCGACATCGTCGACAACCACTTGCTTGAGCCTGGGCAGGACAACGACTACGTCTTTGCTAGCCACATGTTCGGGCTGCTGGCCGAATATTTCGACTTCAAGCCCGATGAGGACATGCGGGCCGTACTGGTCGTACTGGTCAAGGTGCTGGACACGGTTACCCGGTACGCGTTCCGGGAGCGCGAGGGTGACCGACGGGTACTAGCCGAGGCGCGGATCCTGATGGATACCTATCTCTCCTACCATCTGCGGGCCCGGGGCGTGCCGGCCGAACTCCTTCCCGATCAAGGATCCGGCCCGGCTGACCTGTCCGGCTGACCTGCCGAGCCGAGCTGCCGTGTCCCGGTTGCACGACCAACGTTGTGGCCAAATCGGTGGTCGGAGGTCGTAGGGTCAGTGTCGTGGACCCCCTTACCAACCCGTCTGTCACCGCCGGTGAGTACCGGGCCACCATGGCTCATCTCGCTTGTGGCGTGACGCTGGTGACCAGCGCGCTGGACGGCGAGGACGTCGGGATGACCGCCAGCGCGATCTGCTCGGTCTCCCTCGAACCACCGATGATGCTGGTCTGCGTAGGTGAGGGCTCCCGGATGTACGAGGCGCTGGCCACCTCGGATAGCTGGGCGGTCTCCATTCTGCCGGTGCAGGACCGCCAGGTGGCCTCCCGGTTCGCGATCCGAGGCCGGCCCAGTGACCGGCTGCTGCTGGCCGACCTGGCCTGGCACCGAGGTCCGGTGACCGGCCACGCGGTACTCGACGACGCGCTGGCCGCGGTGGAGTGCGTGACCGAGCAGCGGGTACCTGCCGGCGATCACACCGTAGTTATCGGTCGGGTGGTCGGCGTGTACGCCCGTAACCCGACCATCGCGCCGCTCGTTCACTTCCGTAGCCGCTACCGCACGGTCGCCGGACCTGCGGGTGACTCGGGTGAGTCCTCCTCACGGCACTGACCGGTGTCGGAATTTCTCTCTGTCCTGAGTGGACTGTGGTGGAGTCCGAGCGCCCCGCTGGTGCACACTCCATTGTGTACGATGATCATCGAACCAATTGTGCTTTGGTGGAGCCGTTTTCGAAGACGGCAGCCGGGAAACCCGCACCCCGTCACCGCAACTTCTGGTGTCCTCCGTCGTTCTCAGTGGGCAAACCTCGAACGAGGAGGATCTCATCTTGACCAAGTGGCTTCGCCGCGGCATGGTAGCCGCGGTGCTCGCTGGGGGGCTGGCGACCGCTGGTGCAAGTGCCGCGTCGGGCACCGGCAGCACTAGCGGAAACATCGGCCTGCTCAACGGCAACCAGATCGTTCTTCCCATCCAGATCCCGGTTAACGTCTGTGGCAACGCGGTGGCCGTCATTGGAATCGCCGACGCCCACTGTGTCGGCGGTGCGAAGGCCACCAACTCCACCTCCGGTGCCGGTGGTGGCACCAGCTCCGTTAACGCCGGTGCTCTCAACGGTAACCAGGTCAACGCGCCTATCCAGGTGCCAGTCAATGTCTGTGGTAACTCGGTGGCCGCTGTGCTGGCAGCCGCGACCTCTTCCTGCGAAGGCGGTGCCACCGCAAAGGGCGATGGTGCCACCTGCTCAGGTGGGACCACTTCGGGCAACATCGGTGTTGCCAACGGTAACCAGGTATGCGCACCAATCCAGGTGCCGGTCAACGTCTGTGGCAACGCAGTGGCCGCTATACTGGCATCCGCGACCGCTTCTTGCGAGGGTGGTGCCACCGCCGGCTCCTCGCCGGAGTCGGGTAGCGTGACGGCTAACGTTGCTTGTCCGGGCGGGACCACCTCCGGTAACGCCCTGATCGGTAACGGTAACCAGGTGTGTGCACCAATCCAGGTGCCGGTCAATGTCTGTGGCAACGCTGTCGCCGTCGTGGGTGCTGCTGTGGCGAACTGCACCAGCCCGCCACCGCCCACCACCCCGCCGCCGCCACCGACCAGCCCACCGCCGCCACCGACCAGCCCACCACCGCCGAGCAAGCCGCCAATCACCTCGCCTAGCCTGCCCAATACCGGATTCTCGGTTGGTCTGCCGCTCGGCTTGGCTGCGGCCCTGCTCATTGGTGGCTCGGCAGCGGTGTTCGTCGGCCGCAAGCGGCGGAGTAGCAGCAGTATCTAACCAGAACCGCCTGAGCTGAGAAAACTGGCTTTGGCACAGAGATTCACAGCATCAACTCGGATGGGCCGTTCACCCCCAGTAGGGTGGGCGGCCCATCTGGCTGTCTGGGGGTCGCTGGCGCTGGCCTGTCGGTGCAGATTGCCCGCTGTGGCGGACCTACTTGATGATCCAGCCGGTCACCCTCGGATGAACCGACCTGTGCCGGCGGGTAGCCGACGCTGAGGTCTACTGGCTGGTCCCAGGTAGGCGAGTCGCATTTGGTGCGTTGCGGGGCGGTCCGATACGACCAGTTTGGTGACCTGGTTGGTACGTCGCCGACTTTTCGCACTGGCCCTGCTGGCAGGTCAGTACGGTGACCGACGACCACTGGTTGGACTAACACCCGCCTCTAGGCGGGAGGGCCAGCACTGCATGCTGGGTTGACCTGGTCGAGGAGGATCAATCTGCATAGCAAGGGTCCGCCATCTGCCGGCGTACTCATCCGATCCGGCGCCAGCCCCCCAACTGGTCCAGCAGGGATTAGTCGGCTGATCAAGCGCGCGATGAGGTTGCCAGTCGGCGACCCTGGGCCAGCAGCACGCCGACCAGCCCACCAATCACGAATCCGACCAGCGCGTGTAGTGCGCCGAACCATCCGTCAGCATTTCCGCCGTATTTGGGGAGTACTTGTTGCACCGGACCAGCCAGCACGAACAGTATCCCCGCGGTGATCAGGTAGCTGGCTGGTTGCCGGGTCAGCAGCGCGACCACCAGCAGCACCAGGGTGATCACGCCGATGATGTTGCCCAGCGCGATATGCGGGCCGAAGTATCCGCCCACAACATGATGGTTTTGCCGCTGGAAGACGCCGAGGCCGGCGAACGCGAACTGCACCGCCACGCAGGCCATGGTGATGATAGCGATCACCCGGAGCACGGTGCCGGCTAGCGATGGGCCGCTACCGCCCGGACCGGCCACCCCTGAGGCGGCTGCTGCGGGAGTAGGAGGGTTGGGCTCGGCTACCATCAGTTCCTCCGGGGAGGTCGCGCCGGGTGCTCCATGGATATCGGAGGTTACCGCTGTCTCGGCCGGTCCGCGGCGTGTAGTCGGGCCAGCCAGGCATTGTACGTGGCCCGGGACTCCTCGTCATCGTCGATGTCGGTGGAGCGTCGGCCGGTCCGGGGGTTTGGCGCCCCGGCCGGTACGGTCCCTGCCGTCGCCCCGTCGGGGCTGCCGACCAGAGTGCGGAAGGTGCTCAGCCGGGCCTGCTCAAGCCAACTATGGCCGCGCCGCCGGGCCGCCTCAGGACGCCGGGACCAGCCGATCGAGACCAGGATCATCAGCAACGCCATCAGCCCGTCGCCGAACACCCACATGACCGCCCCGCCGGTGCGGGTGTCGGCGAGTGGATCGGTACCCCACCCCGGGTGCGGTGTCATCATGATCGGATGGATGCTCTGGATCAGGACCACCCCGACGAAGGTGTCCACCACCATTGACACCGCGAGCAGCATCAGCCGGGCTGGTGCCGACAGCCGCCACCGGATCGGCTCGTCGCCGACGATCAGTACGGCGAACAGGTAGCCGCTGACCAAGTAGAGCAGGTGCTCGGCTTGGCCCAGCCAGGGCCGCTGCATGACCTGTCCCATTAGCCCAGTGAGGTGGGTGCCGACAATGGTGGCGGTGTAGCTGGCCAGCGCAACCGGGGGACAGGTCAGCGCGGTGACCAGCCGGGACCGGGCGGCCCGCTTGACCCGCCGGTGCCACGGGTTGCGGACTGAATGCAGCAACAGGGTTAGCGGTCGGCCGGCCGCCAGCAACGGTGGGGCAACCATGATCAACATTAGGTGCTGGAACATGTGCACCGAGAACACGGTCATGTCGTAGACGCCGATGCTGCTGTGGGTGGCCAGGATGATCACCAACAGGCCAGCGCCGAACGAGCCGGCCCGCGCTGCCGGCCAACCGTTGTTCGGGTGTGCGCGGTGCACCCGCAGCATCGCCGTCGCGTACAGCCCGGCCGCCACCAACACCCCAAGCAGCGCGATCGCGTCCAGTTGCCACGCAGTGAAGAACCGGACCGCGGTCAACGGCGGCAGCGCGTTGCCCGTATCGGGCCAGCGGCACCAGAACACCAGCGGCACCGGATTGGGATCCGCGCTGAGGAGGATCGGCAGCATGCTGGGTCGTCTCCGTCGGTGGTACCGGACCGGCCCCAGGGTCGAGGGGGTCGAGGGCCGAGGGCCGGTAACAACGGTACGGAACCGCTGCCGGGAGCCTCGACGGCCCCCACCCCTCCTCCTCGCCGATCTTGACGTTGTTGTCGTCATTCCGGCCCGAATACCGACAGTTTTGTCAAGATCGGCGGGAAGGGGAGGATCTGCGGGAAGGGGAGAGATCGCGGGGAAGGGAGGTGAGCAGGGACGAGGGGGGGAGATCGGGACAAGGGGGGCGAGCGAGTAGCATCGTCTGCCGGTGAGATCCCGGCTGCTTTTGTTGGTACGCCTGCTGGCCGCTGTCGCCCTGCTGGGCAGCGTGCCAGCCTGTGCTGCCCGCGCCAAGCAGCCTTCGAGTAGTGTCTCGCCAGCGATGCCGGCCAGCCCGACCCGCAGCCGCTTGGTGCCGGCCCGCCCGACAGTAGCCACCGCAGCCGGCCAATTGCCCGGGATGCCGGTCAACCTCGACCCGACGGACGTCTACGCCGCCGACCGGCCGGGCGCCTTAGCGGCTGCGGTACGGGGCGACCGGCCGCTGGTCTATGTGCCCGACACCAAGAGCGACGACGTTTACGTCATCGACCAGCACACCATGCGGGTGGTCGCCCGTTTCCCCGGCGGCCCGGAGCCGCAGCACGTCGTACCGTCCTATGACTTGCGTACCCTGTACGTGGCGGCCGACCGGGCTCCCGGCGGCGCCTTGACCCCGATCGACCCGCGGACCGGCACGCCCGGCCGGCCAATCGCGGTGCAGGACCCGTACAACCTGTACTTCACGCCAGACGGCCGGTCAGCGATCGTGGTCGCGGAATATTACCGGCGGTTAGACTTCTACGATCCGCACACTTGGCGCCGGCAGTTTGAGTTGCCGTTGCCCGGGTGCGCCGGGGTGGATCATCTGGACTTCAGCGCGAACGGCCGGCTGGCGCTGGCGAGCTGCGAGTTCGCCGCCCGACTGGTGGTCATTGACGTGGCGCGGCACCGGTACCTGCGATCGATCGAGCTGACCCAGGTGCCGGGCGGGATGCCGCAGGATGTCCGGCTTGCCCCAGACGGTTCGGTGTTCTACGTCGCCGATATGCGTGCCGGCGGGGTGTACCTGATCGATGGGCGGGGCACCGGGGTGATCGGATTCCTGCCCACCGGTGCCGGCGCGCACGGCATCTACTTCGACCGCGCATCCCGGCGCGCGTTCGTGACCAACCGGGGCGCGGGCTCGATCAGCGTGCTCGACCTGGCTAGCCGGCGGGTCGCCACGACCTGGTGGATCCCCGGCGGGGGCAGCCCGGACATGGGCGGGCTGTCCGCGGACGGCACGGTGCTCTGGGTCTCCGGCCGGTACAACAACGTCGTCTACGCGATCTCCACGGTCAACGGCCGGCTGCTGGCGAAGATCCCGGTCGGCTCCGGTCCGCACGGGCTGTGCGTCTGGCCGCAGCCCGGCCGGTACTCCCTCGGCCACACCGCGAACCTACGATGACGCGCTCCGGCAGTGGGCTGAGCCGCCGGGCCGCGCTCGGGCTGGGTACGGCGGCTGGCCTGGGCGCTGTCGCGGGCTGCCAGTCGGAGCCTGGCGCAGACCGCAACGTCGCCGGGCCGGCCCCGAGCGCGCCGCACGGGGAGACGCCGCCGGTCCGCCGGTCCGGTCCGCCATCGCCCACCCCCGCCGGGCCGGCGGTGGAGGTGGCGTACGGGCCGCGCACCCGCCCGGAGGTGGCGCTGACCTTCCATGGCGCCGGCGACCCGATGCTGGCCCGGGACGTGCTGACCGTCGCGGAGTCGGCTGGCGCCCAGGTCACCGTGCTGGCTGTCGGCCGCTGGCTGGCCGGCCACCGTGACCTAGCCCGGCGCATCGTCGGTGCCGGGCACGAGCTGGGCAACCACACCTGGACCCATCCCGCGTTGGCCAACCTCGGCCCGACCGCGGCAGCCGCCGAGATCGAGCGCTGCCGCGACCTGATCGAGGTACTCACTGGCTCGCCGGGCGCGCATTTCCGGCAGTCGCAGGGACAGCACTCGACCCCGTTGATCCGGCAGTTGGCTGGCCGGGCCGGCTACCGGGTCTGCCTGTCGTACGACGTGGACTCCCTGGACTGGACCGACCCGGGTCCGGCGGCGATCCGGACCAACGTGTCGGCCGGGGTACGGCCCGGCTCCGTGGTCAGCCTGCATCTCGGCCACCCGGGCACGCTCGCCGCGCTGCCGGGTGTCCTGGCCGACCTGCGCCGCCGCGGGCTCCGTCCGGTCACCGCGAGTACTCTGCTGACGGCCTGACGCCCCCCGACGTCGGGCCGTCTAGCGGCGTCAGCTCCCCGTACGCAGGTCCTTGAGGAGTTCCTGCCAAAGCGGGTTGGCTTGCGGGGTGGTGTCGAGGAAGTTGGTCAATGCCGCGGTAAGGGAGTCGCGCTCGGCCTGGGACAGCGGCCGGAACGGCCCCGGTGGCAACGGGACCGGCTGCTGGCTGAAGCTGATCACCCCACCGGCGTCGTGCACAGTGACAGCGGTGTCAATGCCCAGCCCGAGGTGCGCGACGATCCCATCACAGGCGTCCTTGCTGATGTCGGCAAAACGGGCCCGCTCAAAGATGTTGGACGCCGCGTCTCCGACCGTGCGGGCCACGATTTCCACAAAAGCCTGCAACGCGGCGATGTCTAGGCTCGGGTCGGCCGGCGAGTGGTCTAGTTGGTCCTGCAGCGCGTCCAGCAGGGCGGAAAGGTCCTGCGGATTGAGAATCCGTAGGATGAGGGGGACCACGACCCCAGGCCTGGCGGCGCGCAGCCCGAGGGTGAACATGCCATCGCTAAAGGTGATGACCTGGATCGTGTCTGGCCCCGGACGTCCGGTGACTCGCGCGGACAGAACTTCGGCCCGCGCGGCCTGGAAGCTGGCGAGTTCGTTTGCGGGCGAGTCTTGGGATACCGAGCTGTCGGTCATGTTTCAGAACTCCTGTCATTGAGCTTGTGGGTGAAACGTGTTGTGCCTGCGGGTCGATGAGGTAGCGGCGGGGGTCGGCTCAGTCGTGGGTACGGCAGATCCGGACGAACAGCTCGTGGAAACCGGCAAAGCCGCCGAACAGACCGCCGATCTCCACCACCTCGACCCGTTCGAGCGCGTCCGCAACCTGCACCGGCGGAAGCTTTGCCCGCGCGTCGGCGAACGCCTCCTCGAAGCTGAGCTTCTTCGAGAAGCCAGTGGCCTGGTCGGCCCCCTCCGGACAAGGCCGGTCAGCGCCGCCCGTGACTGCCCGGGCATACCCCGCAAGCTCTGGCCCGCATTCTTCGATGCGGACCTTGTCGCTGCCGTCGGCGTGATGGACCGTCACCGTGGGCTGGTCGGCGGGGAAGGGGACCGTTTTTGCATAGGTGTATGGGGTAACGATCTGGGGAAAGATGCCAGGCCGCGGGCAGCGCACCAGGTTGAACTGCGGCGGAAAGATCCGCAACGGACTCTGGACGATGTCGACGTCGAAGCCGGGCGTGGGCAGCTCGCCCTCCGCCACGATCAACACATCCCGCTCGACCCGGAAGGCGCGGATCCGGGTCCGCTGAGCAAGTACGCAGGTGGTCGTCATTGATCCCCTAACAGAGAGTGGCTTGGTCCTCCAGGAGAGACCCGCCGACGACACCCTGATACAACCTCGACGACACATGGGCGAAATATTGTGTCGCCGCTTAGGCCGGCCACTCAGCAGGTGGGTCAGGTGCAACCCGAGACGGCGTGCCGCGTCGCACCGGCCACCCGTTCCCGGTCGTGTACCAACAGCGAGAGGCTCACGCCTGCGGTTCATACACCTCAGCGCCGGTGATGAGGGTCAGCAGCGCGTCGAGCGCTCCACCACGTACATCGTAAGGAGCTACCGGCTCATGGCCGTTCACGCTCGGGATCACCTGTGGCGTCCGCAGCCAGTCGCTGAACCCCTTCAGTTTGCGGTGGCGGCGCACCCACGCCTGCATCAGATACGCCTCGTTCCACTCCGCCGCGGTGAAGGCCATCGCGTTGGTCAGTGGGATCCGGTACCGCATCTGGAAGCCCAGAATTCGTTTCGCGAGCAACCCCAGACCCTGATGGCTCAGGCAGGCGATCCGGCTTTCGGTCGGGAGCCACCGCCGACCTACGGTGAGCAGCCGGCCGAAATCGGCCACGTAGGTCGCGAGCTGCCACCTGCCATCGCCTTGCGGCAAGGGCAGATCCGGCAATGCGAATTTATCCTTGGCGCCGTTTCGGTCCGCACCGAAGTTGTCGTGGTCAGCGACCTCACGTACGGGTGCGACGGTCAGCCAGGATCGCAGGTTGTCTCCGTGGCAGCACTGGCAGGGGTGCCGAACAACTATGCACAGGCTCTCGGTGAAGGTGACCGTTGCCTTACCAGCCGGAACTGGCTGACCCGGAAGCTGGGGGGGAGGCTGACGCTCCGGAAGACATCCCCTTGAACACCGGCCGGTCAATCTCACAGTTTGGCGCGACCGCGAGATAGCGCTGTGCTGGCTGGAGCCAGTTGGTGTCCTCAACCGCAGCGACGATCATGCTTGCGAGGGGCCCGCTGTACCGCACGGCGACCAGGAGCCAGCTTCGTCGCCATCGTCCATCACGTCGTTGACGTCGAACGGCTGCTGGACCGGAAGTGCGACGAGTATACTGTTCACGACCGGTGCGGTGGCTGGCAGCTCGGCCACCAGCCGGTGCACGTGGTCGGTGAGCCGGTCACGCAACTTCTGCTCGGGCGCGATGCCGTCCGTACCAGGCGTCCCGCCACCACACTCGAGCCGCTTCAGCCCCTAGCCGGCGGACCACATCCGCTGCAATGGTGTGCAGGTAGGTGAGCTGGCCGTGCCGGATCACGCTGATCGGGTCGCCGCTCAGCCAGCGTTGGTACTGCTCGCGGGTTACCCCAACGCGGCACCGAGCGTCGTCGCAGGAAGGCCGGTCAGATCCCGCAGCTCTCGGGGAGCCGAGCATGAACCGCGGTCGGTGGTTCAGGCTCGACCGGCGGCTTCACAGTGGCCGGGCGAGACTCTTCATGTGTGGTGAGGAGGGGGCCGGCCTCCACCAGCACGTCGCTTAGACGCTGATCTGTTGGGCGGGATTGTCGTCACGATGTCGGTGGGGTCTGGTAGGACAGGCGGCATGAGTGCTGGGGTGGCGGGAGAGGCGCTGCGGGCGGAGGCCGAGCGGTACCTGCGGGCGCTGGCCGGCGGGCAGGCTCGGCTGCGGGCTGAGCAGTGGACGGCGATTGAGGCGCTGGTCGTCGGGGGTCGGCGTGCGCTGGTGGTGCAGAAGACCGGGTGGGGCAAGTCCGCGGTGTACTTCATCGCGGCCAAGCTGTTGCGGGTTCGCGCTAGGGGCGCGTCGGTGATCGTCTCACCGTTGCTGGCGCTGATGCGCAACCAGATCGCGGCGGCGCGGCGGGCCGGGATCCGAGCGCACACCATCAACTCCGACAACCTGGCCGACTGGCACCAGATCTACGCCGAGATCGCCGCCGGCGATGTAGACGTGCTACTGGTCAGCCCGGAGCGGTTGAACAACCCGGAGTTCCGGGACCGGGTGCTGCCCGAGCTGGCCGCTTCCGCCGCGCTGGTGGTGGTTGACGAGGCACACTGCATCTCCGACTGGGGCCACGACTTCCGGCCCGACTACCGGCGGTTGGGTACGCTGCTGGCCGGCTTGCCAGCCGGGGTTCCGGTGTTGGCCACCACCGCTACCGCGAACGCCCGGGTGGTCGCTGATGTCACCGAGCAGTTGACCGCCGCCGGTAGCGCCGGGCCGCTGGTACTGCGCGGCCCGCTGGACCGCGACAGCCTGCACTTGGCGGTGGTCGAGCTGCCGACCGCCGAGCAGCGGCTGGCTTGGCTGGCCCGTACGCTGAGCGACCTGCCCGGCTCCGGGATCCTTTACACCCTGACCGTCGCCGGGGCCGGCGAGCTGGCCGGGTTCCTGACCGAGTGCGGCTATCCGGTGGTCGCCTACACCGGCCGTACCGACCCCGAGGCACGGCTGCAGGCCGAAGCCGACCTGCTGGCCAACCGGGTCAAGGCGGTGGTTGCCACCAGCGCGCTAGGGATGGGCTATGACAAGCCCGACCTCAGTTTCGTCATCCACCTCGGCGCACCGCAGTCACCGGTGGCCTACTACCAGCAGATCGGCCGGGCCGGCCGCAAGGTGGAGCGCGCCGAGGTGATCTTGCTGCCGGCGGTGGAGGACCGCAACATTTGGGCCTACTTCGGTAGCCTCGCCTTCCCGCCCGAGGCGGTCGTCCGGGTGACGTTGGGCGCGCTGGCCAGCGCTGCGGGGCCGCTGTCGACCAGCGCGCTGGAGCCGGTGGTCGACCTCGGCCGCAGCCGGCTGGAGATGATGCTGAAGGTCCTGGACGTTGACGGCGCGGTCCGCCGGGTCCGCGGCGGTTGGCAGGCCACCGGCCGACCTTGGGCATACGACGCTGACCGGTACGCCCGGCTGGCCGCCGAACGGGCCCGCGAGCAGCAGGCCATGCTCGACTACCTGCGTACCGACGGCTGCCGGATGGAATTCCTGCGCCGCCAGCTCGACGATCCCGACGCCGCCGCCTGCGGGCGCTGCGACAACTGCACCGGGCGGGCCTGGTCCACCACGGTCGAGGTCGCCACCCGCGAGAAGGCCCGCGACCGGCTGCACCGGCCCGGGGTGGACCTCGAGCCCCGCCGGCAGTGGCCCACCGGCATGGCCACGCTCGGCGTCTCGGTGTCCGGGAAGGTCCGGTCGCCAGCCGAGCCCGGGCGCGCCCTCGGCCGGCTCACCGATCTCGGCTGGGGCAACCGGTTGCGTACCCTGCTCGCCGAGACCACTCCAGACCAGCCAATCAGCGGGGAGATGTTCGCCGCGGTGGTCAGTGTCCTCGCTGGCTGGCAGTGGTCGGAGCGACCGGTCGCGGTCGTCGCCGTCCCCTCCCGCCGCCGGCCCGAGCTCATCGGCAGCCTTGCCGGCCGGATCGCCGAGATCGGCCGGTTGCCCTACCTCGGCCCGCTCGCCCACACCAACGGCGGCCTAGGACCGCGCCGGCACAACAGCGCGCAGTGGCTGGGTACGCTATGGGCCGCCTTCGCCGTTCCGGCGCCGATGGCCGACCACCTGCGCCGGCTGGCCGGTCCGGTCCTGCTCGTCGACGACCGGGTCGAGACCCGCTGGACCATCACCGTTGCCAGTATGCTGCTCCGCGAGGCTGGCGTCCCCGCCGTCCTGCCGTTCACCCTGGCCACCACCGACTGAACGACACAGTGGGCTGAACGACACAGCGGTTGACCGGACGTACCTCGGTGTCCGGCCGCTCGGCGTTGCTCCGCGGTACGGTTCTGTTGCGAGATAGTTAATTTTCCTCGAAGCCCGCCTCGACTTTGCCGATATCGCGACATGTCGGACCAGACGGCGGAACACTGTACTTGACGATAGAGGCCGAGGCGCGAAGGCCGCGCGCTCGAGGCGAGCATGGGGGCGGTGACACCGTGACCGAACCTCGTCGGCGGGACAGGGGAGCGGAGGCTCCTCTGATCGGGCAGACCGGCGCGCGGTTCGGGCCCGCGAAGGTTCGCCGCCGTTGGGAGTCCGAGGCGGCTGCGGCGGACACCGGACAAATACCCGTGCTGGGCACCGGCAGCGAGCCGCAGACTGCGGATCAGCCAGAGGTGGGCTACACCGGGGCCCGGTTTGCGTCGGCCGCCGTCCGGCGCCGCTGGCAGGCCGACCCGCCTCCGCCGCCGGAAAAGCCCGCGCTGGCACCGCTGGATCCGCCGCCCACGGTCGCGAGCCCGGCCGAGCAGAACCCTGGCGGACCATTCGCGCCGCCGGAGGACCCCGCCACATTCGTCCGGCCATATGTCCAGACCGGTGGCCGTACCAAGTCCCGCAGCGACTTGGCGATGGAGACGCTGGTCACCGCCCGGGCGCCGGCCACCGACAAGAGCTGGCCAGTCAACCCGGAGTACCGCACGGTTATCCGGCTGTGCGCAGTGCCGCGGTCGATCGCCGAGGTGGCAGCGCTGGCCAACCTGCCGGTGGGCGTCGCGCGGGTGGTAGTCAGCGACTTGGCCGAACTCAGTTTGCTCACCGTGCACGACACCCCAAGCCCCTACGCCGCCACTACCGTCGCTGACCTGGCCTTGATGCAACGCGTGTTGGCCGGGTTGCGCCGGCTCTAGCTGCACCGGCTGTCTCTCCGGGCCGGGCCGGCTACCCCGGGGTAAGGGCCAGCGCCGCGAGCAGGGCAGCAGAGGGAGCGATGGCGCCGAACACGCCGCCCTGCATGGTCACCATCCGCAGTGCCGCCTCGTGGTTGCCCCGGTCGGTCGCGCCGGTGCAGTCGGTCAGCAGCAGGCACTCGTAGCCGCGGTCATTGGCCTCCCGCATCGTGGTGTGGACACAGACGTCGGTGGTGATGCCGGTCAGGATGAGGTGGCTGATCCCGCGGGTACGCAGCAGCAGGTCCAGGTCAGTGGCGTAGAACGCGCCCTTGCCGGGCTTGTCGACGACGGGCTCGCCCGGCGTCGGGGCCACCTCGGGCACGATCTGCCAGCCCGGCTCACCGCGTACCAGGACCCGGCCGCACGGACCGGCGTCACCGATCCCGGCGCCGATCCGCCGGGACCGCCACAGCTTGTTTGGCGGGCAGTCGGCCAGATCGCCGCGGTGACCCTCCCGGGTGTGGATCACCGTGAATCCGAGGCCACGCACCGCCGCCAGCACCTGCGCGGTCGGCGCCAGCCCGGCCCGGGTCAGGGCTAGGTCGTAGCCCATCGCATCGACGTAGCCGCCCGGGCCGCAGAAGTCCACCTGCCAGTCAATACACAGCACGGCGGTGGCCGACGGCCGCAGCACCCCGTCGTACGGCCACCGGTACGGCTCCGCGGTGACCGGCCCGAACGCCGGCTCGGTCATGGCGGTCCGTCCGGCGCGCCGACAGCGAGCATGGCCGGCTCCGCGCGCGGGCGCTCATCCGGGCCGGGCTCCCGGGGTGGCACCGCACGCAGCGAGAAGACGCCGCAGACGACGGCACAGCCAGCAGGTAGCCGAGCGCGATCTGGCCGCCGACATTCCAGCCGACCTTTTCGCCGTGAATCAAGCCAACGAAGGACAGCAGCGACCCGGCCAGGCAGTAAATCGCCGCCTGCACGAAGTCGCGATCGATGAGGAACGCCACGATGGCGCCGAGGATCAGCCCGGCCAGGATGGCCCCGCCACCGAGCAGCGCCAAGCCGTGGTAGATCACCCCGGCGTTGACCAGGGCGGATTCTGGCACGCTTCCCGGCGTCGTGCCGCTGGGCGGGACGAGCGTCGCCCCTGGCGCGTTGTTGACCGTTGTATACCCGACCGCCGATAGCACGTTGGCCATCTGTCCCTGCGCCCACGACGCGACGTTGGGAATGATCGCAATGACCACGGCGGCGGCGTGTGCCCGCGGCACCGCCTGGAACGCCTGGGCGCCGATCAGCAGCCCGATGTAGAGCAGGATCGGGACGATCGCTGGTGTCGGCAGCAGCGCGCCGAGCAGCCCGAACATGCCCAGGAAGCACAGCAACGCGATCGCGATACCGCTGGCCATCGAGTACGTGGTCCGGCCGCCGGCCTCCTTCCAGCCCGGGTGCCCGATGTAGACGGCCGGTGGGAACGGCGAGCCGAGCGCGGAGCCGACAATGGCGCCAATACCGTCGGCGAGCAGCACCGAGCGCAAGTTGTAGCTGTCCCCGGCGGCCGAGGCGCTCTCCACGTTGGTCATGCCCTCGGTAAAGTTGTAAATGCCGAGCGGGATCGCGGTGGACAGCAGCGGGCCGATGTGGCCAAGGCCGGAGACCAACAGGTCAAGCCGGAAGCTCGGCAGCCCGATCGCCACGTCGTGGGCGGCCGCCGCCACATCCGGTACGGACATGAAGCCGCCGATCCAGCCAATCGCCGAACCGACCAGCAGCGCGGCCAGGCCGACCGGGATGTTGCCGGGCAGCTTCAGGTTGGTGAAAAAGCCGATTAAGATGATGGTCAGCACCGGCAGCGCGATCCAGCCGGCCTCCCACATCTGCCCGGCCGGTCGCATCGAGATGAACGCGATGGACACCCCGGCGAGGGTGCCGAGCAGCGCCGCCCGCGGCGTCCAGCGGCGGACGTAGGGGCCGACGAACGCGCCGAGCAGGACGATCAGCCCGATGATGAAGGCCCAGGCGAGGCCGGCTTGCCAGGCCCGGATCGGGTCCTTCGTACTTAGGTAGGTGGGCAGCATGATCACGAAGGTGACGATGAACATGTGCGGCACGCTCGGTCCGTACGGCATCGCGGCGACGTTGGTACGGCCTTCCCGGCGGGCCAGCCGGCGGGCCAGGTAGGTGTAGTAGACGTTGCCGATCAGCAGCTCGATGCCGAGCGCCGGCAAGATGACGTGGAAGACGTCGTGCTGCGGGATGTTCACCACGCCGGCGGCTAGGCCGGTCAGCACGAGCACGTTGACCAGCACGTTGAAGCCGAGGCCAAAGGCGGCGTTGGTGTCGCCGCGGACCCACCAGGGCAGCGCGAGGGTGGGGCGGGGGCTGCTCGTCATGGTCGTCTCCGGTCCGGGTCAGCCGGCTTGGGGGACCGGTACGGCGCCGAGCGCGGCCAGCGCCTGGAGGTAGTGCTCGGCGGAGCTGACCCAGCCGAAAATGCCGCCCTGCGCGGTGATCATGGCCAGGCCGGCGTGCTGGAACTCCGGGAAGTACGACCCAACGCAGTCGGCGAGCACCAGGCAGTCGTAGCCGCGGTCGTTCGCCTCCCGGACCGTGGTGTGGACGCACACCTCGGTAGTGACACCAGCGACGATGAGCTGGCGGATGCCGTGCGCGGCGAGCACCTCGCCGAGGGCGGTGGCGTAGAAGGCACCCTTGCCTGGCTTGTCGATCACCGGCTCGCCGTCGGCGGGCGCCAGCTCGTCGATGATGTCGTGGCCGTACTCGCCGCGGATCAAGATCCGGCCGCCTGGACCCGGATCGCCGATCCGCTTTGACGGGGCGCCGCGCAGCAGCTTGCTCGGCGGGCAGTCGGAGAGGTCGGGGAGGTGGCCTTCGCGGGTGTGGATCACCAGGACACCGGCCCGGCGGGCGGCTGTGAGTACCGCGCGTAACGGCTCGATCGTCCGGCGTAACAAGGAGACGTCGTTTCCGAGGCTCTCGCCGAACCCACCTGGTTCGAGGAAGTCGCGCTGCATGTCGATCACAATCAGCGCGCTGGCCGGGAGGTCGAGGGGGTACGGGGTCGGGCTGGCGGGGATCGGGACGGACATGCGTCCTCCTGCGTCGGTCAGAATGCACGGCGTACGCACGAGGACGAGGTTGCGAACGCTTCCCGGGGACGGGACACAGGTCAGCCAACCGGTGTCGGCCGCATCGCCGGAGCCACCGGCCGGATGACCGGCGGGCTGTCGCTGAGAGTCGGCGTGCCTGGTTGCCGCCGTGGGTCGCCTCGGTTACGAATGCATGACTTCGTCTGCGCCGCTGGCTACCGCATCACCGGCGCCAAGCCGGCTCTAGCCAGCCTCGTCGTAGCAGTGTTTGTCGGAGCGCATTGCGTTGGACCGAGTGTGAGTCGCGCCGGAGTAGGTTAAACCGGTTTCCGGCAAGCTTCCGTACAGCGATGTGCTGGTCACCTGGACATGTGATTTCGGGTGTCAGAACACGCCTAATCCCCGCTCAATCTCCGTCCTCAGCGTCCGGCGCTTGGGCGTGCTCCACAGCCTGGATTGCCGCTTGGCGCTGTCTGCGGGTACCCGCTACGTACGCCTAAGCGATAAGCGCCTATGCCTCAATACCACTAAGTTACGAGTGGATCTTATCCACTTGCAAGGCGCTGACCTGCGAGTTTGACAAGATCTGGGCGAACGTGCTTCGGGCTAACTTAGTGGTATTGGCCTATGCCTGCTGGTCACGCCGATGGGCGGTGGCGTCGTAGCCCGAGTTCTTCGGTGCGCCGGAGGAGTTCGTCCAAAGCATGAGCGCGTTCATCGCCGCGTCGCACCTGGTAGGCAAGTAGATCGTCGAGTCGTACGCGGCGGTGCCGGTCGGGCTGTTCGAAGGGGATCTTTCCGTCTTCCAGGAGTTTCACCAGGTGGGTCGGCTGATCCCGAGCAGGTCGGCGGCCTCTTGAGTGGTCAGGCGCTGAGCCAGCGGGGCGATGGTGATTGCGCGTCCTGCCCGCATCGCCTTGATCACTTGGGTGAGAACATCGCAGCTGGCGGCCGGTAGCTTGGCTCGCCGGCCGTGGGGGCCGAGCAGGGTCGCTTGCCCGTGCGCGCTGGTGAGCAGGGCCGCCAGGTCAGCCAGCTCTCGCTGGTCGGCTGGGTCGGCAGGCGGCAGCACCGGCCGGTCGGCCAGGGTGGTCATCTCGGCTCACTCCATCGAACCGTGGGATGTTGGGCCAGGTTCCCATCAAATCGAAAGAATCGCAGACCTCGTTGTCGGCTAGCTGCGGCGGATGGGCGCCCGGCCCTGGGGTGGCTGCGGCGGTGGGGTCAGCGGGTGGATCGGCGGGATGTCCAGGGTGGTGGGCTGCTCGGTGGAGACGGTGATCTGCTCGCCGTGGTGGCGCAGCCGTACCGTGCCGGGCTTGCCGTGCAGCGAGTAACAGGCCCGCTGAGCGTCGATATCGACCTTGAGGGAGTGGCCGCGCCACTGCACGGTAAACGCTAGTCGGGTCAGCGCTTCGGGCAGCCGCGGGGCGAAGGACAGCTCACCGTCGTGGTCACGCATCCCGCCGAAGCCGGCCACCAGGGCCAGCCAGGTCCCGGCCAGCGAGGCGACGTGCACGCCGTCGCGGGCGTTGTGCTGCAAATCATGCAAATCCATCAGCGCGGCTTCGCCGAGGTAGTCGTGAGCCAGCCTGAGGTGTCCCACCTCGGCCGCGAGCACCGCCTGGGTACACGCCGACAGCGAGGAGTCGCGTACCGTCAGCCGATCGTAGTGGGCGAAATTGCGCGCCTTCTGCGCGGGCGTAAACGCATCGCCACGCCAATGCATCGCCAGCACCAAGTCGGCCTGCTTGATCACCTGTTTGCGGTACAGGTCGAAGTACGGAAAGTGCAGCAGCAGCGGGTACTGATCCGGGCGCGTATCGGCAAAGTCCCACTCCGCATGCTCGGTAAAGTCCTTGGACTGCTGGTGCACCCCGAGCTCAGCGTCGTAGGGCAAGTACATCGCGGCAGCCGCGTCCCGCCAGGCGGCCGCCTCCTCAGCGTCCACGCCAAGAGCCCGGGCCCGGTCCGGATGCCGGTTGACCACCTCGCTGGCAGCCGCCAGGTTCTGCTGCGCCATCAAGTTGGTGTACACGTTGTCATCGGCCACCGCGCTGTACTCATCCGGCCCGGTCACCCCGGGAATGCGGAAGCGACCGGCCGAGTCATGGTGACCAAGCCCGCGCCATAGCCGGGCGGTCTCGACCAGCAGCTCGACCGCCACGTCCCGCTCGAAGTCGCTGTCATCGGTAGCCCGCGCGTACCGCAGTGCCGCAGCGGCGATATCGGCGTTAATGTGGAATGCCGCGGTACCGGCCGGCCAGTAGCCCGAACACTCCTGACCACGCAGCGTCCGCCACGGAAACGCGGCCCCCTGCTGACCCAGGGCCCGGGCCCGCTCCTTGGCCAGATTGATCGTTGCCAGCCGCCAGCGCAGCGCATCCGCGGCCGCCGCTGGATGGGTGTAGGTCAGCACCGGCAGCACGAACATCTCGGTGTCCCAGAAGGCGTGACCATCGTAGCCGGGGCCGGTCAGGCCCTTGGCCGGGATGGCTCGTCCTTCCGCCCGAGCACCAGACTGCAGCACGTGGAACAGGCCGAACCGGACCGCCTGCTGCACTTCCGGATCTCCGCCGACCTCCACATCAGCGTTGCGCCAGAACTCCGCCAGGTACTCCCGCTGCCCCGCCACCAGCCCGTCCCACCCGATCACCCGCGCGCCGGACAGCGCACCGGCGACCTGGTCCCGCAACGCCGGCAGTGACCGCTGACTTGACCAGCCGTAGGCGACGAACTTCACCAGCCGCAGGCACTGCCCCGGCGCCAGCGTGGTCGCGATGGTGGTCCGGGCCCAGTTCGGTCGGGCGTCGGTGTTGCAGCGCGCGTTGGCCGGCAGCTCGACCAGATGGTCCATGGCGGCGGCCATCCGCAACCCGCTGACCTGGGTCTGGTGCAGCAGGACAGCCCGTACGCCGTCGCCGTAATGCTCGACCGGCTGCAGCGGGTTCCCCAGAATGGCCGCGACCCGGGGGTCACCAGACATCGCGGGGGGCAGTTCCTCGTTCGCCACCAGTTCGCTTTGTACGATGATCCGCACTTGCTCATCGACTGGCTCGACTTCATAGCAAATCGCCAGTACGGCCCGCTGGGTGAAGGAGACCAGCCGGGTAGACCGCACCTTTACCCGGCGACCAGCCGGCGAGACCCACTCCGCCTGGCGTCGCAGCAGTCCAGCCTGCAAATCCAAGACTCGCTCGTGGTAAGGCAAGGTGCCATACCGCAGGTCGAATGGCGAGTCGTCGATCAGCAGCCGGATCAGCTTGCCGTTGGTGACATTGATGACGGTCTGGCCGGCATCCGGGTACCCGTAGCCCGCCTCAGCGTAGGGCAGCGGGCGGACCTCGTAGAAGGAGTTGAGGTAGCTGCCAGGTATCCCGTGCGGCTCGCCCTCATCTAGGTTCCCGCGGACGCCAATGTGCCCGTTGGCCAGCGCAAACACCGACTCCGACTGGGCCAGCAGGTCCAGCCGGAGCGAGGTCTCCCGGACCGTCCACGGCTCAACCGGGTAGGCCGATGAGGTGATCACTTCAGCAACTCTGCCAGATCGTCGACCACGGTGTCCGCGCCGTGTGCCCGAAGCGCCGCAGCCTGCCCGATCCGGTCCACGCCCACCACGTATCCGAACCCGCCGGCCCGGCCGGCCTGCACCCCGGCCAGCGCGTCTTCGAACACTGCGGCGTTGGCCGGGTCAACCCCCAGCCGCCGGGCCGCCTCGCAGAAGGTGTCCGGCGCCGGCTTGCCTTTCAACCCCAACTCCGCCGCCACTACCCCATCCACCCGCTCTTCCAGCAGGCCGGCAATACCAGCGGAGTCCAACACTTCCTTGGTGTTCGCGCTGGAGCTGACCACCGCCCGCCGCAGCCCGGCATCGCGGGCCGCCGTCAGGTACCGCAGCGATCCTTCGTACGGCTCTACCCCGCCGTCGCGGAGCAGCTCCAGCAGCCGGCGGTTCTTCCGGTTTCCCAGCCCGTGGACGGTCTGCACCTCCGGCGGGTCGTCCGGGCTGCCCTCCGGCACGGTGATGTGCCGGGAGGCCAGGAAGTCACGGACCCCATCAGCACGCGGCTTGCCATCGACGTACTCAGCGTAGTCGGCTACCGGATCAAACGGAACAAATGGCTCGCCAGTACGGCTGGCTCGCTCGGCCAGAAACTCGTCGAACGTCTCCTTCCACGCCGCGTCATGCACCACTGAGGTCGGCGTGAGCACCCCATCCAGGTCGAATATCACCGCGACCACATGCTCCGGCAGTCCCAGCATGCCGACTCCGCCTTCCTCCCGGTGGTCCGATCGGTCATTCTCGTCGACGCACCCTAACCCGGAGTATTGCGGCCGGAGCGCTTGGGCTCAGTGACTACAATTCCAGCGGCGTAACTCCTGCCATCGCCGTGGAGGGACACGTGTGATCACCGGCACGCACGCGATCATCTACTCCGAGGACCCGGAAGCGTCCCGGGCGTTCTTCCGGGACGTGCTCGGGTTGCCCTACGTGGACGCCCAGCACGGCTGGCTGATCTTCAAGACTCCCCCCGCCGAGCTGGGCATTCACCCGCACATGCCGGAGCAGCCGGCCGGCAGCCGCCACGAGCTGTACTTGATATGCGACGACGTCGAGGCGACCGTCGCCGAGCTGACCGCCAAGGGTGTGGAGTTCACCTCGCCGGTCACCGACCAGGGCTTCGGGCTGCTCACCACGCTGCGGATCCCCGGCGGCGGCGAGATCGGCCTGTACCAACCCCGGCATCCCACCGCGTACGACCTCGACACCCCGGGATGAGCGAAGGCCGGCTCAGGCGACGGTGCGGGGGGCGAACCAGTCCTCGTCGTTCGGGTAGGTGCTGGTCGGGGTACCGGCTATCCAGCGGACCTCGTAGCTGGTGTCTTCCTGATCACGCGCCGCCATGATGCGCTCGACGAGGTACTCCGCGTCCGTGGCGACACCGCAGAAGCGGCCCGATCCCCAGGTGTACTGCCAAGGCAGGCCGAGCAAGTACAGCCCGGGACAACTGGTCACGCCGCGGTCGTGGGTCGGGTATCCCCGGCCATCGAAGATCGGCACCTCGATCCACCGGTCGTCCCGGCCGAAGCCGGTGGACCAGATCACCGTACGGATCCCGGTGACGCTGATCCCAGTGGCGCCGAGGTCGAGGTGGTCTGGCTCGACCGCGGGCTCCCACACCGGGATATAGCGCGGCTCGGTTGGCGCGTCGATGCCGTGCGCGGCGATGTAGTCGTCGATGGAGTCCTTGATGCTCTCGCTGACCGTGTCGGCGTTGTCGAGGTTGGCGCGCAGGTCGGGGGCGAACTGTAGCCGGCCGCCCGACCCCACCGCGGTCAGCCGGCCGTACAGCCGCATGCCGTCGCGGGCGAAGGCCCGCAGGTCGATGTCGCGCCCGCCGTCGCGACCGGTGACGTAGTGGTTGACCCGGAACCGGACCGTATCGGCGTCGTCGAATTCGTCGATGCCCCGGCGGTAGTAGCCGATCTCGTCCAGCCACGCGACCACGTCCTTGCCGCGGTAGCAGCGGGCCACCCGGGGCGCACTGCCGACCGCGAGGTGCACGTGCCAGCCAGCCAGGTGCAGGTCCTCAGCGATCTGGCAGCCGGACTGCCCGGTGCCCACCACCAGCACCTCGCCCGGCGGGAGCTGGTCGGGGTTGCGGTACTGCGAGGAGTGCAACTGGTGCACGTAGTCGGGAATCCGCTCGGCCAACCGCGGCCGGATCGGCACTTGGTACGGCCCGGTGGCCAAGACGACCTGGTCGGCGGTCAGCCGCCCCGCGCTAGTCTCGATGTCGAAGGTGCCATCCGCCTCATACCGCAGCCGCAGCGCGGTGACCTCCTCCACCAGCGGGCAGTCGAAGGACTTCGCGTACTGCTCGATGTAGTCGACGATCTCCTCGCGGACCATGAAACCGTCCGGGTCGTCGCCGGGGTAGGGGAAGCCCGGCAGCCGGCACTGCCAGTTCGGTGTGACCAGGCAGAAGCTGTCCCACCGGCGAGTGCGCCACTCGCTGGCCACCCGGTCGCGTTCCAGCACGAGATGCTCGATGCCGGCCTGCGCCAGGCAGCGGCTCATCGACAGCCCGGCCTGCCCACCACCGATGACCACGACCGGGCGGTGCAGCCCAGCCAACTGACCGGTGCCGTTTCCCGGCAGGCTCCTCATCCGAACCCTCCATGATCACCTGGGCGCAGCTTCGGGGTGCTCGACCAGTACACCGACCGGTGGTATCGGTACGGTTTCCTCCGAACTAGCCGTGTGTTACGCGTACGGCGAACGTGCGGAGGGGGCCGGATCCGCTCCGATCGGGAACAACCAGATCCGGTTGAAACTTGAGCCGATGTCACTCAAGTTCCCTGAAAGGGTCTGTTGATGCCAGAGACGTTGCGGTTGCCGATGCTCTCGCTGGTTGACCAGGTGGTGCTGCCCGGGATGGTCGTACCGGTCGAGCTGGACGAGCCGGCGCAAGCGGCCGTGGATGCGGCCCGGGCCGGTGCCGAGGGCCGGCTGCTGCTCGCGCCCCGGCTGGCCGACCGGTACCCGGTGTACGGGACAGTGGCCACCATCGAGCAGCAGGGTCGGCTGCCGGACGGCTCGCCCGCGGCGGTGCTGCGGGCCGGCGGGCGGGTCCGGATCGGAGCCGGCGTGGCCGGGCCGGGCGCCGCGCTGTGGGTACAGGCCGAGCCGGTGGCCGAGGTGCCGGTGACCGAGCCGGTCCGGGCGCTGGCCAGCGAGTACAAGGTGCTGGTAGTGGCCACCTTGCAGCGGCGCAACGCCTGGCAGCTCATCGACTCCGTCCAGCGGCTGACCGACCCGTCGGTGATCGCCGATACGGCCGGGTACGCGCCGTACCTGTCCAACGACCAGAAACGGCAGCTCCTGGAGACCCCCGATGTCGAGCAGCGGCTGACCCAGGTCATTGCCTGGGCCCGCGAGCACCTGGCCGAGGTCGAGGTCGCTGACAAGATCCGCGACGACGTGCGGGACGGGATGGAAAAGAGCCAGCGGGAGTTCCTGCTGCGCCAGCAGCTCGCCGCGATCCGCAAGGAGCTTGGCGAGGACGAGCCGGACGGCGCCGATGACTACCGCTCCCGGGTCGGCGCAGCCGACCTGCCGGCGGCGGTGCGTACGGCGGCGCTGCGCGAGGTGGGCCGGCTGGAGCGGGCCAGCGAGCAGAGCCCGGAGGTCGGCTGGATCCGGACCTGGCTGGACACTGTGCTGGGGCTGCCGTGGAGCACCCGTACCGAGGACAACATCGATGTCGGCGCGGCTAGGTCGGTGCTGGATGCCGACCATCACGGTCTGGACGATGTGAAGGACCGGATCGTGGAGTACCTGGCGGTGCGGGCCCGGCGGGCCGAGCGTGGGCTGGCGGTCGTCGGCGGCCGCGGCTCGGGCGCGGTGCTGGCGCTGGTCGGACCGCCGGGGGTGGGCAAGACCTCGCTGGGGGAGAGCGTCGCGCGGGCGCTGGGCCGCACGTTCGTCCGGGTTGCGCTGGGCGGGGTACGCGATGAGGCCGAGATCCGCGGGCACCGGCGTACTTACGTCGGCGCGCTGCCGGGACGGATCGTGCGGGCCATCGCCGAGGCCGGGTCGATGAACCCGGTTGTGCTGCTCGACGAGATCGACAAGATCGGCTCAGACTTCCGCGGCGACCCGGCGGCGGCGCTGCTGGAGGTGCTCGACCCAGCGCAAAACCACACCTTCCGGGACCACTACCTAGACGTCGACCTCGACTTGTCTGACGTGCTGTTCCTGGCCACCGCGAACGTTGTCGAGTCCATCCCGCCGGCCCTGCTGGACCGGATGGAGCTGGTCAGCCTGGACGGGTATACCGAAGAGGACAAGGTCGCCATCGCCCGCCAGCACTTGCTGCCGCGGCAGCTCCAGCGAGCCGCGCTCACCGACAACGACGTACGGATCGACGACGGCGCGCTGCGGCGGATTGCTGCGGACTACACCCGGGAGGCCGGGGTCCGGCAGCTTGAGCGAGCGCTGGCCCGGGTGCTGCGCAAGGTGGCTACCACCCTGGCCGGCACGCTGGTCGGCACCGCTGCGACGCCGGTCGGGGTCGGTCCGGTCAACGTGGGTCCGATCCAGGTCGGTGTCGATCAGTTGCGGGACTACCTTGGCCGGCCACGGTTTACCCCGGAGACTGCGGAGCGGACCGCGGTGCCCGGTGTCGCTACCGGCTTGGCGGTGACCGGCGCTGGCGGGGAGGTCCTGTTCGTCGAGGCCGCCGCGCCGGTCGCGCAGGAGGGTCGGGCTGGTCTCACGCTGACTGGGCAGCTCGGGGACGTGATGAAGGAGTCGGCCCAGATCGCGCTGTCCTACCTGCGCTCCCATGCCGCGGCGCTCGGCGTCGACCCGGCTGCGCTGGAACGCTCGGTGCACGTACACGTGCCGGCCGGCGCGGTCCCGAAGGACGGACCCTCCGCCGGTGTCACGATGGTGACCGCGCTGGCGTCGCTCGCCTCCGGCCGGCCGGTACGGGCCAACGTGGGGATGACCGGCGAGGTCACCTTGAACGGCCGGGTGCTGCCGATCGGCGGGGTCAAGCAGAAGCTGCTGGCTGCCCAGCGGGCCGGGTTGTCGACCGTGTTCCTGCCCGCCCGCAACGAGCCCGACCTGGACGACGTGCCTGCCGAGGTGCTCACCGACCTCGACGTACGGCTGGTCAGCGACGTCGCCGAAATCATTGCCGCTGCGCTGGCGGGGGACCGAACGCCGGTGGCTGACGCAGCCTGACCGGACTATCGCATCCGAGCGGTACGGGATTTTTCTGACGGAAGGTATCACTTACGGCCGGCAACGCTCCACATGGGCGACTACTGCCCGGCGTCAGGTCTGGGCAGGCGGGGAGAGGGGAGCACGCCCATGCCTGACACGGCGGAGCAGGACACCGCGGACCCGGTCGGTGCCGTGCCCCACCCGTCCCTGCCCAGCGCCAGCGGGCCGGTTGACCTGCTGGCACGCTTCCCCCTTGGCGCTCCCACTGGATCGTCCTGGCGGGAACATGCGCTTACTCGGGTCGCCGAGTTGGGGACCCTCTGCGACTGGCTGAAAGACCAGCCCGGGGTGAACCAGCCGGAGCCGTTGGTGATCGCGATCCAAGGTCACCTCGCCGAGGCTAAGGCTGCAGCCAACAAATCGATCTGTCCCGGTGAAAGCCGGATGGGGATGATGCGGCGGATGCAGGCGTGCTACAGCGGGTCGTCGGTGGAACGCGTGCTGGCGAACCTTGATGCCGCCGAGGCTGACCTGCTCAGGCTTGCACCGCCGGACTATGTGCGCGGGCAGTTGCCGTATTTGCTGGCGCATGTGCAGCAACACCTGGTTCGTACCGACCCGCGGAGGGCGCTGCTCGAGCGGCGCGGTTTGCTGGACAAGGTCGTCGAAACTTCCGGTGCGGAGCTGTCCGAGGTCATCCGCGGCAACCTGGTCGCTGCTGTCCGCGGAGCTAGCTTAGAGGGCAGACGTGAGTACATGCGGGTCCACAGCTTCCGCAATGTCCTGCTCGTCACTGCCTTTTTGCTGACCCTTGCCGCGGTCGGGGTCGCCCTCCTCGGCATCTTCTCTCCGAAGACCGTACCGCTGTGTTTTGCACCGGCGCAGGCAACCGCTCCCAAGATCGTGTGCCCGACCGGGGAGACACCACTCGGCAACGGCAACCGCGATGTGGACGACGTCATCGCCGGGACCGTCAGCCGTTGGGACATCCCACTTATCGAGGTGGTTGGGTTGATCGCCGCGGCAGTCGCGAGCGCCGCCGCCCTTCGTCAGGTGCGGGGTACGTCGACGCCATACAGCCTGCCGGTATCGCTGGCCGTGCTCAAGCTACCCACGGGTGCGCTCACGGCGTTCCTTGGATTGCTGCTCATGCGCGGTCAGTTCATCCCGGGCCTCAGCGCGCTCGATACCTCAGCGCAAATTGTCGCATGGGGGGTCATCTTCGGCTACGCACAACAACTGTTCACCCGGCTCATTGATCAGCAGGCGCACCGGGTGCTCGACGACGTGGGCGGAGCCGACAAACGGGAGAAGAAACCGTAGCGTGCGGTACTTTCCCAGCACTCTCTGCCACCCTCCCACGCCCATCCTCATCCCCCGTCCATCCTCCTCCGCCCCCTCACCCGCCACCGCCGATCTCTCTCCCACCTCCGCCGCCGATCTTGACGAAGTTGTCGAAATTTGAGGCTCGATAACGACAGGAACGTCAAGATCGGCGCGGGTGGGGTGGGTGGGGGTTGGGTTCACTCGAACAGGCGCTTTCGTGCTGCGCGGTCCTTTCGTTGGGGCACTAGCCTCGGTCACTACGGCATGATTTGTATTTCTGGCGTACACCCGGCGAGCTAGCGACAACTCACCGACAGAGGGCATCCATGCGCGCTTCCCGTGCCCGAGGCAGCACCGACCGAGCCTGGCTCGGCTATCTGATCGTCGGGTTGGGCATGGTCGGTGTCTACTACCTGACCCGACCGGAGGGTATGCTGCGGGTCGCGCGGGTCGTGATCTACTGCGCGGTCAGCGCCTCGGCTGCGGTCGCGGTGCTGTTCGCGGTGGCTCGCGGCCGGCCGCGGCCGCGCCGGCCCTGGTTGCTGCTCGGCCTGAGCCAAGTGGTGTACGCCGCGGCGGATACCGTCTTCTACCTGGCACACTACGTGTTTGGTTCGACGGCCTACCCGTCGCTGGCCGACTTGTTGTATCTCGCGCACTACCCGCTCATCGTCGTCTGCCTGACGCTGCTGATCCGTGAGCGTAGCCCCGGCCGGGACCTGCCGAGCCTGCTCGACGCGGCGGTGCTCGCGGTGGCGGCAAGCCTGCTGTCCTGGCTGATCCTGATCGGGCCACAGGCCCGGCTGGACGCGCCACCGCTGGCCAAGGCCGCTTCGCTCGGCTACCCGGTGGCAGATTTGGCGATGCTGGCGGTGGGGTTGCGGCTGGTGATGGGTGCCGGCCGCCGGCCGACATCGTTCTTCCTACTTACCGGCAACCTGGTCGCGATCTTTGCTGCGGACACCATTTACGCCCTACAGCAACTGCACGGCACCTACCATGCCGGCAACTTCCTGGACGCGATTTGGCTTACCGGCAACCTGGCTCTGGGCGCGGCCGCGCTGCACCCGACAGTGGATCAGGTCGGTGAGCGGGCGCCGGCCCGGGACCAGGGCCTCGGCCCAGGCCGGCTGGTGGCCTTGTCGGCGGCGGCCTTGGTCGCGCCGGCCATGCTGCTGATCCAGTACCACCGGGGCTACCTCGACGACCTGCCGGTCATCGCGTGCGGGTGCGCCGTGCTGTTCATCTTGACCATTGCCCGGCTGGCCGGGGTGGCGACCGACCAGCGCCGGCTGGCCATCACCGACGGGCTGACCGGGCTGTACACCCGGCGGTTCCTGGAGGCCAGCCTGCCGCTGGAATTCGCCCGAGCGCGCCGCGCCGAAGGCTCGCTCGCGGTATTCATTATCGATGTCGATTACTTCAAGTCGATCAATGACCGGTACGGGCATCTAGCCGGTGACCGCGCGCTCAGCGAGATCGCCAGCCGGCTGCGTACCACTGCCCGCGAGGGCGACGTGCTGGCTCGCTACGGCGGGGAGGAGTTCGCCCTGCTGGTGCCGGGCGGGCGGCCAGAGGAGCTGGCCAGCATTGCCGAGCGGCTGCGCACCCGGGTGGCCAGCAGTCCGGTCGCGGTGTCCGAGGAGGTCTGGCTCGGGGTCACCGTCTCGGTGGGCAGTGCTTGCTACCCGGCCCACGCTGACACCACGAGTGAGCTGGTGGCGGCCGCCGACCGCGCGCTGTACGCCGCCAAGGCGCAGGGCCGCAACCGGGTAGTCGTCGGCGCTGTCCCGGTGCTGCCGGTCGTCACGCCGGTGGCGATGACCCCCTCGCGCGCCGCCCAGCCGGCAATGCTCGACTATCTCCGGTACGTCGCCGACTGCGTGGACGCGCGACTGTCCAGCTACGAGCACAGCCGCGCAATCAGTCGTTGGACGGTGCGGATCTGTACCGAGCTGGGCCTGGACGAGGCCGCCATCCGGCAGGTCGAGCTGGCCGCCCGGCTGCACGACATTGGCAAGATTATCATTCCGGAGGAGGTCCTGACCAAGTCGGCCGAGCTGACTGAGGAAGAATGGCAGCTCATCCGCAGACATCCCGACAGTGGCTACCGGATGACCCGCGCGGTACCGGGATTGGCCGAGGTAGCCGAGATTATCCGGCAGCACCACGAGCGGTTCGACGGCTGGGGATATCCCAACCGGCTGGCCGGCCACGCTATTCGGATCGAGGCCCGCATTCTTGCGGTGTGCGACACCTGGGCTGCGATGCGGTCGGACCGGACGTACCAGCGCCGGGTCACCGAGGATCAGGCTCGAGCCGAACTGCGGATTGGCAGCGGCAGCCAGTTCGACCCCGATGTGGTCAACATCTTCCTCGACCTGCACGAGCGCGGGATCGTTGGCGCCCTGGGCCGGCTGACCGGCCCGCCGGTCGAGCCGAACTGGGACCCCACTGACCACCACGCCGGGCTATCAGCGGCCGTCCGAAATAGCGCAGTCCCGCTCGCTGAACCGACCGGACCACTGCTGCCGTACCGGCCGCCGAAACCACCCGGTCGCCACTCCCACCCAGACCATTAGCCGGCAAGGTCGGCCAGCGTGTTCCAAAACATCAGCTCGTAACTTTGCAGCAGCCGGCCGTACTCGAATGCAGCCGGCGTGTGTCGGCCGGCATCCAGACCAGCCTGGATGACGCTGAGGGCCTGCGCTGCCAGCTCCGGCGCCGGGTCAGCAAAGAAGTCAAAAAAACCGCAGCCCTCGTCGTCAAAGCCATAGTGCTGGCGCAGCCCCGCCGCCACGGTGCCGCAGTACGAACCCCAGGCGGCGAAGTTCACGCTCAGCGCGAGTACCACGTCGGTCGGCTCGGCGTTGAGCGCCAGCCAGGCTACGTACGCCGGGTACGCCTGGCAGCCGGCCACCGGCTGGTAGTCCGCCAGCGCTGGGCCATCCAAGCCGCAGGCGGTGGCGAATGCGGCCAGCCTGGGCAGCACCAGCGCCTCGGCATGGGCCAGCCCGGTGAAGAAGGCGCCGTCCGCCGGGGTTGCGCAGCGTGCTGCCAGGATCAGGAAGCTGCGCCAGTCGCTGGTCACGATCCGGTGCTCCTCGGCGCCCAGCGCGGCCAGCGCGCTGCGCGGCGCCTGGCCGGCCGCGATCAGCGGGACCAACCGGTTGTCGTCCGCGCCGTGGGCGAGCCCCCGGCGGGCCGTTTCTAGCAGGTCGTGCGCCGTACCGACCATTGCTCAGGTCTCCTCGGGGTCGGGTGTCTGGGTTGCCGGTCGCCGGAAGCCGAGCAGGGTGGCGGCGGATCGGGTCCGCGCGGCCGTGGCGGCCAGCAGAGCGTAAAGCAGGCCAGCGATCAACCAAGCCTCGACCGGCACCACGCCCAGCGGGGGCGGCGACACCTGCCCGGGCAGCAGCCCCAACCCGACAGCACCGAACAGCAGGGCGGCCAACACCGCCACGATGCCGGGCCAGTTGCCTAGGCCGGCGGCCCGCCAGGACGGGATTGCGCCGACCGGCCGGCGCAGCCCGGTCAGCCGCGGTAACCAGAACACATCGACACACATCACCACCGTCGCGCACGGCAACGCGATGGAGGACCACTCGGCCACCGTGAAGAAACCGTTGCCCCAGTGCGGAAACCACCAGGTGACCAGGCCTGTGAGGCCGGCCATCAGCAGGCAGGTGTACCAGCGCCGCCAGCCGGCTAGGTGCCCGACCACATTCTGCCCACCGTTGATCATCTCGTAGTAGTTGCCGTCGTTGATGGCCACCTGCAGTACGGTCGCGACGACCGCCCCCAGCCACAGTGCGCCGAACAGCGAGTAGCCGACGGTGTAGCTGAAGGCTGGGCCGAAGTCGTACGGACCGGCCTGGGACAGCTCAGCCATCATCCAGCCACCGGCCACGAACAGCACCGGGCCGACCGCCAAGGCGACGCCGAAGGCCGGTACCGGCCAGAACAACCGCGGCCGGCCGTACCGCCAGGTGTCCGGCTCGTTGCCCCACATCACCGAGCCAATCGCGAGGCTGACCCCGGCGAGGAACGGCAGCGTGCTGGCACCGGCCGCGTGGGTCGTCAGCGTGCCGGAGCGAATGTCGGTGAGGCCCTTGATGACCAGGTAGAGCACCCAGACGATCATCACCGGCGCGACCAAGTACCGGGCGAACGCCGCGATCCCGGTGAAGCCCACAAGGTTGTTGAGGATGCCGACGACGGCTAGCAGCACGCTGATGGCCACCACGTGGTCCCAGCCGAACAGGCCGTCGTACAAGGTGGCGAGCAAGTTGAACGCGAACGCGGTCCAGCCGGCGGCGACGCCGATCAGCAGTACGGTGACCAGCGCCGAGCCCACCTTGCCGAAGATCGAGCGGGTCAGCAGCGCGTGGGTCTGCCCGGTGGTCGAGCCGAGGTAGGCGGCTGGCAGTGCGTAGACCAGGTACGCCACCGCACCGATCGCACCAGCCAGCACCGCCTTGACCAGCGAGTATCCGGCGGCGTGATACTGGAAGCCAAGGAATAGGTAGGTGAAGCCGGCGGCCAGGGTCACCCACAGCGAGACGAAGTGGTACCGCGGCCGCCGTTCGGTGGGTGGCACGATACCGGTGCTGCTGGTCGAGTAGTCGTGCTGGAACTGCCTGGCGAGTTCGGCTGTCGCCAGCTCGCCGGTGGAGCGGAACGAGATCATGGCTGTCTCACCTCCCCAGATCGATCAACACGCGGGTGCGACGCGCTAGGCCGGCCTGGCTTGGTGCGGAGCCGCCGCGGCGGGTCACGGGCGGTCAGCTTAACTGCCGGCGGGTGCCTACCCATGCCGTTCCGCCGAGCCTGAGGACGGGGGTGCAGAGCAGGCGAGGATCGGGGTGAGCGCCCGCAGGGCTGTGGACGAGGGGACAAGCGGCAGCAGACGGTCCCGTACCGCCACCGCGGGCGGCTCGGCGCGCGCCCTGCCCCGGTGTGGGTGACGGTCACCGCATCGCCGTCGGCCTCCGCACCGACGACCTCGGTGCCGGCAACGAACGCTTCTTGCGGTACCGCGGCCAGCAGCGTACGCAACAGATCCGCTCGGTGCAGCAAGCGTTCGGCGTGGGTCGGCCGCTGCTGCCGCGCGTGTGCCCTGCCGAGTCCGACCGCCGGTATGAACGCTAGAGTGCGATGACGCGGCCGTCTTTACCCGCGTACCAGTCAGGCCAGTAGGTCGCGATCGGCCACCATGAATGAGATAAGGCGCGAGAGTTTTCGTCCGTTCGTAGGCCACCAGTACCGAGGAGTCCACCACGATCGGGGTCAGCCGGGTTGATCACGCGGCGCCCTGCTCGGCGGGGCTGTCGCTGGCGCGTTGAATGTTGGCGCGGGCCCGCTTGGCTGCAGCCTGGTGTTCGGGGCTGCCGGGGTCGATACCGAACCGGGCCAGCAGCTCGGCGGCGAACTCCTCGCGGCTGCGGCCGGGTTCGGCCGGTGCCTGCTTGCTCAGCTCGGCGCGGATCAGGTCAGTGACCACCGCGTTGACGCTTCGGCCTTGAAGGACGGCGTACAGCTTAAGCGCGCGATGCTCGTGCTCGCTCATGCGGATCGTGAGCATCTTCTCTGTCATGCTGTCACACCATCAAGCAGCGGTTGAGCCCCGCAGTACGCCCACACAAGGCGCATACCCCCGGTTAGATGCTGCCGTTCGCTCACCAAGCCGACACGCCGCTGCACATTTTCCCGACACGTTCTGATGGGGTTATTTCCAGCGGGTGCGTTCGGTGATCTCGGTGGGGGTTGCGGCAGCGAACAGCGCGATCTCGCCGCGACGGACCGCCGCGACGGTGTCGATAAGTTCCTCGCCGAGCGCTGCGGCGAGCACCGGATCCGTCTCGAACGCGGCGACCGCCTCGGCCAGCGTGGCCGGCAGCGCAGCGATACCCCGGGCCGCGCGTTCGGCCGGCTCCAGCGTGCCCGGATCGATCTCGACCGGATCGGGCAGCGTCGCCTTTGCGTCCAGCCCGGCCCGGCCGGCGACCAGCAAACCGGCCATCAGCAAGTACGGGTTGGCGGCGGCATCAACGCACTTGACCTCGATGTTCGCGGCCTGCCCGCGGTCGCCGGCCGCGCCGGTGATGAACCGCATCGCGGCCTCCCGGTTCTCTCGACCCCAGCAGGCAAAGGCGCCGGCCCAGTGCGACGGGACCAGCCGCAGGTAGCTGGCCACGCTCGGCGCACCCAGCGCCAGCAGCGCCGGCAGCCGGTCCAAGATCCCGGCAGCGAACGACGCACCCTGCTCGGTCAGGCCGTCATGGCCGCTGCCGCCGGTCATCGTGTTCGTCCCGTCTTGCCAGAGGCTCAGGTGCACGTGCGCACCATTGCCGACCCCGTCGGCCAGCACCTTGGGGGCGAAGGTGGCCCGCAGGTCGTACTGGGCGCTGACCGCCCGGATCGTCTCGCGGACCAGCACGAAGGTGTCGGCGGCGGCTACCGGGTCCTCGGCGGCGACCGAGACCTCGTACTGGCCGGCGGCGTACTCCGGGTGGATCTGCTCCACCGGCACCCCCTGGGCGGCCAGCGCAGCCAGCACGTCCCGCAAGTAGTCCGACAGCTCGACCAGCCGGGTCATCCCGTACGCCGGCCCTAGGCAGGCCGGGGTGAACTCGTCCTTCCTCGCCCCCACCGAGGCGCACCACTCCACCTCGACCGCGGCCCGCACCCGGTAGCCTGCGGCCGCCAGTCGCTGGACCTCCCGCCGGGCCAGGCTGCGCGCGTCCTGGGGGTGGACCACGCCGTCTTGGTCGTAGCGGTCGGCCGGCGCCCAGGCCCAGCCCGGCTGCCCGGCCAGCACGGTCAGCCGGCCCAGGTCGGGGTGCAGCCGCAGGTCGCCGACCGGGCCGCCGGCAAAGCGACCAGAGACGATCGAGTCGTCGAGCAGGAAGGCATCGAAGACCGGCGAGGCACCGATACCCCAGGCCGCGGCGTGCTCCAGCCGGGCCAGCGGCACCGCCTTGACCCGGGTGATGCCGCTGTTGTCCACCCAGGTCACCGCGACCCCGATGACTCCACGACCGGCCAGCTCAGCGCTGGCATGGCGGGCCAGCTCCGCCCGTCGGCTGCGTTCGGTCGGCTCCATGGCGTACTAGATTAGGTCACCGGTACGAGGTCACCGGCGCCGTCCGGACGGGTGCCGCCAGGAGGAGGTCGTCACGATGGTCGGGCCGGCTACCGCATCGCCCACCCGTTCACCCGGTACGCTGCGCCGCTCGCTGGGCGGCTGGCAGGCCGTCGGGCTGTCGGTGGCGCTGATGGCGCCGAGTATGGCGGCCAACATCAACCCGCAGGCGACATCGACCACTGTGGGCCGGGCGGTGCCGTTGGCCTTCTTGCTGGCCACGGTGGCGGTGCTGCTGGTCGCGTACGGGTTCGTCCGGCTGTGCCAGTACTTCCAGCACGCCGGATCGGTGTACGCCTTTGTCGGGGCCACGCTCGGCCCGCGGACCGGGGTGGTGGCCGGGCTGGGGCTGCTCGGCACCTACACCTGCTACGGGGTGGTCACCTCCTCGGCCGCCGGCATCTTCGGCACCGCGTTCTTGCATGCGGTCGGGATCTGGTCCGCACCGCCAAGCTGGGCGCCGTTCCTGCTCGCCGGGCTCGCGCTGTGCCTGGCCTGGCTGCTGGCCGTGGTGCCGGCCCGCCGCGGCACCCGGGTGCTGCTGACGGTCGAGTCGGGCACCGTCGCGCTGATCCTGGTGGTCACTGCCGTGGTGCTGGTACGGCTGTTGTCGGGGCACGCACCCGGCGGTCACCGGTTCACCCTGTCGGTGTTCGAGGTGGCGCCCGGCACCGGGACCTCCGCGCTGTTCCTCGGGGTGGTGTTCGGGTTCTTGTCCTTCGCCGGCTTCGAGGCCGCCGCCACCCTCGGCGAGGAGGCGACCCACCCGCGCCGGGACATCCCGCGGGCAATCTGGGGCACCGCCGCCTTTGGCGGGGCGTACTACGTGGTCGTCACCGCCGTGGAGATGATGGGCTTCGGCGCCGATCCGGCCGGGGTCGCTGCGTTCGGCCGCTCGCCGTCGCTGCTCGGTGACCTCGGCAGTGCCTACCTGGGCGGCTGGGTCGGCGACCTGATCACCCTCGGCGCTGCGGTCAGCGCCTTTGGCTGCTGCCTGGCCTGCGTCGTGGGTGGCTCCCGGCTGCTGTTCGCGCTGGCCCGGGACACCGCCGGGGAACGCGGGCTGGCCGGGGTGTCGGCTGGGGGTACGCCGGCCCGGGCGGCTGCAGCCGTCACCGCCGCGATGGCGGTGATCATCGTGGTGTGCGCGACCGCGTTTGCCGCGCATGCCACCGACACCTTTGCCTGGGCGGCGACGGTGGGCACGCTCATCCTGCTGGTCGCTTACGCGCTGACCACCCTCGGCGCGATCCGGCTGCTGTTCCTCCAGCGCCGGCTGCCGGTGCCCCGCTGGCAGCTCGTGTTGCCGCTGGGCGCGCTGGTGCTGCTGGGCTACACGCTGTACCGCAACGTCATCCCGTACCCACCGACCGGGCCGGCCCGCTACTTTCCGTTGGTGGCCGGCGGGTGGCTGCTGCTGGCCGTACTGGTGGTCGTTACGGTGCCGCGGACCACCCGCCGGCTCGGTCGTGCCCTCGCCGCGGTTGAGGTCGGCGGCTGAGCGGTGCGGGCCGATGTCGCGGGGCTGGCGCTGGTGGACCATCATTGCCATGGCGTGCTCCGCCGTGATCTGGATCGGCCGGGCTTCGAGGCGCTGCTGACCGAGGCCACCGGTCTCGGGCCGCTGGGCGGCAGCCTGTTCGACTCGCAGCTCGGCTTCGCGCTGCGGCGCTGGTGCCCGCCGGTGCTCGACCTGCCGGCGCACGCGCCACCGGCGGAGTACCTGGCCCGCCGCGCCGAGCTGGGGGTCGCCGAGGTCACTCACCGGTTCCTGCGCGCGGCTGGGCTGGCGGCGCTGTGCGTGGACACCGGGTACGCACCCGAGCCGCTGCTGTCGCCGGCCGAGCTGGGGCGGGCGGCCGGCGCGCCGGCGTACGAGATCATCCGGCTGGAACGGGTCGCCGAGGACGTCGCTGCGGGCGGCGGTACGGCGGCCGGTTTCGCCGAGACGGTATGGCGCGAGCTGGCCGGCCGGGCCGCCGCGCCAGTGGGGGAGCGGCCGGTGGGGGTGAAGTCGATCGCGGCCTACCGGGTTGGGCTCGCCCTAGGCGGGCAGCGCCCCGGCGACCGGGAGGTCACTGCGGCGGCGGGGCGGTGGCTAGCGGCGATCGAGGCGGGGGCGCCGGTACGGCTGGCCGAGGAGGTGCTGCACCGGTTCCTGGTCTGGGCGGGTATCGACCTGGGGCTGCCGGTGCAGTTCCACGTCGGCTACGGCGACCGCGACATTGATCTGCACCGCTGTGACCCGCTGCTGCTCACCGACCTGCTGCGCGCGGTCGAGCCGACCGGGGTGCCGGTGCTACTGCTGCACAACTACCCCTACCACCGGCAGGCCGGCTACTTGGCTCAGGTGTTTCGTACCGTGTTCGTCGATGTCGGCCTGGCCACCCATAACCTGGGCCGGCGGGCGACCGCGCTGCTGGCCGAGACGCTGGAGCTGGCCCCTTTCGGCAAGGTCCTGTTCTCCTCCGATGCCTACGGATTGCCCGAGCACTACTACCTGGACGCCGTACTGTTCCGCCGGGCACTGTCCGCCGTCTTGGCCGAGGGCGTGGCGACCGGTGACTGGACCGACGCCGATGCCACCCGGGTGGCCGGCCTGATCGGCGCGGGCAACGCCCGCCGCGCATACCGGCTGCCGTCGTCCTGACCTCCCGGGGCTCCGTTCCGCGGGCGCGCCCGGTTCCCGCCAGCGCACGGTATCTGGCCACCCTGCCGGCGCTCTGAGTGGACATCGGTCGTGCGCTCAACGGGGGCGCTGACCGACTGGACGGGGGCGTGACCATGACGATGCTGCTGATCGAGGGCACCTACCGGGTGCTGCGGACCCAGCCGGACGGGGACTCGGTCCGGTTCTATCCCAACGACCCGGCCGAGTGGGAGCTGGTGGACCCACCGCATACGGTGCGGCGCAACGTGGGTGGCGGCGCGCAGCTCCGGATGGATGGCATCGACGCGCTGGAGACCCACTACACTGCGTCCCCGCTGGGGGTCTTGCACCAGCCGCTGAAGTACGCCCAGTTGGCGGCCGGTGAGCTGCTGAGCTGGCTGGGCTTCACCGACGTCCGCCGCAACGACTCCGAGACGGTCACCGCCGCGACGCCGGATCAGGCGCCGGGATTCATCCTGACCCGCGGCGCGGACCTGTACGGCCGGTGCGTGGCGCTGGTCGGCCGCGGCCTGGCGCCGGCGGCCAGCGGCAGGCAGGTACGGGTCGAGGTCGAGCTGCTACGGCAGACTGCCAATCACTGGCTGACCGGTCACGGGCTGGTGTACCCGACGTTCTACCGCAAGCTGTACCCAGATCTGCGGGCTGAGCTGGCCCGCGTGGCGGCCCAGGCGCGCCCGGACACCGGACTGTGGCCGCTGGATGCGACCCAGTCCGGCGCCGAGGTGGACAGCCTCGCGTCGCTGACCGGCTCTGCGGTGATCTTGCCCAAGCTGTTCCGCCGGCTGGCCGGCTACCTCGCGCTGAACAATGGTGACCCCTCGCTGGCTGGCTTCCACGACTACTTGGCCCAGCGCGACGACCGGCTTTACATCCTGTCCACCGGCCACTGGTCCGGGCTAGACACCGTGGTCGACGTGAGCGGCCAGACCGTCCGCCTGACCACCGCACCCGAAGACCTGATCTTCGATGAGCGCTAGCCGGCACCAGCGCATTAGAGCGCATCGGCGCCCCGCTCGCCGGTGCGGATGCGGAGCATCTCCTCAATGCAGGTCACCCAGATCCAGCCATCGCCGGTGCGGCCGGTCCTGGCCGCGACCGCGATGACATGGATGACGTCGGGCACATCGGTGTCGCGGACCAGGACCTCCAGCCGGATCTTGGGTACGGCGTCGACCTGGTACTGCACACCCCGGTAGACCTCGGCCTCGCCGCGTTGCCGGCCGAAGCCGTGAGCCTCGTTCGTGGTGAGCCCGGTGACTCCGAAGGACCCCAGGGCGGCTCGTACCTCGGCCAGCTTGTGTGGCTTGATCACGGCGGTGACGAGTTTCACGGCGCGCTTCGCGGTCCGCCGTCATCCGGCGCGACCGGCTCCGCGAGTGGGCGCGGCGGCGTACTGGCGGCGGGTGGGGAGATGGCGCCGGCCGCGACCAGGGTCTCGGCGGGGTAGACCTCTTCCTCGTGCACCGCGAGGTCCCCGGTCTCCAGCACCGGATCGGGTAGCCGCAGCGGTATCAGCCGGCCGATGAGCTTCAGCAGGACGAAGGTGACTGCGGCGTCCCAGACGATGACCGTGCCGGCGGCGCCGGCCTGCCAGAGCAGTTGCTTGGGGTTGCCGTGGATCAGGCCGCTGGCGGAGAAGCCGGCTGTGCTGCCGGAGCCCAAGTACACGACGATGTTCGGATCGGCGAAAACGCCCACCAGCAGGCCCCCGGTCAGGCCGGCCACGCCGTGGGTGTGGAACACGCCGAGGGCGTCGTCGACCCTGCGGAACAGCGGCAGCCGCGCCAGCTTGTTCCAGGACAGCCACACCACTGAGGACGCGATCACCCCGATCAGGATCGCCCCGACCCCGTTGACGTAGCCGGCAGCCGGGGTGATGGCAACCAGGCCGGTGATCATCCCGTTGACCGCGCCGAGCAGCGTAGGCCGGCGGCCTGGGCCGCCGATCATGTCCAGTACCAGCCAGGTCAGCAGGGCGGTGGCCGTACACAGGTTCGTGTTGAGTACGGCGGTGGCCGCGTCGGCACCGGCGAAGTACGGGTCGCCGCCGTTGAAGCCGTTCCAGCCCAGCCACAGCACGCCGGCCCCGACGGCCACCAGCAGCAGGTTGCTCGGCGCAGCGTGCGCGCGGTCGCGGGCCAGCCGCGGCCCGATCACCGCGGCCGCGACAAAGCCGCTGGTGCCGGCGGCCAAGTGGATGACGTAACCGCCGCTGTAGTCCAGCGCACCCTTGTGCGCCCACCAGCCACCGCCCCAGATCAGGAACGCATTGACCGAGTAGGCGAAGGTGGACCACAGCGGTACGAACAGCAGCCAGACCTTAAAGTTGATCCGGCCGATTACGCTGCCGAGGAACAGCAGCGGGGTGATCGCGGCGAAGACGAACTGGAAGTAGACCAGGCTGGCCTGCGGGAAGCGGAATGGCGGCATCCCGCCGGTACCGCTCACCAGCGGGATGTTTGCCTGCGCCTGGGTGGCGTTTCCGAGGATCGTGTGCGGGTGGCCGATGGCGCTGGCCAGGATGCCCGGACCAAGCTTCAGCGGTTCGCCGAACCCCATGTTGAAGCCCCACAAAACCCACACCAGGAGCACCAGCGAAAAGCCGGTGAACGCCATGAGCATGGTGTTCACAACCCATTTACGCTGGACCAGGCCGCCGTACAGCACGGCGATCCCTGGAATACTCATTAACCCGACCAGGGTTGCCGCAACTAACTGCCAGGCGTTGTCGCCAGCGTTCAGCCACTGCGGATATGGGATCATCGCGACAGATCCTTTCGGAGGCTGCTCGCCTGATCCACATGGCGCTGACGTCGACTGACCCGCTCCAACAAGGTGGCTGGCGAGCGGAAGTAACGATCGGCGCCATTATCAGAGCGTACTGTTACGCTCAGTTACCGATTTGTGTTACCGTAGAGTTACTGGCGACGATAAGGCAAGTAAATGCGTATTTCTAATATATCGTATATAGCCTGACTGGCCGACGTGCCCAACTGCTACCGCAACGGTGCAATCTTGGGCTTCACTACCAAACCCGGGGTGAATGATCTCTCCATCTCCTCTATGTGATCTTGGGACGGCCGCACCGTACCTCGCCTCACCCCGGCTCGTCGAGGACCAGACCCCTGGCCAGATCGACCCAGCCGCCTGGCGCAACTGGTCACCTCTCGTTGCTATGTAGCGACAACAGGTGCCCTCTTGTTGGATCCGGGTTGGGCTGGCGTGGGCAAGTGGTGACCTGTTGCTGCTTCTTGGGGGCAACAGGTGCCCTTTTGCTGGGTCCGGGCTGGGCTGGCCTGGCTACCTATGTCGGAGGCCGGCGGGACAGGCAGCGAACCGGAAGGGATCGACTCCGTTGCCCGACAGCGCTCTGCGGTCCGGTACGCTGCGGCTCGGCATCGGTGGCCAGCGGCAGCCAGGTACGGGTCGGGGCGAGCTGCTGAGGCAGACCGCCAACGGGCAGACCATCCGCCTGACGATCGCCCTGAGGACCTGATCTTCGACGAGCGCCAGCCGCCCGAGGCGGCACCGCGAGGGTCAGGGCGGGTCAGCCGCGCCGGTTCGCCGGCACCATCGGTGCGGGTGAACAGTACGCAGTCGAGGGGGGCCCGCCAACGTCGCCCGGTCGGGTCAACCGGATATGCCCGCGGCGATCCTATTCGTCATCACTAAATAGTGGAATTTCCTGAATCCCCGATGAAGTGGTGAACTTGTTGCCGGTGATCTGCATGAGGGCGTTGGTAGCTGTCTGGGGCACACCGGTTGGGTCAAGCAACTCACTATTGAAGTGGACTTGCTCAACTTCGCCGACGAAGATACCGTGATCGCCGCCGAGGTCGGTCCGACTGATGATGCGGCATTGCAGCCAGCCCACCCCGGCGGGGAGCACGGGACCGTAGGGTGATGCGTCAGCGTCGAAAGTCAGACCGCAAGCGGCGATCTTTGCTCGTCCTTCCGTAATCGGAAAATGGGAGTAACGAGCGCCGAGCTTCCACACACCGTCAAGATGCTCGATCCTCGGCACAGACAAGGTGAAACCTTCAGAATTGAGAAGATTGTGGTGGGTTTGCCAGCGCTTTAGGATAGCGAGCAGGACCTGCTGGGGCTTGGTAGACACCGAAGTGACATTCGACACGGGTATGACGTTGGGCTCGCCCGCTGGGCTGTGCGAGCCGATCAGGTAGGCAACTCGAGGCGCCAGTAGCCGATGTGCTTTGTCTACCGGGCACATGCTCATGTGGTCACTCAACCTCGCTCCCGCCAGCATGGGCAGGCCGAAACGCTCGAATCGCTGCGGCGAGGTCCTCGGCTGCCGGCAGGGTAGCAAAGACAGGTTGACACAGCCGAGCAGTAAGCGCATCCAGCGCATGGAATACCTGCGGGATGCGCTGCTCAGTGGGGACCGCGAAGACCGGCGAGAGTGCGTCGGCAGCGCCCTCGGGGCCACCTGTTTCCAGTCGCGCCTGTGCCAGGTAGATTCGAGAGAGCGCCCAGGTTACCGGCCAGCATCCCGGTTGGACAGGAGTGTTAGATAGCGCCAGTACCTTACCTGCCTGCTGTTCCACAGCATTCCAATGTCCGAGTCGGGCGTATGTAGCTGCTTCGTAATAGTACTGACGGGACAACGGAAACGAGAATACCTCTCCGAGGTTTGCCAAAGCCTGGTTGTTGAGGGTTTCGCGATCACTTTGCGCAGCCTGTAGCAGGGCGACGGCTTCCGCACCTCTGCCAAGTTCAGCCATCGCTCGAGCCTCGAGACCAGCCAGACGCACGGCACCGACACCGCACGCACCGTCCGTTCGGGCCTGTTCAGCGTGTGCCAGCACCTGAAAGGGTGACCCCCACCAGGAGGCAATCATGGCCTTGGTGCAGTGCACCCAGGTCAGCAGGGCTGGATCTCCGGCCAGGCGTGCGAAAGTTTGTGCGCTGCGCGCTTGCATCAAGCCGGCCTGTGGTTCTTCCAAATCATGCGAGATCGAGGCCAACACGATACACGAAGCGCCCAGCAACAAATGAAGCTCTCGCAAATCGGCCGGTCGTTGGCGTCGTTCGGTCAGCGTGCTGAAAAGCCGGTCGCGCAACATCACCAGCTCGTTGACGATGGGCGTCAGATTGACTGTTGTCACGTAGTCGGTCGCCAGCCGGTGTAGATCGGCCCTGGCGTCGTCAAGCAACGCCGGTCCGACGCCTGCTGCCTCGGCCGTACTACTCAACAACGCCGAGCTATGTGCAGCCGCCAACACGAAATGGCGTACCGCGATCATTGAGCCAGCCCCAATGGTCTGCAAGAGCTGCCGCCGATCCACCGGATCACCATCTTCTACTATGCCAGTCGGGATAAGTGGGTAGAGACTGTTAGTCCCTGCCAATTGCGTCCAGGCGGTAGCCGCAAGATGCGCAGAATGCCGCTCGGCAGCACTATTCGCCGATGCCTGTGTTTCGGCTACCCCTTGTGTCGGCGCCCCGGCTAGGTCTTCTTCCAACAGCGAGACGAAGTGAGCCTGGGCCTCTGCTTCGGCACGGCTCAGGGCGGTGTCTAGCACGGCTTGCATCTCCGGTCGCGGACATACCTTGGTACCACCAGCCTCCCATTTCGACACGGTACGGATACCGACACCCAGGTGAGCAGCGAAGTCGCGCAAGCTTTGGCGCAGCGCCGCACGTAGTGCTGTGGCCTCGCGGCCTGTCCATCGCCGAACTGTGGTCATTCCTACTCCACGACGCCGTAGCTGGATTGCTCCAGCCAGCGTAGTGCACCGAAGGCGCAGCGTAGGGGCAGCGGGTGGCCATACCGCATGGCGAGGTCGGACGATGAAGCTGCGGTCAGCACGCCGAGCCGGATCACAGGCCCATCACGACGGAAGGCTTCGACTCTATGACCTTCGTACTGCTGTAGAGGGCGATTCATGCTGCCGGACCGGCGATGGTGAGGACCCGTCCCACGAGACAGGGAGGGAGTAAGCCCCGTCGCCGGTCTGGCTCTCAAGACAGGGATGCTCCGTCTTCTGGATGTTCAGGGAAGGGACGGATTGGGGGCGGAGCATCCCCTCGAACCACGCGGCCCGACAACCTCATAGGTCACCTGCCAGCCGGTCGGTGGAGGGCAGGAAGTCCATTCTGACTTCGTACGCTTCGGTCGGAGATGGACTGCGTCGCAAGGAAGACGGTGTGAGGGTTACTACGTGCCCCAGACGGTCATGGCCTCAACGCCGTCTTTCCCAGGAACTCAGGGGAGAAGCCTGATGCCTCTCGTACGGCTGCTCGTCATCACTGACTGCTGTTTGCTCGCGGCTTGCCTGGTGATGATTGGGATCTTGGTCTTGTTGGAGTGGTGTGTCCCAAATCAGCGGCAGGGACGGCACAGGCACGAAAGCACGGGGCTGCATCGGGTGGGCGGCTCTGTGGCCTCTATTCGTCAGCGGGAGCGGGCCGATGAGCTGCGGTACTACCCCAAGAGCGATGGATAAAGATACTTGTGGGCGGGTGCATTTGCTGACGCCGGCCCCGATCTGGGGGTGCCCTGCGGTCCGCGTCAGCCGTTCGGCTCGGGGTCCGCTGGCGGGGGCAGGTCCAGGGTGAGCGAGCCGGGTAGGTCGCCGTGCTCTGCCAAGCGTTTGCGCCAGTACGCCCGGCGGGACTCCAGTAGCCCTGACCCCAGGTGGGGGCTCATCTCCGCCATCCGCCGGGTGACCGCCAGGCACTCCACGGCCGCGGCTCGCTCGAGTTCGTGCACCCCAAGATCATGATAGCGGTCGCCGAGGTTGCTCAGCGACCTGGCGAGGTGGGCAGGTGGGCGGTGCGTGGCGAGCGATGCGAGCCACCGAGTCCGACCCTCGACCGGTGGCTAACCGGCCCGCGCACTACGGATCCGGCAGCTCAGCCGCCCAGTGCAGGGCGAGCCGGGTCTTGCCGCTGCCGGCCGGGCCGGTGATCAGCAGCACCGGCTCGGAGCCGGCGTCGTCCCGCCAGGCGTCGAGGCGGCCCAGCTCCCGGCGCCGACCCCCAGAACCGCACCACCGCGCGATCCGCCCGCAGCAGCGCGACCGGGCTCCCGCGATACGGCTTGCCGGCCGCGGTGCTGGTCACGGTGCCGCCGGCCAGGTCAGTAGGCGGGGCGAACAGTGGCAGCAGCACCTCCGCCCGGGCGGCCCATGCCGCGGCCGTAGCGTCGCAGCGCTGCACCCGGCGGTCGACCACGACCGTCGCGTCCAGTCCCACCCCGCCGGCCAGCCCGGAGGCGCCCCGGCGAGCCAGGCCGCCTGCGCGTACCCGCCCATGCCACGCTCACCGCCGCCACCGCGACCGCAGCTAACCCGGTTGCCCGTACCTCCGGCGCCCTCGGCCACCACCAGCAATTCCACCCATACTCGCCCCCGGACCAACGAGCCCTGGCCCCCACCAGAACCGGCGCAGCCATCCTGACGGTACTGGGCAGCCCCATGCCGCCGGCCGGGGCCTGGAGCGGCACTGCGGCCGGCGGTGGTCCGTTCACCTGGTGACGTCGTGGGGCAACCGAGTAGGGCAGGTGGACATGCAACCGGAGCGGGCCGAGCAGGTCGTGGAGATCCTTCGCGGGTGGGAGGTGGCGGCCCACGTGGTCCAGGTCAGCCGGTTCCAGCACGGGGTACGGGTGGTGCTCGACTCTCATACCGAGGCGGTCTGGGACACCGACGGCGCGGCCGGCCTGGAGGCCCAGGTGCTGCAGGACGGTGTGCTGATCGGCTTCGTCCCGGTGCTGCCGGGCAGCGAGGACACCGACTTGAGACCCGAGCAGCAGGCGCACTTGATCGCCAAGGCGGACTACGGCTCCGTCGACCCGCGCCGCTCCTGACGGCGTGTACGGGTGCTGCAAGGTCAGTTCACCAATTGGTCGGTCATCTCGCGCAGCCGGTGGCGGAACTGCGGGTCGTAGGCCTGGGCCGGGACCCGCGCCGCGCGCACACCGTTGAAGAACTGGCCGGTCACCTCCGCTAGCTCGGGGTCGGTGATCAACCGCAGGGTGGCCGCCCCGCCCTCCTCGACGGTGGACAGCGGTGCCATCCCGGCGCCTTCGACCATGGCCGTTGGCATCAGGCTCGCTGGATGCAGGCAGTTTACTGTGACCCCGGCCAGCCGCAGCTCCTCGGCCAGGTCGAAGGTGAAAGCCGCCAGCGCCAGCTTGGCCCGCCGGTAGGCGTCAGTCCCGTTGTACCCATGCCGGAACTCCACGTCGGCCAGGTCGAGCGGCACCTGGCCGATTGAGCCGACGTTGACGATCCGGGCCGGAGCCGACGCGGTGAGCAGCGGCGCCAGTAACCGAGCCAGCAAGACCGGCGCCAGGTAGTTCACCGCGAACCGGAGTTCGTGCCCGTCCTGGCTGAGTTGCCGCCCCTCGCCGGGAGCCCCAAAGCCGATCCCGGCGTTGTTGACCAGCACATCCAGCCGGGGTTGGTCCGCGCGGACTTGGTCAGCCAGCCGCCGCACCTCGGTCAGCGACGCCAGGTCAGCTAGGTACGGGCGCGCGCCATCACCCAGCTCGGCGACGAGCTCGGCGACCCGCCCCGGGTCCCGGCCATGCGCCAGAACTTGCCAACCAGCACCGGCCAGCGCCCGGGCCAAATACCGACCGAGTCCCGAGGTCGCACCGGTGATCAGCACCGTTGAGGTTCGGTCAGCCATAGAGGAGCCTCCTGCCGCCAGCGCCGCCATCCGACGGCCTCGCCGACCCCTAACAACAGCGCCGCCACGGTGAATCCCGCCGCCGGATACGCAATCCGATCTGCCCGAAGGTGCTCTCGTCTTCATGTCGCGTAGGGCGATCAATTCAGTACGATTCGAAGCTAGTGGGTGTCGGCATGGTGGTGGGTCGGGTCCGGGTAGCGGTAGCCAGTGGGTCGGGCGAGCAGCGTCGGGCAAGCAGCGTGGTGGAGGGACAGGGGGTGGCAGCGTGCCGTTGCATGGCCGGGACCAGGCCCTCAAGCTGGTTCGGGGATTTATGGAGCGGCCCAAAGAGGGTCACACTCCGCGGAGCAGGCGTTCGCCAGTCGTCGTCTTTGTCGGTCCACGCGGCAGTGGCAAGACCGCGCTGCTCGACGAGTTAGCGCGCCGGCTGGACCAGCAGGTGCCGTATGCGCGGGTCGATTTTGAACGAATGGACGGGGCGGCGCCGCACGAGGTGTTGATAGCTCTTGCGTTCGAGCTGAACCGGCAGTGCGGTACGTACGGCCGGCTGGCATTTCCCCGCTTTGTGGTCGGCGAGCTGGCGATCGACCAGGAGCTAGATGTTGGTGACCGTGCGGTGGCTCGGGCCCAGATCGAGCGGGCGTTGGAGGAGTACCGCAGCGTTGACCGACTTCGGGAGTTTTTCCGCCGGCTCGTGCCTGACGTGCTGTCCGGAATGGCTGCGACGAAAGGCGTCCCCGGTGTACAGGTGGCCGGGGAGTACCTGCCTGACCTGCTGCTCGACGGCATCACGTCCCGGCGGCTGGGCCGGCGGGTGGTGCTCGGGAAGGGCCAGAGCTGGTACGGAGAGCTAGACCGGTGGCCTACCGACGGCTCGGTTGATGGGCTGGTCGAACTGAACCTGCGGGCCCGGCGCGTCGACGTACAGGAGAACCGCAGCGAGGTTGACGAGGTGCTGTTCGAAGCGTTTCTGGCTGATCTTCGCGATGATTACGGTGCAAACCGCCGGGCCGGCAAGCACTCACTGAACTGCGTGGTCCTGCTGGATAACGTTGACACGACTGACGGGTTGGATTTCTTGGCCGAGTTGGTCCGGGTCCGCCGGCAACGTACCGCAGAGGAGGATACCTGGGTAGACCCGCTGACGGTGGTCGCGACCAGCCGGGGGATCCTACCCACGCGGGTGCTTGGCACGGGCGCGCCGATTGCGACGCTGGCGGTAGCCGGTATCGCTGACTATGCCACCCGCAGTGATGACCGGCTCGGCCGCTGGTGGTACCCGGTGCGGCTGCGCGACCTGACCGAGCCGGAGATACTCACTATGGTCAAGGCATTGCGGCTTCGGGAGGGCACTAATCGACGGATCGCGGCCGCTGTCTACCAGTTCACTCGCGGCCATCCTGGTGCTACCCGGCTCATCTTGGATACGGTCGCGGAGCAGCCCGGAGATGTCGATGACCTGCGGCTGGTGCTGGGTCGCCCGGAGCCTGGGGGGCCGGACGGGACAACGGTCGAGGACGGCCTACGCCGGCGGTTGCTCCGAGCCTTTCCGGATGACTTGATCGACGATTTGGTCACGTGCTCGGCGGCCCGAGACATGAACCAGGCCGCCCGGCTCGCGGCGCACAGCGGGCTGCTGGAATGCTCCCGCGAGGACTTGAAGACTATTTTTCAACCGGGACTGTGGGACAGCCCCGAGGAGGGCCAGCCGGCTGTCCTGCAACCGGTGTTACGCCGGCTTCTGTTGCAGACACTTGCCGCCCGCAAACCGGATGATCCGGCGGGCTGGCGGCAGGTACACGGTTGGTTGCGAGCCCGCGCTGTCGAAGAAAGCGATCTCGCCCACGCGCTACATTCTGCCCTCGCCGTCGGGGATGTGGAGTACGTGGTGGCCGAGCTGACCGACCAGCTTCCGCGGATCGACGTAGCGGAATGGTTGGCGCTGCTGCGGGCCGTCGTCACCGCACCCAACGCGTTCGACGATATGCGTACGCCCATGCAGCGGCTACCGAGACGGACCGCGCCAATGACCATGCTGAGCACCGCGTTGTGGCTTTCTGCGGACCCCCTTGGCAACGGGCAGCGGAAAGCACTGCACACCAGCATTGCCGCATCCTACGACGCGATCGCTCCACTGTCGCTCAATGGTCTGGCGGTATTGCAGGCAGCGGCCGAGTGGCACCGGAGAGAATCGAGACTGTGGGAGTGACCACAAACAACGGCGAACCTAACGAAGGACTACCTCATGAGTAGGTCAGGAAAGCGAGCGGTCAGGCCGGCAGCAGGCCGTGAGTTGTTCGCGCCTGAGGGTCCATGGCGCTGGTGGCGAAGCCGCCGGTTTGTGACCGCCGTGATCGCGGTCATCGTGCTGTCGGTGGCGGGCGTGGTGACCTATACGTTGGTGCATCGGTGTGGTCCTGGGGTGAACAAACACGGTGGCGAATGCATCGGGGTGACCGATGGCTCCTACGTGTTCTCAACGGATCTCGCCGCGGTCGAAGGGACCATCAAGCAAGAGAACACCTGGGTCGCCGACCAGCACAAACCGTACGTCACGGTCGCCTTCCTTGGTCCGCTGAGTTCGACCACCACGCAGGGCCTGACGACCGGCCGGGTTCCCCATCAACTCGAAGGCGCCGTCGTTGCGCAGCACCGCGCGAATCGGGACCAGGTGGTGGGTGATCATCCGCTGATCCGACTGGTGCTGGCAAACCAGGGGCAAGACGAGGGGCAGTGGCAGCCAGCGGTCCAGCAACTGGAGGCGATGACGGCCGCGCCGGACCATCTTGTCGCCGTGGTCGGTCTTGGGCTCAGCCAGAATGAGACGGTCCTGACTGCTCGGGATCTCGGGGCCCATGGTATCCCGATGGTAGGAGACGTGATTACCGCGGACGGGCTGGATAGCACTGGCGCTGTGCCCGGCGCCGAGGGCACTACGGGCCCAATAGCCGGTCTGACCAGGGTCGCCCCGACCTCGACCGACGAGGTACGTGCCCTCAGTGCGTACCTACGTGCTAGTCGTCCCGACCTGCATACCGCCATGCTGGTGGTGGACAACAACGCCGGCGACTTGTACAACAAGTCACTGGAGATCTCGTTCCAGCGTGAGCTGAAAAGCTACCTGCAAGCCGGCGGAAATGTCGTCCAGCCCTTCGGCGGAGGTGCCGATAATCCCGGTGTGGGCAACGAGTTCGATACCATCACCAACAATATCTGCGGCGGGGCTGCACCACTCGACATGGTGTTGTACGCCGGCCGCGAAGTGTACTTGCCCAAATTCCTCGAGTACCTCAACAACCGGCCCTGCCGGACCCACCCGATCGTTGTGGTCACTGGCTCTGACGCGGCGGGGCTCAACCTAGGCAGTCAGGCTTCACAGATCCTGCAGAACACCGACAGCCAAGGCGCGATCACAGTTCTGTACACCCCGCTGGCTGATCCAGCCGACCTCGACCGGCCGCAGAACCCAACGCAGGACTACTACCTCAACTTTCAGCGTGCGTTCGTCGGACTGAACTTCGCCGCCGCCGACCTGATCGATGGCTGGGCTATGATGGCCCACGACGCCGTGCTCACCGCGGCGAAGGCAATCCGTAAAGCCGTTGGACCTTCGGCGGAGCTGCCCAGCCTTGAGTCCGTTCGAAGCCAGTTGTACTTGCTGAACACAACCACGAACAGCGTGCCCGGGGCGACCGGCCTGATCCGGCTGGATCCCATCACCGGGAGCCGGATCGGCATGCAGCTTGCAGTTATGCGGCTCGAGCCCGGCGGGCGACCAACCAGGCTTAACCCCTACCCGCCAACCAGCCGTCCATGAGCCGGCTGAGTGCCGGTAGCCACGATACGCCGTCGACCGTGCACGGTAACAGGTAAGGAGGGCAGCAGTAGCGGGAACCGGAGGAGATCGGGCAGGCGCGCGTCGCGTGCGGACTAGGGCGAGGTCCACCGCTGCCTGGCCATCCCAGCTCGTGCCAGTTTCCAGCCGGGCACACGAAGAAGAGCTGTCAGAGCGGATCCGGTGACATCGATCCGCCTGGTGTGGTGCGGAAGCTCAGATACTCCACGTCCCATCGCTTGAGTACACGTATATCGTCAAGTGAGACCGCACTCTCCGGCCGTACTTCGCTGTCCTCAACTCGTACACCGATGCAACCGTCCAAGAAAGCCGCAACCTGATCAACCAAGACTTGAGCTTTCCTCCGTAGCTCCGGCTCCGCGTATTGGTCTGTTGTCATCGTTGCGAGAACAATAACTACATAAGGCTGGTCCGGCGGAAGCTCTGCGTCGCTCACAACCAGGTAAATCCCGGATAGGAATTGTCCTTCCTTCTTCAAGAGGTCGTGAACAGACTTGCCAATGGCTGCAGTCCGGGTATTGAACGTATCGGCAAAAGCGGCCCGCTGGTATCGTTGAGCCGCCCAACGACGTAGCAGGCGCAGCGAGTCGTCGTCCATCGTACCTACTGCCGTTTTGCCCGATAGCTCCTGACGCGGACATCGACACTTTGTGTGAATCGAAATATCGTACCAACCTCCTCCTATCTCAAGAGTAAGTTGGCGAGGGTTCTTGCCGAAGGTAAGGTTGCCATCGACCGATCTTTCGATTCGTCGAGCCAGGATAAGCTCCACAAATGGTTCCTTATCCAGATCAGGGTTCGCCACATCACAGTCGTGGCTCAATACAATGAAGACATCCTCTTCTGCTATGGCAGTGGCTATGATAGGTTCAACAGTCATGGTCAAGGAATCCGCGGACGCAAGTATCGAACCTTGACGCCAGCCTTGTGCCGTCGCCGCAAGTTCTTCTGCCACAATTGCTCACTCGGCGCTGATACGGCGACCTGTAAGAAGGTCGAGTTGCTCTTTCTCAGAACTGCTTGGCGCTAGGCCTATCGAGGCAGCGCGTTCGCGGAGGCTCGCCGGTGATTTTTCCCTATTATCCTGGAGGCTGAGGGGTGCTCCCCAGCGAGCGCGTAGCATAGTCGTAATGACGTGCTCCCGGATATATTCGTCGCACAGGAGGGAAAAGAGCGAGTTACCATCTTGTCCGGTCCGCTTGAGATCGGGAACGGTCGTTTCCCCAGCGTACGAGCGCCAACTGTTTGCGATTCCAAGCGCCTTCTCTAGGCGCGCGCGGTTGTCGCGCAAAGGAGTTGCATCCTCCCGCAGCCAGGAGTAGATGGTCGGTCGTTCTACCTTCAATATTGCCGCCATATCGGTAACCGTTAGGCCGAACGTTGAGCGAATTATGGCGACCATGGTTCCAAGGCTGGGAGTCCTGGGCGGTGTGTCGTATGGCTGGTATAGAGGACCGCTCGCGCGAAGGGAGTACGTGCCACTCGTAGCCCGGGAAATCAACCAGGGAAATGCTACACCTCCCGTGCCAGGAGCGTAGCAAAGCGTCCACGTCGTCCACAGCCACCCCTCGTTCATTTTGTCGTACGCTCGACGAAGGTGGATCGCTGGGTGGCGATGCTGCAAGAACATCTCAGGTACGCAGCCAAAGTCGTGTGGTCTGCCCGCTCTGGTAGGAAGATTGAAGCCCGAGCGTTCAGTGTTGGTCATGTTCAATGAACTTCTCCCCCCAGGCTTTCAGCGCACCTGCCGTAACAGAGGCGGTGAACGCTCGGTCAGTGTACTCATGGAGCATCCACAGCTTTTCTATCAAGTCCGAAACATCGAAGTCGCTGGATTGGGCTGAGGAACAGTCGATATCGAGAACTGTGCGCAGCTGTTCACTTCCCAAGGCATATGACGCTAGCTCAGGCGTTAGCAGGTCAGGGGGCAAGACGGAGGTATCATTTCTCTGCGAAAGGCGTACCTTCACCTGCCCGGGTGCCACGCTACCCACGGTTTCAATGTGCCAAAGTAGGTTCTCAGCCCCCAGAGCGTCAGGTTCCAAAGCCATCATACTTGGCTTCAAATAGTAACTTAGATTTCGGCCAGAATCAGGCTCGATTATGTTCACGTATCGTAGCCCTACTCGTTCACTGAGTGCGGGGCCGACATGTTTCTGAATTGTCCGAAGTGCCAATTCGACACTTTTGAGGAAGCTCTCAAATGTACTGTACGAGGTTATCTCGAGGGCGAGCGAGGATTGTGTCAGCACTATGAAGGTGGCTCGCGTTTTGTCACTAAAAAGCCATCGTTCCGCGGTGGTAATTTTTGGTACTTGATCTGCGGCGAGCTGTAGCTCGTGCATTATTGCACTCTCAAAGCCCGGGAAACCGGATGCGCGCAACTCTTCTTGAATCTCCGAGAGGCGACCCTTCATCGCCAAAACTGGCGAAAAGCGCACCTCTGCCAAGACTAGCACCAGCGGAGATCGTTCAAGGATGCGATGACGGACACGACAGGGCATAATTGCACTTTACACTAGGCTTTACATCTCCGCAAGGACCTTTGGACCTTCCATCCGATTCATAAAGCAGGGTCCGGACTCTGGAGTAAACTCGTGCGCCGAGCACGTGCGCGGTGACCAGCGTGCCTTTGGGCTTACGATGCCAGCATGGCTGACCGGTCCGATTTCGACGTGTTGGTCATCGGCTCCGGGTTCGGCGGGTCGGTGGCCGCGCTACGGCTGACCGAGAAGGGCTACCGGGTCGGGGTGGCGGAGGCCGGCCGGCGGTTTGCCGACGATGAGCTGCCGAAGACTTCCTGGCGGATCCGGCAGTTCCTATGGGCGCCCCGCCTGGGTTGCTATGGCATCCAGCGGATCCACCCGCTGCGCAACGTGATGGTGCTGGCCGGCGCAGGTGTCGGCGGCGGGTCGCTGGTCTACGCGAACGTGCTGTACGAGCCGCTGCCGCAGTTCTACGACGACCGGCAGTGGGGGCACATCACCGACTGGACGGCCGAGCTGGCGCCGTACTTTGACCAGGCCAAGCGGATGCTCGGTGTCGCGATCAACCCGACCGTTACCCGGGCCGATGAGTTGTTCCGCACGGTAGCCGAGGAGATGGGCGTCAGTGACACCTTCCACCCGGCTTCGGTCGGGGTGTTCTTTGGCCGGCCCGGCGTACCGGTCGACGACCCGTACTTCGGCGGTGAGGGACCGCCGCGGGCCGGCTGCCGGGAGTGTGGCGAATGCATGACCGGCTGCCGGCATAACGCCAAGAACACCCTGGTGAAAAATTACCTGTACCTGGCCGAGAAGAACGGCGCGGCGGTGCTGCCGATGACCACCGTGACCGCGGTCCACCCGGCCGCCGGCGGCGGATACCAGATCCAGGTGGCGCGCACCGACCGCCCTCGGCAGCGGCGTACCCTGACCGCCGATCAGGTGGTCTTCGCAGCGGGCACCTACGGCACCCAGCGGTTGCTGCACCGGATGCGCGACACCGGGGCGCTACCTCAGCTTTCCGACCGGCTCGGCGAGCTGACCCGGACCAACTCCGAATCTGTCCTGGGTGCATTTGTCCTCGGTACGTCCCCGCGGCGCCGTGACCTCGACTTCACCCACGGGGTGGCGATTACCTCCTCTTTCTACCCGGATGAGCACACCCACATCGAGCCGGTGCACTACGGCCGGGGCAGCAACGCGATGGGCCTGCTGTCCACCTTCCTCACCGACGGCGGCTCGTCCCGGCCACGGTGGTTGCAGTGGCTGGCGATGGCCGCCCGCCATCCGCGGTTGCTGTACCGGCTGCTGGTGCCGCGGCGCTGGTCGGAGCGGTCGGTCATCGCCCTGGTGATGCAGAGCGTGGACAACTCGCTCACGACGTACACCCGGCGCGGCCGGCTGGGTCGGTGGAAGCTGACCACCCGGCAGGGGTACGGCCAGCCGAACCCGTCCTGGATCCCGGCCGGCAGCGAGGCCGTCCGGCGGGTCGCTGCCCGGATCGGCGGCTACCCGGGCGGGTCCTGGGGCGAGATCGTCAATGTGCCGCTGACCGCGCACCTCATCGGCGGAGCGCCGATCGGCGAGTCGGCCAAGCACGGCGTGATCGACCCCTACCACCGGGTGTACGGCCACCCTGGCCTGCACGTGGTGGACGGCTCGGCGGTCTCTGCCAACCTCGGGACGAACCCGTCGTTGACCATCACCGCGCAGGCCGAGCGGGCAATGGCGTACTGGCCCAACCGCGGCGACCCGGATCCGCGCCCCGAGCCCGGCACCAGCTACCGGCGGCTGCCGCCGGTCGCACCGAACAACCCGGCGGTGCCCAGGCACGCGCCGGCCGCGCTGCGGCTACCGAGCATCGAGCCCCGACCTGCCGCCGACTGACCGGCGGGTGCGGGTGCCGTCGGGTCGGTCACTCGCTGGAGGGCCCGGGTGGCCAGTTCGTGGTCGGGTTGGTGCTTGGCCGCGGCCGGCTGGTGCCCCGTTCCTCGATCAGCGGGCGAAAACTCGCCGGCTCGTCGGCCGGTCGAAGAGGCCAGTCGGCACCGGTACTCACCGGCGGCGGTCGACCGGGCGGGGGGAGGTCCGCCGCTGCCTGGCCGTCCGGCCGGCTCGCCCGCTGGCCGCGTACCAGTACGGCGACCAGCAGGTAGGCCAGCACCGTCCCGGCCAGCACGGCCAGCGGCAGCACCCGGCGGCTCAACTGGTTCGGACCAGCCAGTACGGTCATCGCGTGCGCGTCCCGGCTCAGCCGTACCGCCAGGTCGACGCCGATCGCGACGGCCGCGCCCAGCGCCAGCCCGCTGGCGGCCGCACCCCGCCGGCTGGTCGCCAGCCCCAGCGCGGTGAGCAGCCAGGCCAGCCCGACCGCCAGCACCAGCGGGCCCCAAATGTCACCGGGCGTGCTGAACAAGGTGAGGTAGCTGTACTCGGTCGGCGCGTTGGCCGGGCCGGTGATCGAGGCAGACAGCAGCGAGTGCAGCAGCCCGGCGCCACCCAGGGTAGCCAGCACCGCGGCCCACCCACCGCGTCCGCGTACCGTACTGGCGGAGACCTGCCCACCAGCCAGCAGCGCGGCGAGCAGGGCCAGTCCCAGCCCGAGCAAGATCAGTTGCCCACCCAACCGGTGTTCTAGCAAACTCGGCAGGTCCGGCTGTAGCCGCCGCAGGTCGAGCAGCAGCCCGCTGGTCAGCGTGACCAGCAGTAGGGCCGGCGGCAGCAGGGCGCCGAGTCCGATCCGGGCCAGCGCGGAGCGGCCGAGCAGGGCAAGCAAGCCGAAGGCGGCCACCGCGATGGCTAACCCGAGGTAGAGATACGGGTCGGGCCAGCTCGCGAACTGCCGCAGCGGTCGCTGGTCGATGATTGGCCGATCACCGCCGAGGATGATCAGTACGCCGGCCGCCACCGCCAGCAGCCCGGTCGGCACGCTCAGCCAGGCTCGGTGCACGCTGCCTGCCGGTGGGCGTAGATCGACTGTGTCATCCATGTTGTCTCCCATGTCTGACTCTCGGTCGCGTGACGCTAGCGCAGGCACCGCTGCACTGTCGCTGCCTATACCGGCGTGACCGGGGAATCGTCACGCGAATGGGTGCGTTGTGCGCGGCGTACCGTAGTTCCGTCGATTCGGAGGTCTGGATGGCCGGCAGCAAGACCTGCCCGCGATGGGTAGCTCCACCGCAGTGGCTGCGATGGGAAGCTCCGCAACGGCAGGCGGGCTTGGCGGGTAACCAGGTCGTATCCTCGCCTGGCGAGCACGGGGACGTGACGACAGGAGCGAATGTGGCTGGACCTACCGAGGAGACCGCCGCCCAGCGGCGGGAGCGCTTCGAGCGCGACGCGCTGCCCTTCCTCGACCAGCTCTACGCCGCCGCGATGCGGATGACCCGCAACCCAGCGGATGCTGAGGATCTGGTGCAGGAGACCTTCAGCAAGGCGTTCGCGAACTTCCACCAGTTCACGCCGGGTACCAACCTCAAGGCCTGGCTGTACCGGATCTTGACCAACACCTTCATCAACACCTACCGCAAGCGCCAGCGCCAGCCCCAGCAGGCGAATACCGACACCATCGAGGACTGGCAGCTTGCGCAGGCTGAGTCACACACCTCCAGCGGTTTGCGCTCTGCGGAAATGGAGGCGCTGGACCGGTTGCCGGACTCCGATGTGAAGGAAGCCCTGCAGAAGCTTCCGGAGGACTTCCGGCTCGCGGTGTACCTGGCCGACGTGGAGGGCTTCTCCTACAAGGAGATCGCGGAGATCATGGATACCCCGATCGGCACGGTGATGTCACGACTGCACCGGGGCCGGCGCGGCCTGCAGCGGCTACTGACCGACTACGCGCGCGAGCGCGGTCTGGTCCCCGCTGGCGCGGGCGAGGAGGAGAAGTGAGCTGCGGCAAGCCACACCGGACGCCGTGCAGCCAGGTTCTCGCCGAGGTGTTTCTCTTCATTGACGGCGAGTGCAACGAAGCACGTCGTGCACTGATCAAGCAGCATCTGGACGAGTGCGCGCCGTGCCTGCGCAAGTACGGCATCGAGGACGAGGTCAAGGCGCTGGTACACCGCTGCTGCGGCAACGACCGCGCGCCGGACTCACTGCGCGAGCGGATCCGGGTCCGGTTGGCAGAGGTGACCATCGAGGTACGCCTGGAGTAGCAGCCGCGCCTTATTCATTGGCGGTGCCGGTGGTGGAGTCAGCGGGTACGGCGGGGGGTACGTCACCGGTAAGGGCCAGCGGTGGCTGGCTGTACCGGCGTGGGCCGGCTGAGGCCGTACCGAGCAGCATTGCGGTCGCCAGCAACTGGGCCAGCCCGGCAGCCACCAGCACATCGCCGATGCTGACCACCTCTGAGCGTAACGGCAGCGGCACCGGGATCGTGTCGCCCAGCCAGGGCAGCACGGCGCCTGGGTCGGCCGGTAGGTGCCGCAGGTCGCCGACCGCGAGGGTGTAGTCCACCCCGGCCGGCTGGCCGCCACCGCGGACAGCGGTACCCCGCCGTTCAGGCCGACCACCAAGGCGTTGGCCACCAACCCAGCGGCCACCAGCCACATCCCGTGCACCGCGCGGATGCGCAGGCAGTACGCCAGCGCACAGCCGGCCGCGCTGGCCAGCCCGAGCCAGTGCACCGCGGCGGGCAGCCCGGCCAGCCTCGCCGCGGCCCCCACCCACAGCCCGCCGAGCAGCCCGGCCAGCAGTGGCCAGCCCCGTACCGGTAGGGCTTCCAGACCGGTCAGCCGACCGCCGAGCAGCCGCGCCAGCACGCCGGCGACGACCAGGGTCGTCAGGATCAGCCCCATGACGAGATAGTTTCCTCGTACCGCGCTGAACTCGCGCGATATTTGGGACGAGGGGGGAGTTCGTGTTCGAAACCGTGCTAGTAGCCAACCGCGGAGAGATCGCGGTACGGGTGATGAGGACCGCGCAGCGGCTGGGCCTGAAGACGGTAGCGGTGTACTCCGCGGCCGACGAGCAGGCGCTGCATGTGCGCTGCGCAGACGAGGCCGTACTGATCGGGCCGCCACCCGCCACCGAGTCCTACCTAAACATTGACGCGGTGCTGGAGGCCGCCCGGGTCAGCGGCGCGCAGGCGGTCCACCCCGGCTACGGGTTCCTGGCCGAGAGCGCGAACTTTGCCCGCCGGGTAGCCGAGGCCGGGCTGGTCTGGGTTGGTCCGCCGGCCGAAGCGATCGAGGCGATGGGCGACAAGGTGGCAGCCCGCAACGCGATGGCCGAGGCTGGGGTGCCGGTCGCGCCGGGCACCTCCGCGCCGGTCACCGAGCTGGCGGAGGCCGAGTCGGCCGCAGCGGAGCTGGGCTACCCGTTGATGGTCAAGGCGGCGGCCGGCGGCGGTGGGATCGGGATGTCGGCGGTGCGGGACGTCGAGCAGCTTCGGACCGGGTTCACCATGGCCCGGACCCGGGCTGAGCGGTTCTTCGGCTCCCCGGCGATCTTGCTGGAGCGGTACATCCAAAGTGCTCGGCACATCGAGGTACAGGTGCTCGGGCTGGCCGACGGTCGGGTGGTGGCGCTCGGTGAGCGGGACTGCTCGGTGCAGCGGCGGCACCAGAAGGTGGTGGAGGAGACGCCGGCACCCGGACTCTCGGAGCAGTTGCGGGCCGACCTGCTGGCCGCCGCGGTTCGCGCCGCCTGGGCGGTGAGTTACCGCGGCGCCGGCACGGTGGAGTTCCTGCTCGACCCGGCGGCCGGGCAGTTCGTCTTCTTGGAGATGAACACCCGGCTGCAGGTGGAGCACCCGATCACCGAGCTGGTCACCGGGGTGGACCTGGTCGAAGAGCAGTTCCGGACCGCTGCTGGCGAGCCGCCGTCCTTCGATCCGGAGGCACCCCCGTCCGCCCGCGGGCATGCGGTGGAGTTCCGGGTGTACGCCGAGGACCCGGTCCGGTTCCTGCCCGGTCCGGGCGCCATCACCGAATGGCAGGAGCCGACCGGGGAGGGGATCCGGGTCGATGCCGGCTACGCCGCCGGGGACGAGGTCACCCCACACTACGACCCGTTGCTGGCCAAGCTATGCGCTTGGGGTGAGGATCGGACGCAGGCGCTGGACCGGCTGGGCGCTGCGGCGGCGGGCTTCCGGGTGGCTGGCCCGAAATGCAACCTGCCGCTGGTGGCCGAGCTGCTGGCCAACCCGGACTTTTCTACCGGCCGCTACGACACCGGCCTGCTGGAGCGGATGCGGGCAGCGCGGTAACCGACTGGGACGGTACCTTGATCGTGGGCGGAACTGACGGAGGAGTGCCGGATGACCGAAAAGATTTACGCCGAGATAGTAGCCAATGTCTGGAAAGTCGTAGCCAAGGAGGGCGACCGAGTCAAGCTCGGCGACACGCTGGTCATCCTGGAGTCGATGAAGATGGAGATCCCGGTGATCAGCGAGGTGGACGGCACCCTCCGAGAGATGGCCGTCCAGGAGGGTGACGTAGTCCGCGCCGGCGACCTGATCGCCGAGGTCGACTCCTGACCCGCCACGTCTGGGCGCCGGCAACCTTGGTTGGCTGGACCACCAGGTAGTCCGGTACGCGGCGCGGGTAGGGCGTGCTGGCGGCAGCCTGCTCTGCTGCTGTACGACCGATGGGTTCCGGTCGCGTTCCTGCTGCCGAGAGATGACTTCCCGTTTTCTCGGATGTCGACTCAATCGCCAAGGTCACCATTTCGCCGAGCGCCGGGGCAACCTGGACAGTGCTTCAGCGTTGCCCCGCAGGCTGTGGGACACCGTCGAGCCCGCCGCCAGCCGCTGGGCTCCACTGACCGCTAGCTGCAATCAGTTCTGGGGCGCCACCTGTGCGTGACCGATCCGGTCCCGGACCAGCTTCAGCCACGCCGCTCACCGTTCTGCGTCGGTCCGAGCGCGATCACCGCAGGGCGCCGCCCTACGCTGTCGTTGCTTGCACCTGATCAACCTCGGTTGGGTTGACGCTGTGCCTGACGTTCTCCCAGGTCCGTGTCTGGGGCGAAGAGACACTGATACGAAACGAGACTTTGACGGTCCCAGCCTGTTGGTCAGTGGCTAGGACCATCCCAACCCCTTCGCGAAGTAGCTCACTTACAGTTACACCGCGGCGGTTGGCAATATCGCGAAGCGCCACGATAGTGTCGGGCTCCAGTCGTAGTGAAATGATTTGTCCGAGTCGGCGTGCCTCTACAGGCGTCCCCGAGTCAGGCACTACCTCGCCCCGGTGTGCGTTGGCCAGTTCCCGCCGCTGGATCTCGCTCATGTCCCGGCTAGCCATACAGTGACCGCCCTTCCTCCTCGACGTCCTTGCTTCCAGGCCTGCCTCTCAGCGATCTCAGCGCGCCAACCTGTGACCGGGCGTAGCCAGTCGCCCCGCTTGTAGGACGTGTCGAGCAATACGACCCACCATATCGATCTTGACCGTTCAGGACCGACCACCACGAACTCGGCAGTTTGTACCCTTATCTTGACCTCCACGGGCTCTTCGCTCAAGACTTCTCCCACCACGCGCTCTGGGTTTGGGCCCAAGTGATCCGGGCGCCGGCAGTGCGCGAGGTTGCCCTCAGGGTCTTCGTCAGAGTCCCAGTCGATCTCGTGGTACCACCCCAGGTCGAGCGCCACCAGCTACTCACTCGTCCGGTGGAGTCGGTGGGGTAGGAAGTCCCTGCATTAATGCGACGCTGGCAACTTGGACCACACTGAAGCGGTATCGATCGATTTCGTGTTCGTCCACCGCAAGGGTGAAGCTGTACTCCCCGGGGCGCTCCAGCGCGAGGCCCTGAATCGGCACAGCAACCGGCGTAATGCCGGATTGCCCGTATCTGTGCTCGATCGCTGGAGCGGCTCGGAATGCTCCTTCGACATGCAGTCCGAGGGGTTTCTCGTCGAGGTCGACGAGTTGCATCAGAAGGCTGTGATCGGCATGGTTGGCATGAAACGGAACCTCAATGACCGCGACCAACGACATGCTGGGTAGTACAGCGGGGAAAGCCACGAATTTGAGCATTGACCAGTATGCTCCACATACGTACACTTTGCCGCTTTCGACCGTAGCAAAGTCGGCGGGAAAGAAACCCCTTGATTTGAAAGCAGTGAGCTGCCCGGCCCCGACCGCCGGGAAGGATGGGTCTGTCATACGGTCATGCTAGCAGGCGTATTACACGCCTCGTCATGATCCCACCACGTTTCCTAGCCCTTGGGAGGGGCTGGCCGGGGCCAACTGAGGTTCACGGGTCCTGGCCTGGTCCTGGCCACCGCTCCACTGACCACTCGCTGTAGCAGTCCTGGGGCGCCAGGGATCTACCGCCGACCTGGGTATGGTCGAGCCGGTGCGGTACCAGCCTCAGCCGTGCCGCTCGCCGTGCTCGACGCAGTGGGCGGTCCAACCGGTCGGGGTCACCTGGACCACCATCCGGCGCCGGCAGTGGGCGCACCAGCGTGGCGGGTTCAGTGTTGCGGCCTGCGCGCAGGGTCGGTGGCCGCCGTCGGCCAACAGCCGCCCGCACTGATCGCAGTACGGCGCGGTGAGGTCGAACGCGTAGGCCAGCAGGGTAATGCCCTGGCCAGCCGACCAGTCGCGGTCGGGGGTGCGCCGGAAGCCGATCCCCTCGTAGATCCGATGCGCAGCCTGCATCGCCGGCAGGGTGGCTAGCCGCAGGGTGTGCGCGCCAGCCGCCCCGGCCCGCCGCAGGCACTCCGCCACCAGCGCGCCGCCGATCCCGGCGCCGCGGGCTGGCGGGTCCACCACCAGCATCCGGAACTCCGCCTCGCCCGCTTCGGCCAGCTCAACCAGTTCGCTGCCCGGCAGCGCGAAGGTCACCGAGCCGACCACCCGCCCGTCCCGTACCGCGACTATCAACTCAGCCTGCTCGGCCCGGCGCTGCGCGTCCCGCAGCTCCGGCAGGTACGCCGAGCCGGCGCTGACCAAGCCGTCGGCGAGGTAGCCGGCGACGGTCAGCTCGCCCACCGCCGGGTAGTCGGCCGGGGTCGCGGTACGGATCTGCACCCGTCCTATCGTGCCGGTCGCGGTCAGCGGGTCAGCTCCGGGATCGGCTCGACCCGCGGGTCGCCCTCGTCGGCGTAGTAGTCCTCCGGGCTGGTCCGGTCCGCTCCGGCCGGCAGCTTCAACGCACGGAACAGTACGGTCAGCACGACGGCCACCGCCACATTCAGTACGAACGCGGTCAGCGCGATGTACGCCTTGTCCGTGATGCCGTCGAAGGTCGCCAGCGAGGAGCCGAAGTGCTTGGTTGCCGCGCTGGCCTGGCCGTAGGCGGCAACGGTTCCATACACCATGCCGACCGCCCACCCAACAAGCAGCGCCCAGCGGTGGAACCAGCGGGTGTACAGCCCGAACACCAGCGCCGGGAAGGTCTGCAGGATCCAGATCCCGCCGAGCAACTGGAAGTTGATCGCATTCTGTCGGTCCAGCGACAGCACGAAGGCCAGCGCGCCGGCCTTGACCACCAGCGAGGCCACCTTGCTCACCGCCGCCTCGCGGGCCGGGTCCGCGTTCGGCTGGACGTACTCCTTCCAAATGTTGCGGGTGAACAGGTTGGCCGCGCCGATCGACATGATCGCCGCCGGCACCAGCGCGCCGATTGCGATGGCCGCGAACGCCACCCCGGCAAACCAGCCAAAGTGGTCCTCGAAAAGCTGCGGCACCACGAGCTGCGGGTTGGGCTTGCCGTTCAGGCCGATTGGCTTGGTGCCGACCGCGATCGCGGCATAGCCCAGCAGCGCCAGCATGGCTAGCATCAGCGAGTACGCCGGCAGCAGGGCGGTGTTGCGGCGGATCACGCCGCGACTCCTGGCGGCCAGCACACCGGTGATCGAGTGCGGGTACATGAACAGCGCCATCGCCGAGCCCAGCGCCAGCGTGCCGTAGGCCAGGAGCTGGTGCAGGTTGGGGACGAACGACGCGGTGGGTGGCTTGCCGGTCGCGACCGCCTTTGCGTTCGCCGCCGTGAAGCTGGAGCTGGCGTGGTCGAAGATGGTCCCGAAGCCGATCTTCCAACCCATCCACACGGTGGCTACGATGATCACCAGATAGATCAGGAAGTCCTTCACGAACGCAATCAGCGCTGGGGCGCGCAACCCGGAGGAGTAGGTGTAGGCGGCCAGCACCGCGAAGGCGATGAACAGCGGCAGGTCGTTGAGGAAGGTGTTGCCGCTGCCGCCAAGCCCGATCACCTCTAGCACTGCCTGGATCCCGACAAGCTGCAGTGCGATGTACGGCATCGTGGCCAGGATCCCGGTCACCGCGACCGCGGTGGCCAGCGACCGGCTGCCGTAGCGACCGCGGGTCACGTCGGCCGGGGTGGCGTAGCCGTGCCGGTGCGCCACCGACCACAATCGGGGCAGGAAGACGAACACGATCGGGTACGCAATGATCGTGTACGGCACCGCGAACCAGCCGCTGACCGCGCCGAGGGAGAACATCGCGGCCGGTACCGCGACAAAGGTGTACGCGGTGTACAAGTCGCCGCCGATCAGGAACCAGGTCACGAAGGTGCCGAAGCCCCGCCCGGCCAGCCCCCACTCGTCCAGGCTGGCCAGCGGGGCGGTCCGTCGCCACCGGGCCGCGACGAACCCGAGCATGGTCACCCCGACGAACAACACCAGTACGATCGTCAGCCCGACCACGTTCACGCCGGAGTTCATCGCGGGCTCCGCTGGTGGGCAGCCGTGGTGGAGTCCTCATCGGCGCGGCCGGTCCGGCGCAGCAGCAAGTACGCGGCTGCGGTGCAGCCGGTGGCCAGGAACAGCCACATGATTTGGTACCAGTAGAAGAACGGGAATCCCAGCAGTCGCGGGGTCGCCTTGGCGTAGCTGCCCACCCACATCAGCGCGGCGACTGGGATGGCCAGCAGGATGCCGGCGGCCACCTTGACGCCGATGGGTGGTTGCCTGCGGCGACCGAGGGCTGGCGATGGCATCGCGTCGACCTCCTACGAGATCACGGTTCCCTGGCGGCGCGAGAGTAGCGTCTTTGCCGCTGGCAGGATGCCCCCATTCGGCTCAGCGGACCCGTCCCAAGACGTTGCTGCCGGCGCTGCGGTGGTCCCGCCGGCCTGTTGTGGCAGATGGTCACTGATCGTACCCGGCTGGTGCCGTGAACCCGGACCGCACCGGACTGCACCCGTACCGCACCGGGCCGTCTGGCGTGCCGGTGGCCGCCCTGACCAGCCAGCTCCGGCGGGATCGACCGGGGGCCGGGGCACAGCCCGGACAGTGGCCTAGACCACACCGGCGAAACCCCCGGACAGTGGCTTAGACCACACTGGCCGGCCCTAGCCGTGGTAGGCCGGGTGGCTTTTCGCCTTTGGGCGTCTGCTAGGCCGTTCGCGCGCGGCGAGTGGCGTTTGGCCGGCAAAGGTTGCGTTATTCAGCTTGTATTTCCAATTTGTGTGGCCATGGCGGGCTGGCCACGGTACAAAGCAAACAAGCCCCTCTCAATACGCGCCCTCAACGACAGCACCTGCGCATGATCGCCGCTCAGCCACTCGGCGTGAGGCAGCGCCGTGCCTGATTACGGAGGGTTAACTTTTATGCAAAAATTTGACAACGCTTTGGCGGAATCGTATTCGGTCGGGGCCGTCGAGGTGGCTCGTTGGGAACAGTACGCGCTGGGTGACGCAATGCCCTTTCAGGCAATGTGGTACACCGTCGCGCCCGGCTCGGCCAGCCAGCGGGACTGCCACCCCGAGATCGAGATGTCGGTCGTGGTGAGCGGGTCCGCGGCCGTCGAGACCGGCGGCACGATCACCGAGGTGGAGCACGGCTCGGCGTTCCTGCTAGCTAGCGAGGAAGCCCACGTCGTACATAACCGGTCAGCGGACACCCCGCTGCTGGTCTTCAGCGCGTACTGGATGCCGCGGCCCACCACGGCCGCCGAGGCACAGTGAGCCAGCGTGTTGACTCAGTCAAGCATGCGGGTGTGCGTGATCGGCGGCGGCCTGGCCGGCTGCCTGCTCGCCTGGCGGCTGGCCGGCACCCGCCAGGTCGGCCAGCTCGACCTGCTGGTGGCCGCGGCCCCTGGCGCTGATGCGACCGAAGTGTCCGGCGGGTCGGTACGGGCCTTCGAGGCCGACCCGGCGGTGAGCCGGTTGGCCACCGACAGCATGGTCGAGCTGCTCGGCAGCCGGCTGCTGCGGGAGTGGTCCGGCTACGTGGAGACCGGCTCGGTGTACCTGCGCGACGGTGCCGGCGTGCCAGCCGAGCAGCTAGCCGACATCGAGCGGGCGCTGCCCGGGTCGGTCCAGGTGCTGGCCGGCGAGCGGCTGTCCAAGCGCGGCTGGCGGGGGGTACCGGCCGGCAGTACCGCGGTCATCGAGCGGCGCGCCGGCTACCTGTCCCCGGCCGGCCTGCGCCGTGCCGTCTTGCGGGAGCTGCTCGCCTGGCCCGGGGTTGACGTTCACCAGGCCGCGGTGCAGGCGGTGCAGCCCCGGCCGGGCGGCGGGCTGGCCTGCCGGCTGGCCGGTGGCGCCGTCCGTACCTACGACCTGGTGGTGCTGGCCACCGGCCGGTGGACACCGCGGCTGCTGACCGGCAGCGGGCTGCCGGCCGACCAGTTTCACACCAAGTCGATCCAGTACGGCGTGTATCTCGCCGACGGCACGTTGCCTCCTGCTTTCGTCGATGAGACAACCGGGTTGTACGGCCGGCCAATGCCAGCCGGCCGGTTGTTGCTCGGGCTGCCGGTGGAGGAGTGGGGGGTCGATCCGGATCTACCGCCTACCACCCCGGCAAGCCAGCTTCGGGCCGCCGAACTAGCGGTCGAGCGGTTCGCCGACCTCCGGCTCGGTCCGGCGGTCGGCCGGGTCGCTGCCGCGGACTGCTACGCCACGGAAAGAACACTGCAACTGCGGCCGGTCGCCCTGCCCGGCGGCCAGTTGTTCACCTTCACCGGTGGCTCGGGCGGGTCAGCAAAGACCGCCCTTGCCGCTAGCCGGCGGGCTGCAATTCAGCTCGTCGGTGTACCACGCGAGACCGCTGCGGCTGCATATCCAACTGCCGCTTACCTAACTGCCGCGCACCCAAATACGGGGAACCCAAATACGGGAAGGACTGTCACAATGCACGCCCACTCCGCCATGGCCAGCGATGTGCCGTACTACCACGCCGTCGGCGTGGGAGCCGGCCCGGCGAACCTTAGCCTGGCCGCGCTGTACGCCTCCTCAGTGCCGGAGGAGCAGATCGCGCTATTCGACAAACAGCCCGGTCCGGCGTGGCACCCCAGCTTGCTGCATCCCGGCGTACGGATGCAGACCTCGTGGATCAAGGACCTGGTGTCGTTGGTCGACCCGCAGCACAAGCTGACCTTCCTGAACTACCTGGTCCGTACCGGCCGGTTGTTCGCGCTGCTGAACTCGCAGTTCGACGTGATCCCGCGGCGGGAGTACATGCGCTACCTGGCCTGGGCCGCCGGTCAGCTCGACAACATCAACTATGGCGTCACCGTGGACCGGGTCTCCTTTGGTGCCGGCGGGTTCACCGTCTACTCCGGGTCCCGGCCGCTAGCCCGCTCCGAGCACCTGGTGCTCGGCGTCGGCAGCCGCTCCGTGGTGCCGCCGGGGCTCGCCGAGCTGCCGGCCGACCGCTCCTTCATCGCCGATGAGCTGGGCTGGCGGATCGATGAGATGCGGGCGGACCGGGACGCTACCGTGGCCGTGGTCGGCGGCGGGCAGACCGGTCTCGAATGCGTCCTCATGCTGCTCAACCATGGCTTTACCGACATCCAGTGGTTTGGGCGCCGGCAGTGGTTCCAGACCATCGACGACTCCCCGGCAGCCAACGACATTTACCGGCCGGCGCACCAGCAGTACCTGCAGACGCTGTCCCGGCCAACCCGCCGGCGGCTGATCGAGGAGCAGGCTCCCACCGGCGACGCGCTCACCCCGGGTGCGCTGAGGGTGCTGTACCAGGCCAACTACGACGGCATGCTCGCGCTCGGCCGCTTCCCGGTGACCCTGCTGCCCGGCCGCGACGTGACGCACGCCGACGCCGACGGCGACCAGATCGCACTGCAGTGCACCACCCCGGAGAAATGCGAGACCTACCACGCCCGGTATGTGGTCGTCGCGGTTGGCCGGGAGCACACCCCACTGCCGTTCGATGAGGACCTGACCGGGCGGATGGAGGTCGATGAGGACGGCGAGCTGGTCGTCGAACCGGACTACTCGGTGCGCTGGAAGGGCATGAACGGCCACCGGATCTACGCGCTGAACCGGGGCCGGCTCTCGCACGGCATCCCGGACGCCAACCTCACCCTGCTGCCGGTGCGGTCGGCGGTGGTGTTGAACTCGATGTTCGGTCGGGAGATCTACCCGATCATCGACGAACTATGCCCGATCCAGTGGAGCCAGTGAGGACTGTTTGTGATGACTGGACATGCAACCATGCAGCCTTCGCCCACCCGGATCAACTACGACGGGCGCCGGTTCCGCTCGCTCGGCGCCGGCCGGCTCGGTGCCGCGCTGGCCGTACCGACCGGGTACTACCACCAAGACGGCGACCTGGTCTGGGTGGAGATCGTCGGCGGCCCGGTGCGGATCGGCCGGCTGGTCGGTCGGTGCCGGCCGGACGGCACGATCGATGCGGGGTACTGCCAGCTCATGACCGGCGGCGAGGTGGTCGCCGGTACCTGCGTCAGCACGCCCACGGTGCTGGATGACGGTCGGGTGCAGTTGCAGGAGCGGTGGCAGCGCATCGACGGCTCATCCGGGGTGTCCTGGATCGAGGAGGTGCCGGTCGATGAGCGTGCTGGCCACGGCTGACCGGCCGGCCGCCGACGCTGGCATCCGCCGTACCTGGCGGGAGTCCTCGCCGGCAGCCAGGGCGCTGCTGGTGGGGGTGTTCGTCAACAAGCTCGGCGCGTTCCTGATGATCTTCCTGGTGCTGTTCCTGACTTACCGGGGGTTCTCCTCGGTCCAGGCCGGGTTGGCGTTGGGCGCGTTCAGCGCTGGTTCGGTGGTCGGCGTGCTTGCGGGGGGTACGTTGACCGACCGGCTCGGACCGCGCCGGACCATCCTGATCTCGATGACCGGCTCGGCCGCGCTGCTGCTGACCGTGCTGTACCTGCACAGTTACCCGGCGCTGCTGGTCGCGGTGACCGTGGTCGGCGCGGTCGGCCAAGCCTACCGGCCGGCCTCGGCTAGCTTGCTCTCGGAGCTCACCCCGGCGCACCAGCAGGTGATGATCTTCGCGATGTACCGGCTGGCGCTGAACCTCGGCACCACCGCCGCCCCGCTGATCGGCATCGCGCTGGTCTCGGTGTCCTACAACCTGCTGTTTTGGGGCGAGGCGGCGACCGCGCTGGCGTACGCGCTGATCGCGATGGTTGCGCTGCCGGGTCGGTCCGGCGCACTGCCCGGGCCGGCTGCTGGGGGGCCGGCTGCTGGCGGGCTGGGCAGGGCCGGTCCGGCCACGGTGCGGCCGAGCTACCTGGCGGTGCTTGGCGACCGCAGGTTCGTCTTGTTCCTGTTCGCCATGCTGGTCAACGCGACAGTGTACGTGCAGTACCTGGTCACCCTGCCGCTGGCAGTGCGCGCTGCCGGGCTGGCCATCACGGTGTACGCGGTGCTGGTTGCTCTCAACGGCCTGATCGTGATCACCTGCGAGCTGCTGGTCACCACGGTGGTACAGCGGTGGCCGGCCCGGATCGTGGTCGCGATTGGCTTCGCGCTGCTCGGCGGCGGGCTGGCTTCCTATGCCTTGCCGTGGGGGGTGACCGCATTCGTGCTCGGCACGCTGATCTGGTCACTGGCGGAGATCGTCGGCGGGCCGACCATGTTTGCCTACCCGGCGCAGGCCGCGCCGGGGCCACTGCGGGGGCGCTACCTCGGCGCCACCCATGCGATGTACGGGTTGGGCTCGGCGATCGGGCCGGTGCTGGGCGTGGCGGTGTGGGACGCGGCAGGCACCGGTCTGTGGCTGGCTTGCGGCGCGGTTGCGTTGCTGGCACTGCTGGCCGCGGTGTTCGGGATCCGCCCGGAGCTGGCCCGGTCCGCCAACCTTGCCCCGCCAGACCGTACCCCGCCAGACCATGCCACCGACCACACCCGCACCGAGGACGTGCCATGCAGCGCTACGCCGTGATCGTTGATCCGCTGTCCACCGGGCAGGAGTACGTCGATGCCTTCCGCGCGGTCGGTGTCGAGCCGGTCGCCGTACTCTCCACCGTCGAGGTGCCGACCATCCTGCAGCCAAGCTGGCATCCGGAACGGTTCGAGCACATCCATGTCTATGCCGGTGATCTGCCGGCACTGGTCCGGACGCTGCGGGGATACCGGCCGATTTGCGTGATCCCGGGTACCGAGATCGGGGTGGAGTTGGCTGATGCACTGGCCTCGGCGGTGGTACCGGGCACCGGCAACGTGCCGGAGCTGACGCCGGCCCGCCGGGACAAGTGGCACATGGTGCAGGCGGTCCGCGCTGCGGGCCTGCCATACCTGCGGCAGACCTGCAGCGACGATCCGGTCAGCATCGCCGAGTGGCTGCGCGAGACCGGGCTGGAAGGCGGCCGGTTGGTGGTCAAGCCGCCGAAGAGCGCCGGCACCGACGATGTGCACCTGGTCGAACCCGGCGGCGACTGGAAGGCCGTCTTCGACCAGATCATCGGTCGGATCAACAAGGCCGGGGTCCGCAACGACGCGGTGCTGGTGTCTGAGTTCGCCGAGGGGGTGGAGTTTCTCATCGACAGTTACTCGGTCGATGGGCGGCACGGGCTGGTCGATGTCTGCCGGTACACCAAGGGCAGCCGCGGGGATCGGATTGGCATCTACGACCGGGTCGACTTCGTGCCGCCGGACCACCCGGACGTTGCGGCGGTCTGGCCGTACGTCCGGCAGGTGCTGGACGCGGTCGGGATCCGCAACGGCTGCGGGCACTCAGAGGTAATGCTGACTGCCGCCGGGCCGCGGCTACTGGAGGTCGGCGCCCGGCCGGCCGGTGGCGGGCACCAGTTGGTGAGCAAGATAGCCACTGGTGACAACCACATCGAGCGGACCGTGCGGCACTGGGTGGCGGGGGAGTTCCGCCCGGACTACCGGCTGGAACGGTACGTCTGCGGTGCGTTCCTGTCCGCGCCGGTCGCCGGGGTCTGGCGCAACGCCGAGGTGTTCGACGGTGTCGAGGCGCTGCCGACGTACCAGCAAAAGAGCTTCCCGTACCGCACCGGCGACCTGGTCCCGGCCACCGAAGACATCTTCACCTACCTGGCCTGGGTGATCCTGGCTTCCACCGACCCGGAGGCGGTCGAGGCCGACTACCGGCGGCTGAAGGAAATGGAACGCCACGTCCACATCACCACCCCCTCTGCCGATCTTGACGTTCCTGTCGGAATTTAGCCCCAAATAACGACAACAACGTCAAGATCGGCGGGGAGAGGGGTCGGCGAGGGAGAGGGGGTTTAGAGGGTCTGGGACAGGGCCTTGATGGGCATCTTCAGCTCGGCCAGCATCCGCAGGTCCTCGGCGGCCGGCCGGCCCAGGGTGGTGAGGTAGTTGCCGACGATGACCGCGTTGATGCCGCCGGTCATCCCCCGGCCGGCTAGCTCGCCGAGGGTGATCTCGCGGCCGCCGGCATAGCGCAGGATGGTCCGGGGCAGCGCCAGCCGGAAGGTGGCCACCGTCTGCAGCGCCTCGGTGCCAGCCAGCACCGGCAGGTCGGCGAATGGCGTGCCGGGCCGGGGGTTGAGGAAGTTCAGTGGCACCTCGTCCGGCGCCAGCGTGGCGAGCTGGGCGGCGAACTCGGCCCGCTGCGCCAGCGTCTCGCCCATCCCGACGATCCCGCCGCAGCACACCTCCATGCCCGCCGCGCGGACCAGCCGTAGCGTCTCGAACCGCTCCTGCCAGGTGTGCGTGCTGACCACCTTCGGGAAGTACGAGCGGGCCGTCTCCAAGTTGTGGTTGTAGCGGTGTACGCCGATCTCGGCCAGCTCCTCGACCTGGGCCGGGGTGAGGATGCCCAGCGAGCAAGCAATGTTGATCTCGACTGCCGCCCGGATCGCGGCCACCCCCCGCCGGACCTGGGCCATCAGCCGATCGTCCGGCCCGCGCACCGCGGCGACAATGCAGAACTCGGTGGCCCCGGTGGCCGCGGTGTCCTGTGCGGCCCGGACCAGCGATGGGATGTCCAGCCAGGCGGCCCGGACCGGGGAGTCGAACAGCCCGGACTGGCTGCAGAAATGGCAGTCCTCCGGGCAGCCGCCGGTCTTCACGCTGACGATGCCCTCGACCTCGACCGCCGGTCCGCACCAGCGCAGCCGGACCTCATGGGCCAGCCCGAGCAGGTCCTCCAGCGCCTCGGCCGGCAACCGCAGGCAGGCGTACGCCTGCTGTTCGGTCAGTCCACGACCCTGCCCGAGCACCTGCTCGCGTGCGATGTCGAGAATGTCAGTCACGCTGTGGCTCCCCCTGGTCGCATCGAAGCGCGCAATACCGATCTGGCCCAGCTCCCTGGCGAAAGTCTGCCGCATCGAATCGGCCGCCGTACTCCGGGCCCAAGGCATGCCGTGCCACCCCGGTGAAGTCGCGGCGGTCCGGCGCGCCAGCCGGCAACGCGCCGCCCAGCGGCCGACCAGAGACCGCCTCTAGGTCGTGGACGTTGCACCGGGCGGCTAGGTCTGGCTCGGCCGGCCAGCAGCCGACCACCACCCCGCCGGCCAGCCGCAGTCCCCGCCCGGCCATCACCTCCAGCGTCAGCGCGGTGTGGTTCAGCGTGCCGAGCCCGGCTGCGGCCACCACCAGCAGCGGCGCGGCCAGTAGCCGGGCCAGGTCGGCCAGCGTCCAGCCGTCCGCGGCGAACCGGACCAGCAGCCCACCGGCGCCCTCGACGAGCACCAGCTCGCGGTCGGCGGCCAACGCTGCCACCTGCCGCGCCACCTCGTCCAGCAGCAGGCCGCCCGCTCCAGCCAACCGGGCGGCAGCCTGCGGCGACAGCGGGTCAGGGTAACGGGCCAGCTCGTGCAGGTCAGCCACCCGCGACAGCCGGCGTACCTCGGCCAGGTCGCCGGGCTGGCCCGGCCGCAGCCCGGTCTGCGCCGGCTTGACCACCGCCACCCGGCTGCCCCGGTCGCGGGCCAGCGCAGCCACCGCCGCGGTGACCACGGTCTTGCCGACCCCGGTCCCGGTCCCGGTAACGATGAGAATGCTCACCGCGGGTCAGCCGGTCGGGTCAGCCGGGTGACGAACTTGTACCGGTCGCCGCGGAACCAGGACTGCACCCATTCCACCGGCTGGCCGGTCAAGTCCAGGCTCAACCGGCATACCAGCAGCATCGGCAGCCCGGTGTCAGTCCCCAGCAAGGATGCCTCCCGGGGGCTGGCCAGCACGGTCTCGATGGTCTCCTCGGCCTCGGCGATCCGTACGCCGTACCGCGCCTCCAGTAGCTCATACAGCGAGGCCGAGTCAGTCAAGTATCGCCGCACCCGCGGGACGAGCTGCGCTGGAAGGTGGGTGTGCTCGATCGCCATCGGTTCGTTGTCGGCCACCCGTAGCCGCTGGATACAGACCACCCGGGCCGAGGGCCGCAACCGCAGCTTGCCGGCCAGCTCGAGGTCGGCGCCCAGCGTGGTGATGTCCAGGATCTTCGAACCCGGGTGCCGGCCGTGCGCCCGAGTCTCCTCGGTGTAGCTGGTCAGCGCCAGCACTTGAGCCATCTTGGGTACCGCGACAAAGGTGCCCTTGCCTTGGATGCGCTGCAGCCGACCCTCGATCTCCAGCTCGGCCAGCGCCTGCCGCACGGTGGTCCGCGAGGTACCCAGCTCCACCGCCAGGCTCCGCTCCGGCGGCACTGGGCTGCCCACTGCCAGCGCCGCGATGTGGTCCAGCAAGTGCCGCTTGACCACGTAGTACTTCGGGATACGTGGGTCGAGGGCGGTCGGCTCTGCGCTGACTGGCCGGTTACCTGGCATGCGCGCGGCCTCCTCACGTGCGACGGCAGATGCCGTGATCGTAAGCGCGCGGGTACGGCTGGACGTGGATGTGGGTGACCGGTCAGCCGCCGAGGTCGGTGGCGACCGCCTGGAGTACGACGGCGACCTGGGCCAGGTGGTCCGCGGTGAGGTCGGCTCGGCCGGTGATCCGTAGGCAGGATCGACCGTCCGGGACCGAGGGCGGTCGGAAGCAGCCGACCCGGACGCCGAGTTCGGCGCAAATCCGGGCGGCGTGGACGGCCCGCTCCGGCCGGCCCAGCAGCACCGGGCAGATTGCCGCGGCTGGCCGCTCGGTGGCCAGCCCCAGCTCGGCGGCGGTCGTGGCGATGGCGGCGGTGGTGACTCGAGCGGTGGCGGCCAGCTCTGGGGTGGCCACGAGCAGCCGGAGCGCGGCCAGTGCGGCACCAGCCGAGGCCGGGGCCAGGCCGGTGTCGAAGATGAACGCGCGGGCGGTGTTCACCAGGTGGTCGACGACCTCGGGCGTGCCGAGCACCGCGCCGCCCTGCGCGCCCAGCGACTTAGACAGGGTCACGGTCAGTATCACGTCCGGGGCACCGGCCAGCCCGGCGGCGTACGCTGCGCCGCGGCCGCCCCGCCCGACCACGCCCAGCGCGTGCGCCTCGTCTATGATCAGCAGGGCACCGTACTGGTGGGCCGCCCGGTGCAGCGCGCCGATCGGGGCCAAGTCACCGTCCACGCTGAAGACCGAGTCGCTGACCACCAGCGCGGCGTCCTCGATCCGGTCGGCTAGCGCCCGCTCGACCGCAGCCACGTCCCGGTGCGGTGTGATCACCACCCGGGCCCGGGACAGCCGGCAGCCGTCCACGATCGAGGCGTGGTTGGTCGCGTCGGAAACCACCAGCGTACCCGGCCCGGACAGGGCCACGATCGCGGCCAGGTTGGCCAAGTAGCCGGAGGAGCACACCAGCCCAGCCGGCATGCCGGTGAAGGCGGCGAGTTCGGCCTCCAGCTCGGCATGCAGCGTGGTCGAACCGGTCACCAGCCGGGACCCGGTCGAGCCGGCACCCCAGGTCCAGGCGGCCTGGACCGCGCCCTCGACCACCCGTGGATCCGCTGCCAAGCCCAGGTAATCGTTGCTGGCCAGATCCAGCAGGCCGTCCCCGCCGGGTGGGCGGGGCCGTAGCTCGCGGCGCAACCCGGCTGCGGCACGCCGCTCGGCTGCGGCGCGCAGTCGGGCCAACGCGTCGGTGCCGGGGGGATCGATGGCGGGGGTGGTGGGAGCGAAGGTGTCCATGGTCCGGGCAGTGTGCCAGCACCGTCGGACATCCCCTACCCTCGGACGGCCCGTACCGTCGGACTGCTGTGGCAGGCTGGCGCTGATGGCCACCCTCTTCGACCTGCTCACTGAGCACACCAGCCTGGCAGCCGACGACGTCGAGCACCTGCAGCGGCTGGTGGGCGAGTGGCAGTTACTGTCCGACCTGTCCTTCGCCGACCTGCTGCTGTGGGTACCGTCCGAGGGCGGCGGGTTCCTGTGCGCCGCCCAGGCCCGGCCCACCACGGCGACCACCGCGTACCAGGACGACCAGGTCGGCCGGGCGGCAACGCACCTCGAAGGCGAAGGGCTTCGGGTCGCGACGGCCGAGAAGAGGATCTTCCGGGAGGGTGATCCGGACTGGACCAGCCATGACCTGCCGATCCGCCGCGAGGCGATCCCGATTTGGCGTAGCGAGCAGATCGTGGCGCTGCTCGGCCGCGACACCAACTTGTCGTTCACGCACAGCCCGAGCAACCTGGAGCTGGCCTACCTGCAGACGGCGGCCGAGCTGTGTCAGATGGTCGCCGAGGGCACCTTTCCGCCACCTGGACACCGGGTGGAAGCGCACACCGGGCCACGGGTCGGCGACGGCTTGCTGCGGCTGGATGCCACCGGGCGGGTCAGCTACGCCAGCCCGAACGCGCTGTCCGCCTACCGCCGGCTCGGCGTCCAAGGCGACCTGGTGGGCGTGGAGCTGGCGCTGGCAACCCGCAGGCTAGTCCGGGACCCGTTCGACGGTGCGGAGATCGCCGACCGGATCCGGGCCGCGCTGGCCGGCTACAGCCCGCTGCGGATGGAGGTCGAGGCGCGCGGCGCGACCGTACTGTTCCGGGCGCTGCCGTTGCGGGTCGGCGACGAGCCGCTCGGCGCGCTGATCCTGGTCCGGGACATGACCGAGATCCGGCGCCTCGACCGGCAGTTGTTGAGCAAGGACGCCACCATCCGGGAAATCCACCACCGGGTGAAGAACAACCTGCAAACGGTCGCGGCGCTGCTGCGGCTGCAGGCCCGCCGGATGAACTCGGTGCAGGCCCGAGCCGCGCTGGAGGAGTCGGTACGGCGGGTGAGTTCGATCGCGCTGGTGCACCAGACACTGTCCACGTCCTACGACGAGCGGGTGGAGTTCGACGGCATCGTCGACGGTCTGCTCGGCATGGTCGGTGAGGTGGCGGCGGCCGAGTCGCAGGTCCGGCTGCGCCGGGAGGGCAGTTTCGGTGAGCTGCCGGCCGAGGTTGCTACTCCCTTGGTGATGGTGCTGACCGAGCTGATGCAAAACGCCGTGGAGCACGCTTTTGCTGACCGACCGAAGGGCAGCGTGGTGGTGCGGGCCACCCGCAACGGCCGGTGGCTGGACGTCACGGTCGCCGATGACGGAGCCGGCCTACCGGTCGACTTCGACCTGACTACGAAGGACACCCTCGGCCTGCAGATCGTGCAGACCCTGGTCAGCACCGAGTTGCAGGGCACCATCGAGCTGCGGCCGGGCCGGCACCGAGGCACTGAGGCGGTACTGCGAGTACGAGTCACCCGACGAACGTGATCCATCATCCGACGGCAGGCTTTACCTGCCTGGTATCGTCGCGTTACCGTCGTATGAGCAACATGCAGCCCGGTTCTGGGGACCGGCCGCGAATGCCGAGTAGGCGGGAGCGGAAGCGGTTGCGGTGACCCCTGAGACCTCGTGCCCCAGGGGTCACACTGCACCCGGGCAGAGACCTCCGGACGTCAACGGCGCTGTCCGGGGTATGCAGCGGCCCGGCACCAATGATGGCGCCGGGCCCTGCCAATGTGGCGGTGTTGGGTCGTGGCGGTGCTGTGTCGGTCTGAAGACCGTATGGCCTCAGAGTGACCCAGACCGGGTCAGTCAGACTCGGGCTACCCTCGGACGCGACAGCCTCAGACGTGGGCTGCTCGGTGCCGGACTCCGCGCCGCTTGAGGGCACGTCGTTCGTCCTCGCTCATGCCGCCCCAGACGCCGGCATCCTGGCCGCTCTCCAGGGCCCAACTCAGACACTCTGAAGTAACCGGGCAACGCCGACATACAGCCCTCGCCTCCTCGATCTGCAGCAAGGCAGGCCCCGTGTTCCCGATAGGGAAGAACAGCTCGGGATCCTCGTCACGGCAGAGCGCGCGGTGGCGCCAGTCCATCGTTCTACTCCTCGGAACTTGTGGGGGTTATGTCCAAGCTGACCGCTTTGACACGGTCACTCGGTTGTTATCAGCTACGCTTGTGAATCCTTTCACGAGACACGCCGTTGTCAAGGCTTTGTCCAAGTCAACGAATGTCCCGGGGGAAGCCACCGCCTCGTGGGACGGAACGCCCGCATCAGACTTGCACCCTTACACGCCCTTGGCAACGGTCTGACGAACCCTCCAGACTCGAACTGCCCCGGACTGCAAGGTCTAACGATGCTGTGTTAGGCAGGTGACGGAGCGTGCCAGCAGGATGCGGGCCGTGACCAGGCTGTAACCCTTGCTGTCAGGTCAGCACCCGCAACGCGTTCGGGACCGCGGTGAAAACCACCTGTTCCCGCTCGCCGAGGTAGTCGCCATCAACTTGAAAGCCCAGCGGTCGGTCTGCGGTCAGCGTGAAAGCGGCCATGTCGTGCAGCCGGACAAGCTGCCGGCCGCGCATCTTCGGCCGGGGCCGCAGCATTTGCCGGATGTGCCGGAGCACGGTGATGGTACGCATCGACCGTACCGAAAACAGGTCCAGCCCATGGTCGAAGGATGCCTCCGGGCTGGGCCGGACCGGCCGGTCATGCAGGTAGGTCCACGGCGAGGTGTTGGACACGATCCCCAGGAACAGCCCGGTCACCGGTTCCTCGCCCGGGCGATGCAGGGTCAGCGGCGGCTGCCGGCGGTCGGTACCGAAGTAGAACTGAGTCACCGCGGCCCGGACATAGCGAAGGTGCGAGATCGATCGGCCGGCCCGGCGGCGGCGCTCCATCCGGTGGATCACCTCGGCGTCCAGGCCGAGTCCGGCGGTGAAGGTGAACCACCGTTTGCCGGCCCGGCCCAGCCCGATCGGCCGCCCGAGCGGCCCGCAGCCGGCTGCTCGGCCGGCCGGAGCGAGCTGAGCCTGCCGCAGCGTACGCAGGATGTCGGCGGTGGCCTCGACCGGATCCTGGGACTGTCCAAGTGAGCGGCTGAACACGTTGGTGGAGCCGGCTGGGACCGGAGCCAGCGTCGGCGGGTGGTGGTTGGGGTAGTCGGTGAGCAGCCCGTTGACCACCTCGTTGATAGTGCCGTCGCCGCCGAGGACGACGACCAGGTCGACGCCCTCCCGGGCGGCCCGCAACGCAACCGCGGCGGCGTGCCCGCGGTAGTCGGTCTCGGCGACCTCCAGTTTCAGCTCGCTGCTCAGCGCGCGGGCCAGCACCTCCCGGCCTCGGGGGGTGGTAGCCGTGGCCTTCGGGTTGACGAGCAGTAGCGCGCGCATGATCAATATGCTACCGATCGGTACGCTGTCGCCGTGCCGCCCGCTGCCGTACCGCCGCCCGCCGTACCGGATCCACCCCCATCCCGTCCCGCCGTGCCGCGGCCGGTCCGCCAGGCCGCGCTCATCACCACGCTGGAAGGCGCGCTGCTGCTCGGCGTCGCGGTATACCTGGTGATCCAGATCCTGGCCGGGTCGGTGGCCCAGATCGCGAACGCGCTGGTGGTGGCCGCGCTCGCGGCCGGTGCCGGGCTGCTGCTGGGTTTCCTGGCGCGCGGCTTGGTCCGGCTGCGAGCCTGGGCCCGCAGTCCGGTCGTGGTGCTACAGGTGGTGTTCCTCCCGGTCGGGGTGGGCCTGTTGCGGGCCAACCGACCAATCTTCGGGATACCGGTGCTGGTGCTGGCCGCCGCGGTGCTGTACCTACTGTTCACCCCGCCGGCCCGGCTGGCCCTGGACCGCCGCTGACGGCTGGCGGCGGTTGTCTGCGGTTGCTGGCTTTGTTGACGGTGTTCGCGGTACGTGTTCGTCCGGATACGTTGATCACATGACTGACGGCGTATACCGGCACCCGCTGGCGGCATTGCGCGGCCGGCTGGGAGTCACTGCTACCCAGTATCTGCGGATGGTTGATGCCCGGCACCGGGATCTGGGCTTTGGCGCGATGGCGACCCGGCGGGAGAAGGCGTGCCGCTGGGAGACCGGTCTGGTGGTCCCGGAGCACTCCGCGCAGTTGGCAATGGCGTCGCTACATGGGGTGCCGGCTGAGCTGGTGCAGCAGTACGGCTGGCCGGGTTGGCTGCTGTTGGCCAGTCCCGACGACCGGGCGATCCTGGGGGCGCCTTGGACCCCGGCGGGTACGGTGGAGTCACTGACCGCATCGGCCCGGGGAGGTCCGGTGGATCGGCGTGGCTTTCTCATCGCCAGTGGGGTGGCCCTCTCGACCGTAGCCGCTGGCTGGGCTGGCGGGGAACCGGTGACCGGCGCCATGACCATTGCCGGTACCGGCCGGCAGAGGTTGACTGCGGCCATGGTCATCGGGCTGGAGCAGCGGCTGGACGCGCTGCGCCGGCTGGATGATGTGCTGGGCGGTGCGGCTTTTCGCCATACTGCCGTCGCGGAGTACCAGTTGCTCAGCGCCCTGGCTAACGATACCTGCTACGACTATGTTGTCGGTCGGCAGTTGTTCGGCACTATTGCTGAGGCGGCCCGGATTTGTGGCTGGCTCCACTTCGACGCCGGCCGGCACGCAGCCGCGCAGACGTACTACATCGCCGGGCTGCGCGCCTCTGCCACTGCCGACCGCCCGGAAATCGGCGCTAACATCCTTGGCTTTATGGCGACTCAGTCCTCTTCGCTCGGCGACCCGCAGGATGCGGTTGGCTTGGTCGAGACCGCACAGGCTCACGCGACCAGCCGGGCCACCCCGCGGGTGCAGTCGATGCTTCACGCGCATCTTGCTCGCGCGCTATCCAAGACCGGTGACGAGCGGTCCTGCCTCCGTCACCTGGACGCCGCCCGGGAGCAGTACGCGGTCGGCCCGCATGACGATGATCCGCCCTGGCTGTATTGGCTGGATGAGGGTGAGATCGAGACGATCGCCGGCTCCTCCGCGCTCCGCTTCGGCGCGTCACGCCGTGCCCTCAGCCATTTCGCCGTCGCGAGGGACTACTACGCCGGTCGCGGGTGGAGCCGCCACGAAGCCCTCGACTTGATCGAGATGGCTAACGCGCAGCTCCGGTTGGGCGAGCTTGACCAAGCGTGCGACATCGGCCGGCGCGCCTACGAACTCGCTGCTCGGGTGGACTCCGCCCGCGCCTCCGGCGCAGTCGCGGGCCTGCGTACCCAGCTTGCGGCTCATCAGGACACCCCCGCCGTACGCGACTTCCTCGACCACACAGGGTAACCGCGCGGGTAGAGTCAGCTCGTCATTGGACCGGGCTGGTCTTGTCGAGACGTGGGGGACGGATGAGCGAGGTCGGGGGCTCGGAGCCGGGTTATCAAGTTGGTGTGCTGCTGCGGCGCGACGCGGTCGACGATCGGCCGGGCAGCTACGACGGGTACGACGAGGCGGTCGGCGGGTTGCGCCGGCGGATGGCTGCTACCGGAGGGAATCTCGCTGAGCTTGGCGAGGGCGCGGTGCGGGCGGTGGCTCGGGCGGTGGGCTCGCAGGTGGGGATCGTGGCCGAGCAGGTGGCCGCCTCGCTGGAGCAGCGGGATATCGCGCAGGCGGGTCCGGGGAAGCTGGGGCTGGACACGGTCGAGCTGACGTTCGGGGTGACCCTCACCGCCGGGGTAGGGTCGGCGGTCAACGCCTTCGTCACCGCCGAGGGTGAGACGAGCTTCCAGGTGACCATCTCGCTGAGCCGCCGGCCAGGTTGAGGCAGCCGTGTACGCGGGGGTCGGTCGGTTGGTGACGGATGAGCAACGAGCCGTCCTGACCGGGAACGAGCGAGTCGACCCCGCGCGACCGGAGAGTTACGGACCGTCTTCGTGGCGTGCTGCCGCGGGGCGCCGAGGGGTGGCCCGGCTCAGCGGGTCGGCGCACCGCTGCTGGTCGTAGTGGACTACGCCGACGGGCGGGTTGCCGAGGTGGCAACGCTACTGAAGGCGCTGTGAAAACGCAGCGGCCCGCCAGCAGTGGTGGTGCTCACTGCCCGGTCAGTTGAGGGGCAGTGGCTGACCGACATCACCGACACGCTGACCGACGACCGGCACCCCTACCTGCCGGAGGTCATCGGCCTGCCGAGCCAACACCCGCACGCGCTAGATGTGTACCTGCGCACGGTGGCCGCGCTGCGCCCGGTACCGGAGGACGCGACCGTGCCGATGCAGTACCCGGTGCCTGTGCATGCGATCCGGTGGAAGACGCTGGACTTCGTACAGCCCATCGCTGACCACGGCTGCCAAGGGCGTTGCCGTACTGGACAGCCTGACCCACTAGTTTGCAAACCATCTGAAGGTGGATAGTGGCGAACCCGCGCCCCTTGGCCGTATCGGCGCTGGCGCGTACCGAAGCCACTAGGGCGCTCATCCGCAGCGATCCCGCGGCCCTGCCGATACTGGGGGCAGTGCTCGCCCTACTCCATCAAAAACCGATCACCGACGCGGTCCTAGACGCAGCCGCGCAGTTGCATGGCGGCACGTTGCGTAGCCTTGACGCGATCCACCTCGCCACCGCCGAAGAATTCGCACCGGTGCTCACCTGGTTCGTCGCCTACGACAAGCGACTGGCTGAAGCCGCCCGTTCGCGGGGGCTGCCCGTAGTGTCACCAACCTGAGGCAAGTGGTCACCTGTGGTTGCTTGGTGGGGGCAACAGGTGCCCTCTTGCCTGGGGAGGCGGCGGGACCCGCCTATCTCTGGTTCCCCCCGGGAACCAGCTCCGCGTTGCCGGCCGGCTCCAGGGTCGGTCGGGGGACGGCGGCTAGACCTCCTCGGCGAGCAGCCGGCTGCGGAGCTGGTTGAGGGTACGGGCCAGCAGGCGGGACACGTGCATTTGCGAGATGCCCAGCTCGGTGGCGATCTGTGACTGGGTCAGGTTGCCGAAGAAGCGCAGCACCAGGATCCGGCGTTCCCGCTCGGGCAGGCTGTCCAGCAGCGGTTTCAGGGACTCCCGGTACTCCACCCCCTCCAGCGCCTCGTCGATCTCGCCGAGGGTCTCCAGCACCGAGATGCCGTCCTCATCGTCGGCGGTCTCCAGCGACACTGCGGCGTAGGCGTTGGCCGACTCCAGCCCCTCGATGATCTCTTCCTCGTTGAGCCCGAGGTGCGCGGCCAGCTCGCCGACCGTGGGTGCGCGGCCCAAGTCCTGAGTGAGCTGGGCGGTGGCGCTGGTCAGGGCGGCCCGCAGCTCCTGTAGCCGGCGCGGCACCCGTACCGTCCAGCCCTTGTCCCGAAAGTGCCGCTTGATCTCGCCGACCACGGTCGGGGTGGCGTACGTAGAGAACTCCACGCCGCGAGCCAGATCGAAGCGGTCCACCGCCTTGATCAGCCCGATCGTACCGACCTGGATCAGGTCGTCCAGCGGCTCGCCACGGCCGGCGAACCTGCGCGCTAGGTACTCCACCAGCGGCAGGTGCATCTCGACAAGCTGATCGCGGATCCGGTTACGGGTGTTGTGGGGTTGGCTCCCCAGCCGGGCAAACAAGTCCCGAGCCTGCTCCCGATCGTCCAGGCCACCGCTGACTTCGGTCACGGCGGGCCACTCCGCCGCTTGAGCAGGTTGATGCTCAGGATGCCGTCTTCGGAGATGGTCGCGTCGACCTCACCGGCCAACGCGGTCAGTACGGTCCAGGCAAAGGTGTGCCGGCGGGGCAGCTTCCCGCTGCGGGACGGCGCCGAGACGGTCACTGACAGCGCCAGCGGTGACAGGGTGTACAGGCAGTTCAGCTCCGAGCTGCTTGCTACCTCGGCGAGCAGCAGGGCGCACGCCTCGTCCACCGCGATCCGGAGGTCTTCGATCTCGTCCAGGGTGAAGTCCAGCCGGGCGGCTAGCCCGGCGGTCGCCGTCCTCAGCACAGACAGGTAGGCCCCGTCGGCGGGAAGCCGAAGCTCAACGATGTCGTCGGTGCGGCTGGCTTGAGTGGCGCCGTCGCTCCTCGGGTCCAACACGGTAGGGCCTCCCCTCCAGTGGTGAGGGTCGCTCGAGGGAATACTGCCAGCCTAGCGGCCGTCATGTCGCTGCACCCTTCGGGCACAACTTCGACCCGCCCCGTCTCGGCCTCCGACGATAATCCTTCCACTCAGTAATCGCCTATCCGGCGCGGATTCGCAACCGGCCGGTGGTCTGCGGGCTCGGCGACCGCGAGGTCGGCCGGGGTGTTGGCCGGGAGGTTGGCAGGGTTGCCGAGGTTCCAGCGACGCAGCACCGGGCTCTCGTGCTCGATGCCCAGCGCGCACGGCGAGGCCGGATCGAGCGCGAACAGCCGGCCTGAGCTGGGCGGCAGCCCGAGCCAGCGGGCGGTCAGCACCCGACCGCAGTGGCCGTGCCCGATCGCCAGCACGTTGCCCTCCGGCAGGGTGGCCCGGGCTCGGGCCAGCACCCGGTCCACCCGGATCCCGACCTGTTCGGCGGTCTCGCCGTCTGGCGGGGCGTGGCTGTCCCAGATTGTCCACCCTGGATGGTCCCGGCGGACCTCAGCGGTGGTGAGACCTTCGTACGCTCCGTAGTTCCATTCCACCAGGTCGGGTTCGATGACGGCGCCGGTCAGCCCGGTCAAGCCGGCTAGCTCGGCGGTACGCCGCGCCCGGCCGGTCGGGCTGATCAGGACCAGCACCGGCCGCAGCGCTGCCAGCATCGGGCCGAGCGCCCTGGCCTCCCGCTCGCCGAACTCGGTCAGCGGGATGTCGGTGATGGAGGTGTGCCGCAGGTCCCGGCTCCACTCGGTCTCGCCATGCCGGACGAACCACAACTGCCCGGGAGATACCGGGGCCGGCCCCTGATGAGGGAAACCGGCCTCGGCAGATGTCGCGGTGCTCACGCGGCCTTCTTGGTCTCCCAGAAGATCGTCGCGATCTCTTCGATCTTGTCCAGCAGCTTCTGCCCGTCGGCGGGGTCAACCGATGCCTTGGTACCGGCGGCGCCGGCCAGCTTGGTCGCCTCGTTGAAGAGCTGGTGGAGCTGCGGGTACTCCTCGAAGTGCGGCGGTTTGAAGTAATCGGTCCACAGCACCCACAGGTGGTGCTTGACCAGATCCGAGCGCTGCTCCTTGATCTGCAGTGCCCGCTCCCGGAACACTGGATCGTCGTTGGACTGGTACTTCTCCTGGATCGCCTTGACCGACTCAGCCTCGATCCGAGCCTGCGCCGGGTCGTAGACGCCACAGGGCAGGTCGCAGTGTGCGAACACTAGGGTGCGCGGATGGAACACGCGGGGCAGCCGCATGTGAACCTCCTGGTAACTTGCGATGATCGCCCTCTTGGCGACCCTATACCCACCCCGAGCGGAGGTATCTCCCCCATGCGGTGGCTGGTCGTATCGGTCGTCGGCCCGTCGATGTCGCCGACGCTGCGGGATGGCGACTGCCTGCTGGCCTGGCGGGGCGCCCGGATCCGTCCCGGCGACCTGGTCCTGGCGACCTTTGCTGACCTGGACCGTACGGTCGTCAAGCGGGCCGTCCGGCCGGTGGGGCCGGGTCCGGTCAGGTGGTATGTGGCCTCCGACAACCCGTACGCCGGTGGAGACAGCGCAACACACGGACCGGCCCGGGTACTGGCCCGGGTGGTCTGGCGTTACTGGCCGGTACTACGCAGCCGCCGGTAGTAGGCTTCACAGTCGGCGTAACGGGGGAGCAGCCCCTGCTCGGCGGCCTCGGCCAGCGACGGCGCCGCGGCGTCCTTCGGGGACAGCACCGGGGTCAGGTCGATCGGCCAGGGCAGCCCGAGCGCTGGGTCGAGCGGGTGGGTGCCGTGCTCGCGGCCCGGGTTGTAGCCGGTCGAGCACAAGTACAGCAGCGCTGCGTCGTCGGTGAGCGCGCAGGCTGCGTGGCCGAGACCTTCGCCGATGTAGACCCCGCGCCGGTCCACGTCGTCCAGCCGGACCGCGTCCCACTGCCCGAAGGTGGGCGAGCCGACCCGGATGTCCACGATCACGTCCAAGAACGCGCCACGCGGGCAGTACACGTATTTAGCCTGGCCAGGCGGCACGTCGGCGAAGTGGACGCCGCGCAGCGTACCCCGGCGGGAGATGCTGTGGTTGGCCTGCTCCAGCCGGATCGGGTGCCCGACGGCGGCGGCCATGGTGTCGGCCCGGTACCACTCGCAGAACATCCCGCGGTCATCACCGTGCAGGGTCGGGGTGAACTCCCAGGCGCCGCCGACCGCCAACTCGCGGACCTTCATGGGGATTGAAGCTAGCAGGATCGCGGTGGGATCGAGCCAACGTGGTGGGGGTCACGGTGCTGGTCTGCCCCCTGTGGCAAACTCAAACTTTGACTCAGATTTTCGTGGGCCGACTTCCGGGCCGGCCTGCTGAAACGGGGCTGGTAGCCTCGACCACTTCGCATCGGGGGAAGGCGACTGACTTGAGCCCGTACGAACCAGATCATCCGGTGTTCCGCGCGCACGAGGGCGGCAAGCTCGAGGTGCATGGCACCCGTGAACTCCGCACCCGGGAGGACTTGTCCCTGGCCTACACCCCGGGGGTGGCTGAGGTGTGCAGCGCGATCGCGGCCGACCCGGCGCTGGCCACCCGCTACACCTGGGCCAGCCGGCTGGTCGCGGTGGTCACCGACGGCACCGCCGTACTCGGGCTGGGCAACATCGGACCGACGGCGGCGCTACCGGTGATGGAGGGCAAGGCGGTGCTGTTCCGGCGGTTCGGGGGGCTGTCGGCGGTCCCGGTCGCGCTGGCCACCACGGATGTGGATGAGATCGTCGAGACGGTGACCCGGCTGGCGCCGTCGTTCGGCGGGATCAACTTGGAGGACATCAGTTCGCCGCGCTGCTTCGAGGTGGAGGATCGGCTGCGCGCGGCGCTGTCCATCCCGGTCTTCCATGACGACCAGCACGGCACCGCGATCGTGGTGCTGGCCGCGCTGCGCAACGCGACCGTACTAGTGGACCGCAAGCTGTGTGACCTACGGGTGGTGATCTCCGGCGCGGGCGCGGCCGGGGTAGCCTGCGCCCGGATCCTGGTCGGCGCCGGGGTCGGTGACGTTGTGGTGGCCGACTCGCGCGGGGTTATCCACCGGGGCCGGCCCAACCTCAGCCCGGTGAAACAAGCGCTGGCCGAGCAGACCAACCGCGAGGGGATGACCGGTTCGCTGGCCGATGCGTTGGCCGGTACGGATGTGTTCCTCGGCGTTTCCGGCGGTCAGGTGCCCGAGTACGCGGTTGCCACCATGGCCCGGGAGTCGATCATCTTCGCGCTGGCCAACCCGAACCCGGAGATCCACCCCGAGGTGGCCCGCCGGCACGCCCGGGTGGTGGCCACTGGACGCAGCGACTTCCCGAACCAGATCAACAACGTGCTGGCCTTCCCGGGCATCTTCCGGGGCGCGTTCGACGTACAGGCCAGCGCGATCACCGAGCAAATGAAGCTGGCCGCAGCCGACGCGCTGGCCGGGGTGGTCGGGCCGGACCTGACCGAGGACTGCGTGATCCCGAGTGTGTTCGACGAGCGGGTCGCGCCTGCGGTGGCGGATGCGGTCGGTCGGGCAGCCCAAGCTGACGGGGTGGCGGCGCTGGCCGGACCGGCGCTGGGTAGCGGGTAGCGCCGGGTAACCGGGAGCGCCGGGGTAGTCACCCTACTGGAGGGTGCGCGAATTCGGTCCGACCGGCACAGTGACCACGTGGTTGTCCCGATCCACGACCAGAACCCGACCCAGACCCGGCCGTGGGTGACGTGGGCGCTGATCACGCTAAACGTCGGGGTCTTCCTGCTCTCGCCGGTGGTGCGCGCTCCGCTGACCCATGACCCGACCGGCTCGGCGTTCTGCCGGCAGCAGGCGTACTACCTGCACTGGGGGGCGATCCCGGCCGAGCTGACGCACGCCGCGCAACTACCCAGCACCGCCGGCCCGGCCACCGGCCCGGAAAGCTGCCAGCCGGTACCGCCCGGCTACCGCAAGAACCTGGTGGCCAGCTTGGTGACCACGCTGTTCGTACACGCCGGCTGGCTGCACTTGCTGGGCAACATGTTGTTTTTGTGGGTCTTCGGCAACAACGTGGAGGACCGGTTCGGGCGGACCCGGTTCCTGCTGTTCTACCTGCTGGTCGGGGTGCTGTCGACGTACGGGTACGCGCTGTCCAGGCCGGATTCGGTGGAGCCGTTGGTAGGCGCGTCCGGCGCGATCGCGGGCGTGCTCGGTGCGTACCTGGTGCTGTTTCCCAAGGCCCGGGTGCTGACGCTGGTGCTGATCATCCCGATCTGGCTGCGGGCCTGGCTGGTGCTGACCGTATGGTTCTTGATCCAGGCCGTCAACGCCACCGGCACCGGAGTCTCTGGCGCCGCCGATGTGGGCTACCTGGTGCACCTGATCGGCTTCGTCCTCGGAGTGCTCTACGGCGCCCTGCTCCGCCGCCGCCCCTCCTCCCCCTCCTCCTACCGCCGCCGCCTTCCCCGCCGATCTTGACGTTCCGGTCGGAATTTCAGCCTAAATAACGACATCTTCGTCAAGATCGGCGGACATCCGGACCGTCGCGGCTTGGTACGGTGCGGGCTGGTGCCGGGTCCTTGGACAGCCCGCGGGTACGAGCCTAGCCCGGTTGATCGATCCGGCTAAGCTCCTGCCATGACGCCGCAGGACGAGGAGTTCCTGGTCGAGGTCTACCGCAACCTCGACAAGCGGGCGGTACCGCCCACCTCGCCGACGTATGTGCCGCTAGAGGAACAGCCGGGCAACATCGTCGGTCCGGACGCGGTCCGGTTGCTTGGGCGCACGGTGAGCATGACGACTGCGGGCGAGGCGTTCTTTTTGACCGGGTTGCGTGGCTCGGGCAAGACTGTACAACTACTGCGTCTTAAGCAAGATCTCGAACGGCAGGGCTTCGCGGTCGTCATGTTCAGCGCCGAAGACTATCTCAACATGCACGAGCCACTCAATATCGTCGATATTCTGTTCTTCTTGGTGGGGGCGATTTCCGACGAGGCGGTCGAACGGGATCTGGTGCCCAAAAACGCGGCACCGGAGTCGTTTGGTTGGAGCCGGCTTCGCTCCTGGCTGACGGATCTGCCCGAGCGAATCGTCGTGACCCCAAGCGCGGAGCTCACTCTGGATACGTTGCTGCGTGGAAAGATTAGCATCAAGGCAGAGCTGAGGCGAGATCGCTCGTTTGTGACCGCGTTGCGCGAGTTTCTCGTCGGCCGTCTCAGCGAGCTGGTCAGTCAAGCCAACCAGATTGTCGACGACATCGTGGAGACCATGCGAAAGCGGTGGTGGGATCCAGGCGCGTGGAAAGGGCTGGTAGTCATCGTCGACTCGCTTGACCACAACCGTGCGGTTGAGAGCGAGAAGTTTCAAGAGGTGCGTCGGGCCTTGGTAAACTTGTTCGACAAGGACTACGAAAACCTGCGCCTTGGGAAGTGCCGGACAATCTTTACGATTCCGTTGCATGTCCAGATCGCCGCTAGCCGGGTGGTTCGCCGGGTGACGAACGTGAAAGTGGTCGACGACCGGCGAAAGCGCGAACCGGACGGTATTGCGGCATTGCGTGAGGTGTTGGCCCGGCGCGTTCCGAACCGCGATCTGCTCCGGATCTTTCCGGACGACGACGCGCTCACCCATCTGATCCTTGCGTCTGGCGGCCACCTGCGGATGCTGCTGATGCTGACCACCGAAGTCATCACGCAAGCAGAGTCGCTGCCGGTAGCTGCGGAGACCGTGGAGTCGGCAATCGAGCAGGTGCGTAATGGCATGCTGCCACTCGCCGACAACCAGCGGGCGATGTTGCGCCGGGTTGCTGAACAGCACGACCTGCCTCTGACCACCCAGGAGGAGTGGGACGTCGTGGCCGCGCTACTCGACCAGCACTTCGTACTCGGGTACCAAAACGGCAGACCATGGTACGACGTTCATCCGCTGCTGCTGGACGAGATCGGCGATGGCCGCCCCCCCGAGTGATCCGCAGTTCCTCACCGCGGAAGGAGAGCGCGCCTGGACCTGGCTACGCAGGCACTTGGACCGAGCGGATGCCTTCTGGCTTGGCTTTGTCCTCACCGAGGACGCAGTGACAGCCCGGGTGCTTCGAGAGCGAGCCAAGTCGAACCGCCGGCTGCATGTCGCCCCATTCCTCGAGGTGGCGCCCGAATCTCCCAACGAACTGTCCGGTCTCCTCGACGTCTTGGAGGAGCAGGGCCGCCCGCCCCGAGGCTGCACCTGGATCATGGCCACACATTTTCCAGACGATTCATGGACCGAAGCTTGGCGACATTTCCTTCGCGCCCTGAACCATCGACGCGACAACCTGCGAGACCGGCTAGGTGGTCTCGTGATCGTCGCTCCCCGGTCGGTCAAGGAAATCGCCCAGCGGGAGAGCCCGGATCTCTGGTCGGTACGGGACTTCCTGGTTGAGCTGGTCCCGCAGAGCGTGCTGCCGATAACTGAAGCAGCCGGACCCGACCGGAGCCTCAAGCCATTCCAGGCTGAGCTGAACAAAGGTCTATCCATCGGCGAAGTGACCGGTGATCTCGCTGAGGAGGGGACCATACTACTGGCGATGCCCGTACCTGACCTGGCAACGACGGCTCGGTCAAGAACGGTCCAGGCAGTACGGGAGGCGGTTCGGCGGGGCAACACCCAGTTGGCTGCGGTACTACTGCTGTCCCAGGCAACCGCGTATCGCCAGACGGGTGACTCGGCGGGTGCAGCGGATCTCACTAGGAACGCACTCGCGCTTCCAGGCGTGGACGACCTCACCCGAGCACGATTGTTTAATGCAGCCGCCACCTTTGCGCAGGATACGAAAGAATTCGAGCTTGCCCGTCGGGACGCCACTGAAGCGGTTCACCTGGCCGAGCGGTTGGTGGAGCAGTTGGGGACCTCGGAGGCGTTGCGGGATTTGTCGGTCAGTCTGGACAACGTTGCCGGCATCGATGAGGCGTTGGGGGAGCTGGTGGTGGCGCGGGCCGGCTACGCCCGGTCTCTGGGGTTGGCCGAGCGGTTGGCGGAGCAGTTGGGGACCCCGGAGGCGTTGCGGGATTTGTC
>OBLV0100000030.1_pt1 | contig 110855 bp, 111 predicted proteins | sample 1520071 | NCBI WGS metagenome assembly OBLV01 (sample SAMEA3888446, study PRJEB22518) | metagenome | reverse complement strand
CGGGCGGTGGCGACCGGGGTGTTGGCTGATGGCCGGGTGGTGGCCGTCAGCGGCGGCGACGACGGCATGGTGCGGGTGTGGGACTTGGCCAGTGGCACCGGTGTGGGCCAGCCGCTGACTGGTCATACCGGCCGGGTGTGGGCGGTGGCGACCGGGGTGCTGGCTGATGGTCGGGTGGTGGCTGTCAGCGGCGGCGACGATGGCGCGCTCGTGGTCTGGCCCCTTGGCGGTGCGGATGTCGCGCTCGGCGCCGGGGCTCCGGAGCCGGTCGATGAGACGAACGCGGCATTCCGTACCGAGGCTCCGGCGTTGGTCGATACCGACCATGTCCGCGACGAACTCGGCCGCGAGGTGCTGGCCGCGCATCTCTATGGCCTGCTCGACCAGTTGACGGCTGAGCAGGATGCGCTCAGCGCGGTGGTTCACATTGATGGTCGGTGGGGCGCGGGAAAGTCTACGCTGATCCGGCTGCTCTTGGAGCGGCTGCGTGCTACTGATCAGCATGCGGTGGTTGACAGTGGTTCGGCACCGGCTGCGGGCTTGCGCGATCCGCTGGTTGTCCGATATGACGCGTGGCGGGAGAGCGCGATCGCGCCGGAGTGGTGGTCATTGGCTACCGCTATCAACCGCGCCGTGCGGGGTGCCCGGTCGCGAATGACACGGGCGCACCTGATTTGCTGGGGTGTAGTGCTGCGCACTATCCGGTCACCGGCCGTGGTTGCCGCTCTGGGGATTTTTCTCATGGTGTTGTTGGTGTGGCGGCTGGGGTTGCGGCACGGCACGGCTGATGGGCTGGGCAAGGTGGTCACGGCGCTGACCGGCATTGCCGTGCTCGCGTTGGCCGCTGGTCGGCTGCTGTTTTGGTATGCTCCGGCGTTGGGCAGGCTGCATTTGCGCACCGATGACAACCCGCTCGGCGAGATCGCAGCCATGGTGGGGTGGTTGAGGCGTTGGTGTCCTCGTGACGAGGAACGGCAGCGAAGCCGTGACCGACTGGTTGGCGCCGTACTCGTTTTCCTTGCCTCCATAGCATCTGGTGGGCTTTGGGCCTGGCTTCGTGTGGTCGCTCATCCGGTCTGGTGGCTTCCGGCGGCAGCAGTCGGCGCGCCGCTGTTGATCGGTGGTGCCATTGTCGGCTGGCATTCGCGCTGGTCCCAGCGGCTTGGGCCGGCCGAGCGGCGGCCGTTGTTGCTGGTCATCGATGACTTGGACCGGTGTTTGGCTGAGCGGGTGGTGAAGTTGCTGGAGGCTGTGCACACCCTTTTGCGAGACCCAGAGGCGGTCCGGCTGTCCGGCTGGCGGTCGCCGGCCCGTTTAGTAGTCTTAGTTCTGGCCGACGGGCGGTGGGTGCGAACAGCGTTTGGCTCGGCATTCAGCACCTTCGACTCCCTTGGCTCTGCGGTGCACAGTGTGGGAGCTGATTTCGCGCAGAAGGTGTTTGACCACACGGTGCTGGTGCCGGAGCTGTCTGCCGACCAGGTCCGAGACTACGTCGAGGCCCAGCTTCGCGCCCCGGCCCCGACCAGCTCGGGTACCACTGCGGCGCGGGTAGTTAGGGGTGCCGCTAGCACGCCAGCCGAGATCGACCATGTCCGTAAATCCAAGCAGTTGGCCGATCAACTCTTGGCGCAGATCGAGCGGGAGGATCCCGCGCATCTGCGTACCGAGGCTATGTCGGCTCGCGTTGAAGATCCTGCAATCACCACGCAAGACCGACACAGGTTGGAGGCACTGCGGGCGGAGCGTGAGGCCAGCCCTAAGGCGACTGCCAGTCGCAGCGAGCATCTGCTCCAGCAGTACACGGCTCTCATGCCGGCCAACCCGCGGCTGGTCAAGCGGGTAGCCAACACCTTCGGCATGCTGCTGGCAGTCAAGGGTCACCTCGGACACACCGAAACCGAGGAGGTGGTCGCCCGCGCGGCCATCATGTTCGTCCGCTTCCCCGGCCTAGTTGACTCCTTGCTCAGTGAGCCCGTCCCCCCGGTGGTCGACCCGAGCGACACCAAGGAAGACTCACCCTGGCGCCGGCCCGACGTGCAGCAGCTTCTCGCTGGCGTCGACATCCGCGGGCTGGCTCGATGCTTTGGCCTGGAGTACCCACCGACACCGCCCGAGAGCCCGTAGCACCCGGCGCGGCTGGCCTTGCGGGTACGTTGCCTAGGGCGTTATTTGCCGCCCCACAGGGCGGTGCCGATGCGGTCCGCGGCGTCTTGGGCCATGGCGGGGAGGACGTGTTGGTAGGTGTCGGCGGTGACGCGGGTTTGGGAGTGGCCGAGCATGTCGGCGACGACGCGGATGGGGACGCCGAGGGCGAGCAGGGTGGTGGCGGCGCAGTGGCGGGCGTCGTGCAGGCGGACGGTGCGGACCCCGGCGGCGGTGAGGAGGGTGCGCCACTCGCGCCAGTCGGAGCGTTTGTCGATGGGGCGACCGTTCGGCTGAGCGAAGAGAAGGTCGTGGTCTTCCCAGGCGGTTCCAGCTTTGAGGCGTTCGGCGAGCTGGGTTGTGCGGTGGGTGCGTAGGGCGTCGACCAGCGGGGTGGGCAGGGCGATGCGGCGGCGGGATCGGTCGGACTTCGGCTCGGCATAGGTCAGGCCGGCGCCGGTCACCCGGTGCACGGTGCGGTTGACGGCCAGGTGGCCTGCGTCGAGGTCGAGGTCGGTCCAGCGCAGGGCGAGGGCTTCGGACTGGCGTAGGCCGACTCCGAGCGCGAGTGCCCAGCGGGCGGCGTTGCGCCGTTTCTCGGCGGCGGCGAGGACGGCGCGTGCTTCCTCCAGGGTCAGCGCGTCGCCGGTGGCCGGGCGGCCGGCGGCCGGGGCGTCTGCGAGGGTGGCGATGTTGCGGGCGATGCGGCCGCGTTGCTCGGCGACTCGGAGGGCTCGGGCGAGGACGCGGTGCGCCCGTAGCACGGTGGCTGGTGACAAGCCCTTGTCGAACATGGTGGCGTGTAGCCGTTCGACGTGTTCTGGCTGGAGCCGGGCCAGCCGGCGGTGACCGATCGCCGGGTTGATGTGCAGCCGGATGGTGGCCCGGTAGCCTTCCAGGACACGCGGGCGGACTCGGCGGGAGGCGATGGTCTCCAGCCAGTGCTCCAGCCATGCGGCGACGGTCAGGGTGCCGGAGGTGACGGTCACGCCAGCGTCGCGGCGTTTCTCCAGCTCGCGGACCTTCGCGACGACCTCAGCGCGGGTCTTGCCCGAGACGTGCCGGCGGTCGCGTTTGCCGCCGTCTTTGGTGCCCATGGACACGTACCCGTGCCAGCGACCGTCCTCGCCCTTGAAGATCGTGGACTCGCCCATGCCGCGGCGACTGGTCATGAGGTTTCCTTTCGTGGGGTGGGGATGCGGAGTCGGGCCAGGTAGGTGCGCAGGGCGTCGGCGGGGATCTTGTGGGAGCGTCCGATGTGGATGGACTCGATCTGGCCGTCGGCGAGGAGTTCGTAGAGCTTGGTGCGGCTGATGCGGAGCGCGGCGGCGGCTTCGTCGATGGTGTAGACGAGACGCTGCGTGTCGGGCGTGGTCGTGGTGATCGCCTCCTTCCGGTCAGGGGGGTGGGGGGTGGTGTTCGTCCGCGCGGACGTCTGTTGTCCACGTCCGCGCCAGATGCGCAGGCACGTGCGAGGCTGCGGACGTCCGCGCGGACGCGGATGGTCAGGGCTTGGTGCCACCATCGGGGTTGGGGTTGGTGGCGCGCCAGCGGCCTCGGATGATCTGGGTGACGCGGCCGGCGTCGGCGTGTTGTTGGAGTCGGTCGTAGATCCATGTGCGTCCCATTCCGGTGGTGGTCATGAGGGTGCTGATCGGGTGGCCTTCGGGCGGGGCGGTGTGCAGCGCGGCCCACAGCACGGCTTCGGGTTCACCGGTGGTCTCGTCGATGACCTCGGTGTCGATCACGTCTTCGGCCGCAGAGGCGGCGGTGGATAGCGGGTCGAGGTGGGGGCGGCCGGCGGCGTGGCGGCGGGCGGTGGCTTCGACGTCGGGGTCGGTGAGGAGGTAGCCGCGGGCGCGTCGGGGTTGGTCAAGGCCAGGCGCGGAGAGTAGGAACTTCCCGGGGGCATCCAGGGTGTGGGCGTGCCAGCTGCGGCGAGCATGCCTTGGCCGAGGATCAACTCCACGTCGCGGCGTTCGCGTACCCGCAGGCAGATCCGTACGTCCATCTGGGAGCGGACGGCGCCCTTGCCCATGGCGTGTTGGGTGGGGCGTTGGGTGGCGACAATCAGAGTGACGGCCACGGCCCGGCCGCGTCGGGCGATGGAGTCGGCGCGGCCGGCCGCTTGGGGTGCTTCTTCGGCGAGTTCGGCGTACTCGTCGATGACGATCACCAGCGCGGGCGCGTCAGGGATGGGTTCCCAGAGGCGGGCGCCATGCTCGGCGAGGGTGGCAGCGCGGGTATTGAGGATGCGGACGGCGTCGGAGAGCAGGGCGGCGGCCTCGTGTGGTCTGGTGGCCAGTCGGTCCAGGCAGGGTGCCCAGGGTTGTAGTTCCATGCCGCCCTTGAGGTCGATGCCCCAGATCACCACGTCGGGGCAGGCGACCAGGGTGGCCAGGATGACGTTGAGCACGCCGCTCTTGCCGGAGCCGGCGACCCCACCGACCAGGGCATGGCGGCGCAGCAACGACACCCGGACGGGGGTGGCGTCCTCGTAGACGCCCAGTTCGACGGGCTCGGTGATGGTGGTGGCAGACGGGCCAGGCCAGCAAATCGACTCGGCGTGCGGGTCGGTGTGCAGCACGCGCAGGATGAACCGGTCGGCGTGTGCCGGGTCTGCTTCGATGCGGGCGGCGCCGGGTCGGGTGCCGAGGCTGGACTCGATCGCGGGCAGCTTGGCCAGCGCGTCAGCCACGGTCTGGCCCCGGCGGAGCCGGATGCGGGCGCGCCAGCCCCACACATCGACCATCGCCGACAGCACCCGGGAGCCGGCCAGGCCAATGGCTTCGGCGATGTCAGGCCAGGCGTTAAGGGTGCGTTCCACCCGAACGCGGGCGCGGCGGCGCCGGTGGACCCACCACGGCCAGCCAGCGGCCAGCGTACCGAGCAGCAGCAGCGCGGGCAGTGGCGACCTACGGGGGCCGGCGACGGTGGCGACGGTGAGCCAGGTACCAGCGGCGATGGTGACCGTGGCGGCGTAAGCGCGTTCGACGGCCCGCTCCAGCCACCCGGTGCTGCGGATCTGCACGGTGGCACACGCGGTGGTCAAGCCGAGCAGGTACGGCCACCAGCCGGAGTGCCGGGCATGCAAGTACAGGGCCGCCAACCACAGCACGGCAGCCAAACCAACCGGGGCGAGTTCGGAGCGGTACCGGTAGGTCCAGCGGGCCAGCGCTTCGACGCTCTTGCCGGGGTAGCGGTAGTCGGCCAGCAGGATCAGCGGGGTGCCGTTGCGGTGATCGCGGCGGCGCAGCCGGCGGGCTGTTCGGCGCCTCACCGGCGTTCCTCGGCTAGGACGGTGGCCAGAGCGAGCAACTCCAGGGCGTGTAGGTGCTTGGGGGGGAGTTGGCCGTGCGCGGCGAGTTCGTCGCGCAGGTAGAACAGCGGGTCGGCTTCGCCGTCGCGGTGCGCGGCGAGGGTGGCCCGGGCGGCGGCGAGTAGGTCGGCGTACTGGGCTCTGGTCAGCGCGTGCATGCTGCGGACGCGGTTGATCTCGGTGAGCAGGACGGGGATGTCGGCGACGGCGATCCATAGGGCGACGGGGGTACGGGTGTGGGTGGCGGCGCGGTAGTGGCCGCGTACTTCCTCCAGGTCGACGATGTTGCGGTGGATAAATCGGGTCATGGCGTGGCGACTGCCTCTCGGTCGGGGACGGTGGGTGTGGCGGCCGGGTCGGGTTCGGGCGTGCGGGCGAGGACCCGGCGCAGTTCGGTGACTCGGGGTCCGCTGATGCGCAGCGCGGCCCGCAGGGCATCCCGGGTGATGGGTCGGTCGTGGGTTTCGCGGTGTCGAGCGTCGGCGGCTCGTGCGGCGGCGAGGAGTTCGGACTCGGTCCGGTACCGCGGGCGCCGTCTCGCCGCGGTCCGGGGACGGGTACGACCTGGTGCCGGTCCTTCGGTGGGTCCGTACTCGGTCCCGGACCGAGTACGGGACTGGGTACGGTCCCCGGTCCCGTACTCCGTACTGTCCGGTGTAGACGGTGCTGGACCGGTCCGGCTGCGGAGGGCGTGCAGGTGTGCGGTCAGGCCGAGGACGGCCGCTGGGACGGCCCCGACCAGGACCACGATCGGCCAGCTCACCGCGAGCAGCCGGACGCCGATGGCGTGGTAGGTGGCGTTGCCGGCGATGCTCGCGGCGATGGCGCCCAGTGCGTTGGCGCGGGCGAACCGGCGGGCGCTCGGTGGGCCGGTCGAGCCGGCAAGCCAGACGCGCGCCGCGGTCATCGCGTAGGCGTCGATGGTTACCGGAAGCAGCCAGGCCAGCCGGGTCGGCCAGCCAGCGGCCTTGGCCAGGCCGTGTAGCCCGGTGAAGCTGGCGACCGCTGCGGAGACGGCGGCGGTGGTCATCCCGGCGATGAGCCGCCAGTCCCGCGGGGTGGGGTTGGTCATGGCGGTGTCTCCGTTCACAGGTTGACTCCGGACAGCCAGTGCAGGACCGCTTTCGCCCCGTCGCGGATGTAGGGAGCGGCGCCGGTGGAGGCGAGGTAGAAGCCGAGCAGGACGCAGACCGCGCCGTGCCAGGGCCGCAGGCCGGCGTACCGGTGCAGCACGAACACGACCGCGCCGAGCAGCAGGACGGCGGACAGCGAGACGATCATGGGTCGGACCTCCCTTCCGGCTCAGTGGGTGAGGAGTACGGCGAAGAGCAGTAGCCCGGTCAGTGCGACCCGGCCGGGCGCTGATGTTGCCCACAGCAGCGCTAGGGCGAGCAGTCGCAGCGGAAACATCAGCAGCAGGAATGCCGGGTCGACCGGTGCGTCCGGGCCGGTTGGCCACAGCCGGGTGAAGTGCTCCGGCGGTCGGATCGACACCCCGACCAGCTCGACGGACTCTCTCGGTGCGAGCAACCGGCGTCCAGTGCGGATGGGAATGAGTTGCTCGCCTCGGCGGTTCATGTCCGGCCTGCCGTGAGCAAGGCGAGCGCGACCAGTAGGCCGGTTGCTCGCCGGGTGGCGCGTCGACTGGAGTGCCCGCGTTGCCAGCGGGCGCGTGCGTGGCACTTGCGGCAGGTAGTTCGCCGTTCGTCGGCCTGCGCTCCGCAGGCGCACTGAGGTCCGTCTAGCAGTGAGCTAGCGTTGCCCTGCATCGTGTCTCCTCTCGGGGGTTCGGTGCCATCCCCGGCGACGACCGGCGTGCCAGCGCCGGAGTGCTCGTCGCCGGGGACGCGAGAGGTACTAATGAACACGTTCGACATGTTCACTAGTACGGTGTCGTCTGCTGGGTCTGGTGTCAAGCCCGGGCGAGCTTGGTCGGGATTGGGTGGGGCGTTCGCATGCCGAGAAGGGTCCGGCGAACGCTGGGACGTGATCACCACATGACTGGACGTGTGCAAGACGTCCCGCCTAAGGTGATCGCGTCCTGAGAGGTCCTGGCCGGGCGAGGTAGATGACCAACGAGAGGCTCCGCGCCGCGCTGCTCGAACGCGGCTTGACCCCGGCCACGCTCGCCGACAGGCTCTCGGTCGACCCCAAGAGCGTCGAACGCTGGATCGCCGGCCGGACCCCCTACCGCAAGCACCGCTACGTCGTGGCCGCGCTGCTGGAGGTCGACGAGGCGTTCTTGTGGCCCGACGCGTTGTCCCGCGAACAGGTCGCTGCGGCGTCGGAGAGCGAGATCCTTACTGTCTACCCGCATCGGTGGGCAGTGCCCCGGGACGTCTGGGTACGCCTGTTCACCCACGCCGATCGGGAGATTGGCGTACTGGTCTACAGCGGGTTCTTCCTCGCCGAGGATGCGGGCATGCTGCGTCTACTCGGCGAGAAAGCCCGAGCCGGCGCGCACGTGCGTATCCTGCTCGGCGACCCCGACAGCCCCGAAGTGGCCCGGCGCGGCGCAGATGAAGGCATCGACGAGGTGATGGCTGCCAAGATCCGCAACGTCCTCATGCTTTACCGCCCACTGCGCGAGGTGCCCGGCGTGGAGGTCCGGCTGCACCGCACCGTGCTGTACAACTCGATCTACCGCGCCGACGAGCAACTCCTCGTCAACACCCACATCTACGCCTGTCCGGCAGCCAACGCCCCAGTGCTGCACCTGCGCCGGATAGCCGGCGGTGACATGGTAAGCACCTACCTGGATAGCTTCACCAAAGTCTGGGATACCGCAACACCCGCACCGTAAGGAGCACCGTGCCCGGCAGACGAATCGACTACTACGACGACCCTAACGCACCAAAAGCCACCAGCATCGTGCCGTCCGTCAACGTCGTCGTCACCAACGAAGCCGGTGAAATCCTCCTCATCCGCCGCTCCGACAACGACAACTGGGCGCTCCCCGGCGGCGCCATCGACATCGGCGAGTCACTCACCCAAGCCGCTATCCGCGAGGTCCAAGAAGAAACCGGCATCACCTGCGAAATCACCGGCCTCGTCGGCATCTACACCGACCCCAAACACATCATCCTCTACACCAGCAACAACGAAGCACGCCAAGAGTTCTCTATCGTTATGACCGGAAAGGCTATCACTGGTCAGCTAACTCCTAGTGACGAATCCGTCGAAGTTCACTGGGCCAATCGGGCTGATGCTGAGATGTATACTATGGATCACTCCATGCGCCTTCGCCTAGGCCACTACCTCGTAGGAGTAGGACTGCCTTATCTATTGTAATCCAAAAGCTATTGGAATCGAAGCTGAAATACGTCATGACACATAATTAGCCGTAGCGAACTGGTTTGCCGGAATTCGAACCGGTGGCCAGCTCGGTCGGCTTCTAGGAAGGTTCATCCTGGCATCGAAGGTGTACTGGCTGACGACGCGAGCGCTGACGGTGACCTATTCACCGAAGCGGCCTGTCTCTGAAGCCGAGCCGTTGGTTCTAAAGCCGCTGTTACTCCGGCCGTTCGATCGGAGCCACGAAGACGTCGACGCCGCGGCCTTGGAGCGCGGCAACGTTCCGTACGAGCGTTACCTGTGTGAATGTGAATAGGTCACCGCTGGTTATGATCCTGCCTTTACGTGCCATACCGAGAACGACGGTACGCACGGGTGTCGGGATGTGATTCACGTCGCCACCCTTCTCTTGGACTCTATCCCGGAACCGTGTCCGCGCCTCCTCGTCGTGGAGGAGTGCGTCCGTGGACACGAGGGCCTGCGCGAGGAGGTGACTGGCAGGTGAGGATGCCTCGAGGCTCTTGACGTGCACCAGGATGCCCTCCGGCGTCAGCACGTCACAGACCTCGATTCCGCGATGATGGAGGTCGGTGTAGATGAGCCGGCGGTCAAGGAGAGTCCCGCCGAGCGCTCCGGCGGCCAAGGCGTTGTACGTTGCCTCGTCGAGACCGGCTGGCCAGACCGGCAACGCAATACCCGGGCTGCGTTCGAAGATTGCCTGTGTCCGGGCCCTTAGCTTAGCGGCGTAGTTTTGGTCCATGAGGTACCAGTTGCCGTCATGCAGGCAGTATCGCTTTCCGTCTTGCTCTGTCTCGAAGGCGAGCCAGCGCAGACCTGGGATGGCGGTGCTGATGGGCTCGTCTCCGGCCTCGTCTCGGTACAGCTGGATCCGGATGCGCTTCAGCCGGTCCAGCCGGTCATTTGGGTTCTCGCGGACGAGGACGTCGAGAATGGTCGCGAGTTCCGGTGTTCCGTCTTGGACCTCGCGGTGCCCGGCTGCGCTCAGCCGGAATGATGTAGGTGTTCCGTTCTCGTCGATCCGCTCATGCGGCCATGACAGCCCGATCCGGGGATTCGTCGGGTCGGCGAGTGCCTCAGTGAGTGCCGCCTCAAGGGCTTCGGTCAACTCGGGGTTGTGTTTGATCGCGACTAGCTGTTCGAGCACCTCTAGACCTTCGGCCGCCGGCCTGGCAAGGATGTCCTCTAGGACATCGAGGTCGGTGACCAAGTCATCGGGCTTGCGCGCCAGGGGGACGCTGAGGGCGTCGGCGCCGCGGATACGGATCGGGCGAGCACCGCCGGTAATAGAGGGGATCTCGGCCTTCGCCACCAAGCGGGTGACCAACTCACCGAAGTCGCCGACGCCGAAGCCGCGCAGATGATCGCCGCTGGGGATCGAGAACCGGTCAGTGCGCGACCGCTGGTCGAGCGTCGTGCGGGTGATCGAATTGAGTTCATGCGGGTCTGCTACCCGGATGGCGATCCGCTGACCGAAACCACCGTCGACCTTCGCTTGGTCCAGCAATTGAAAGCCCATCCCGTAGGTGAGCCCCCAGGCGTCCTCCTCACCCTTGCGGATAAGGAGGACGGCTGCCGCCGTAGTGTTCCCAAGCGCTACGGGCTGTGAGGTCAAGACATGCAGGGTTGGGGCCCAACTCACGGTTGGCGTCCTCATTGTTCCCAAGACAAGGAGGGCGTTTCGCCCGGCCACCGTTGTGTTGGTCGCTGTGAACTCGTCTCGGTCGAGATACTTGGTTTGGACGGCGTCGTGCAGTTCAGGTACGTCGACAAGCCGGTAGAGGCTCGTACGTGCGGTGGGTGATGGATGACGTGCCATTACCGTCTCAGCATCGCCATGACGACCGACCTCCTCGCTCGCCCGACGGGAGAGGGACGTCGGGCTCGACACGACCGTGACCGTTCGGTGCTCCTTGCAGCCGCGGCCTCGAATCCCTGGAAGGATACCGATTGTATCGGTCCAACGGTACTAGCACCGGGCAGTCTTGCGAAAGATTGCTTGCCTTATGACCTACACGAGCCGGCGGCCAGTTGCCTGGACGGCTGCGGTGAGAGTGGGGGTGGCGCGGTGAACGAAGCGTGTGACGGGGTGGTCCTCACCGTAGCGGATGAGAATGTCCGCAAGGCGGGCTTCAGTCGTTAGACGCTCGCCATGGGGGCCGGTGGTCATGTCGCAGTAGGTGAGGGCTTGGATGAGGTCGTCGCGTTCGTAGGTGAACTCGGCGGTGAGTTCGTGGGCAAGGCCGCGTTCTTCGGCTTCGATGAGGGCGCAAGAGTGGTGGGCGACTAGGCGGCAGAGCCGGGAATCGGCGTGGTGGGTGTCGCGGAGGTAGCGGGCGCCGTCGAGGGGATGGAAGCCGGTGGTGACGAGAGTGGGGGAGTAACCAATGTCGTGCAGCCAGGCGGCGGCGGTGAGCAGATCGGCGTCGTCGCCGAGGATCGGTGCGAGGGTTTCGGCTTGCGCGGCGACGCCTTGGGTGTGTGCCCAGCGGCGGGGGAGCGGTTCTGCTAGGAGCACGTGCGCGAGGTCGCGAGCCCACTCGACCTGTGACATGGGTCGAGGTTACCGAGTCTCGGTGTCCGGCGGGCGGCGGACGTAGCGGCCTTTGCCGTGGACGGACTCGATGAGGCCGGCGCCTTCGAGGTCGGCCAGTGCTTGGCGGGCGGTACCGCGGGCGACTGCGTACCGTTCCATTAGTGCGGCCTCCGACGGGAGGGCATCGCCGGGGACGAGTGTGCCGCGGGAGATCTCGGCGCGTAGGTCGGTGGCGATCCGGCGATAGGCCGGCGGAGCGCTGCCGGAGGCGGGTTGGCCGGGTGGCCGCACGACCCGGCCGCGGCCGGGGAGGGTTTCGATCAGTCCTTCGGACTCCAGGGTGGCTAGTGCTCGGCGGACGGTGTTGCGTACGACGCCGTACTCCGTGCAGAGCACGGCTTCAGACGGAAGCAGCGCACCAGGGGGAGGGTCGCCGGCTGCGAGCCGTTCGCGCAGCGCATCAGCGATGCGGGCGTAGGCGCCCCAGGTCGTCTGTCGTGCGCTCACACCGTCGCGTCCTCCTGGGTTGTATGCGGTTATCCCAGCATGCCGAAGCCTTCCGCTGCTTGACGAATCTGGGTACCGCATCTAGGGACGCCTTGGGACTTCTTGTGCTAGCGTTCGATCCCTACGTCAGCTTCGGGGGAGGAACGGTGAACGACACGTTGCGGCGGGCGCTGGCCGATGCCCGGCTCGGTGAGGTCGACGTCGCAAGCACCCTCGGCGTCGACCCCAAGACGGTGCAGCGATGGATTGCCGGGCGGGTACCGCAGCGGCGGCACCGATGGGGGCTGGCTGACCTCGTCAAGCGGCACGAACTCGACTTGTGGCCCCAGGTCGCCGAGTATCCCAGCGGCGGCACTGCTGACCCGGGTGTCCTTGCCAGCTACCCGCATCGCGGCGCGGTGCCGCGCGAGGTTTGGCGTCGGCTGTTCGCCTCGGCGGACCGGGATATCGGCGTGTTGGTCTACGCCGGCCTGTTCTTGGCCGAGGATGTTGACCTGCTCCGGTTGGTTGCCGACAAGGCACGTTCCGGGGTGGTGGTGCGGGTGCTGCTTGGGGATCCTGACAGCCCGAACGTAGCCGAGCGCGGTGCCGAGGAAGGCATCGGTGACGCCCTTGCAGCCAAGATCCACAACGTGATCGTGCTGTATCAGCCGCTGCTGGCTGTCGAGGGTGTCGAGGTGCGGCTGCACCGTACCGTGCTGTACAACTCGATTTACCGCGCTGATGAGGAGCTGCTGGTCAACTCTCACCTGTACGGCGCGGCTGCCGCGTACGCGCCCGTCCTGCATTTGCGTCGGTCTGAGCCCGGCGACCTGGCCAGCGCGTACCTCGACAGCTTCGAGCGTGTCTGGTCTGGTGGCGTGGCCCTACCGTAGCGGGCCGGTGCGCCGAGCCATCTGCGGTTGCCAAGGAGCTGGCACTGCGAACTCGCCAGCAGCAAAACGGCGTGGGAGGTCTCGGGAGGCATCAGCGCGTAGCAGTGCCCGCAGCACCTGAGCGCAGGTGTACGCAGTGCGGGGGGTGCCGCGCGCTGGGGCGGTGGGTGGGTTCAGGCCGGCGGTTTGTGCCAGCGTGGATAGGTCATCGGTGGGCAGGCCGTGCCAGACCACGCGGGCCAGCCGGGCGAGGTCGACCACGGCCGGTGGTTGCCAGTCCGGCAGGTAGCCGCGCAGCAGCCGGTAACCGCCGGACAAGTCGTGGGCGATGAGCACCCGTCCGGTCAGGACCTCGCTGACGTACTCGGCGATTTGCGCCCACTCCGGTGCCGCGTGCAGGTCAGCCCGCCGTAGCCCAAAGTCCTTGACCGCTTGCCGGGTCGGTGTCGTGTCGTTGGGTTGTACCCGCCAGGTCAGCGGTCCGCGAACGAGGATCCCGTCGTCGAGGTGGACGACCGCGACCTCGGTCAGCTCCGGTGGTCGCCGGCCGTTGTCCGCCACGGCGAGTACAGCCAACCGGGTACCGGCCAGTGGATCGCTGACGGTCATCATGCGCCCCGCCGAACGTTGCTGGCGGTGGGGTACATCCGCATGTCCTCGGCCTGCTCCCGCGTCCGCAAGGCCGGCACCGACAGCGCGCGGTCGGTCCGGTGCCGACTTACCCCGGCGCGGTGTAGACCCGCCGCGCTATGCGCTGGCCGGCGGGCACGGACATGCGCGGCATAGGCCACCACTCCGACGCACGTCGCGAGGATCACGGCCACCATCAGGAAGACCAGCGCGGGCAACAGCACGACTGGCCCCCCTTGCTCCTCATGAAGGGATGGCCTGCCGCCGCGGCCGGGACGGCGCGGCCAGCCGATGGGGAGCACAGGCCGCCGCGCCATCCCGGACCACCGGCCCAGCCCGGGTACCCGCAGCATGCAGGCGACCGAACCGGGCCGGCCCTCACCACACGGCGAACCAGGCGACAGGACCCTCCTTCCGCATCGCCGCCCACCGCGCCCGAGGCATGGGAAGCGGGACCCGTACCGGCCCGAGGCAGCAGCACGGGTCCTGCCAGCATCACCACGACACCTGCCGTTCGGCGGCGCGTAGCACGTTGAGTACTTCCACCGGCGTCATGTGCAAGTCGCGGCTGATCGCGGTGGGCAGCTCACCTGCCGCCCGGCGCGCCATGATCCGCTCCGCCACCTCTGGCGCGACAACGACCGAGTCGCGCCGGGGAACTACTGGCACGGTCCGCTCCTCGTCCCTGGACACGCCCACGCTGGTCACCTCCGTCAACACCGGATCGCCCGACACGTGAGCAAGTCCACCGGTCGACGGCGCGCGGCAGTACCACGCTCTCATCGCTTCTGAGGACGTCCCCAACGTCCCGTGTCGTCTCAGGTTGTGCCGCGCGATGGACGTCTGCGCTCGACCTTCACCTGGCTCGCGTCGACCTGGCAGCCTGCCGGAGTCCCTTGCCCTATCGGGCTGGCAGTATCGCGGCGTAACCCGGGCATGAGAGACGTGGACGATGCCGCGCGAGAGGTTGAAAGCATGCCCCTTTGGCACTTGCAGACCACCGTGCACCGTTTAGGCTCGGTATTATGGGCCGGTCAAGCAGGCTGATCGACCGTCAGGACGACTACCTATACTTCCCCACCGACTGGCGGGTGACCGCCGACAACGGCTCCGAATGCGACATCTGCGTGATCAAGTTAAGGCAGAAGGCGTTTGGGTGCCTCGCGCTCTGACCGAAGGCCCGCATGTGCTGCAGGAACCCGGCCTCCAGCACAGTGGCGGCACGGCCGCAGACCCTGGCGACCAGCCCGGACCAGACCCGTACTCTGGTCATCGTGGCCAGCAACGCGGTAGCACGGGCGACCGGGAGGTCTACAACACGATCAATGCCAACGTGCGCGATCCGATCCGCACCGGTGAGCCTGGCAGCAACGCCAACGCCATCCCCCGACCAACGCCGTCGGTGCCAGCCTCAGTACTGCCACCGCGCTCGGAGTCATCCCGGCGCCGGACTCCTCCGCGGTGGTATCAGGCTCGACAGGGCGGGACACGTTGGCCTCGGTCGGTTCGCTGATGTGCCCACAGCCACCGCACCGCCGCGAGATGACCTGATGCTCCCTCACCACCACCGGCGGAGGCGGTGAGGCGTCCACCACCTGACGGCGGACCGCGAGGTCTCCTGCGCGCCCGCCAGCGACTCCTCACACCGCTCATACCGATCCGTCCCGACCTCAAACGCCGCATCCGCGTCATCAACCAGCCGCCGCGAGACTGATATCGAACCGGATTGCTTCCCCGGGTTTGCGACCCGACCGGGTCCGCGCCAATCATTTCTTCGCCGCTTCTTCGTCCACGGCGCATCCGCAGACGGCGGATGAGAGGAGTTCGTCGAGTCAGCCGCCAACTGACGCTCCAACCACGCCACTCGCAGCTTCAGCGACTCGATCGTCTCGGCCTGAACACCGACCAACGCGAGCAACTCCTCGCATGACATCCCCCTCCAGACCCGACACGCTAAGATCATCTCAGACCCCCAAGGCACGCCTCCATCCGACCCCGGCCGCAAAGTCACCCACACTACAGCCTGAATAGCTACCGAGGCGGTTCACTCGACATGTCTTACAATAATCGTCATGACCCTTCAGGAAACCGTAGTACAGCAGGGCATAGCGAGCGACGCTACATACGTTGGTCTCCTCGTCCGTGATCTCAATGACTCAAAATATGCCTCGTTTGCCCCTGTTGTGTCGCTGTGCATGGCACCGTACCTGTCACTGTTCTTATACGAGTCGTACCGGAAACTAGAGAGGACCGATCCCGTACTGGCTTCGTTGCTATCAGGCGATGTTCAATCGATCGTGGCCCGTTCACGTCACAGCTTGAAGCTATTTGAGGATACTCACCGCGGCATCGACGGGCAGCTTGCATATTTTCGTGACGAATTATTTCCAGCGCACGCGCGCCACTTCCTCGGCAATACCTGGTTGCCCCTAGCCCGCTTCTTGGAAACAGACCTGGGACTCTTTAGCTATGACGCGAAACTTATTACCACTACGCATGGCGCTAACTTCCATCTTGGTGTAGAGCCTGGCGAACTTCTTAAGAAGACGGGACGGGAGATTCAAGCTATCTACGAAGAGTACGGACGCTACTTTGGCTACTTGGGTGCTCGTCTTGATACGAGCGGACAAACATTCATAAGTCATCTCGACTCGAAGTGCTTTAGCCGGCGACCCAATGACGTTCGTACCGTCAAGTACTATCGTCGCGTATTTGATGGTACGAATAACCCTGACCTCAACGCTCTGCTAACCGTATTTCGCGGAATGCTGAACTTCGTCAACTCGGTCATTACAACGACTACGAATAGAAGTGATGTCGAGTACACGACATTCAAGATCCGATTTCTGACGCTGTATCAGATTCTCGGTAGCCTTCATAGGCTGCACGACGAGCGGTTGCGTGATTTGACTGCTCGGTCGGTAACGTTCATAGAGAAGATTACCGGCGCTCCCGATGCACAGGTCATCATGGCACCTGAGGCCAAGCCATTCCGCAATACCCTCATGCACTACAACCTGGATTCGCGCGTTGACACAGCCAGGGTAGATATCAACGAGCCACTGTTTGGTCTCGTGCCTATCTACTTCCCACCGTATGACATGACAACATTCGGGGCAAACCTCGATCGTTGTGTCGGCGAGACTGCGGCGGCCATCGAAGACTGGGCGGGTGTGTAGGCTTGCTGCTGGTCGGGTCTTGCGTTCGTATTGTCCTTGTGTGCCTGCCGATCAGCCCGCTGCCTCCTCTGAGGTGCTCGACGCGTGTTGGTGGTGAGCTTTCGTCTGAGTTAGCAGTCGCGCATGCGGTAGCCGACCAGTTACGCATTGAGCTGGCCAGAGCCCAGGAGCGGGTCACGGAGTGGAGCCGCAGGCGGAGAAGAACTCCCGCAACTCCTCGAAGCCGCCGAGTCTCAGACGGGTTGGACGAGGTCGGCAGCTAAGCCGAAGTCGCTGCGCAAGATGACCGGCCGAAGGTCGGGCGGGCAGGACGGGCATGAAGGCAAGACGCTGCTGTCTGCGGGTGAGGACGCGCGGGACGTGCGTCGAGCTGGCGTCCCATGAGCTGTGCCCTAGCGCGCCGATCGACCGTCCACAGTGGACTTGATCGGTGCCAGTTCGGTGGCCGTTGGTCTTCGTCCGCGGGGGTCAGCAGAGATGCGCCGAAGACCAGACACCATCCCGACCTGCGCAAACGCATCTCGGCTGACATGGGCGGACGTCAGAGGCTCGCCCTGGCAGTGTGGGGGTCAGGGGTTCGAGTCCCCTCAGCTCCACCCCTCCTGACCTGCGATTTCTCAGTTATTCCTTCCTCGTCGATCTCGTCTGTGGGCCGTTTTGTGGGCCACCTGCGCAGGTCGCTCGCGCGTTGCTGCGTCGTTGGTCAGTCACCGGCGTCTGTGTCGTCCGCGGAGCCGGGCGTGAGGTGCCTGCGGATCTCCGCTGCCTTGTCCAGGCGGCCGAGTCCGTCGAGGACATCTGCCTGCGTGGTCCTTGCCGCCCGGAGGTAGCCGACGAAGGCCGCCGGCAGGCCTAGGCACAGGTGCTCATAGATCTCTACAGCTTGTTGCACTGCGCTCAAGGCGTCCGGAAGCTCTGGAGCCTCACCCACGCGCACCGATGCGAAACCCCACAGCGCCATGGCGAGGTCGGGTAGGTAGGCGGCGGGCTCGGCCTCGGCCAGCCGCCGCCGGATGGTCACGGCCTCCTGGGTGGGTGCCAGCGCGGCCCGCTTGTCCCCGACCTCCGACAGGCGGATGCCGAGGTTGTTCAGCGCCGTGGCGAGGGCGGGTAGGTAGGCGGCGGGCTCGGCCTCGGCCAGCCGCCGGTAGATGGTCACGGCCTCCTGGGTGGGTGCCAGCGCGGCCCGCTTGTCCCCGACCTCCGACAGGCGGATGCCGAGCCGGGTAAGCCGGTCGGCTCGCTGCGCAGGCGGTGCATCGATGGGTAGGGCGTTGAGGAGCCGTTGGGCGAGGTCGTGGGCCGGGCGGAGCAAGTCGGTGCGGTAGCGAGGCAGAGCAGCGTCAACGGCCACCGCCAGATCGTCCGGAGCGTGGTCGATGATCACTTGCAGCACGTCGGCGGCGGCCTGGGCCGCCAGGCTGGGTTGGCGAGCGAGCACCTCGAACAACGTCGGCCGGGCCACTATTGCCGCGCCGCAGTAGCGGACAGCACACTCAGGCAGCGGCGCACCGACAGTGCGTCCGGGACGGTGCCGTTGGGGGCTTCGGCCAGCAGGTCAGCCAGCAACGCCGTCGCCCGGGGCCGCTCGCGCAGATAGCGAGCGACGAAGTCCTCGCCGAACCGATCGGGTCGCAGCGGCGGCAACGCCGCTGCCTCGGTCGAGGGGTACAGCCGGTCATGTGCGTCGATAACGACTTGGGCGTGGGCGTCGCCGTCGGCCAGCCGAGCCCGGCGGAGCAGCACGCACGCCGTGTTCAGGTCGGCGACCGGGCCGAGCAGGGTCGAAACGAACACGGCTCGCTCGACGGTGTCGACCGTCAACCCGATGTTGGCGGCGGACTGCCAGTACCGGGCTTCGTGGTCGAGCAGATAGTCCGACAGGTTCTCCCGGGTCGGGGGCGGCTGGCTGTCGCGCTGGGCGCAGACCGCGGCCAGGGCGGCCATGTGCAGGGTCAACGGGGAGCGGTACGCCGCATCGGCAAGATCCCTTGGCACGCCCAATGGCGCTGTCACGTTCATCCAACTTGCGAACGCGGCCACGGCTTGGCGGTAGCCGCCTTCCCGGTCGGCGAGGTCGTCGGTGAAGTCGCCCAACTGCTCCGGCTCGGCCAGATCGAGGGTGCCGTGACCGAGTTCTGCGCGTACATCGCGCCACAACCCAGCCTGCGGTCGGGCGAGCAGCAGCATCCGTACCGTCCGGTCGGGGTAGTCGTAGCGGAGGTTGTCCACCATCTGCCCTAGGACCGGCAGCCGCCACCGCTCGGCGTAGTCGACGACCACCAGCAACGGCTGCCCGGCACGCAGCGGCGATGATGTGAGGCGGCCGGCCCGTAGTTTGGGCGATCGTTCCACCGCTTGGGCGACCGCCCACCCATTCTCGTATGCCTGCGATGCGAAGTGACTGGCCAGCCGGGTCTTGCCCTGCCCGCCCGGCCCGTGCAGCAGCAGCGCCGACAGGGCCTCGTCCGGCTGATTCCGCCAAGTGGCCAGCCGGATCTCCGGGGCCAGGCGGGGACGGTACGGAACGACCTGCCACCGCGGGTCGAGCAGGTAACTCGGACGCTGCTCAGAGCGGGACTTGTCAGTGTCGACCGGTTCCAGGAACTCAAGCCGATACTCCGGCCGGTCTAGCATGATCACAACGTCGCCGGCGGCCGACCCGATCTGGATGACGTCTCTGCCGATGATGGAGTCCTGAACGGACTGACCCGGCCCTGACCGGGCGGCCTTGCGCTGTCTAGCCACGGCGGATGTCGACGTCGCGCGCCTCGCCGATCTGGAGGACGTCCCTGCCGATGGAGTTGCCCGCCACGACCTGGCGCCCATCACCGACTGGCGGCCCGGCGGGTGGCGCGGTGTCGGACCGGGCTAGGAGGATTCCCACCACGGCGACTCCGAGACCGGCCAGACCGGCTAGCCCACCGAGGACAGCCACGATCTTGTCGGCCCGCTCCAGGCCGATCCGGGCGAAGTAGACCCCGAGTCCGACCAACGCCACGGTGGTGACCACCGTCGTGCTCCTGATAGCAGGCTTTCGCCATCGCCTCACCGGGCGATTATCGCAGGGCCGTACCCGATAAGCGGGTCAACCGCCCCAAAGGGCAGCTCCTACCCGGTCGGCGGCATCTTTTGCCATGGCGGGTAGCACGTGCTGGTAGGTGTCGGAGGTGACGCGGTTTGGGAGTGGCCGAGGATGTCGGCGACGATACGGACATCGACGCCGAAGGCGAGCAGGGTGGTGGCAGCGGAGTGCCGGGCGTCGTGCAGGCGGACGGTACGGACTCCGGCGGCGGTGGCGAGAAGGGAATGCCATGTCCGCCAGTCGGCGCGTTTGTCGATGGGGTGGCCGTTGGGCTGGGTGAAGACGAGGTCGTTGTGCTGCCAGGCGGTGCCGGCCTTCAGTCGCTCGGCGAGTTGGGTGGCGCGGTGGATGCGGAGAGCGTCAACCAGGGGACCGGGTAGGGCGATGCGGCGGCGGGAGCGTTCGGACTTGGGCTCGTCGTAGACCAAGCCGACGCCTGCGACCCGGTGCACGGTCTGGTTAACGCTGAGCGTACCGGCGTCGAGGTCCACATCGGTCCAACGCAGCGCCAGCACCTCGGACTGGCGCAGGCCGCTGCCGAGGGCCAGCGCCCAGCGTGCGCCGTTGCGGCGGTGACCGGCCGCGGTGAGGACGCTACGGGTTTCGGCGACCGTGAGCGCGCCGCCGGTGGCGGGCCGGCCGGCGGCGGGTGCGTCGACGAGGGTGGCGACGTTGCGGGCCACTTTGCCGCGTTGCTCAGCTACCCGCAACGCGCGGGCCAGCACCCGGTGGGTGCGTAGCACGGTGGCTGAGGACAGGTTCTTGTCGAACATGAAGGCGTGGAGTTCTTCGACGTGTTCGGGTTGGAGGCGTGCTAGCCGGTGGTGGCCGATGATCGGGGTGATATGCAGGCGGACGGTAGCCCGGTAGCCCTCCAGGACACGGGGCCGGACCCGGCGGGCGGCGATGTTGTCCAGCCAGTGCGCCAGCCACTCCGACACGGTCAAGGTGCCAGAGGTAGCGGTGATGCCGGCGTCGCGTTGCCGTTCCAGCTCGCGGACCTTGGTGACGACCTCGGCCCGGGTGACCCGGCGGTGTGCGGTGTGGACACGCCGGTCGTAGTGGAGGGGCAGCCGGAGGCCTTCGAACACCGCTCCTGCGTCAGGCAGGGGGGTAAAGGCCAGCGGTGCGAGCGGTAACGCGACCGGAACTCCGGGAGTTTGCGTGAGCGTCACAAGTCGACGTTGGAGCCCATGACGATCGTGCGGTCCTCGGGAAGGCAGAGGAACTCGGCTTGGCTGGCGGCGTTGTGGGCGAGGCCGATGAACAGTTGCTTGCGCCAGCCGCTCATGCCCGGCTGGCGGGTTCGGCGCAGAGTGATCCGGGACACGAAGTACGACGCTTGGTCCGGATCGAGGTCACCCTCCAGCCGTTCCGGGTAGCGGGCGGTCACTTGGCGGAGCACCTCGGGGAAGTCGGTCGGGTCATGGAAGCCGAATCTCGCGTTGATGTGGGTGATCCCGTCCGTGCTGTCGCCGAGCTCATCCACCTCCAGTCGGAGGTCCCAGGGGATGTGCGGTACGGTCTCGGTCCGCCCGGAGATGATGACGACGCGCTGGTGTAGTACATGGTTGTGTTCGAGGTTGGCCCGCAACGCCAGCGGGGTCGTCTCCTTGTTGGGGTGCGGGAGCACTGCGGTGCCCGGTACCCGGAGCACCCCCTCGGTGTGCACCTTGTCGAGGAACTCCGACAGTGGGCCCTCCAGCTCGAGCCTGCGGGCCGTGACGATCTCCCGCCCGCGTTGCCAGGTCATCATGATCGTGAAGATGGCGATGGCAATGAGCAGGGTCAGCCACCCGCCGTGGGTCACCTTCGTCAGGTTGGCGGTGAAGTAGGTCAGCTCGGCGGTGCCGAAGACGACCCCGACCACCAGCACCTGCCAGACCCGCCACCGCCAGTGCGCCCGGGCCACGGTCAGGAACAGTGCGGTGGTGATGAGGAACGTACCGGTCACCGCGACGCCGTACGCGGTGGCCAGCCGGGTCGAGGCGCGGAAGGTGAGCGTCACAGCGACAACGGCCACAAACAGGGCCCAGTTCACCCCCGGCACGTAGACTTGGCCCTCCTGACGCGAGGAGGTGTGCCGGACCCGCAGGTGCGGCAGGTAACCCAGCCGCACGGCCTGCCGCGACACCGAGAACGCACCGGAGATGACCGCCTGCGAGGCGATGACCGTGGCCGCGGTCGCCAGCACGATCATCGGAACCCGCGCCCAGTGGGGCAGCAACAGGTAGAACGGATTGGTCCGGGCCGAGGGGTTGCGCAGGATCAGCGCGCCCTGTGCCAAGTAGTTCAGGGTTAGCGCCGGAAAGACGATGACGAACCAGGTCCGGCGGATCGGTGACCGCCCGAAGTGCCCCATGTCCGCGTACAGTGCCTCGGCCCCGGTGATCGCCAGCACCACCGCCCCCATCGCGATGAACGCCGTATAGGGTCGGTCGGCGATGAACGCGGCGGCATAACTTGGCGACAACCCGCGGAGGATCTCCGGGCGGTTGAGCACCTCCCGCAGCCCCACGGCGCCCAACGAGGCGAACCACAGCAGCATGACCGGGCCGAACAGGCTGCCGACCCGGTGGGTTCCCCACCGCTGCACGGCGAACAGCACCGCGAGAACCGCGGCGGCGATCGGCACGACCAAGCCGGCCAGGTCCGGCGAAATGACCCCGAGGCCTTCGACCGCGGACAGCACCGAAATCGACGGGGTGATCACGCTGTCGCCGTAGAACAACGCCGCGCCTGCCACGCCGAGGGCCATGACCAGCGCCAGCCGGCGGCCAGAGGCACCACCGAGCACCCGCCGGGCCAGCGCGGCCAAGGCCATGACGCCGCCCTCGCCATCGTTGTCCGCTCGCAGGACGAAGACAACGTACTTGATCGACACGATCAGCGTGATGGACCAGAAGATCAGCGACACGACGCCGTACACATCCGCGGGCGTCGGCCGCACCGCATTGTTGTCGATCGAGAAGACGGTCTGCATCGCGTACAGCGGGCTCGTGCCGATGTCGCCGTACACCACTCCGAGCGCGGCCAGCATCAGGGCGACCCGCCCGACCTGCGTGGTGGTGACCTGTTGTTCTCGTGGGCTGCCCACGGGCGCGGTCTCTTGCGGCGCAGCCCCCTCTGGCAGGAGCTCAGTCATGCGGTTGCCCATCCCCGCTCTGTTCAGAGCCGTCTCAGGCGGGCGCCTGGTGAGCGGCTCGCAGCCTCGGCGACCGGCCGGTAGCCCGGCCATCGCGGCCAGGCCCCACCATCATGTCGCGCGTCCGGATCGCCCTGACGGCGGGTACCCCGGCCGAGCAGGCCGGAGCGGGCACCCAGCACGCGGGAAGGCTGTAGCAAAACCTGCGGGATGGCATCTCTCACCGACCAGCCGAGCGGGGACGAGCAAGATCACGACAACTACACGGCTGGACGGGCTGGCATAGGCGGACGTCAGGGGCTCGCCCTGGCAGCGGAGCGGCCGAGCCGGCAAGCCGGTCCGGTCAGCCCGGTCCGGTCAGCCCGGTCCGCGGTGTCCCGACAGGCACCGCCGCCTCAAGGCACCCTTCGCCGTCACTTGCGGCCACCGAACCGGCGACCCAGCACCGCGGTGATCCACAGCGCCAGCAGCGTTTGCGAGATCCGCGCCAGGTACAGCGCGAGGAACGCGTAGCCGAACAGCGCCAACAGGGCCAGCAGCTCGTGGCCGCTGACCAGGACGGCCAGGCCCATGCCAGCAAGCACGCCACCGATCGTCCCGACGAGGCGCTGCCAGCCGCGGCTGAGCACATCACCGCGGTTGCTGGTACCAGCGAACACCACAAACGCGGTCAGCACTGCCCAGTACCAACGTGCCGGCGACACCAGCTCGCCGATCACGATCGCTAGGCTGGTCGCGATGCCGACCTGCAGGGCCTGACGGGTGCTCAGCGCTAGGCCCTGCAGAGCGTCGGCGTCGGCGTCGGCGTCGGTTCCGGTGGCCGCGTGCTGGCCGGTCCGGGCCGGCAGGGTGGTCTACGGGGGCTCCTCCGCTGTAGGGCCGGTCCGCTGCTAGGCGAGTTACCGCGTGCTCCTTCGCTAGGGTGAGGACCGGACCAGTTGCGCCGTCTGCGTACCGGGCTATCCTCAGCGCGTCCGCCAGCCGGGCCACCGCAAATGCCACTCGCTGGATGCGGTCGCTGTGTCCCTGGGTCTCGGTGGTGAGTGCGGAGACGTTGTGTTGGGCCTCGTCGAGCAGCGTGTGGATCATCGTCGGTGGGGTGCCGGTGGCCGAGGCCGTCCCGAGGCTGTTTCAGTCCTGCGGCAACGCGCGCCGGCTGCCCCCCGTCCACCAGCGACTCATGGCAAACCAACCGTTCGGTGGCAACGGCGAGACGTTCGGCGGCGAGCTTCGGCGTCAAGGACGGCGAAGGTGAGATCCTGCCCGTCGCGGTCGCCCTCCTCGCGGTCGCCCTCATCGTGGTCCGCGGAGTCGTCGTGGTAGACCCCGCCGCGTTCCAGGCTGTCGGCCAGCAGCAGTGCGGTGTCGTTGAGTCGGGCGCGGCGGCGCCTGACATCGTCCAGCTTGTCGCAACGGCGTACGGCGGAGCCGCCAGCAGGTCCGCGACCGCTTGGACGAGGGCATGCAGACGGGCGTGGAACGCGCGGACCAACCGGTCGCCGGTGCGCTGCGGGCGCTCGGCGAACGCCCACCCACGCAGCAGCAGCGTCGAACTGATGCCGATGGTGGTTGCGGCTGCGACCAGCAACCAGGGCAGCTGGACTAGGTGACATGCAGGAACTGGGTGAGGAAGAACGCCATGAACGCGGCCATGCCCAGCGCGAACCTACGCGGGCCGAAGCAGCGGAGGTAGACCGCGACCATCGTCACGGTGACGAGCGCCACGTCGGCAACGACACGGTGGGACGACAGCAGCGTCTCGGCCGCGAGCGAGACCAGGGCCGGGCCGAGCATGAGCAGTGTCGTGACCCGAAGCCGCGGTACGTCGGGTTCGCGTACCGCCAGGTTGCTGACCATCGCGAGTATCGCGGCCACCAGCACCACGGTTACCGGCTGCCCGCTGAGCCAACGCACACCGGACATGACAGCGGCCGCACACATCATCGACGCCGTCCCGATGCCGGCCAGCCGTAGCCGTACCAGGCCAGGATCGAGCCCGGTCAGCGTGGTGCGCAGTTCCGTTAGCGCCTGCGCTGCGGGCACCGCCCCAGTTTGGCACGCCGAGAACCAGCCGAAGCTGATCTTTAGCTGGCGATGCAGTCCGCGGATGATCATCAACGGGCGGTGCGGCCACCACCGCGATACGGGTTGGCGAAGCATGATCACGTCATTGCAGCAAGCAGATACCCCAGGGACGCATCAGGAACAGCAGCCGACGGGAACCCCGCTGGGTGCTGGCGTGGAAGACGTACGAGCGCTCAAGGGCCACTCTTGAGGGTGTGACCAGACCCGGTCTGGCATGACAGGTCAGCTTCACGGTGATCGCAAGGAGGCCGGCATGGACATCGCGGTGTTGGGCATGGGACGGATGGGGCGCGCGCTCGCCGCACGGCTGCTTCAGGGCGGCCACCGGGTGACGGTGTGGAACCGCTCGACGGGCAAGGCCGATGAGATCGTGTCCGCGGGGGGTCGGGAGGCACACAGCGTCGCCGACGCTGTGGACGGTGTCGAGGTCGCGGTCACCATGCTGGCCAACGACGACGCCGTCAAGGCGGTGGCGCTGGGCGACCTCCGGTCGTCCCTCGGTGCGGCGACCATCTATGTTGATTCTTCGACGGTGTCGCCAAAACTCAGCGGCGAGCTCGCTGAGGCCTTCCCCACTCGCTTCCTTGCCCTGCCGGTACTCGGCACCCCCCTCGCGGTACGGTCAGGCCAAGCGGTATACCTCGTCGGCGGCGACGGCAGTCTCGTGGACCGCCTCGCTCCAGTCCTCTCATCGCTGTCCGACACCGTTCGGCGCTACGACACCGCGCCACTGGCCATCATCGCCAAGCTCGCGACCAACCTGCTGCTGCTGACGCAGGTGATCGCCTTGGCCGAGTCGTTCGCCGTCGGTCGCGGTGGTGGTCTCACCGACGATCAGCTCCGGGAGCTGCTGGGCACCAGCCCCATGGTCGCGCCGGGGTTGAAGAACCGGTTCGAGGACATCCTGACCGGTTCGCAGGACGGGTGGTGGACCACCGTGCTCGGCGCCAAGGACGCCGGCTTGGCCAGCGACATCGCCCGGGGTGCCGACGTGGAGCTACCGGTGGCCACGGTGGTGCAGCGGCTCTACGAGAAGGCAGCGGCATCAGGTCTCGACCAGGCCGACATCGCTGCCGTGACCGAGTTCTACCGGAAACGGAGGCCGTCTTGAGGTGAGCGGCGCGGGCCGAGGGGTGGTGACTTTCCTCAGCGCCGGCATGTCGTTGTAGTTGTAAGCCGCAGTCAGGTACCGCATGGTGGCTTGTGTGGGGTGGCGAAATGCACCTCGGACACGCACACAACCGACGCGAGCACGCCGGCCCAAACGCCAGCCACGCCGGACCAGCGGTTGCGCCGCCCGTCGCCCAGCGCCGCCGTGGCCGTTGCCATCATTCCGTCTACCGAGATCGGCAGCAGGTCGGCGATCAGTTCCGGCTGGCCATACTCCAAGGCCACGGCCCGCATGTGCGCGTACGACGCGAGCGCGGCGATCGCGGCGACCACGAGCGCCCCGGCTAGGGAGGCGAAACGACGCAGCGTCGTCATGCCACACTCCCGTCCCGCGGCCTGTGGCTGTCATCGGGGAGGTCGCCGGCCCGGCGAGCCCGCAACTCGGCGATCATGCGATCGACCCGGGCGGCCCGCTCGTCCTCCTCGACGCGGATCTCGCCGATCAGGGCGGCGCGGAGCCGGTACAGCTCCCGCGTCGCGGCGTCGATCAGTTGGAGCCTCGTGCCCGTCCCCGACGTAGTGTGCCCCTTGGTGGTCTGTCGGGTGTACCAGCCCTCGAGAGCGTCGGCGGGTGCCGCCAGGTGCGCCCGCGCCTCATCCAGGCGCAGCCGTCCGGGAACAGCCGAAGCCGTCGAATCAGACACGGTTGGTGTGTCAACATCGGTGGCGGGCCGGACGCGTCGCCGCGCGAACCCCGCCTACTGATCGCTGGTGACCCGCTCCCGGTACGTTTGAGCAGGTCACGGTCCAAGGGGCGGGTGTGATGAGCACCGCGTCGAGATGCCCCAAGGTGCCCACCATAGCAGCCTTACTCGAACCCTGGCCCGTAAGGACCAGAGCGAGCCGGTCTATCAGGGCGCCCGTATCAACACCAATAGGCTCGTCGCCAGCAGCACTGTGTTCCTCCGGGAGCGCGGCGCTGCTGCTTGGCGTGCTCGTCGTCGGCCGGCGTCGACTGGCCCGGCTTGGTCGGCGTCGTGGTCTGGGCCGGCGTCCCTACCAGCAGCGGATAGACCCAGTAGAGCCGGGTCAGGGGGCATCAGTTCGTGCTGCAGTGACCACCGCCGCGGTGTACTGCATCGTGAAGCTGCCTCCCGAGGCTTCGATGGCGGCGCCGATTCCTGCCAGTATTTCCTGCAGCTTGGCCGGCGGGAACTGGCTGTGGCCGCCAAAAGTAGGCAACTGGTCCAGCCACTCGTCCCGGGTGTAGGACCGCTCCCAGTCGAACCGCCACTGTTCCGGGTCGCCGAACACGCCTACCTCTCGTATCCCGTCGGCCGCCTTGGTGAACAACACCGCGTACCCCTCCAAGCCGGGCATGATCCGGCTGTAGACCGGTAGGTCGGGCAGCACTCGGCGATAGACCGCGGAGAAGGTTTCCACCATGTCGGGCGGAGGCTGGAACACGTTCCAGAACACGGCCAGCCGGCCACCAGGCCGCAACGCCTCCGCCGCCTTGGCCGCTCCCGAGACCGGGTCGACCCAGTGCCAGGCCTGCCCAGAGACAACCGCATCGAACGCTCGGCCGGCGGGGTCCCAGGCTTCGAACGCTGCCACCTCGACCCCGAGCCCGCGCTGCCGCGCCAGATCGGCCATCCGCGCGTCGACGTCGACCCCGAGCACCCGGCAGCCGGCCGCTTGGAACTGCCGGGCGGCGATGCCGGTACCGCAGCCGACGTCGAGGACGTCGGGCCCGGGGCTGCCGGCGACGATCCGGGCCACCATGGCGTCGGGATAGTGGGGCCGGGCCCGGTTGTAGCGTTCGGGGTCCGAGCCGAAGGACTCCGCTACCTGTCGGGCTTGATGAGGCTCGTGTTCGGAAAGAGGTGCTTGCTCTGGCGGTATAGTGGTCATGCGCCCACTATAAATGGGCATGCGCCCACTCGTCAGCCGAGGGGGCCGAGTGGGCCGAGTGGGCGTAAGGAGGAGATGCACGGTGCCGACGGGGGTAGCCCTCCGTGACGCGCGTGAGCAGTTGTTCGACGCCGCCGAGCGCGTCCTGCTCCGGGATGGGCCGAGCGCGCTGACCAGTCGGGCGGTCACCACTGAGGCAGGCTGCGCCAAGGGTGTCCTGCACCGGCACTTCGCCGACCTCGACACCTTCCTCGCCGACCTCGTGGCCGACCGCATCGCCCGGATCGGCAACCAGGCCGCTGCCCTGCGCAACTCCGCCGGGACCGGCACCGTCGCCGGCAACCTCACCGGCGCGCTGACGGCCCTGTTCGAGTCAGTCGCTGTGGCGATCGTCGGCCTCATCATCTCCCGGGATGACCTGCGCGCCCGGCTGCGCCAGGCCACGCCGACCGGCGTCCCGATACTCACGGAAGCGGGCGCCATGATCGCCTCCTACCTCACCACCGAGCAGGAGCTGGGCCGCATCGCGGCGGACGCCGACGTGGACACCCTCGCTCTCACGCTGATCGGGGCCGGGCACCTGCTGTTCGCCGGCCGGCAAGGCATCCCGCCAGAGGCTGGAGCTGTCCACAAGATCGTGACCACGGTCATCGCCGGCGTCGTACAAGAACCGCTGCTATGAACGGCCAGCATCGACTCCGGACCGGAGAATCGGACTGGGGACGCCGCGACCGCCAGGCCCGCCCGGCAGTCCACCGCTGATGTATTTAACTACCTGGTTGACAACGGCGTACTCGGGTCTTAACGTGTATTCAACCAATTAGTTGAATACAAGGAGGGCGGCTGTGGCGGCTGATCCGCTCTCCCGGGTGTTCTCGGCCCTGGCCGATCCCACCCGACGCGACATGGTGGCAAGGCTCGCGGTCGCAGACGCCACGGTTAACGAGCTCGCCGAGCCCTACGACGTGACCGTCCAAGCCGTCTCCAAGCACCTCAAGGTGCTAGAAGACGCCGGTCTGGTCAGCCGCAGCCGGGACGCCCAGCGTCGCCCGGTACACCTCGAAGCGGATGTTCTCGATCTGATGACGAAGTGGATCGAGCGCTACCGCCGCCAAGCCGAGGAGCGCTACCGGCGCCTTGATGACCTCCTCCAGTCCATGCCAGACGACGAACCAACCCCACCACCCCAGACAGGAGCACCGAGGTGACCACCACCAGCCCCCACGACACCGAGATCACTGCCGATCCCCACGTCCCCCTCCTCCGCATCGCTCGGGAGTTCGATGCCCCGCCGGCGAAGGTCTTCCGGGCCCACACCGACCCCGACCTCCTCGCCCAATGGCTCGGCCCCCGCCGCCACCAGATGCGGATCGACTACTACGACTGCCGCACCGGCGGGTCCTACCGCTACCTGCTCACCAGCGACGGCAACGAGTTCGGCTTCTACGGCAGCTTCCACGAGGTACGCCCCGCAAAGCTCATCGTCCAGACCTTCACCTTCGAAGGCGAGCCCGACGGCGTTGCCTTGGAGCGCTTGCTCTTCGAGGACCTCAGCGACGGTCGCACCCGGTTGACCGCGACGTCGCTGGTCGACTCGTTCGAGGCACGCGACGCCTGGGTAGCCAGCGGCATGGAGGACGGCATCCGCGAGGGCTACCAGCGCCTGGACGAGCTGCTCGTACGCTGACCCACCGGCGCAGGTTAAAACCCCGTACCGACGGGCTGGTATCGAAGCCCATCGGGTCCGCGAGCCGTTGGCCGATGAGGCGGGGGGGTCGGCTACGGTAAGCACCGTGAGCAGTGCCGCGGAGGAGTACGAGGAGACGGTGATCCTGCTGGAGCAGGCCGCCCCGGGTGTGGCCGAGTTGGCGCAGCGTGCCTGGGCGCACGAACGCATCCGGCTGGTGGCCGCGGATGGTGAGGCCGTGGTGGTCATGTCCGTAGACGACTTGGACCAGGTCTTGCAGGAGGCCGCCGACCTCGCTGAGGCCCGGGCTATCCTCGCCAAGCCCGATCCTGGCCCGCTGACCGGTGCTGCCGCGTTGTCGTGGCTGGCGGAGGTCGTTGCAGGCGCGTGAGCTGGGGGTTCGTCCTTCGGTCCGAGGCCCGGGCGGCGCTCGGCCGGATGCGTACCACCGATCCGGATGGGGCGAGGCTGGTAGCCGCTGCGATGCGGGCTTTGACGGAGGATCCCCGGCCCGAAGGGGTGCACGTCCTCAGCGAAGCTGAAGGGCTGTACCGGCTGCACTTGTCCCGCCTCGACCCGGCGACGCTGGCAACGATCGAGTACCGGATGATCTACCTGGTGGACGATGACGGGGGCATCGTGACAGTGATCATCGTGGGCGCTCTGCCGCCCCGGAGCCGGCGCCGATAAGGGAGCACCATCCGAAGGCGGCGGCTTGGTGCTCACCGACCCCGGTTGTGGCGCGGCAGCGTTCGAGCTGGCCGGATCATTGGCCGGCGAAGGTGTCGAGTGCGCGGCACTTGCGTTCGCGCAACGTGTCGCTGCCGGTGTGGCCGGAGTCGTCGACGATGACCAGCTCCGCGTCGGGCCAGGCGCGGGCGAGTTCCCACGCGGTGCCAAGCGGCCCGCCCAGGTCGAGGCGGCCGTGGATCAAGACGCCCGGGATACCAGCCAGCCGTCCGGCGTCGTGTAGCAGGGCGCCTTCCGCCAGCCACGCGCCGTGCGCAAAGTAATGCGTACAGATGCGGACGAATGCCAGCAGGGCGGCCGGTGGGCGGTCGCTGTAGGCGTCCGGCTTCCCGTTCGGCTCCAGCGAGACGACGGCGTCCTCCCACGCGCACCAGGCGTCCGCGGCGCGGGCGCGTACGAGTGGGTCGGGATCTTCCATCAAGCGCGCGTAGGCGGCGACGAGGTTGCCGTCGCGCATCGCCTCGGGCACGCCGGCCCGGAACCGCTGCCATTCCTCGGGGAAGAACCGTGCGACGCCCCGATACAGCCAGTCGATCTCGGCGCGCCGGGTGGTGGTGACACCGCAAATAACGATCTCCGACACCCGGTACGGATGCCGCTCGGCGTAGGCGAGGAGCAGCGTGGACCCCCAGGACGCACCAGAAAGCAGCCAGCGGTCGATGCCGAGGTGCTCGCGCAGCCGCTCCATGTCGGCCAGCAGATGCTCGGTCGTGTTGCGGCTCAGGTCCGTGCCGGGATCACTCGCGGGCGGGGTGCTGCGCCCGCACCCGCGCTGATCGAACAGTACGACCCGGTACCGGTCCGGATCGAAGTACCGGCGATGACCGGCCGTGCATCCCGATCCCGGACCACCGTGTACGACCAGGGCCGGCTTGCCGTCCGGGTTACCGCAGGTCTCCCAGTACACGAGGTTGCTGTCGCCAACGTCGAGCATCCCGTGGTCGTACGGCTCGATCGGCGGGTAGCGCTCGGCCATGTCGTGCACCCCTCACCTCAAGACAATTAAAACAGCACTGTTATATTAGCACTATGACGTTTTCCGCTGCGGGCGCACCTGGGCCCGAGCTGCTCGGCACCCGGCTGCGCCACCTGCTTGAGTTGCTGGATGGCGATGTCGGCGCCGTCTACGCCGGCCTCGGGCTGGCCGGGTTCCGCCCCCGGTTCACACCGATCATCCGAGTGCTGGCCGCCTCGGGGCCCAGCAATATCCGCGAGCTCGCCCTCGCGATCGGTGTGACCCACTCCGCGGCCAGCCAGACCGTGGCCCAGATGGTCAACCAGGATCTGGTCGCCCTTTCCCCAGGCGCGGACGCGCGCCAGCGAATTGTCCGGCTGACCCCGCGAGCCGAGCGGCTGCTGCCGACCTTGGAATCCGAATGGGCGGCCACCACCGCCGCCACCACGGCACTCGAGGCGGAACTGTCGTACCCGCTGAGCAAACTCATCGACGAGGCGCTCGACGCGCTGGGCCGGTGCCCGATGCGGGACCGGATCGCCGCTGTCGCACCGGACCTCACCCACTGACCTCGGATCGATCGCCCCCGCAACCCGGCCAAGAGCGCTAGCCGCACCGTGCCGTCCCGTTCCAGCACGCCCCGGTCGTCTTAGAGATCATTTTTGTAAGATAGTTGACACTGACTAGTTACCAATGGATAGTAATGGCTGACTAAAGCAGGGTAGATATCGATACCCATCCCGGCGGGCGGAGCAGCGCATGGCGAAGAAGCGGAAGGTCGGCAACCTGCTCGCGCTGGCCGTCCTGTCCTACCTGACTCAGCAGCCCATGCACCCGTATCAGCTCAGCCGCACCCTGCGCGACAACGGCGACGCACGCAGCATCAAGTTCAACCACGGCTCGCTGTACATGGTGGTCCAGCAGTTGACCAAGGCCGGGTTCATCACCGAGCAGGAGACCAACCGCGACGGGCAGCGCCCGGAACGCACCGTGTACGCCCTCACCGACGCTGGCCGGCACGAGCTGCGCGACTGGCTGCGGGAGCTGGTCGGGCAGCCACAACACGAGTACCCGCACTTTGTGGCCGCGCTCTCGCTGATCGCCGCGTTGCCACCCAGCGAGGCGCTCCGGCTGCTGCGCCAGCGGCTCGACCGGCTCGCTGAGCAGCGCGCCGAGATCCGCGAGCTGATCGACGACTCGCTGGGCAAGGGCGTTCCCGGGCTGTTCCTGGTCGAGGAGGAGTACCGGGTCGCTGTGCTGGCGGCCGAGTCCACGTTCGTCGAGCGGTTCATCGATCAGATCACCCACCCGGAGACCGGTTGGGGTCGTGCGTGGGCGCAGTTCCACGGCGAACCCGTCCCCATCGAGGAAAGGCAGCAATCATGACCTACACCCGCACCGCTCTGGTTATCGGCGGCGGGATCGCCGGCCCGGTGGCCGCGATGGCCCTGCAGAAGGCCGGCATCCAGGCAGCCGTGTACGAGGCGTACCACAGCACGGCCGACGGGGTGGGCGGTGGGCTGAGCATCGCGCCCAACGGCCTGACCGCGCTGGCCGTCCTCGGCGTGGACGAGGCTGTGCAGCGCATCGGCATCCCGATGACGGGCATGGTCATCCGGAGCTGGACCGGTCGGCAGCTCGGCGAGTTCGGCAGCCTGCCTGGCTTACCGATCATGCAGTTCGTGTGGCGTGCCGAGCTGTACCGGGCACTGTACGACGAGGCGGCGCGACGCGGCATCCGCACCGAGCACGGCAAGCGGCTGGTCGAGGTCACCGACACCGGCGAGGCCGTGACCGCGCACTTTGCCGACGGTACGCAGGCCAGCGCCGACATCGTGATCGGAGCCGACGGCATCCGGTCGACCACCCGGTCGCTGATCGATCCGGCCGCCCCGCAACCCCGGTACGCCGGCCTGCTCAGCTTTGGCGGCCGGCTGAACGACACCCAGCAGGCCAGCACCGGCGGCATGATGCACATGATCTTCGGCAAGCGGGCCTTCTTCGGCTACCAGGTCGAGGACGATGGCACCGGCGGATGGTTCGTCAACTTGCCGCACCGGTCGCCGATGACGCTGGCCCAGACCCAGCAAGTGAGCGCCGAGCAGTGGCTAGGCGTGCTGCGCGACGCCGTCGCCGATGACCGCACCCCGGCGCTGGACATGCTGCGCCGCACCGCAGCCGCCGACGTACTGATCGTCGGACCGATGGAGGACATGCCCGCGGTGCCCACCTGGAGCAGGGGCCGGATGGTCCTCATCGGTGACGCCGCGCACGCCCCCTCGTCCAGCTCGGGGCAGGGCGCCTCGCTGGCCATCGAAAGCGCCGTACAACTCGCCCGCTGCCTGCGCGACCTGCCGCACCAGCAGGCATTCGCCGGCTACGAGCAGCTCCGCCGGGCCCGCGTCGAGAAGATCATCGCCGCGGGCGCCCGTACCAACAGAGACAAGGCCGCCGGCCCGGTCGGCCGCATGCTGCGTGACCTGCTGATGCCGGTGGCCATGAAGCTACTGGCTAAGCCGGAGCGGCTGACCTGGCAGTTCGGTTACCGCATCGACTGGGACGCCCCGGTCACCGGCGTCCCGGACCGGGTCCCGGCCCGCGGGTAGCGCCGGCCGCTGGGTCAGCCGCGGCGGGCGCGGGCGCGCCGTTTGCCCTCGTGCATCGCCTGCACCCGGGCGACCGGGATCGTGCGGCCCTCCTCGATCAGCTCGCGGCTGACCTGCTGCGGCGGAGGCATCCGGTCGGCCCACGGATCACCACCGGCGATCAACCCCGCTGCGGTGCGTACGGTGAAGTCGGCCGGCGCGACCCGATCGAGGTCCTCCCACGCCACCGGGAACGACACCGGCGCGCCCGGCCGGACCCGCGGGCTGTAGGCCGCTACCACCGTCGCCCCGCCGGCCCGGGTCGAATCGAGGAACACCTTGCCGCCGCGGTCCTCAAGGATGTACGCCGTGGTGGCCAGCACAGGATCAAGGCGCTCGGCCCGCGCCGCGATCGCCCGGGTGGCCGCGGCCACCTCTTCGATCGTCGCCCCCTCCTGCACCGGCACGAACACGTGTACGCCCTTCGCCCCGCTGGTCTTGACCGCACCTACCAGGCCGGCATCGGCTAGCGCTTGGCGGACCAGGTGGGCGGCCCGTACGGCCGACCGGAACCCGTCTCCGGCCGGCGGGTCGAGGTCGAGCACCAAGTGAGTCGGGTGATCCCAGCGGTTGGCGCGGACCAGGGTGGGGTGGTACTCCACCGCACGCTGGTTGGCAAACCACAGCAGGGTACGGCGGTCGTTGCACAGCGCGTAGGACACCTCACGGTGGGAGGCCTCCGCCCACAGCCGCACCGTCCGTACCCAAGGTGGGGTGTACTTCGGGACGTTTTTCTGCATGAACGGCGGCTGACCACGCAGCACCCGTACCACCGACAACGGCCGATCGGACAACACCGAGATGATCGGGTCACCAACCGCATCCAGGTAGTCCACCAGCTCCCGCTTGCTCGCCCCGGCGCCCTCGAACAGCGGCTGGTCGAGATTGGTCAGCGACACCCCGTCCCGTACCTCGCCGCTGCTCACCAGACCACCTTCCCATCGCCGCCGTCCTGGCGCGAGCTGCCCCGGCCGGTCGATGATGTGCTTGCCCGGTCCCTGGTCAGGCCAGGCCAGCCAGGAGGTCGGCGAACGCCTGGGCAGCGCTGGGTGAGTTCGACAGCCGGTCTAACCGGGCGCGGGCCAACTGCCGCCGGAACGGCCCGACCTGGGAGTCGTCGCCGGCGTCGTGCAGCGTCTCGGTCAGCCACCGGGAGAACTCCTGGTAGTTCCACACCCGGCGCAGGCAATCCCGCGAGTACGACTGCAGCGCGGTGTGGTCGCCGTCACGCACTACGCCGCGGATGGCCCGGACGAACACCTCAGCGTCGTGCAGCGCGAGGTTCATCCCCTTGCCCCCGAGTGGCGCGATGATATGGGCGGCGTCGCCGAGTAGTAGCAGCCGCCCGTAGGCCATCGGGTCGTAAACGACGCTGCGCAGCCGGAACACTTCGCGGTCGGTGATCGGACCGGTGGGCAGGTCCGCCGCACCCAGCCGGGCCCGCACCTGCTGCCACACCCGCTCATCCGGCCAGTCCGGCACTTGGTCGGTGAGCCCGCACTGCAGGTAGAACCGGCTGGTCTGCGGGCCGCGGGCAAAATGCCCAGCGAACCCGTACGGGCTGACCGCCAGCAGTGGGTGCTGCGGCGGCGGCGCATCGGCCAGCACGCTCAGCCAGGCGATGCCGTGGTCGTAGGCGTATACCGACAAGACGCCGGCTGGCACGCTGGCCCGGCTGATCCCGTGGTCACCGTCGCAACCGGCAATGAACTCGCAGTCGATCTCGTGCCGTACCCCGGCCCCGTCCCGGTAGGTCACCGCCGGGCGGCCGGTGTCCAACCCGTCCAACGCCACGTCGGCCACCTCAAAGCGCAGGTCACCGCCCTCGGCGAGGAACACCTCGATCGACCGGCGGACGAACACTTGCTGCGGGCACAAGATCATCCGCCGGCTCGCGTTGCCCTCGTCTTGACCTAGCAGGCGGCTGTTGCCATCGACGCGGATCTCCAGAATCTCATCGGACGGAGCGTCGCCGATCAACCGGTCGGCCAGACCCCATTCCTCGAACATGCGCACCGCGCGGTACTCCACCACCCCCGCGCGCTGCCGCCCCATCACCCGCGCGGGTGGCTGCCGTTCGAGCACCACGCAACTGATGCCGCAGCGGCGGAGCAGGTTCCCGACGGTCAGCCCGGCCGGGCCGGCTCCCACCACAACCACGGACGTCGACTCCCGCGCCATCGATCCAGCCCACCCCTCAGCTCAGCCACGCCAGCCCCAGCCAGCTCACCAATTGCAGGATGATCGGCAGCACTCGGCCGACCCAGGGGCTGGGATGAGGTTAGGCCAGCAGCCGGTCCGGTCGACCGTCCCGATGGGTTCCTAGCGGCGGAAGGGCAGGAAGCGCACGGCCAAAGGCAGGTCAGCCCACAGGCGGTCACCGCCGGTGATGGGAAGCCCGAGCCGCTCGGCGACTGCCAGGCACGTCCCGTCACCGAGTGAAAGGCAGTCCCCGCTGCGGTCGCGGCCGGCTCGGGAGCAGGCGATCAGCTCGGCGGCACGCAGCACATCACCGGGCATAAGCGGCTCGATGGCCAGCCCCATGTCGAGGATGTGTTCCATGAGTTGCGGCGGCGACATGCGGTGGCCGCGCTCCGGTGCCCGGTAGAGGACTTCAACCAGGTTGGGCGCCGGAACCACGGCGACTGGAAGCACCTTGCCGACAGTGTCCGCCCCGCGCTCACCCAGCACCCAGGCAAGTAGCGCGGAGGTATCCAGGACGACCCGACGCGACGATGTCACAGACCCAGCGCAGCCAACAGCGCCTCACCCGGGTCGTCATCGGGCTCCTCCGAGACCCCGGAAGCTCCACGCCGATGCTGTGCCGCTGCCTCGGTCAGCCGGTTGTCCTCAGCCCGCAGGGCCCGAATATCCGATACGGAGTCCGCTGAGTCGTCAGGCTGGGCGGCGGCTGCCCACACCCGCTCTTGCACCGCCGCTGGCGTCTCCAGCACGATCCGCCCCACACCGTCGGCGCGCGCGATCAGTGCCTGCCCAACCTCGACCCGGGCCTCTTGGCGCACCGCGGCCGGGATCACCGCCCGACCCTTGGCGCCCAACTCGAAGATCACCGACATGTGAACTCCAGGAGATGCGGTACCACCAGGTAACCTAAAGTACCACCGCTCCCGCTAGGGTGGCACCTTAGGTTTGGTACGCCACCTGCAGGTCGCGCGGCTTTCAACCCGCGGTGAGCTGAAGCCGTCGCTGGGGTGTTGTTAGGCCAGCAGCCGGTCCGGCCGGATGGGCAGGTCGCGGATCCGGCGGCCGGTCGCGTGCCAGACCGCGTTAGCGATCGCTGCTGCGGTACCGACGATGCCGACCTCCCCGATGCCTTTGACGCCGGATGGGTTGAGCTGGTCGTCTGGTTCGTCGATCCAGTACGCCTCGATCGAGCGTACGTCGGCGCAGGCTGCGACGTGGTAGCCGGCCAGGTCGTGGTTGACGTAGTCGCCGAACTGCGGGTCCAGCACCGACTCCTCGAACAGCGCCATGGACAGGCCCCAGGTCATGCCACCGATGAGCTGCGAGCGTGCGGTCATCGCGTTGACGATCCGACCGGCGGCGAACACGCCGAGCAGCCGCGGCACCCGTACCTCGCCGGTGTCGGGGTCCACCCATACCTCGGCAAACTGGGCACCGAAGGTGTGCCGGACCAGGTCGGCCTGCGCCTTGATGTCGTCCCCGGTCGCGGCGCGTACGGTCAGCCCGCCGGCTGGTAGGCCGCCCTGCTCGATCAGGGTGGTCAGCTCGCGGCAGGCCTTGACCACCGCCCAGCTCCACGACGCCGTACCCATCGAGCCGCCGGCGATCATCGCCGGGCCGAAGTCGCTGTCCCCGATCAGCGTCCGTACCCGCTGCATTGGCGCCCGCAGCTCATCCGCCGCCACCTGGGTCAGCGCGGTGCGGGCGCCGGTGCCGATGTCGGCGGCGGCGATCCGTACCACGAACGTGCCGTCCGGCTGGGCGGTGACCGCCGCCGTGGACGGGGCGCTACGGGCCGGGTAGGTGGAGGACGCGACGCCGGTGCCGACCAGCCAGCGGCCGTCCCGGCGGGCGCCAGGCCGCGGGTCGCGATCGGACCAGCCGAAGCGGGCCGCGCCGTCCCGCAGGCAGCCAACGAGGCTGCGGCTGCTGAACGCCCGGCCGCTTTCGGGCTCGACCAGCGGCTCGTTGCGGACCCGCAGCTCGACCGGATCCACCCCGCACGCCTCGGCCAGCTCATCCATCGCCGACTCCAGCGCGAACGCCCCGGGGGCCTCACCCGGCGCGCGCATCCAGCGCGGGGTCGGCACGTCTAGCGTGACCAGCCGGTGCCGGGTACGCAGGTTCGGCGCGGCGTACATGACCCGGGAGACCACCGCGGTCTGCTCGGCGAACTCCAGCACCGTTGAGGTCTGCGAGTAGGCCAGGTGGTCCAGCGCGAGCAGCCGGCCGGTACGGTCGGCACCCAGCCGGACCCGCTGGATGGTGGGGGTGCGGTAGCCGACCAGGGAGAACATTTGCTGCCGGCTCAGCGTCACCCGTACCGGTCGCCGCAGCAGCCGCGCGGCCATCGAGGCGAGTACGACCGGTGGGCGGGCCGTCCCCTTGGCGCCGAACCCGCCGCCGACATGCTCCGACAGCACCTGCACCGCGCCGTCATCCAGCCCGAATAGCCTGACTAGCGACTGCTTGACCGACGTCACGCCTTGGTTGGAGTCGTGCACGATGAGGCGGTCGCCGTCCCAGTACGCGGTGGTGGCGTGCGGTTCCATCGGGTTGTTGTGCTCCGCCGGCGTGGAGTACGTCGCGTCGATGACCACCTCGGCGGCGCCGAGCCCGGCCTCGACGTCGCCGGTGCTGGTGTCGGTGGCGAAGTTGGGGTTGACGTGGTCCGGGGCGAACAGCTTCGGGTGGTCGGCGGAGAGCACCACGTCGTGCGGCTCCAGCTTGTAGTCCACCACTAGCGCTTCGGCCGCCGCCCGGGCCTGCTCCAGTGTGCTGGCTACGATGAGCGCGACGACCTGGCCGCGGTAGTGGACCCGGTCGCTTTGCAGCAGCAGCAGCTCCGGGTCGCCGGAGTCCCGCAGCCGCAGCGCGTTGTCGTGGGTGATCACAGCCAGTACGCCCGGCAGCCGGCCAGCGGCCTCGACGTCGACCGCGCGGACCCGGCCGCGGGCGATCGTGGACTGCGCGACCCAGCCGTAGGCGAGCCTGTCGAGCCGGAACTCCCCGGCGTAGCGGGCCTGGCCGGTCACCTTGGCGACGCCCTCGACCCGGCCGACGGCGGCGCCGACCGCGCGGGTCAGCGTGGTCATGGCTGCGCCAGCTCGGTGAGGGTACGCACGATCAGGGCCCGGACCAACGGCACCTTGTAGCCGTTGTTACGCAGCGGCCGGGCCGCCGCGAGCTCAGCGTCGGCGGCCACCAGGAACGACTCCTCGGTGGCCGGCCGGCCGCGCAGCGCTTCCTCCGCCCGGCGCGCCCGCCACGGCACTGGCGCCACCGCACCCAGGGCGATCGTTACCTCGCGGACAACGCCGTCGGCGACTGCGAGGGTCGCGGCGATCGAGCCGATGGCAAACGCGTACGAGGCACGCTCGCGCACCTTGCGGTAGCGCGAGCGGGCCGCCGCCGGTGGCGGGGGCAGCTCGACCGCGGTGATCAACGCGCCCGGTGGGAGGGTGGTCTCGCGCTGCGGTTCCTCGCCGGGCAGCCGGTAAAGCTCGCTAAGCGGGACCGTCTTGGGGCCGGCCGCCTCGTAGATCTCGACCACGGCGTCGAACGCGGTCAGCGCTACCGCCAAGTCGGAAGGGTTGGTGGCGATGCACTGCGCGGAGCCGCCAAAGATGGCGAGGTTGTGGTGCTCGCCTTCAATGGCCGGGCAGCCCGAGCCGGGCGCGCGCTTGTTGCACGGCTTGCTGGCGTCCTGGAAGTACACGCACCGGGTGCGCTGCAGCAAGTTCCCACCAACGGTGGCCAGGTTACGCAACTGCCCGGATGCGCCGGCCAGCACCGCCTGCGCCACCGCGGGGTAGCGTCGCCTTACCGTCAGCTCGGCCGCCAGGTCGCTGTTGCGTACCATCGCCCCGATCCGCAAGCTGCCGCCAGCGGCGACCTGTACGGCAGCCAATGGCAGCCCGGTGACATCGACAAGCAGCTCGGGGGTCTCTACGCCAAGCTTCATCAGATCAACCAGGTTCGTCCCACCGCCAAGGTAGCGGGCATCCGACCGGGCGCTGACTAAAGCCACCGCGCTGGCTGGATCAAGCGCCTGCAGGTAACCGAACTGCTTCATCGGGTGCCTGCCCGGATCGCCGCAACAATGTTCACGTACGCGCCACAGCGGCACAGGTTGCCGCTCATCCGCTCGCGTATCTCCTCATCCTCCAGGATGATCTCCGCGGCGCCGACATCGGCGGTGACCGCGCTCGGCCAGCCAGCCCCGACCTCGGCCAGCATGGCCACGGCCGAGCAGATCTGCCCTGGCGTGCAGTACCCGCACTGATACCCGTCATGGTCGAGGAACGCTTGCTGCACCGGGTGCAGCGCGCCGTCCTCGCCCAGGCCCTCGATGGTGGTGACGTGGTGCCGCTGCGCAGCCACGGCGAAGACCAGGCAGGCGTTGGCGCGGCGGCCGTCGAGCAGCACCGTACACGCGCCGCACTGCCCGTGGTCGCAGCCCTTCTTGGTCCCGGTCAGATCGAGGTGTTCACGCAGCGCATCGAGCAGGGTGGTCCGGTTGTCGATCTCCAGTACGTACTCGCCTCCGTTGACGGTCAACGTGATCCGGCTCGATGTCACGTCATTGGTCATACCGCCTCCGAAGCAGCCCACGGTCTGCCTCCACTCCATCACACCAGGTCGCCATCGCGCCAAGCAGTAGCTGGTCGGCCTTGAGCGAGCCGGCGGGTCATGGTCTTGACGGCGGCCCAGGGTCGCGGGGCAGTGGCCGGTATGTTGCCGGTGTGGCAGATGGGGCAGCCGAGCGGGCGGTGGACATTTACACCGACGGTGCGTGTAGCGGTAATCCGGGGCCGGGTGGGTGGGGTGCGGTGCTGCGGTACGGCACCCGCGAGAAAGAGATGTACGGCTGCGAGCCGGCTGCGACGACCAACAACCGGATGGAGTTGATGGCTCCGATCCGGGCGCTGGAGAGCCTCACCCGGGCTGCGGTGGTGCGGCTGCACACCGACAGCACGTATGTGCGGGACGGCATGACCAAGTGGTTGCCGCGATGGAAGGCCAACGGCTGGCAGACCGCTGGCAAGCAGCCGGTCAAGAACGTCGACTTATGGCAGCGCCTGGACGCCGCCGTCAGCCGGCACCACGTGCAGTGGCACTGGGTCAAGGGGCACGCCGGACACCCGGACAACGAACGCGCTGACCGGCTGGCGGCCAGGGGCCTGCACGAGGCGCTCCATGCGGCGGTCCCGCGACCGCCTGCTTCCCCACCGTGGCGGGCAGGGCGTTCCTGATCGCTACCCCTGATCGTTACCCTTGACCAATACCCCATGGGGGTATTGAGTAGGGAGGGACGGTGAGGCGATCACCCAGCCCTGGGCTGGAAGGAGCAGTCTGATCATGGAACTACTCCGTGCCGTTGCGCATGCCTTGGCCGCTGCTGGCTCGATGACCTGGGAGATCACCTGGGCGCTGATCCTCGGCTTCTTCCTGTCTTCCGCCGTACAGGCCGTGGTGCGCAAGAGCGAGGTCACCCGGCTGATGCCGGATGGCTCCCCGAAGAGTCTGGCCATCGCCACCGGGTTGGGCGCGGCCTCCTCCTCGTGCTCCTACGCCGCGGTGGCGCTGGCCCGTTCACTGTTCCGCAAGGGCGCGAACTTCACCGCGGCGATGGCCTTTGAGATCGCCTCGACCAACTTGGTGATCGAGATGGGTATCATCCTGGCCCTGCTGATGGGCTGGCAGTTCACCCTGGCCGAGTTCGTCGGCGGTCCACTCATGATCGTGTTTGTTGCCGTGTTGTTCCGGCTATTTGTCCGGGGCCGTCTCCTCAACGCCGCTCGCGGCCAGGCCGAGCGCGGCGTGGCCGGTTCGATGGAAGGCCATGCCGCGATGGACATGTCCATCCCGGCCGAGGGCAGCCTGTGGCGGCGGCTACGGTCACCGGGGGCGTTCACCGCTGTGTCCCACATCTTCGTGATGGAGTGGGCGGCCGTCATTCGCGACATCGTGCTTGGTCTGCTCATTGCCGGCGCGTTCATGGCCTGGGTGCCCGAGTCGTCCCTGCGCGTCTTTTTCTTCGCTGGCCACCCGTTGGCGGCCGCAGTCTGGGGCCCTCTGGTCGGTCCAGCTCTCGCTGTTATCAGCTTTGTCTGCTCCATTGGCAATATTCCGCTTGCGGCGGTGCTGTGGAACGGCGGGATCAGCTTCGGTGGAGTCGTCTCCTTCATTTTTGCTGATCTGATCATTATCCCGATCCTGCTGATCTACCGGAAGTACTACGGCACCGCCATGGCGTTCCGGCTGTTCGGCCTGTTCTACGTCACCATGGCTGCCGCCGGCTACGCCACCGAACTGATCTTCCAGCCACTCGGTCTCGTGCCGAGCGAGCATGCTGCCCGGATCACCGAGCCGGGCATCCACTGGAACTACACCACCTGGCTGAACATCGTCTTCCTGCTCCTGTCCGCCGCTTTGCTCGTACGATTCGTACGCAGCGGCGGCCTGCCGATGTTGACGATGATGGGCGGCTCACCAGACACCACGCCCGACCGTGCTGAGCACGACCAGCCGGCGCAGACCGTACGCGGCGCAGGCCCAGCGGCCGAGCAGCACTCCGCTCATCACGACCACAGTCCGGTACGACCCGGATCTTAGGCAGCTTCGACGTCCAGGTCGAGCGTCGACATGCCGTTGATGCCCGGGTTCAAGTAGGGCTGCGGTGGGTGGTTGGGGTCCAGCCGCAGCCGGCGATAACGGCGCAGCAGGATCTCCAGCGCGATCTTCGACTCGCGTCGAGCGAGCGGGGCACCAATGCAGAAATGGATGCCCTTACCGAATCCGAGGTGGGGGTTGGGCGTACGGTCGATGACGAAGTCGTCAGGGTTATCGAACTGGCGCTCGTCCCGGTTGGCCGAGCCCAGCCAGGCGTTGACGAACTGGCGGGGTGGGATCACCTGCTCGCCGAGCGGGACCGTGGTGGTCGTGATCCGGCCGGTCCGGGTGAACGGGGTATAGGTACGCAGCACTTCTTCGATGGCGGCTGGGATTCCCGCTGGATGAGCCCGGAGCAGGTCTTGCGCCTCGGGGTGCTCGTCCAAGCAGCGGATGCTGTTGCCGAGCAGGACGGTGGTGGTGATGTGACCTGCCAGCAGCAAAACGGTGGCGAACCCGACAATCTCCTGGTCGTTGAGCTTCGCGCCGTCAATCTCGGCAGCTACCAGGGCGCCGAGCAGGTCGTACCGGAGCTGGCGTCGCCGCTGTGCCACGTGCTGGCGAAGGTAGTCGTGGAACTTGCGCAGATCGCGGGCGGACTCCTCGAGCGCAACCTTGTCGGTGGGGTCGATCTCTTCCCGGGAGAGCAGGCCATCCGCCCAGGTCTTGAACAGCGGCCGATCTTCGGCCGGCACCCCCAGCAGCTCGGCAATCACGATGACCGGCAGGGGGTAAGCAAGATCGCTGACCAGCTCGAGATGGTCCCTGCCACCGGTCTCGTCCAGCAGTTGGGTGACCACCTCGGCGATGCGTCCGTCGAGTTCGGCGATGGCCCGGGGGGTGAACGCCCGGCTGACCAGGGCCCGCAGCCGGTGGTGGCGGGGCGGATCCATCGCCAGGATGTTGCCCTCGAAGAGCTCGGCCTGCTCGGGGAATACCTCGCTGAAGTCAGAACCGAAGGTCTCATACTCGGCCAGGACGGTGGCAACATCGCGGTAGCGGAAGACGTGCCACATCCCATTGTTGGGGTCCTGCCACACCGGAGTGGTATCGCGCATGGTCCGGTGCCAGGCCGGATCGGTCCAGCGCGGCCCGATGTCGTGGGTCGCCCGAGTCATGAGATCACCTCGTCGTGTCGTACTTCGATGGACGCTAGGACGGTGTGCTGTGCCGCGGATGCGACCGGGCACCTAGTACCGGTCGTCATTCTTGCCACAAGTTTCAGTATGTTCTGAAACTTGTGGCAGCGTCAAAGCAATATCTCTGGGCACCCCAACCCGCCCAACCTGCCCCAGCCTGGCCACCATCCGTGCTCTCTGATCACCCCCTGAGATAAGGGGGTCACTGTGAGTGCCAGCGCCGTCGACCTGGCTGGCCGACGTGGCCGAAGCGCGGGGTCCGGCCGTGCCGGCTGTGGGCTTTCGACTCACTCGTTACGGCGCTTGGGCTTGCCGACATCGTCCATCGTCCATGCCGGCTGCCTGTTTGTCCCTACCTTGTGACGCGCTGGGCGAGGGTCCGTGGGGGATGGGCATTAGTCAGTACGGGTTCGTCAGGGGGTGGTCCGAGGGACAAATCAGGTGGTCCTGCTCGTATCCGAACATTGCTGCGTACGGTTCGAACACCCTCAGGCGCATCCACACAGCTCGAAGGAAGGAAACCACTGTGGCCACCCCGGTCCTCCCGGCACACGACGTTCGAATGTCGGTCGCGCAGGCTCACCGCGCCCGAAATACTGTTCTTGCGGTGCTGGGCGTTTCGTCGTTCTGATTTTCATCAGCGCAGCCGTCGGCGGCAAGGAGCCGCAGAAGAATCTCGTCGGCGGCATTCGAGCCACCACCACTCAAACGCCGAGTACCTCGATGGAGGCCACTACCGCCGGGTAGCCGACAGTAGCGAGGTGGAGCCGCTGGCCTGGGCGAACCGCCGTGGCGGGCTAACTCGGCCATGAGCTGTTCACCATCAGCGGGCACGATGACACCCACTCGTGAGCTGCCCCCATACTGGACATAAAGTCAGTCTAGCCCGATGAGCACCAAACCCCTCAGCGCCGATAGACGCCTTTGTCCCTCTGCCGAGGAATGCCCTGACCAGTCGCTAGCCAGGTAGCAAGAGAGCCAAGCGGTCGGCTCAGTCGGTGATCTCACAAATCACTGCACCGCTGGTGACCACTTCACCGACCGTCGCGGACAGGCCCTTGATGGTGCCGGGTTTGTGCGCGGGCAGCGGTTGCTCCATCTTCATCGCCTCCAAGACCACCACCAGATCGCCGGCCGCGACGGTGTCGCCGTCCGCTACCGCGATTTTGACGATGGTGCCCTGCATGGGGCTGGTGAGCGCGTCGCCGGTGGCCGTGGGTCCGGACTTCTTTGCTGATCGCCGTGGCCGAGTGGGGTGAGTGGCCGGTTGGCCCGATCCGGCGCCGAACCCGGCGGGCAGCGAGACCTCCAGCCGCTTGCCGCCCACCTCGACTACCACGGTCTGGCGCGGTTCGGGCTCGGCGTCGTCGCCAGCCGCGCCAGGAAATGGCGGGATCTGGTTGTCGAACTCGGTCTCGATCCACCGGGTATGGACCCTGAATGGCTCGGTGGGGGAGGCCGGCGCGAATGCGGGGTCGTCCACCACCGCTCGGTGGAAGGGCAGCACGGTAGCCATGCCCTCCACGGTCATCTCGGCAAGCACCCGCCGGGACCGGGCCAGCGCCTCCTGCCGGCTCTCGCCGGTCACGATCACCTTGGCCAGCAGCGAGTCGAACGCACCGGAGACCACCGAGCCGGACTCGACGCCGGTGTCCACCCGTACTCCTGGTCCGGACGGCAGCACCAACCGGGTCACCGTGCCCGGTGCGGGCAGGAAGTTGCGGCCCGGGTCCTCGCCGTTGATCCGAAACTCGATCGTGTGCCCGCACGGTGCCGGGTCCGCATCAAGCCGTAGCCGCTCGCCAGCAGCGATCCGGAGCTGCTCGCGGACCAGGTCCAGCCCGGTGGTCTCCTCGCTGACCGGGTGCTCGACCTGTAGCCGGGTGTTGACCTCCAGGAAGCTGACCGCGCCGGCAGCGGGACCCACCGTGCCGACCAGGAACTCCACCGTGCCCGCCCCGTGGTAGCCGGCAGCCGCGCAAATGGCCCGGGCCGCGGTGTGGATCTCGGCGCGCTGGGCGTCGGTCAAGAACGGCGCCGGCGCCTCCTCCACCAGTTTCTGGTGCCGGCGTTGCAGGGAACAGTCCCGGGTGCCGACCACAATGACGGTGCCGTACGTGTCGGCCAGCACCTGCGCCTCGACGTGCCGCGGCTTGTCCAGGTACCGCTCGACGAAGCATTCGCCGCGGCCAAAGGCGCTTTCCGCCTCGCGGACCGCGGAGCCGTACAGCTCCGGGATCTCCGCCAGGGTGCGGGCCACCTTCAGCCCACGCCCGCCACCGCCGAAAGCGGCCTTGATCGCGATCGGCAGGCCGTACTCCTCGGCGAACGCCACGACCTCCGCCGGGCTGGCCACCGGATCGGTGGTGCCGGGCACCAGCGGCGCGCCAACCTCGGTGGCGATGCGCCGGGCCTGCACCTTGTCGCCGAGCGTACGGATGGCCGCCGGACTCGGCCCGATCCAGGTCAGGCCGGCATCCAGGACGGCCTGGGCGAAGTCAGCGTTCTCGGACAGGAAGCCATAGCCGGGATGTATGGCGTCCGCGCCCGCCGCCACGGCGACCTCGATGACCTTGTCCATGCGCAGGTAGGACTCGTTAGACGTGCTGCCGCCCAGGGCGTACGCCTCGTCGGCCATCCGGACATGCAGCGCGTCGCGGTCCGGGTCGGCGTACACCGCGACGCTCCTCAGGCCGGCATCTCGGCAGGCGCGGGCCACCCGTACGGCGATTTCACCGCGGTTGGCGATCAGAACTCGTTGCACGCCAGCCTCCTTCCAGGCTGGCCCGAGTCTAGGACGCACCACCGACCGGATCGCTGGTCGCACTCACTGGGCGCACTCAGCGGCGTACTCAAATCGTTAGCCGGCATCGGCCGGCGTGGATTGGGCATTTCGCGGTAGTACCCGGCAGAATGCGGCCCGTCACTGCTGCCGCCGAACGCGAAAGCCAGGTTATGACCCGACCAGTCCGGATGCTCGCCGTCGCCGTCGCCACCATCGCCGCCGCCAGCCTGCTGGCCGTCAGTTCTGCCGGGGCTGGACCGGCGTCCACTGACCCGCCGCGCGTCCTGGATCCGTTGGCTGGGCTGACCGGCGGCCAGCTTGCTGCCGCGAACTTCCTCCTCGGCGAGGGTCTGACCGCGACCGAGGCGGTCCGCCAGATCCTCGCCCAGCCGACCCAGCAGCGCACCGCGGAGCGGCTGGCGCGCAGCCTTGGCGACCGGATGACCGGGTGGTACCTCAGCGACGGCCGGCTGGTGGTCAATGTGCTCGACCGGTCAGCCGCCGCGCTGGCTGGGGCGGTGGGGGCGGTGCCGCATGTGGTGACCCGATCACGATCGGCGGTGGACGGAGTGCTGGCCGAGGTGGATCGGCTGGCCAGTTCGGCGCCGGTCGGGTCGGTGTGGTACGTCGACCCGGCCTCCGAGGCGGTGATAGTGCGGCTGCCCAAGGCCGCCAACCAGCCGGCCAGCCGGCGGTTCCGTGGCGCGCTTCGGACCCTGCCTGGGGTGCGGGTTGAGCAGTCCGCGGGTCAGCTTGAGCCGTTCGGGCTGTCCGGCGGCGACCAGGTGGACACCAGTGCCAATGAGATTTGCTCGCTCGGGTTCAACGCGGTCGACCGCGCTGGCGGGGCGGTGTTCCTGACCGCCGGCCACTGCGGGGTCGGGTACCCGGCGTTCTCCCGCGGCCAGATCCAGCTCGGGCGGACCTTGGCGTACCGCTTCCCGGGCGCCGACTACGCCGCGGTCGGGGTGCAGCAGGCTGGGTACTGGCAGCCGGAGCCGGCGGTCGGCCGGTACGGCAATAGCCCGGTGGTGGTGCGCGGCGCGGCGCCGGCGCCGGTGGGCGCGGTGGTCTGCAAGTCCGGTGTGACCACGGGCTGGACCTGTGGCCGGATTGAAGCCTACGACGTACGGGTGCAGTACGAGCAGGGCCTGGTCAGTGGGTTGGTGCAGGCCAGCGCGTGCACCGAGCCCGGCGATAGCGGGGGGCCGTGGCTGGTCGGTGACCAGGCGCAGGGCATCACCAGCGGTGGGCAGTCGATCGCCGGGCTGTGCCTGGCGGACTACGGCCAGCCGAACGTGGCCTTCTACCAGCCGCTCGGGCCGGCGTTGGCCGCGCTGGGTCTCCGGCTGCGTACCAGCCGGTAGGTCATGCCCCCGGTTCGGTGGTCCACAGATCGGTAACCCGGACGCCGAGTTCGCACAGCATCCGGCGCAGCAGGGGCAGCGACAGCCCGAGCACGGTGCCGTGGTCGCCGTCGATTGCCTCCACGAACCAGCCGCCGTACCCGTCCAGGGTGAACGCGCCGGCCACCGCGAGCGGCTCGCCAGTCCGGAGGTAGGCGTCGAGCTCATCCGGCTCGGGCTCGCCGAACCGCACCGTGGTCGAGGCCAGCGTGGCGATCTCCCGGGTGGCCGAGCCACGCCGCAGGTCGAGCAGGCAGTGCCCGGTGTGCAGCACGCCGTCGTGGCCGGCCATCAGCGTCCACCGCTCGCGGGCCTGCTCTGGGCTCGCCGGCTTGCCGTAGCCGGCACCGTCAAGTTCCAGCAGTGAGTCGCAGCCCAGCACCAGGGCATCGCCGCTGAGCCGGGTGGCTACCGACCGGGCCTTGGCGACGGCCAGCGCGCGGGCCAGCGCGCCCGGCGTCGGTGCCGTGACGGTTGACTCATCCAGCCCGCTGACCACGACCTCGGGCGGCAACCCGGCCGCCGTCAGCAGCCGGCGGCGGGCAACCGAGGCGGAAGCGAGGACGAAGCGGCGGCTCATGCCCTGGCCATACCCGCCGGCTACCGGGGCAGGCCGGAGGCCCGCCAGCCACCCGGACCGCCCCGCAGCGGGAGACGCAGTACGGCAGCGCGGTCCGCCCAGCCGGGTGCCCGTTGCCTCGGTGCGAGGGCGGCCGGGCGGGCTGCGGCCCAGGTGGACAGCACCGCGACCAGTGCGGCCAGCTCCTCGGCGCTGGCCTCGCCACGCACCACCCGCAGCAGCGACGGCGGCTGCCCGGCATCGGCGTCGCTGGTACTCACAGCGGGATGTTCCCATGCTTCTTGGGCGGCAGGGTCTGCCGCTTGTTGCGCAACAACCGCAGCGCCCTCGTTACCGCGAGGCGGGTGTGCGACGGCGTGATCACCGAGTCGACGTAGCCGCGGTCGGCCGCCACGTACGGGTTGGCCAGGGTGTCCTCGTACTCGGTGACCATCCGGGCGCGCAGCTCGTCAGGCTGGTCGCTGGCCCGTAGCTCCTTGCGATACAGGATGTTCACCGCGCCCTGCGCACCCATCACCGCGATCTGTGCGGTTGGCCAGGCCAGGTTGATATCCGCGCCCAAGTGCTTGGAGCCCATCACGTCGTACGCCCCGCCGTACGCCTTGCGGGTGATCACGGTGACCTTTGGCACGGTGGCCTCGGCGTAGGCGTAGATCAGCTTGGCGCCGCGCCGGATGATGCCGTCCCACTCCTGCTGGGTCCCGGGCAGGAAGCCAGGCACGTCAACGAAGGTCAGCACCGGCAGGTTGAAGGCATCGCAGGTCCGAACAAACCGGGCCGCCTTCTCCGAAGCGTCGATATCCAGCGTGCCGGCGAACTGCATGGGCTGGTTGGCTACCACGCCGACCGGCCGGCCCTCGACCCGGCCGAGGCCGACCACGATGTTCGGCGCGAACAGCGCGTGCACTTCCAAAAACTCGCCGCCGTCCAGCACCGCCTCGATCACTTGGTGCATGTCGTACGGCGTGTTCGGCGAGTCCGGGATGAAGGTGTCCAGCTCGTGGTCGGCGGCGGTCATCACCAGCTCGGCGGCGGAGTCGAGGACCGGCGGCTCATCCAGGTTGTTGCTCGGCAGGTACGACAGCAGCGCCCGGACGTACTCGATCGCGTCGGCCTCGTCGCTGGCCAGATAGTGCGCGTTGCCGGACTTGGTGTTGTGCGTCCGGGCGCCGCCCAGGTCCTCGAAGCCGACGTCCTCGCCGGTCACCGTCTTGATCACGTCCGGGCCAGTGATGAACATATGCGAGGTCTGATCCACCATCACGGTGAAGTCGGTCAGCGCGGGGGAGTAGACATGCCCACCGGCACAGGTGCCCATGATGAGTGAGATTTGCGGGATCACTCCGGAGGCGTGCACGTTGCGCTGGAAGATCTCGCCGTACAGCCCGAGTGAAACCACACCCTCCTGGATCCGGGCGCCGCTGCCCTCGTTGATCCCGACCACCGGGCAGCCGTTCTTGATCGCCAGGTCCATCACCTTGACGATCTTCTCGCCGTACACCTCGCCCAGCGCGCCGCCGAACAGGGTGACGTCTTGGGCGAAGACGCACACCGGCCGACCGTCAACCGTCCCGTAGCCGGTGACCACCCCGTCGCCGTACGGCCGCTTGTCCGGCATGTCGAAGGCGGTGCTGCGGTGCCGGGCCAGCTCGTCCAGCTCGACGAACGAGCCGTCATCCAGCAGCAGCTCGATCCGCTCGCGGGCGGTCTTCTTGCCCTTGGCATGCTGCTTGTCCACCGCGCGGGCCGAGCCGGCGTGGATCGCCTCCGCCAGCCGGTGCTCCAAGTCGGCGAGCTTGCCGGCGGTGCTGTGGATGTCGTACCCGGATGGCACCGGGCTGGCTGTGCTCACCGGGTGAGGGTATCGAGGCGGGCTGACAACCGGCGGACCTGAGTGCTGGCGTACATCGGCGAGTGAGATCTGGCAGACTTGACGATCATGGTTGATTGGTCGGGGCGGCGACGCCGCGGGTGGGCGTTGGCAACTTCCCTCGCCGCGGTGCTGATCGCACTCGCGCACGTGATCTGGCCGCGGTTACGGATTGACGCGATCACCGTGGCGCTGCTGGCGATCGCGGTGGCGCCGTGGTTGGGCGGCCTGTTCGAGAGCATCGAGCTGCCGGGCGGCTGGACCCTGCGCTACCGGCAGCTCGCCGCCCGGGTGGACCGAGCGCAGCGAGAGGCATCCGGGGCCAGCCAGGCAGCGGCCGTGGCGCTCGGCGCGGCCACCGTGCCGGAGCGATCCCTGCGGGCCGCCAGCGGATACCCGGGCTACCCGCCGCCATCGCCGGCCGAGCCACCGTCCCCGCAGCCGGAGCGACTGGTCGACCTCCAAGGCGGGCCTTCCGAGCCGCCGCCCCAGCCGTACGGCGAGCTGCCCGGGAATCGCCCGTCCTCTTACCCGCCGCCTCCGCTGCCACCGTCGCCCTCTCAAGTGCTCAGTGAGCTGGTCGAGGAGTACGCCACGATCCAGTCTGGCCCGCGCGGCAAGCTGCGTACCAGCTCAAGGAACCAGATCTTCGGCCAGCTTCTCGCCCTGGCGCCGACTATCCCAGGCTTCGACCCGCGGGCCGCGATGCGATCCCCGCACGTCGGCTGGCGGTTGGCTGGGTACGCCTACGTGTACGCCCAGCCGGCCGCGACGTACGCACCCGACCTGGTTGACGTGCTGGCTCACGGGCTCGAGGACTCCTCCTTCAACCAGTACTGGGCGATCCGAGCGCTGCGGCTGATCGTGGAACGGGCCGAAAGTGGCGAGATCCCGGCCCGGGTGCTGGACCAGTTCCAGGGCTTCGTGGCGTCGCTGGGGGAGGGCAGCGACCGGCGGTACGAGGCGGAGCAGGTGCTTGCAGCCATGAGCGACTACTCCGAGGCCGACTGACTGAGCCGGCTGCTGCAGGCCCGTGCCGAGGTGGGGCTAGCCTGCCGCTGTGGGGAGTCCCTGGTCGGACCTGGACCGGCCGCCGCTTGGTCCGACCGCGTTGTCGGCGGCGCTGGTCCGGCCGGGCGCGATGTGGTCGCAGGTCCGGGTGGTGCCGCAGACCGGCTCGACCAACGCCGACCTACTCGCTGCGGCGAGCGCCGGTTTGGCCGATCCAGCGGTGCTGGTCGCCGAGTCGCAGACTGCTGGCTACGGCCGGCTAGACCGCCAGTGGGTCTCCCCGCCGCGGGCCGGGCTGACCTTCTCCGTCTTGCTGCGACCGGGGGTGGGCCCGAAGCCGGTGCCGGTACGGCGGTGGGGCTGGCTGCCGCTGCTGACCGGGCTGGCGCTGCTGCGGGCGGTGCAGCGACTGGCCGAGGTGGAGGCCGCGCTGAAGTGGCCTAACGACCTGCTGCTCGGCCCGGGCCGGCGCAAGGCCGGCGGTATCCTGGTGCAGGCCAGCGGCGCGGCGGTGGTGGTCGGGATCGGGCTCAACGTGTCCACCCGGTCGGCTGAACTACCCCGCGCGGATGCGACCTCGCTGGCCTTGGAGGACGCGGCCTGCACCGACCGTGACCCGCTGCTGCGGGCGATCTTGCGCCGGTTCGAGATCGACTACACCGACTGGCGGCGGCACGGCGGCGACCCGGTCGACTCCGGCCTGCACGCTGCGTACGAGCAGGCGTGCGACACCGTAGGCCGCCAGGTGCGCGTGGAGCTGCCCAACGGCGAGGAGCTGACCGGCGTGGCCACCCGGCTAGACACCGATGGCCGGCTGGCGTTGCGCACCAACGCGGGTGAACGCCTGGTCTCGGCCGGCGACGTGGTCCACCTCCGGTAGGTCTGCTACCTCGGCGCGCCAGTCTTCATCGCCAGCTCAACGGCTTCTTCCGCTGTCGTGACGTGGTCCACCCCGCCGATTAGCGCGCCGTCTTGGTCGAGCAGTTGCCAGCCACCGAGTGAGATCACCGGTACGCCACCGCGCCGCTTGGCCAGGGCAAGCTCGCTGAGCGTGCCCCAGGAGCCGCCCACCACGATCACCGCGTCAGCGCTCCACACGATGACGGCGTTACGCGCTTCACCCAGGTTGGTCACGATGACGGCCGACAAGTCAGGCGACGCACCTTCCCGGCTGTCGTTTGGTCGTACCCCAATGACCAAGCCATCTTTGGCGCGAACACCCGCTGCCACGGCCGCCATGACGCCGCGACCGCCACCGCAGATGACAACCGCACCTCTATTAGCCAGTAGCTCGCCGATGCGATAGGCGCTGGCGGAGTCTTCCTCGGTGCAGGTATGCGGACCACAAACGGCGACCTGGAACGGCAACGGGTGCTCCTACTCGGGCCCGGGCGGTAGTTCGTGGGCGGCGGGATAAGCACAGAACAAGGTGATCCGTTCCTCGAGGTCGGCCGTACGGGCGGTGTCCGTAAGTGCCTGCCGGACCTTGGTCATGCGCTGCACGATCGACATAGTGCGCCGTTCTGCCGTCAGCGCGAGCACCGGCTGGAGATGTTCCATGACAGCGCCCAGGTTGCTCAGCGCCAAATGTGCGCTGGCGAGATCGAGTTGGGCCGCAGCGATCAGCTCCGGTGAACAGCCATCGTCAATGGCAGCAAAGAGGGCAAGCGCTTCCTCAGCGTCAAGTACAGCCCGTCGAGCATTGGCGTCGCCGGCGAGTGACAGGCGTGCTTCACTGGCGTAGTAGGCGGCCTTGCCCGGCGCGAAATAGAAGACGCCGGCGGGCTTGGGTTCGTGGAGCGCTCGGTCGCGAGCCTCGGCTGCCACGGTGAGCGCTTGGTTGACGCCGCGCTCGTCACCAACGGCTGCCCGCGAACGGGCAGTTTGACTGGCCAGTCGCAAGATGTTGCTGCCGTCATTCACAAAGCGTTGCCCAGCATCAGCTAGCTCAGCGGCACGGGTGAAGTCACCTTGCCAATAGGCAACTTGGGATTGCACCCAACAAACATATGCGCGCAGCGCGTCGTCGCCCGATAGGTCAGCACACAGCCATGCGGCCCGGGCGTGACCACTGGAAGCATATGGCTGCGCAAGATCACTACTAGCATGCGCCAGCAAAGCGCTGAGCTGGCCGGCTAGGTGATACAAATCTGGCAAGTAGGCCGGTCGTGGATGCGAGTCAATAAGCTCGAAAATATCGTGCCGTCGAGCCGAGAGCAACTTAAACATGGTATACGGCGGATGGCGAAGGTATTCGTGAGCGAGCTGGCGTACATCGGCGTCGAGCTGTTCGAGCAGCTCCGGCGTGACAGCGATGCCAGCCCGACGCACGAAGCGCGCCGATTCCTCGCCTGCCATTACGATCTCCTCGTAGCGGGTGGCGGCTGCACTGCTTCCTCCGTCTTGCCGGACGGCAACCGGGGCAGCGGTTGCCTGGGAGAGTGGACGATCCACCCAACACCTCCCCATCAGCCGGACACCGGCAGCAGGGCAACCGTACGTCCCGGTAGACCGCCGAGCGAGCGAGGTGCGTAGCGCGTCCGACCAACGGCCGGCAGATGGCCAGGCAACGGCCGAGCCGCTGCCTGGTGTTGTCGAGGTCAGCTAGGGCAGGATCGATCGGCTGACCCCGCGGAGGGGCGATCCCTGCGGGCGGCTGGCCGGAGTACCTTTTGGGCGGACACCCCATACCGATGACGGGACGCGAGGAGACGGCCGTGCCGTACCCCGATCACCTGCTCGGCAGCGACGAGCAAGTCGTCAAGCACCTGCACCCCCACTGGCAGACCCTGGTGGCCCCGATCTTCCTCTTCATGGTCACCGTCGGGCTCGGCACGTACTTAGTCGCTATGGTGCCGGCTGGCAACATGCAGCACTGGCTGCGCGGCGCGATCGGCATCCTGGCCCTGATCGTGCTGGTCCGGTGGGTGCTGACGCCCATGCTGAGATGGAAGACCACCCACTACGTGATCACCACCAACCGGGTGCTGATCCGGACCGGGGTGCTCAACCATGTGGGCCGCGACATCCCGCTGCAGCGGATCAACGACGTCGCCTTCGAGCAGACCCTGCTGGACCGGATCCTCGGGGCCGGCACGGTGCAGGTGGAGTCGGCTGGGGAGACCGGGCAGACCGAGCTGCGCAACATCCCGCACTCCGATGAGGTGCAACAAGTGCTCAACCGGTTGATCGACGAAAGCTCCCACCGCGGCTACGGCTACCGCTACAGCGACGAGCCGCCGGACGGCCGGCAGACCAGACCGCTGGGAGAGGGCCGCTGGGGGCGCGGGGAGCCCGGATGAATCCGGTCCCGGTGAACCCCCCGGTCCGGATGAACCCGCTCGCCGCATGGACCGAGCAGGTCTGCACCGAGCTTGGGCTGAGCGACCTGGACGCTCGGCACCTGACCGGGCTGGTGCTGAACCTGGCTCGCGACGTGGCACACGCGGTGGACCGGCCGGCCGCTCCGCTGACCGCCTACCTGGTCGGGTTGGCCGCCGGCCGGGCGGGCACGGATCCCAGCGCGGCCAGCGACGAGATCGTACGGCGGGTCAACGCGCTGGTCGCCGGGTGGGCGCCACCTGCACAGGAGTGAGAGGGGCTCACCGTAGCCTGGCGGGTTCCTCAGCCCGGGTCAGCTTGGGGGCGACGAACACCCACCGCTTGTAGGACCAGAACCGGAAGATCGTCCCGATCCCGATCCCGATCACGTTCGCCACGTTCAGCGAGAACTTGTCGGTCAGCCCGAAGCCGTACCGGGTCGTCCCGAGCACGATCAGACCCAGCACGACCGCGATCCCATTCAACCCGAAGAACAGCGAGTACTCCCGGGCCAGCCCGGTGCGGGCGCGGTGCGAGAACGACCAGTGCCGGTTCATGAAGTACGCGCTGGTGGTGGAGACCGCGGCGCCGATCAGGTACGAGGTGAGCGGACCGATGCGCAGACCGAAGTGCAAGCCGTTGAACAGCGCGGTCTGGATCAGGAAGTTGACCGCCCCGACAATGCCGAAGGCGGACAGCTCCTTGAGGAGGATGTGCCACGGGGCGCTCAGCTCGGATCCGATCTTGCGGATGGAATGCACCGGGACAGCATAGGTAGTGCGTTGACGGCGGGACCGGGCGGTCCCCTGCGATCCCGGTTACGAGACGGGTGCCGTCACCGCCACCGGACCGACCAGATAGTGGTCCTGGCCGGCGGTCAGCACCAGCCGGCTGCGTACTGGGCCGGCCAACCGGACCGTCGCGGACAGCGTGTCTACCCCGAAGGTCTGTACGTCCGGCTCGCCCGGCCGGTCGTAGAAGGCCCCGTCGGCGTGCCCGACCAGCCCGTCCCCGTTGTCAATGAGCTGACCGTCCAGGGTGATCCGCTCGCCGCCCAGCCCGCGGTCACCTTCCCAGCCGACCAAGCTGACCTGGGCTGCGCCGTGCGGTGGGGTCAGCCACGGTAGGTCGATGGTCGTTGGCGCGGGGGTGGCCCGCTGCAACCCGTCCAGTACGGTGATCTGCCGCAGCGGCAGGCTGGCCTTGCCAACCACCACGACCAAGGTCCAGCCGCCGTAGTGGCCCCGGCCGGGCTCGGCGACCACGCCGCCAACCTGCCAGATTCCGCCGCGGGTGACCAGCGAGGTGACATCGGCGTAGCTCTGGTAGTCGTTGCCGACGGTATGCACGGTCCTGGCGTGCACCGCCGTCGGCGTCTGGTCCGGCCGGCCGAGCAGCACCGTGGCGCGGGCCGCTGTCCGGCAGTGATCGACCCCGCTCCAAAACAGCCCGGCCCACTGCACTTGACCGCCGGCCGGCAGGTCCAGGACGGCCCGGCTCGGCCCGTAGGGGGTCATTGGCCAGTCGTTGTTGCACTCTGCCGCGCAGCTCAGACCGGGGGTGGCCGGGGCGGCAACCCCGTGCCGAGCTTGCTCACAGGTCTGGTCCAGGTCGAAACCCGAGCCCAGGTAAGGGATGCCGAGGCCGGTTGTTGGGCAGCTCAGCACCGTGTTGCCGACGGTCAGCACGGTGGCCCGGGCGACGTCGGCGTACACCGGTAGCGTGCTGCTCAACGCGGCGTTCACCGCCAGCGTACGGGCCGGGATGGTCACCGACGGGACGTCGGCCGCGCTAAGCGTGCCGGACACGGTCACCGCGGTCACCCCGGCTGGCACGCTCACCCGCAAGTACAGCGGCGCCGTACTGGCTGCCGCCAGCACCGACAGCGTGCACTGCCCGCCGCCGGCCACCGGTTGGCAGGACCAGCCGCCAGTCAAGGTTTCGGCCGGGGGGGCCGCTGGCGAGGATTCGGTCGCCGCCAGTGCCGCGAAGTGCTGGGTGCCACCGGCGGGCCCGCTACCGGACCCGCTGTCGGATCCGCCGGCCGAGCGGACAGTCGCGCCGTTGGACAGCGCCAGGTGGGCCCGCAGGTTGTGCGCTGCCGCCCTACCGGTGTTGTGGACCGGCAGCGCGATCACCCCGTCCCGACCGGCGGCGAGCTGGCCGAGTATTTGGGTGCCGCCCAGGTTCCTGGTGGTCAGGATGGCCGACGGCGGCGCTGGCGGTGCCGGGGGCGCTGGCGGTGCCGGGGGCGCTGGCGGCACTGATGAGGCGGTCGGCCGCGTGCTGGGTTTCGGTGCGGCCGGTTGGCTCGCCGGTGGTGCGGGCGGCTGGGCCGATCGGCTCGGCTCAGCCTGCGGGACAGCCGGGGCGTGGTGCCCGGTCAGCGTGAGCAGCAGGGCGGCGGCGATGGCTACCGCCGCCGCTGCAGCCACCGAGGCCTGCCCGCCCGGCGTCTTGAACGTCTTCGCAACCAGCCCGCCCTTGGCCAGGCCAGCTCCGGCCGTGCCATGGGCGCCGGTGGCGGCACCCGCGCCGGTAGCGGCACTCGCGCCCGCCACTGCCGCGCCTTTGGTCGTGCCCGCGAGGTAGCCGGCCACCCACGGCGAGCCGATCACCATTGGAGCCACCACACCGAGCAGGCCGCGGTTGACGTCCATCAACTCGGCGGCCAGCGCGCTGCATCGCGGGCAGGTGTCAAGGTGCGCTTGCACCGAGGCCCGGTCTCGCTTGGCTAGCGCGTTGCGCGCCCAGCCGCCGAGCCGCTGCACCGTGAACTGGCACTGCTCGGCGACCGTATCGGCTAGGTGCACCTGCAGGTAGGCCTGCCGCAGCCCTTCCCTGGCCCGGTGGGCCAGCGCGGACACCGCATTCGGGGACAGTCCAAGCAGCGGGGCCACGGTGGTCGGTGACTCGCCCTCGATCTCGGTGTGCCACAGCACGGTCTGCCAGCGCTCCGGCAGCGTGGCGTACGCCCGGGCGACCAGGCTCGCCTCCAAGCCTTCGATCGCGGTGTCCCGGAACGGCTCGCCCGGATCGACCGACGTCAAGTCTTCGCGGAACTCCACCAGCCGGTCCTTGCGGGCCTTGTCGTACAGGCTATTACGCAGCGTGACAAGTAGGTACGCGCGAAACGCCGAATCCGGACCGCCGCCGCCACGCAACGCGTCCAGCACCTTGCTGAACGCGTCCGCTACCAAGTCGTCGGCTTCGGCTGGAGGTACGGCGATCCGCCGGGCCAGCCGCTGAGCTGCGGCTAGGTGCCGGCGGTAGAGCAGCCCGAAGGCCTCAAGGTCGCCGGACCGGACCGCCGTGATCAGCTCAGCGTCGCTCGGTCCTTCGGTGCTGGCGGGACCGTCGGTCCCAGGTGGCACGGTAGACATGCTTCCCCCGCGTCCTTTTGGCGGATCTCTCTTAGACCGAACGAGTTACCATGTTACCCGTGACGGGGCAAATCACAGTTGTTGTCCACATTCGGAGGTCAACGCCGTGATCCCCTGGCGGTCGTACCCCGCGGGCCGCTGAGGTGCTGGTGGCCAGCGTGCAGGTCGCCGTCCCGGTCGGGCCTGACCCGCCCACAGATCCGGCCGGTCCGATAGCCTCGCTGGCATGGATGCACATACCGGCCTACCGGTGGTCGGTATGGTCGGCGCCGGCCAACTAGCCAGGATGACTCACCAGGCGGCCATCGCACTCGGCCAGTCATTACGTATCCTGGCCGGCTCGCCAGACGACGGTGCGGCGCTGGTGGCCCGCGATGTGGTGATCGGTGAGCACACCAGCTACCCGGACCTGGCCAGCTTCGCCGCCGGCTGCGACGTACTCACCTTCGACCACGAGCATGTCCCGACCGAGCTGATCCGTAAGCTGGCCGCCGACGGGCACGCCGTGCACCCCTCGGCCGAGGCGCTGCGCTACGCGCAGGACAAGCGGGCGATGCGGGAGCGGCTGGCCGAGCTGGCCGTGCCGATCCCGCGCTGGTCGCCAGTGTCCACTGTGCAGGATCTGGCCGGGTTCGGCGAGCGGGTCGGCTGGCCGATGATCCTCAAAGCGGCCCGCGGCGGGTATGACGGGCGGGGGGTGTGGCTGCTCGACTCGGCCGCCGACGCGCGGCTGCTGCTGACCTCCGGGGTGTCACTGATCGCCGAGGAGCGGGTGCCGCTGGTTCGTGAGCTGTCCGCGCTGGTGGCCCGCTCGCCGTACGGCCAAGGCGCCGCCTGGCCGGTGGTGCAGACCGTACAGGCGGACGGGATTTGTGTGGAGGTACTGGCGCCGGCGGCGGACCTGCCGGCCTGGCGCGCCGCGCAAGCTCAAGCACTGGCGCTGCGGATCGCCGCCGAGCTGGAGGTGACCGGGGTGCTGGCCGTAGAGCTGTTCGACACCGGCCGCGAGCTGCTGGTCAACGAGCTGGCGATGCGGCCGCACAACTCCGGGCACTGGACCATCGAGGGCGCGCTGACCTCGCAGTTCGAACAGCACCTGCGGGCGGTGCTGGACTACCCGCTCGGGGCGACCGGGCTGGCCGCACCCGCGGTGGCGATGGCGAACGTGCTGGGCGGGCCGGCGGGCGGGCCGGGCATTGACGAGCGGGTGCACTACCTGATGGCCCGCTGGCCCGAGGCCAAGGTGCACTTGTACGGCAAGACGATCCGGCCGGGTCGCAAGGTCGGCCATGTCACCGTGCTCGGCACCGACCCGGCTGCGGTCCGGGCCCGGGCCACGGCGGCAGCGCGCTACCTGGCGGGAAGGGACGAACCGTGACGGTGGGTGTGATCATGGGCAGCGACTCGGACTGGCCGGTGATGTCCGATGCGGTCGCAGCGCTGCGCGAGTTCGAGGTGGCCTGCGAGGTGCGGGTGGTCTCGGCGCACCGGACCCCGCAGGGCATGCTGGAGTACGCGAGCACCGCGGCCGACCGGGGGCTGAAGGTGATCATCGCCGGCGCTGGCGGGGCGGCGCACCTGCCCGGCATGGTGGCCGCCGCCACCCCGCTGCCGGTGATCGGCGTACCGGTGCCGCTGGTGTACCTGGACGGGATGGACTCGCTGCTGTCCATCGTGCAGATGCCGGCCGGGGTGCCGGTGGCCTGCGTGTCGATCGGCGGCGCCCGCAACGCCGGGCTGCTGGCGGTACGTATCCTGGCCGCCGCCGACGAGCTGCTGCGGGTGCGGATGTCGGCCTACCAGCGGCGGCTCGCCGAGGTGGTCGCGGACAAGGACGCCGCCCTGCAGCGCAAGCTGGATTGACCGCGTGTGGTCGGTGGGCAAACCCCACCATCGGACTGGATGCAGCACTGGCCGGGGAGCAGGCCGCGCTCCCCGGCCAGGGCGAGGGGCGGTTCCTACGAGTAGCCGAGGTAGTCGAGGAAACGCTGGCCATCCAGGCGGTTTCGCCGTTATAGACAATGCTGTATAGCCATGGAAAGCTCGCCGATATGGCTGATAAAGAATTACAGCAGATCGCTGAGCTGCTCCGGGAACGCAACGTCGTCGACGCGAAGATTGCCGCGATTATCGGGCGCCCCATGGCAACCGGTCACCTCGGCGAGTGGATCGCGGCGTAGGTCTTCGGGATCGAGCTGGAATCCTCGGCGTCGGCGCCCGGGATCGACGGTCGGTTCGCCTCCGGCTCGTTGTCGGGACGGACGGTGAACGTAAAATTATACCCAAAGCGAGAAGGCTTCCTCGACGATGACCGAGGAGGCGCTGGATTACTACCTCGTACTAACCGGACCGGTATCCGCGCCGCTGTCCTCGCGCGGCACTACCGCCCGGGGTGTACCGCGTCGGTGTACTTGTTCGATGCTAGAAAGCTGCTTGAGGAGTTGCGCGTACGAAAAGTCAAAATAGGTACTGCGTCCAGCGTACGCATCGCCCAATGGACGGCGGCCGAGATCTACCCACAAGCGCGCAACAGCATGTTGCTGCTGCAACCTGACCAAGTGCGCTAGTTACGGCTGTTCGGACCGACCTGAGCAGCTAGCGGTCCGGGCCGTGCCGGGGCCATTCGATCTTGGGGCAGTGGTTCATCACCACGTCCAAGCCGGCTGCGGTAGCTCGATCCGCGGCCTCGGGGACCACGACGGAAAGCGGCAGCCAGACCGCCTTGGCGCCAATCGCCACGGCTGCGTCGACAAACTCGGCGGCGGCTGCGGCCCGGCGGTACACCGCGACCACCTCCGGCGGCTCGGGTAGGTCGGCCAGCTCGCGGTAGCCCGGCTCGCCAAAGATCGGTACGCCACCCGGGTTGACCGGGACGACCCGGGTGCCGTGCCGGTACAGGAAGCTGGCGATTTGGTACGCGGTACGAGCCGGGTTGCCGGTCAACCCGACCATTGCCCAGTGCCGGTACCGCAGCACCCGGCTGATGAGGTCCGCCTCGGTGGCTGGCATGCCGGTCGCGGCTCAGGGTCGGCCGAGCGCGCGGTAGGTCCAGCCGGCCGCCCGCCACACCGCTGGGTCCAGGCAGTTGCGGCCATCCACGATCCGCGGATGGGCCACCACGCGGGCGAGCACCTGCGGGTCCATCTGCCGGAACTCGCTCCACTCGGTCAGCAGCAGCACCAGGTTGGCGCCCTGGGCCGCCGCCAGCGCGGAGTCGGCGTAGCACAGCTCTGGGTGCGCCTGCCGCGCGTTGTCCATCGCGGCCGGGTCGTAGACCACCACCACCGCGCCATGCCGCTGCATGCTCGCCGCCACGTCCAGCGCGGGGGAGTCGCGGATGTCGTCGGAGTTCGGTTTGAACGCGGCGCCCAGGACGCACACCTTGGTGCCGATGTAGGAGTCATTGACCAGCTCGAAGCCGAGGTCGACGACCCTGGTCCGGCGGCGCATGTTGATCTCGTCGACGTCCTTGAGGAAGGTCAGCGCTTGGTCCACGCCGAGCTCGCCGGCCCGGGCCATGAACGCCCGGATGTCCTTGGGCAGGCAGCCGCCGCCGAAGCCCAGCCCGGCATTGAGGAACCGCCGGCCGATCCGGTCGTCGTACCCGAGCGCTTCGGCAAGCTGGGTGACGTCGGCGTGGGTGACCTCGCACACCTCGGCCATCGCGTTGATGAACGAGATCTTGGTGGCCAGGAAGGAGTTGGCCGCCACCTTGACCAGCTCGGCAGTGGCGAAGTCGGTGACCACCACTGGCGTACCTGCCTCGATCACCGGCGCGAAAACAGCTCGAAGCTGCTGCTCCGACCAGGCCGAACGGACCCCGAAGACCAGCCGGTCCGGGCGCAGGGTGTCCTCCACCGCGAAGCCCTCGCGCAGGAACTCCGGGTTCCAGGCCAGCTCGACGTCCGGGCTGGGCGCCAGCGCGGCGAGCAGGTCGGCCAGCCGAGCCGCGGTGCCGGCTGGCACGGTCGACTTGCCGACCACCAGCGCGCGGTAGTTCAGGTGCGTGGCCAGCCCGGCGATGGCACTGTCCAGATAGGACAGATCGGCGGCGTACTCGCCCTTCTTCTGCGGCGTACCCACGCAAATGAAGTGCACATCGGCGCAGCCCGCCACCTCCTCAAAGGAGGTCGAGAAGCGCAGCCGCCCGGTCTCCAGGTTCTTGCGCAGCAGCTCGCCCAGGCCGGGTTCGAAGAACGGCACCTCGCCGGCCCGCAGCCTGGCGATCTTCTCGACGTCGACGTCCATCCCGATCACGTCGTAGCCGAGTTCGGTCATGCAGACCGCGTGGGTGGCGCCGAGGTAGCCGGTGCCGATGATGGAAAGCCGCGGTCGGCTGGAGATGGTCACCGCGAAGTCCCCTTATCTGTACGCCGCCGGCCGGTACGACCGGTTGGACGTCAATGTCCGGGGGTGAGCGTAGGGCCTCGGTGAAGATTGCGCGTGGCAGGGTTGTTGTGTGATTCAGTGTGACCTAGCACCGCCGTGCAGGTGGCTTCCTGGGGTTGTCGCATACCCTCGTGTTACCCCCTCCGGTTACTGGGAGGTAGCGCCATGAACAACCCGTCGTACGACACCTACCAGCTCCCCGACGAGCATCTGATGCTGCGCCAGACGGTGCGCGAGCTCGCCACCGACAAGATTGCCCCCCGGGCCGCCGAGGTGGATGCTACCGAGGAGTTCCCGTGGGACGTGTACGAGGCGCTGCGCCGAGCCGAGCTGCACGCCACCCACATCCCGGTGGACTACGGCGGGGTCGGCGCAGACGCGCTGGCCACCTGCATCGTGATCGAGGAGGTGGCCCGGGCCTGCACCACCAGCTCGCTGATCCCTTCGGTGAACAAGCTGGGCACCGTGCCGCTGCTGCTGGCCGCCAGCGAGGACCTGAAGAAGCAGGTGCTGCCGAAGGTGGCCAGCGGGGAGGCGATGTTCTCCTACGCGCTGTCGGAGCGGGAGGCCGGCTCGGATGCCGCCGCGATGCGGACTCGGGCCGTGCTGGCCGGCGACCACTGGGTACTCAACGGCACCAAGTGTTGGATCACCAACGCTGGTGTCTCCACCTACTACACGGTGATGGCGGTGACCGATCCGAGCCAGGGCCCAAATGGGATCTCGGCGTTCGTGGTGCACGCTGACGACCCGGGCTTCTCGGTCGGTAACAAGGAACGCAAGCTCGGCATCAAGGGTTCGCCGACCTGCGAGATCTACTTCGAGGACTGCACCATCCCCGCGGACCGGATCATCGGCGCGCCCGGCACCGGGTTCAAGACTGCGCTGCGCACCCTGGACCACACCCGGCTGACCATCGGCGCGCAAGCAGTCGGCATCGCGGCCGGCGCGATCGCTGCGGCGGTCGACTACGTCAAGGAGCGCCGGCAGTTCGGCAAGCCGGTCGCTGACTTCCAGGGCGTGCAGTTCATGCTGGCCGACATGGCCATGCAGACCGAGGCGGCCCGCCAACTCGTCTACGTGGGCGCGGCCAAGGCCGAGCGTGGCGAGCCCGACCTGACCTTTGTCTCGGCGGCGGCCAAGTGCCTGGCCTCAGACGTGGCGATGCAGGTCACCACCGACGCAGTGCAGCTTTTCGGCGGGTACGGCTATACCAAGGACTTCCCGGTCGAGCGGATGATGCGGGACGCCAAGATTACCCAGATCTACGAGGGCACCAACCAGATCCAGCGGGTGGTGATGGCCCGCCAGCTCCTGCGGTAACCAACGCGTGGACGCGACACGCCCGTTAACGGGCGTGTCGCGTCCACGCGTTGAGTCATGAGCTGCGGTACGCCCGCCAGCCCAGGGCCACCCCCGCCACGCCGGCCACGACGCCGAACACCCCAGCGAGGATCAACACCCCGCCGAGCAGCCAGTTCGGCTTACCGCCGAAGCTGCCGGTCCCCGCGGCGACCCCCAGGGCGGCCAAGCAGGGACCGGCAATGAGGGCGACGATCCCGGCCAGCAAGCCGAGCACACCATGACCGCTCGCCGCCACCTCAGACCTCCTGTCGGCCCAGCCGTGGCACGAACGACATCGGATCATCTACAAACTCCGACACCCGGACACCGGCGATCTCGATACCGGCCAGCAGGTCGCGCTGCCGGTCAGCGGCCTGCTGCTCGGCCGCCTGCACCGCCGCGACCACTGCCTCACCGAGGGTGGCGTTGTCCAACCGGCGGCGGGCCAGCACGTGAATATCGATCGTGGTCAGCTCGCGGTCCCCGGACACGGTGGCGGTGACGGTGCCTTCTGCGGCGGTGCCGACGTACTCCTCGGTCATTGCCGAACGGGCGTACTGCTCGGCCTTGGCCAGCGCGGCGGAGATCTGGTCCGGCACGCCGGCTAGCGCACTGAGGTTCAGCTCCATGGCCCCGCTCCCTGGGTCCTGGTCTGCTGCATCGCACTGGCCACCGACGGCAGCGCGTCCTGCCCCACCAACGGTCGCCCGACCAGCTCGGTGAGCTGCTCGCGCAACCCCTCGGCCGACTGCAGCCGGGCGGCCCGGATCGCGGCAACGCAGGCCGCTCCCAGCGCATCGCTCGGCAGGTCGCGCAGCGCTCTGGCGCTGATGTCCACCTTACGGAGGCCCTCGCCGGTGACTGTCGCGGCCACCGTGCCGGACGGGTCGGTCGCGGTGTACTCGGCGACCCGGGCCTGCTCGATACGATCCTGGATCTGCCGCATCGAGTCCTGCATGCGCCGGAGGGTGGCCTCCGGGTTCGACGTACGGCCGAGGTCGCGCGTGTGCGCCAGGAGCGCCTCGTAGGGGCTGTCCATGCCGGATTACTCGCCTTTCTGCTTGTTCCACTTCTGCGGGTCGCTGAACAGCAGCCGCTCCGGCTCGGGAAGGCTGACGCTCTTGGTATCCAGTGTGCCGGCTTCCACGCCGAATGCCTTGACCAGTGAGTTGTAGCTGTCGCCAAGGCTGTCGGTAGCTCCGAGCATGCTGGTAAAGAAGGCGACCAAAGCGCCGATGATCCCGAGGACGCAACCCATCCAGCCGCCGATGATTCCCCATTTGACGGCCGGCGAGAAGGGGCCGGACGCGTTCGCCGCCACGCACGCGATGATCGCGGACCCGGTCGCGACGAGATAGGCGACGATCACCTCGAGCATTCCTTGAAACAGGCTGCTACACGCCACCGCGGCCGACTTCGCGCACTCGGCCAGCGCATCGATCGCCGGTACGATGTGGCGCTCGATGAAGCCCGTGAAGCTGTCCGCTGCCTCTCCTTGCCACTTGTCGCCCACGTCGCCAGTCAGCCGCGAGAGCTTGCCCGACATGTCGAGGAATGTCGTCTGCAGCTCGTTCCAGCCGTTGTGCGCCGCCAGGTAAGGCGCGGGGTCGCGTACGTTCAGGTCGACGACGGTGGCCGCGATCAATGCGGCGGCCGCTCCAGCGCCCGATGGCTCCGCCGCGACGGCCAACCCCACGCCAAGCCCCATGACGGTGAGCATGAGCCCGACGGTGCCGAGCTGGTCACCGGTACCAACAACACTGTCCTCAGTCACGGGCGTCTACTCCTGCGACGCTGCTCACGGGTGGATCTTGGCCGCACCGGTGTCAAAGTCCTTGCCCTGCTGCTGCTCCATTCGTTGGTAGTACGCAGCGACCCGGCCGAGCGCGTCGCCGATGCTGGTGACCGTCGACTGCAGCGCCGTCGCGCCCTGCTCCGCGCTGGCGTGCAACCGCGCGTAGGAGCCATTGAACCCGAACGCGAAGACCGGGATGGCTGACTCCGGGATGGCCAGTTTGTGAATCTTTGCGACGGCGCCGTGCTCGAAGATCCCAGCCTCACGTGTCAGCTCCGTCGCCATTGCGGCGAGCAGCTCGGTGTTCATCGAGAAGGACGTCATATAGTCGACTCCTGAGCAGATCGCGAGGCCGGACCGACAATATGGTAGACGTTGACCGCGAAAGGCAGCCGCTGACCGACGCATCCCCTTCGGTCAAACCGGACTGCGTACCGCTGGGGCGCACACCACGGCACCGGCGGTGGGACACCGCTTGTGCTCACTCCAACAAGAACTGGGTGCCCGGCATCTTGCCCGAGGAGCGCATCCGGCGTAGCCAGCCGTCCCAGCCGGGTCGCTCGCTCAGCAGCCGTAGGGCGTCGGCCGCGGTGGCCCGGTCGCCGCGGTGTGCGGCGGCCAGCGCGGCGTGCAGGTCGCGTAACCCCTCCGGTGCATGGTTGGCCAGGGTCTCGTGGTCGGCACTCTCGTACGCCCGCTGCAGCCGCAGCAGCCGGGCCAGCTCGGCCACCGGCTCGCAGGCATCGTCTACCCGAAGGTCCACCAGTACGTCCTCCCACGGCTCCGGGCGGCGGGTCGGGCCGACGATTAGCAGCGCGGCGGACTGCTGGCCACGCAGGTCGCCACCGGCCTCCTGAGCGGCGGCCAGCGCGGCCAGCAGCCGCTCGCCGAAAGTGCCGGTGGCTGCCTGGTAGCCCTCCACCAGAGACGGGATCACCGACCGCGAGGCCAGCATGTTGCCCTGCGCGGTGAACCCGTCGCCGGTGACGTGGCAGCAGGCCGACAGGCAGCCGCGTCCGGTCCAGGCCGCGGTCCGGCCGGCGGTGTCCACCATGCCGACCTGGCGCTGCGAGGGATCCGGGTCGTCGGCCCGTACCTTCGCTAACGCCTCCTCCGGCCGCAGGCCGTCGGCCAGCAAGCTCAGGCCACGGGCGCCGTACGCCCGGTAGGTGGTGGCCTGGGTGGCGACCGCGCCCACGCCGGCCCGGGCCCACGGCACCGCCCGGCCGACAGCCAGCGCGCAGGTCGCGACCGCGACCCCGAGCCGCCCGGTCTCAGGGTCGCGCGCGACGAGCGAGAGGGTCAACTACCCGCCAGCGGGGATCCGCATCAGGGTCGGCTCGACCGGCACCTGCAGCGGCGGACCGGTCTTCGCCTGAACCTCATCGAGGCTGACCCCGGCGGCCAGCTCGCGCAGCACTAGCCCGTCCGCGGTCACGTCCAGCACCGCGTGGTCGGTGATAATCCGCTGGACCACGGCCCGGCCGGTGTACGGCAGGGTGCACTCATTGACGATCTTGTGCGTACCGTCCCGCGCCACATGCTCCATCAAGACGATGACCTTTTTTGCGCCGTGTACCAGGTCCATCGCGCCGCCCATCCCCTTGACCATCTTGCCCGGGATCATCCAGTTGGCCAGGTCACCGTTGGCGGCCACCTGCATGGCGCCCAGGATGGCTACGTCGATATGCCCGCCGCGGATCATCCCGAAAGACAGCGCCGAATCGAAGAACGACGACCCGGGCAGCAGGGTCACTGTCTCCTTGCCGGCGTTGATCAGGTCCGGGTCCTCCTCGCCGTCGTAGGGGTACGGGCCGACGCCGAGAATGCCGTTCTCGCTTTGCAGCACGACGGTGACGCCCGCCGGCACGTAGTTCGGCACTAGGGTAGGCAGGCCGATGCCCAGGTTGACGTACTGCCCGTTGGCCAGCTCCTGGGCGGCCCGAGCGGCCATCTCGGTACGGGTCAGCGGCATCAGCTCGACCCCTCGCCCGGTCCGGTGGGGGCGTCCGCGCTGGGCCGAGGCCGGACAGTACGGCGTTCGATCCGCTTGCCCTCGGTGCCGACCGGGCCGACCACCCGCTGTACGAAGATGCCGGGCAGGTGGATGTCCTCCGGCACCAGCTCGCCTGGCTCCACCAGCTCCTCTACCTCGGCAATGGTGATCTTGCCGGCCATCGCGCACAGCGGGTTGAAGTTGCGGGCCGACTCGTGGAAGACCAAGTTGCCATGCCGGTCGCCGACTGCGGCCCGGACCAGCCCGTAGTCGCAGACGATGCCGCGCTCCAGCACATAGGTCTGCCCGTCGAACTCGCGGGTCTCCTTTGGCGGGCTGGCCAGCGCGACTGACCCGTCCGGGTAGTACCGCAGCGGCAGCCCGCCCTCGGCGACCTGCGTGCCGACACCGGCCGGGGTGTAAAAGCCCGGGATGCCGCACCCACCGGCCCGCAGCCGCTCGGCCAGGGTGCCTTGCGGCACCAGCTCGACCTCCAGATCGCCGTGCAGGAACTGCCGTTCGAACTCCTTGTTCTCCCCGACGTAGGAGCCAGTGGTACGCCGGATCCGGTTGGCGCGCAGCAGGACCCCCAGCCCCCACTCATCCACTCCGCAGTTGTTGGACACCGTGGCCAGATCCGTGGTTCCCGCCTCCAGCAGCGCCTGGATCAGCAGGTGCGGGATACCGCACAGACCGAACCCGCCGACCGCCAACGATGCCCCGTCGAGAATGTCGCTGATCGCCTCGGCGGCGCTGGGCACAACCTTGTCCATCGCGCCTCCTCCCCCCTGCTGCCGACTCTATCGACTCCGGGGCAGCGTACGGATGCCGTCGAGGGTCACGCCGAGGGTGGCGGTCACGTGCTCGGCCTCGGCCCGGTGCTGCAACGCCGGCAGGTCCGGATGCACACACTGCACCAGGGAGGCGCCGGCGGCCAGCGGCGCGAGCAGCCCATCCACCCAGTCTGCCGGATCCCGCCAGGTCAGCCTGGACAGCACCCGGTCCATCAGGTGTAGACCAAACTCGTGGGCCCGCCGCTGGCACTCGGCGACCAACTCGCCGGCGGTCAGCAGCCAGCCGTCGTCGTCCACCGCGGGTACGTCGGGGCCGAGCGTACTGGGCGGGTTGAAGTGGTCGCCGTGCGCCCGGGCCGCCACGGCGAAGTCCAGCGCGTCGGCCGGCGGGCTGGCCAGCGGTTGCCCCAATGGGGTCAGCGACAGCACGACCAGCTCCGCCGGGTCGGCCGCTCGAGTCTCGGCCAAGTGCCTGGTGTCGACAAACGCGGCGGCGGCGCCGTGCGGGTCGGTACTGGCAACCCCGCCGACGGCCCAACTGGCCAGCAGCACCGCGGCGGTCTGCCAGTGCGCCGGCAGCAGCACCGCCACCCGGTCACCCGGCTGCACCCCCAGCTCATCGGTCAGCAGGTTCGCGGTCTTGGCCACCCAGTTGGCCAGCGTCGCGGCGGACAGCTCGGCCCGACCGCCAGTAGCGTCGTCGTAGTAGGTCAACAGGGGCCGGGCCGGATCCCGGGCGAGCGCTTGCTCCAACAACTGGTCGGTGACCGCCATGACGGAAGATCATGGCAGATGCCCGGTTCTCCCTGGCTGCGACGCGCGCGACCGTACCGGTGACACTCCACGCCGACCAGAGATCGATGTCGCGGCGATCGAGGTGGGGGCAGATCTCGCCGGGACCGCTGGTACTCCTCAGTCAATGCAATCGTCTTGGGCGGCGGTACGCGGTGCGGGTACCTCCGAGCTGCCGCTGGCCGGTGGGCTGGAGGGGGTCGGGTCAGAGCTGCTCTCGCTATCGGACAGCCCGGTGAAATCAGTGCCTAGGATCAAGGTCACCCCGCTGCCCGAGCTGCCGGCCCGCAGTTGCGCGCGCGGGACCACCGTGGCCAGCGTGTGGGCTGCGGCTTCCTGCCCGGCTGGGTACTCGATCACGGTCTGGCTGGTTGGCGAGGCATTGCCGGTGCTGCCGGTGCCAAAGTTGAGGCTGGATAGCCGCTGGCTGGTCTGGGTGGCCAGGCCAGGCCGGCCGGTGCCGTTCAGTACGCTGACCGTGACTTGGTCGCGCGGCACCGAGGGGGTGGTGGAGTGTTGCTTTGGCTGCCCGAGCACCGTTGCCCAGAATGCCGGCAGCGCCGCGGTATCCGGCACGTCAATGGACTGCCCGGCAGCGTTGCTGGCCTGGCCTTGGACCGGCACGGTCAGGAACTGCAGGTTGCCGGCGGTGAGGTTCTGAAGCTGCCGGAGCAGGTCTAGTGGGTTGAGCCCAGGGTCCATGCTCAGCGAGCCGGCCACTGCCTTGACCAGCCGCTGCTGCTTCAGCGGGTCGATAAGTACCCCGGCCGAGGTGAGCTTGCGGAACACCGCGCCGAGGAAGTACTGCTGCCGCTGGATCCGGGAGAACGCGCCGTTGGGTAGGCCGTGGCGCTGTCGGACGAACGCCAACGCCTGCTGCCCCTTGATCGTCTGCCGGCCGGCCGGCAGGTTGATCGCTGAGTACGGGTCGCGTACGGCGTGCTTGAGGCAGATCGATACGCCGTCGAGTACGTTGGTAATGTTGTAGAAGCCGAGCAGGCCGACCTCTATGTAGTGGTCGATGTGCAGCCCGGAGAACTGGGTCACGGTGTCGACCAGGGCCCGCGCGCCGGCCTTCTCCTGCGCGGCGGTCAGTATCGAGCCGCAGCCGTTATTCGGGCAGGCACCGTTGGCAAAGGCTGAGTTGATCTTGCCATCCCGGCCGAGCACCGGAATGTAGACGTTCAGGTCGCGGGAGAACGACACCACGGTGGCCTTATTGCCGGCGGCCGGGAGGTGGACCAGCAGGAGGGTGTCGGTGTTGAAGCCGGGCTGAGCCTGGGTGCCGACTTCCTTGAGTTGAGCATCGGTGAGACCGCCCCGGCTGTCGTTGCCGACCAGCAGGATGTTCTGGTCCTGACCGTCCACGTCCGGGCCGCCGCTGCTGATCGCGTCCACCCGGTTGACGTTGGTGTTGAACTCGTGCACCAGCGTCCACAGCCAGCCGCTGGCCACCAGCACGACCACTGACAGCACGCCCGCAATGATCTTTCCGGCCAGCGCGAGCCGGTGCCCGAGCCGCCGGGTCGGGCGGCCCGCTGGTGGCCGGTACCCCCCCGCGGAGCGGCTACTAGGGGGGAGGGGGGGCGGCCGTCGCTGGTCTGCTGCCCGGCTGGTGCCGGGATGCGCCTGGCGCGGCTGGCTCCGGCGTGGATCGAGGCTGGGCGGCAGCGGTCGACTCGGGTTGGCCCGGCGGGGGTCCCTCGGCTCGGTCACGACGCGGCCGTCCTCCCTATACCATCCTGGCTCGCCTAGACACGATGACTGATCCCCCGTTAGTTCAGGACGCGCATCCCTCGGTGGAGGTTTTCTCGACGGCTTCCATCATGAAACTTCTTCAGCGGAAGGGTAGCGGGTTGGGCCAGCGGGACCCGTTGCCACGGCCGGTGTGCGAGACTCCCGATCCATGCGGGTTTTCGTCACTGGCGGTGCCGGCTTCATCGGCTCGCACTACGTCCGAACATTGCTGTCCGGCGGCTATCCGGGGTACCCAGACGCCTCGGTCACCGTCTTCGACAAGCTCACCTACGCCGGCAACCTGGCCAACTTGGAGCCGGTTGCCGGCAGCCCGCAGTACGCGTTCGTACCAGGTGATATCGCCGATGAGAAGCAGCTTCTGGAGGTGCTGCCCGGTCACGACGTGGTGCTGAACTTCGCCGCCGAGACGCACGTGGACCGCTCCATCATCGGCGCGCAGGACTTCGTGGTGACCAACGTACTGGGCGCGCAGACCTTGTTCGACGCCTGCCTGCGTACTGGGATCGGCCGGATTGTGCACGTCTCTACCGATGAGGTGTACGGCTCCATCCAGGAAGGCTCCTGGACCGAGGAATGGCCGCTGGCGCCGAACTCGCCGTACTCAGCGGCCAAGGCGGGCGCTGACCTACTGGCCAGGGCCTACGCCCGCACCTATGGGCTGAACGTCTCGATCACCCGATGCTCCAATAACTACGGGCCGTACCAGTTCCCGGAGAAGGTCATCCCGCTGTTCGTGACCAACCTGATCGACGGCGGGAGGGTGCCGCTGTACGGCGACGGGCTAAACGTCCGCGACTGGCTGCATGTGGACGACCACTGCCGCGGCATCCAACTGGTGGCTGAGCGGGGCGAGCCGGGCGAGGTGTACCACATCGGCGGCGGCCGGGAGCTGACCAACCGGGAGCTGACCGAGCTGCTGCTGGCCGCGACCGGCCGGGACTTCTCTGCGGTGGAGTACGTGACCGACCGGTTGGGCCACGACCGGCGATACTCGCTGGATTACGCCAAGCTGGCCGCGCTCGGCTACGCCCCGAGGACGTCGTTTGAGGAGGGGTTGGCCGCTACCGTCGCGTGGTACCGGGACAACCGCGCGTGGTGGCAGCCGCTGAAGGCCAAGGCCGCCCTCGGATGAGCCGGCTTGCGCTGCTGGTCACCGGCGCGGGTGGGCAACTCGGCACCGACTTGCTCCGGGTGGCCGCCGGGCGGCCGGACATCCTCGCCTGCGGGTTGGGCCGGGCCGAGCTGGACATCACCGATGCCGGCGCGGTGTGGCGGCAGGTCGGCGAGTGGGTGGCGGCCGCGGCTGGTGCGGCCGCGGCTGGCGGAGCGGCGGCTGGCCCGGCGGACCGGCTGGTGTGCGTCAACGCCGCCGCGTACACGGCGGTGGACGCGGCGGAAGATGATGCCAAGGCGGCGTACGCGATCAACGCCGACGGACCGGCAGTGCTGGCCGAGGTCTGCGACCAGTACGGCGTGCGGCTGATCCAGGTCTCCACCGACTATGTGTTCGCCGGTGCTGCGAGCGCGCCGTACGAGGTGGACGCGCCGACCGGTCCACGGTCGGCGTACGGCTGCACCAAGCTGGCCGGCGAGCAGGCGGTGCTGGCCGTGGCTGGGCGGTCCTGGGTGGTGCGCACCGCGTGGGTGTACGGGCAGACGGGCGGCAACTTCGTCAAGACCATGGTCCGGCTGGAGCGGGAGCGCGACACCGTGGACGTGGTCGACGACCAGCGCGGCTCGCCGACCTGGTCGGCCGACCTGGCCCGCGGGCTGGTGGCGCTGGCCGGCAGCGAGGCGCCGCCCGGGGTGTACCACTGCACGAACGCGGGGGAGACCACGTGGTACGGCTTGGCCCGCGCGGTCTTCGAGGAACTCGGCGCCGACCCGGCCCGGGTCCGGCCGACTAACACCGCAGCCTTCCCCCGACCGGCGCCGCGCCCGGCGTACTCGGTGCTGTCGGACACCACCTGGCGGACCGCGGGGCTTCCCCCGCTGCCGCATTGGCGGGATGCACTGCATACCGCCTTCGCCACCGCCCCCCTCCGCCAACCTTGACACCCCCTCCCCGCCGATCTTGACGAAATCGTCGTTTCGGGCGCCGTTTTAGCGACAGTTTCGTCAAGATCGGCGGGGAGGGAGGGGCGGCGGGGAGGGAGGGGCGGCGGGGGAGAGGGGGAGGTGGTGAGGAGGGGTTAGGTGGGTTTGGTGGCGTGCCAGGTGATGAACATGAAGTCCGGTAGGAAGCCGAAGCGGTGGGCGTCGCGTTCCCCGGCCACCGGGGTCAGCGTGGCCGGATCGGCGTGCGAGAGCAGGTCCACCTCGTCGCAGTCGGTACCGCCGTAGCCGCTGTCCAGCCGGCCGGCCTCGATCCGGGCCTTGAGGTCATCGGTGACCAGGGCGGCCACCTCGAAGCCGGCCTTCTCCAGCGCCGCTCGCAGATCCCAGCCGAACCGCCAGTACACCAGGGTGTTGTCGCCGTGGTACTCCGGCTGGGTCGGCGGCGCGGTGACGCCCTGCGGCATCGGGATTTGCAGCAGCAAGTGACCACCCGGCTTGAGCACCCGGAAGATCTCCGACAGCGCTTTGCCGGTGTCCGGCACATGCTCCAGTACGTGCGGGGAGAGGATCACGTCGAGGCTCACGCTGGGCAGGTCCATGTCCTGGATGTCGAGTTTGATCTGGCCCTTGTGCGCGGACTCGTCGTAGTCGCTGCACAGGTAATCGACCCGGGCTAGCATCACCGCCCGGTAGCGTTGGTCCAGCCGCGGGCTGGTCTCCAGCACCCGGTGCCGGCGGTCGTAGGGCACCCGGTGCGTCCAGCACCAGTACAGCCACCGGTCCCGGGCGATGCTGCCGCAGTGTGGGCACAACGCGCCCTCACTGTGGAAACCGCTGGCGAACTCCTCGCCGTGCCAGCCGCACACGTTGCAGCAACTCTGGCTTGCCTTGGTGGACGCCGCGACTGCCGATCGCCACGGCTGCAACCTGGGGTCACCCTGCTGCTGCCGCTGGAGCCAAAACGTACGAAAACGGTTACCCAGGACTGCCTGGAGGGACACGTCAACCTCAGTTCTCCCCCGTTGCACTGTGGTAAGCCTCGACCGTAAGTTCCGCGCAGCGTAGCCAAGTTTGTTTGGCGGCGTGGACAGACGCCTGTTTTATGTCCCTTTTATCTGTTTCGGAACTCAACTCTGCGGCCAATCCTGCGGCCAGCGCGTCGGCGTCACCTGGCGGTACCAGCCGGACCAGGCCGCTGGTGGCCTCCCGCACCGCCGGCAGGTCACTGGCCACCACCGGGACGCCAGCGGCCATCGCCTCCAGCGGCGGCAGCCCGAAGCCCTCGTACCGGGACGGGAAAGCCAGCAGCCGGGCACCAGCCACGATCCGGACCAAATCGGTGTTGCCCACGTAGCCGGGCAACACCAGTTTCCCGACCGGCAGCGCGGCCAGGTCCGGCTGCGTACCCCAGCCCACCTCGCCGACCAGCACCAGCGGCGGGACCTCCGGGTGCTCGGCCAGCAGCCGGCGGTAGGCGGCCACCAGTACGTCCAGCCCCTTACGCGGCTCCAGCGTGCCGACCGCGAGCAAGTACTCCGGCGGCAGCCCGCGGGCAGCCAGCCAGCCCGGGTCCGGCGCCGGCGGGTCGAACCAAACCCGGTCCACCCCCAGCGGCGTCGCCCGGACCCGCTCCGCCGGCAGCCGGTACGCCTCGATCAGCTCGGCGGCCACCGCGTGGCTTGGGGTCAGCACCACCGCGGCCCGCCGCAGTGAGCGCGGCACCAGCTCGCGGTAGCGCAGCGAGGCCGCGCTGACCGTGCCGGGCAGCCGCAGGTAGGCCAGGTCGTGCACGGTCACCACCCCGCCGGCCCGGCGCAGCGGTGGCAGCACGAAGTTGGTGCCGTGGAAGACCGACACCCGGCCGGCCAGCAGCTCCACCGGCGGCAGCTCGCAGCGGGCCCACAGCTCCTGCAGCCCGCGGGCCGGCGCCCGCCGGGCGGCCACCGCTACCCCGGCCGGCACCGCCGCGGCCAGCCCGTCCTGCCCACGCCAAGTAAACGCGGTGGCCCGCAGCTCGGCGATCCCCGGCCGGCCCGGTAACCCGGACCCGGCCAGCCTCGCCAGCGCGGCCAGCAACTGCTCGACGTACCGGCCGACGCCAGTGCGCGGGCCGAGCAGCGGGGTGGCGTCGATGCCGACCCGGATCGGGCCGCTCACCGCCGGGTTGCGGCGGGCAGCAGGCCGCGGCGGGCCACGATCTGCCGCCAGCGGTCGGCGAACGCGTCGTCGGAGTACTCCTGGGCGCGACCGATCGCGGCCACCGACAGCTTGGCCCGCAGCTCCTCGTCCGCGGCAAGCAGCCGGGTACGGGCGGCAAGCTGCTGCGGGGTGCTCCAGCGGAAGCCGTGTACGCCGTTGGTGACGATCTCCCGCTGCCCGGCCCGGTCGATGACCACCGGTACGCAACCGCCGGCCATCGCCTCCGCGGTGGTCATCCCGAAGTGCTCTTGCGCCCACGGCCGCCGTTGCTCGCTCTCGCCGTACCCGGTGGCCGACCAGAAGATCGACGAGCTGCCCATCAACTCGTGCACCAGCGAGCGCGGCGCGTTGGCGTGGACCTGCACCGGCAGGCCGGTGGCCGCCTGCCGCACCCGGTCCAGGTACGGCCGCTGGGAGTCCTCACAGCCGCCGACCACATGCAGGTTCCAGCCGGGCAGCTCGCCACGCCGGACCATCCCGCCGAAAAAACGCACCATCTCCAGTTGGCGCTTAGCATGCCCCAGCCCAGGCGTGAAGAACCGGCCGACGGTCAGGATGGTCTTGGTCCGCTGCGCCGCCGGATGGATATCGGCGACGTTGATCGGCGGGTAAAGAATATCCGAGTCGACCTGCCACAGCCGCTCGATCCAGCCTTGGGTATACCGCGAGTTGGCCAGCAGCGCCTGGTAGCTGTCCAGGAAGCTCAGGTCGCTGCCGGCGCCAGCCAGCCACGGGAAGCGCAGCGTGAGCTGCTCACCCAGCCCGAGCGCGCCGAGAAACCGCAACCGGCTGACCGCCACGCCGAGCGATCGGGGGTCCCCGCCACCGGGTACGAACGTGTCGCAGCGCAGGTGGATCTCGTGCCCATGCTCAGTGGCCGGCAGCAGGATCCGGCGGCGGCGAAACTCCTGGCTGACCTCGAAGACGTCGATCACCGTGCCGATCTCGTCGGTCACCGTCAGGGTGCATGGCGCTGGGCCGCCCACCCGGCCGAAGTCCGCCTGCAGCAACCGCTCCGGGCCTGGCTCGATGATCAGTGCCGCGTCGTCGCTGCTCCAGACCCAGCGCCGGCGCCGGCCGCCCTCGGGCGGGAACCAGCCCGTACCGAACTGGAACATCAGGTGGCTGCCGGCCGGCTGGAGGTACCGCCCGGCCAGGTGTGCCGTGGTCCTGCGCCAGCGGGCCAGGTCGTGGTCGAACGGGGTGGGGAAGAAGCACAGGTAGGCGGCCCGGGTCGAGCGCGGCCGCAGCGCCGACATGTAGGTCGCGTTGACGAACAAGTCGTAGTCGGCGGAGCGCCGGGCCAGCTCCTCGTTGCCACGGTCCGGGATCAACCGCAGCCGGCAGCCGGACAGGTCCAGCCCGAGCCGGTCGGCCAGCTCGTCGCGGTCCACCGGGCTGTGCCCGATCAAGTCAACCGCCACCCCGTCGCTGGCCAGCACCTGGGCGATCATCCCGGAGTGCCGCTCGCCACCGCCCATCGAGTGCCAGAACCGGTTGTAGACCGCGGCCTTGCGGGTCATCGGTGCTCCACCAGCCAGCCTTCCAGCGCCTTGCGGGACACCGCGGCGGTCCGGCCGATCCGCCAGCGGCGGGTTAGCATCGGGCCGAGCAGCCGCAGGTAGGACAGCATCACTCGGGCCCGCAGCAAGTGCGGGCGGACCGCTGGTCGCCGCCGCTGGGCCATCCCCTCGCGGGCCGCCCGCAGTGCCATTGAGGCGGTCGAGGCCGGGTAGCGCAGCACCGCAGTCAGCGCGAGGCGGGCCGAGCCGTTCTTGGTCAGCATCAGCAACCGGTTGCGGTCCACGTGGAACACCCAGCGCGGCGACCACTCCTTGCTGGAGGCGGAGTGGATGTGCCGCAGCACCGCGGTCGGGACGTACCGGATCGACCAGCCGCGCGAGCGCAGCCGCCAGGACAGGTCAGTGTCCTCGTAGTACAGGAAGAAGTCGTCGTCGAACCAGCCGGCGTCGGCGCCAGCGGCGGTCCGCATCGCCATCCCGTTGCCGCAGGCGGCGAACACCTCGACCGGCGTGTCGTACTGCCCGGTGTCGACCTCCTGGAAGCCGCGGTCGGCGCCATAGCCGCTACGCAGCACGATGCCGCCAGCGTTGTTGACCACGTCCACCAGGGTGGTGCCCTCGCCGACGGAGAGGACCAGCTCGGTGCCGGTCTGGCTGACCGTACCGGTCACCGCGCAGCCCTCACCAGCGATCTGTACCGTTTTGTCAGTCTCTGCGGCGATCCGGAAGGTAATCTTTGCGTCCTCGGCCAGGTCGCCGGGTCCGTCCTGGACCGGGACTAGCAGCTCCCCAGCCGGCTTGGTCCACCGGTAGCGGCCCTCGCCGCTGCCTTCCGGGCCGAAGGCGAGCCGTTCCCACAGCACCTTGTCGGTGACCTCACGGCCGTTGACCTCCACCTGGTAGATCCGGGCGCCCAGCTCGCGCGGGTCATGCGGGCCGGGGCGGAAGCCTGCGGTCCGCCAAGTCAGCCGCAAGAACCGGGGCAAGAACACCGCCTTTCCAGTGACCGCGCCAAGCTTGGGATCGGCCACGAACGGAGCCAGCAGGTTGCGCAGCCAGTCCGGCTCGGGGATCGCGTCGTTGTTCAGCAGTACGGCGTATGGGGTGGTCACTTGCCGCAGCGCAAGGTTGTTGCCGCCAGCGAAGCCGGTGTTGGTGGGGCTGGCCAGCACCTGCAGTCCCGGATAGTCGCGGGCCAGCAAGTCGGTCGAGCCGTCCACCGAGGCGTTGTCCACTACCACGGTACGAAACGACTCGACCGGCAGGTCCTGGCCGGCCAGCCCGGCCAGGCAGGCCGGCAGCAAGTGTGCTCCGTTGTAGTTGACGATCACCACGGTGGCCAGCGGGCCAGTGCGGGACGGGTCAGGGACGAGCGGATCAGTCATTGGCCGGCTGGACCGTCGGCATCGGGGCCATCAGTGTCGGGGGTATCGGCATCGGGCACCTCGGCGTGATCCTCCTCGGGAATGGGCTTTCGGGCCACCAAGTAGACCTCATTGGCAGGGTAAAGCTGGCCCAGCAGCCGCAGGTAGGCGGCCCGCATCTCGCCGAACTGGTGCTGGTTGACCTGCAGTTGCCGGTCCAGCATCGCGATCAGGTGTTCGAGCTGCACCCACAGCTCGTGCCTGGATAGCGCTGCTCCGTTGCCCTCAGCACGGTTGATTTTGGCCCGGCTGCCGACCCGGCGGTGGGGCCGCCGGCGGGGAGCCGGGTACAGCCGCTGGGCGCGGGTGATCACCTTGCCCAGTTGCTCGGCGATCATCGGGTAGTCGGACAGCTCGGGCGGGTACAGGTGCGGCGGTGGCCCGGCGTGGTTGTTCGGATTGCCGCCGGACTCGATCGTCTCCAGCCCGGCCCGGTCGGCGAAGAAGGACAGCACCAGCGGGTCGTAGAACCGGACATGGGTGGGGTCGCGCCAGAAGTCGTAGCCGAGCACCGACAGGCAGGCCGCGTTTGGGACCGCCGCGACAAAGGTGCCGCCGGGCACCAGCACCCGGCCTGTCTCGGCATACACCTGATCCACCTGCGGCGCCGGCAGGTGCTCCAGGAAGTGCGCGCAGAACACCCCGCCCAGCGAGGCCGCCGGCTGCTCGGCCAAGTGGTCCAGCGCGTCGCCGAGTACGACCCGTACCCCCTGACCGGTGCCGTGGCTGACCATGCCTTCGTCGGAGTCCACGCCGTAGCCGTCCAGCCCGGCCTCGCCCAGCAGCGCCAGGAACTCGCCCCGGCCGCAGGCCAGCTCCAGCACCGGACCACGGTCGAAGAACTGCAGGTAGTGCCGGCGGCCTTCCTTGTTGGCCGCGCTGTCGAAGTTCATGAAGCGGTAGTAGTCGCTTTCCAGCCGTCCCTCGGCGGCTCCGGGAGGGCTGGTCTCAGTGGGGCTGGTCTCAGTGGGGCTGGTCCCGGTAGGGCTGGTGCGGGGTGTGGTCATGACTCCGCCCCCTCGGCTTTTACCTCGTACGGCACGTTGAGCATGCCGGCCTCCTGGCCACTGTCGATCCAGAACGTTTGATGGCTTTGCCGTACCGCGATCGGCGCTTGGGCGTCGTCGGAGAGCTGTACGGCAATACTGAACGCACCGTTCAGCGCCGGGCACTCGGCTAGGAAGTCCACCGTCCAGTGGCCTGGCGTGCGGGGCAGGCCGTCGTCGGGGGTGACCCGCATCACCCACACCGGGATGCCGCCGGCGCCCATCACCACCGCGGTCAGGGTGTGGCTGGCGGCCACCATATCCGCCCGGACATCCAGCTCGACCCGGATCGCGATCGGGTCACCGCCGACCAGCCGGTCCCGGGCCGGCCCGCCGGCCTCGGCGCTGACCGTGATCGCGCCAATGGTGACGCCGGGCCGGGTCTCGTCGGTGGCCAGCCCGCTGCTGCCGGTGCCGAGCAGGCCGCGCAGCGTACCGGTGGCAAACTTCGGGTCGCCGTCGAAGACCGCCGTGCCGTGGTCGAGCACGATCCCGCGGTCGCAAATCTGCTCTACCAGGTCCAGCGCGTGGCTGACGAACAGGATGGTCCGCCCCTCGGTCTGGAACTCCGTGATCTTGTCCAGGCACTTGCGGGAAAACGCCTCGTCGCCGACCGCGAGCACCTCGTCGATCAGCAGGATGTCGGGGTCGACGTGCACCGCGACCGCGAACCCGAGCCGGACGTACATCCCGGAGGAGTAATGCTTGACCGGGTTGTCGATGAACTCGGCCAGCTCGGAGAAGCCCACGATCGAGTCGAACAGCCGGTCGGTCTCCCGGCGGGACAGCCCGAGCAGGGATGCGTTGAGGTAGACGTTGTCCCGGCCGGACAGCTCGCCGTTAAAACCAGCACCCAGCTCCAGCAGGGAGGCGATCCGGCCGTTGGCGATGACCGTGCCGGTGGTCGGCCGCAGGATCCCGGCCAGCACCTTCAGCAGGGTGGACTTACCCGAGCCGTTGGCGCCGATCAGCCCGATGGTGCTGCCGCGGGCGATTTGGATGGAGATCTCGTTCAGCGCGTAGAACCAGTGGTCGCCGGCACCGCGGCGAGCAACCAGTCGCTCCTTGACGCTGGTGGCCCGCTGGCTGTGGACCACGAACCGCTTGCTGACCCCCTGCGCGCTGATCGCGAGGTCGGCGGATGATCCGGCCACCGGCTACAGCTCCTCGGCGAAGTCGGCGGACAGCCGGCGGTAGACCCGCATCCCGAGCAGCAGCAGCGCCACCGAGACCAGCGTGCCGGCACCCAGCCGCTCCAGGTAGAACAGGTAGCCTGGATCGGCCAGCGTCCGATGCCCGCCGGGCAGCACCGGGTTCTGGCCGTACAGCGCTCGCTGCAGCGTGGTTACCACTCCGGCCATCGGGTTGACGAAGTACAGGTCGTACAGCCAGCCGGCGTGCAGGTGAGCCCGGACCAGCGCAACGGAGTACACGATCGGGTTGATCCAGAAGCCGGCCATCAGCACCACCTCGACGATGTGCTGGGTGTCGCGGTACCGGACGTTCAGCGCGGCCACCAGGAAGCACATCGCTACGGTCAGCACCAGCAACACCGCCAGCGCCGGGACCACCAGCAGCAGTTGCGGGCCGAGGAAGTAGGTGTAGCCGGTGGCCAGCATGACCGCGACCAGCACCAGTAACTGCAGCCCGAGGTGGACCGCGCCGAAGCCGACGGGGGTCAGCGGCAGCACCACCAGCGGGAAGCGCACCTTCTTCACCAAGCCGGCGTTGCCGACCACCGCGCCGCAGGCCGAGCCGACCGCGCCAGCGAAGGCGTTCCACACCAGCAGCCCGGACAGCAGGAAGAAGCCAAAGGACGGGATGCCCGACTTCAGCACGAGCTGGAAGACGAAGGTGTAGACCGCCAGCAGCAGCAGCGGGTTGGCCAGCGACCACAAGAAGCCCAGCACGCTGCCCTGGTACTTCACCTTCAGGTCCTTGCGGACCAGGTTGCCGAGCAGCTCCCAGCGGATCCGGGTCTGGGGGTGGGACCGGTCGCCGTTTTTGGGTGCGCCGTTTTTTGGCGCTTGGTCGCTCAACGTCAGCGGCACCGTCGCTCGACTCCTCCTGTACGCGGCCGTACTCTTCGTAAGCTCTGGACTCCGCTCGGCTCCGGTCGGATCGGCAGGCCCGGCGCCCTATCGGCCACGGGGTCGGCTCAGGATAGCCGGCTCGGCACTGCTGATCATTAGCGCCAGGAGTCGGCCGTGCCGATCACGGTGGCCGGGCTGCCGGCCACGATCGCGCCCGGCGGCACGTCCCGGGTAACGATCGCGCCGGCCGCCACGATCCCGCCCTCGCCGATGGTGACGCCCTTGAGGACGATCGCCCGAGTGCCCACCCAGACCCGGTCGCCAATGGTGATCGGCGCCGTGGCCGGCTGGGTCCGGCCATCCACCGTGATGGTATGGAAGTCATTGTCCAGGATCTGTACGTCCCAGGAGACGGTGCACTCGGCGCCGATCCGTACCGAGTTGGCGACCAGGATCTTGGTCAGGCCGTTGATGTTCGTTCCGTGCCCGATCGCCAGCTCACCGGCGTCCACCACGATCCGTACGCCACGCTGCAGGCTGACCACGCCGTCCACCGCGAACCGGGCCCCGGGGCGGATGCGGACGACCGAATGGTCGTGCTGGCTGGTCAGCCCGAACGGGCCGAGGCCAACCCGCAGCGCACCGCCAGGGGCGATCGCGACCCGGTCCGCGCCGTCCAGCACGGTGGGCGAGCCGATCCAGATCTGCCGCCGGCCGAGGATCCGGTACCGCAGCAGCCCACGGTAGAAGGCTCGCGCCGAGGTCTCCCGGCCAGCTCGCAGCGAGCGCATTAGCCCCTGGTACTCGCGGATGTCCCGCACTGGCTCTCGCCTTCCCTGATCTGCCAACCTGATCGGCCGGACTGACCGGCCGGACTGGGACCATGGACCGGAGTGCTTTCGGCAAGCCGGTATCGTCGGCACCTCGTGGCCGTCGTTGACGCCCGCGGACTGTAGCAGCCCGGACGTCGCTGGAAGGAAAGTGGAGATCATCAGTTCCAAGGCGGAAGCCCGCGACGAGCGGTCGGTCGGCTGTCGCGGTGGCTGCAGCAGTACAAGCGGTTTCCTGTTCGGCGCCAACCAGCTCATCGTGCTGCGCCGGCGGGCCGATGCCTGAGGTTGCCCAGGTCCGTGCTGGGCCGGTCCGTGCTAGGCCAATCTCCTGGCGCCGATAGCCTGTACCCCCATGGAGCCGTCAACTCCGTCGGCTGCCCGCACTGACGAGCGGGCCGTCGCGGCCGCCGTACCCGTTGCGGACGTCCAGCACGGGTTCTGGGCCGACCGGCTGGCCCGGGACGAGGCCGCGCCGACCACCGTCTCGGTGGGCGAGCTGGTGGTGCTTGGCGCGGTGCTCGTGCTGGGCGTGCTGGCCACCGTGGGGCTGGCTGCGGCCTACGCCGGTCACTTCGGGCCGATTGTGGTGGGCGCGGGGACCGTACTCGTCCTCGCCGCGCTAGGGGTGCTGCTGCGGCTGGCCGGCGGGATGCCCCGGGTTGTCGGCGACCTGCCTGGCCTGCTCGTCCTGCTCGGCTCGGCGGCGGTCGCGGGGTGGATGTTCCTGCCCGGCTTCCACTACGCCGCGGGGGATAAGGACCCCGGCGGCTACTTGATGACCGGCGCGGCGATCGCCCGGGAGGGCTCGCTGCCGTTCACCGACCCGGTGCTGGCCGCCCACCTGCCGGTGGCGTACCAGTCACCTGGCGCCCGGTTCCCCGGCATCTGGGTGGCCGACGCCAGTCGCGGCCTGATCATGCCGCAGTTCTACCACTTGTGGTCGGCGCTGCTCGCGGTGGCCGACCGGCTGCACGGCTTCGCCGGGATGGCCAACGCCGACCCGCTGGTGGCGGTGCTGGCGGTGCTGCTCGCGGTGGCCGTGGCGCGCCGGCTGGGCGGGCTGGTTGCTGCCGGGGTCACCGGAGTGCTGCTGGCGACCAACATGCTGCAGGTCTGGCAGGCGAAGTACCCGACCGCGGAGATCCTGACCCAGGCGCTGTTCATGGGCGCCGTGCTCGGTCTGGTGCTCGCGATCCAGACCAAGTGGCGGTGGCCCGCCGGCGTCGCCGGCCTGCTGATCGGGATGGGCTGGCTGGCCCGCGCGGATGGGCTGCTGCTGGTGTTGCTGGCGGTAGGGGTCGGCAGCACGCTGTGGGTGCTGCGCCGGTTCGACGCGCGGTGCTGGTGGTTTGCCGCCGGGCTGGCGGTGATATTCCCGTTCGGGCTGTACCAGGCGTACGGGCCGACCCGGACCTACACGGCGGCGGTCGCCATCCCCAGCCGGACCCGGGTGCTGGCCGTAGTGGCCGGGTGCGTACTGCTCGCGGTGGTGCTTCGGCTGCTGGTGAGCCGGGTTCTGGTGCTGGGCCGGCTGGCCGGCTGGGTGGACCGGACCGTGGCATCGAGCCGGTGCCAGCGCCGGATCGGGCTGCTGATCCTGGTGGTCTGCCTCGGGTTGTTCGGGCTGGAGATCATCCGACCGATGTTCGGCGTTGACTACCTCAGCTACCTCGGCCGGCCGATCCGCAGCTACGATGAGCGCTCGATTTACTGGTTGTCGTGGTTCTTCACCTGGCCCGGGTTGCTGCTCATGCTGGCCGGTATCGGGTTCGTCATGCTGCGCCGGTGGACCCCGGCCCCGTGGGTGATCGTGGTGCCCACGCTGGTCTTCCTGCCGATCTACGCTTGGCATGCGAAGAACTCGCCGTACCTGATGTGGTGGGGCCGCCGCTACGTCTCCACCGTGCTGCCCGGCATGGTGCTGCTCATTGCGCTCGGCATCGCCGGGCTGTGGGTGTTGCGCGGCCGGCTCGCGGTACCGCGCCGGGTGGCCGCGGCCGTACTGACCGCGTTCTTGGTGGCGGTCTTCGCGCACCAGTCGCTGCCGCTGCGGCAGCACGACGAGTGGGGCGGCACGGAGGCCATTGGCCGGCACCTCGCCGCGCTCGGCGGCGGCCGGCAGGGGGTGTTCCTCTGGCAGCCGGCGGCGTACTGCTGCGCCGCGCCGACGACCCTGCTAGCCGGGCCGCTGTGGCTGGAGCAAGACCAAATCAGCGTGCTGCTGCCCTCGGTGCAGCGCAACATTGCCGGCTACGTCGGTGCGTACGTGCGGCACTTCACCAGCCAGCCGGTATACCTCGTGTACGAGCGGGGCAGCCCGGCCCAGCTCGCTGGCCTGCGGGTCACGGTGGTACGGCAGTTCGCCGGCACGCTGCCGTGGTGGGAGCAGAGCAGCACCCACCGGCCCAACCACGAGCTGCAGGTGCCCTACCACTTCACCGTGTACCAGGTGGAGCCGGCGAACCAGTAGCTGATGGCCAAATCTGGCTCCGTCGTGGCCGTGGGGCGGGGCATCCTCGCCCAACCGGTATTCTCTGCACTTCGTGCGCCGCTGAGGCCGCGGACTGTGTAGCCCCCTGTCAGGAGTCTTGTCCAGTGACCGCCGTCCCATCGACCGACGCAACCTCCTCGGCCGCGCAGCAGGCCGCTACGACCCCAAGTCCCGACCGTGTGCCCGAGCGGACCGTGCCGCACCCGCACGCCAGCACCCAGGCCGGCCTCGGTCCGACCGGACCGAACAGCCTGGACGTGACGGTGGTGCTGCCGTGCTACAACGAGCAGGACCACGTCCTGCTGGAGTTGGAGCGGATCAGCAAGGCGATGAACGCCAGCGGCTGGTCGTACGAGCTGCTGGTGATTGATGACAAGTCAACCGATAGCACCTTGCAGGTGCTGCAAGACGCGCTACCACGCTACCCACGCATGCGGCTGATGTCGTTCCGCCGCAACGGTGGCTCGGGCACCGCCCGCCGGATCGGTACGCGGGAGGCGTACGGCCGGATCGTGGTGTGGACCGACGCGGACATGACCTACCCGAACGAGCGGATTCCGGAGTTCGTCCAGTATCTGCTGGACAACTCGGATGTGGACCAGGTGGTCGGGGCACGAACCTCTGAGCAAGGCAGCCACAAGGTCCTCCGGGTGCCGGCCAAGTGGGTGATCCGGAAGGTGGCCGAACGGCTGTCTTCAACCAAGATCCCGGACCTGAACTCCGGCCTGCGGGCGTTCCGCCGCGAGGTGTCGCTGCCCTACCTGCGGCTGCTACCGCCCGGGTTCTCCTGCGTCACCACGATCACCATGTCGTTCTTGTCCAACCAGCACCCGGTGGACTACCTGCCGATTGACTACGCCAAGCGGGCCGGGTCGTCGAAGTTCCATTTCGTGAAGGATGCCTACCGCTACATCCTGCAGGTGCTGCGGATGGTGATGTACTTCAACCCGATCAAGGTGCTGATGCCACCGGCGCTGTGGCTGCTCGGCATCGGGTTCGTGAAGTCGATCGTGGACTTGGTCCGGTACCACTTCCGCATTACCACCAACACCCTGTTGATGCTCGTGACCGGGCTGATCGTCGCCTCGGTGGCATTGCTCGCCGATCTTATCGTCCGATCCCGGGCGGACTGAGTGCGCCTGATCCGAACGCAGAAAGGAGTCAGCCGTGCCGGCTGACCGCGAGAAGCAGTTGGCATACTCCGACCTTCAGCCGAAGATGCACGCCGAGGCTGGGCGTCGTACAAAGGCACAGAAGATCATCCGGGTACTGCAGCACTACCTCGGCCGGGCTGACCTATTCGGTCTGACCGTGCTCGACCTGGGTTGCTCTACCGGGTTTATCTCCGATGAGCTGGCGGCCGTCGGTGGCCATGTGGTCGGGGTGGACATCGACGAGTCTGGCCTGTCTGCCGCCAGTACGCGGTTCGGCGGCACGATCTCGTTCCTATGTGCGGATGGCAGCGCGCTGCCGTTCCCGGACGGCTCGGTCGACGTGATCGTGTTCAACCAGATCTACGAGCACGTCGTCGACCCGGACGCGGTGATGGGCGAGATCCGGCGTGTTCTGGCCCCGGCAGGCGTGGTGTACCTGGGTCTGGGCAACCGGCTGCAGGTCATCGAGCCGCATCACAAGCTGCCGCTGCTGTCGTGGCTGCCGGCTGGGTTGGCTGACCGGTACATGAAGGCGGCCGGCAAGGGCGAGCGGTACTACGAGCGGTTTCGCACCAAGCCGGGCCTGCGCAAGCTGTGTGCCGGCCTGAACCTCTGGGACTACACCTACACCGTGCTCTGCCAGCCGGAACGGTTCGCCGCCGACGACATGGTGCCGAGCCGGCTGTCCGACGCGCCGCCGCTGCTCTGGAAGGCAGTCGCACCGGTGATCCCCACCTTCATCTGGCTTGGCACCAAGGGTGGCATCCAGCCGGCCGGCGGCCCCACCCGTTATCCCCCGACCCGGGTCCGGCTCTGACCGGCCGGGTCAGTCGGCCGGCTTGCGGGCCACCGCGAAGTAGCCAAGGGCTAGTCGCCCGGCCCCGAACCGGATCCCGCGACGTGGCCCGCGGATCCGGAACCGTAGCGCGATCATGGCCTGCTGCGGCACCGCCACCAGGTGCCGCAGCACGGGCAGCAAACTCAGCGGGCGCTTGAGTCGCAGCAACCGGCCGGCCGCGTCCAGCGCCTGCGCCGCGGCCAGCACGCACATGTGCGCAAGCAGCAGCAGTGGTCCACCCTCGGCGTCTACCCGGACGATCTCGAAGCCGGCGTTGCGCAGCACTGCGGACAGCCCGTAGGAGGTGAACCGGCCGTAGTCGTACGGCGCCTCGTGGGTTGGATAGAAGAACGGCACGGTCACCACTAGGTGGCCGCCGGGGCGCAGCACCCGGAACGCCTCTCGGGCCGCCATCCCAGGATCCTCGACGTGCTCCCACACTTGGGTGGACAGCACTGTGTCGAAGCTGGCGGCGGTAAACGGCAACTGGTGGGCGAAGGCGAGCGCGGACAGGCCCTCGATCGGTGCCGCATCCACCGCGATGATCTGCTCCACCATTGGGGTGTACCAGTTGCGATAGGGCTGGTTGCCGGCGCCAGCGTCCAGCAGCCGGCCGGTGAAGACCTCGCGCACGTCGGCCAGCCACTCCCCGATCGCTGCGCCGGGCAGCAGCGACAGGGTGGTCGCCGGGTCGGAGTACGGCACCCCTCGGCGGATCCGGGCCCGGCCCTGCCGGTGCCGCACCCGGCCGTGGGTGGTCGGGTCCTGCTGGGGCGTCCGCGGGGTGAGGGTCTCCGTCACCCGGGCGATCCTAGTGTCTCGGCCTAACGCGGGGCGCCGGCCCAGCTCCAGGCGCGGGCGATGCCGGCGGGCAGACTGGTGCTCGGACGCCAGCCCAGTAGCGAGGCGGCTCGCCGCACATCCAGCCAGGAGTGCGGTACGTCGAAGTCGCGCGCCGGCTCATGCCGGACCTTGCTCCGATCGCCCACCACGACGCGCACCAAGTGGGCCAACTCGCCCAGCGAGGTCGGCACCCCGGAACCAACGTTAAGCACTGGCGGCAACTCCCCGGAATGGCGGTGTACGGCGGCCAACGCCGCGGCAATATCGTCGACGTACACATAATCGCGGCTGGTGCCAGGATCGCCGAAGATCGTGATCGGGTCACCAGCCGCCAGCGCGCGTAGCCAGTACGCAATGACCCCCTGGCCACTGACTGCTGGCTGGCCGGCCCCGTAGGCGTTGGACACCCGCACCGCGATCGCTTGGCCTTCCCCCAGCGCGGCACTGTGCAACAGCCGTTCCAGCTCGAGCTTGGCCGCTCCGTAGGCGCCGCGCGGCCGGGTCGGGGAGTCCTCTCGATACGGGGGGGCGACGGCAGGGTCGTAGACTGTGCCTCCGGAGCTGACCAGGACCACCTTCGGCGGGTCGGCGAGCCGGTCGAGAGCACGAAGCAAGGAGACGAATGCCTCCCGGTCATCGTGCACCCGCCACGGTTCGGATTCGGCGATTGCAGGGTTGATGCTGGAAACCAGCCAGAAGATGGTCCGGGCGGCCAGCAGGCCGCCGTCCGGAGAACCGGAGTCGGTCAGGAAGGGAGTCTTCCGGGTGAATGCAGCCACCGGAACGCCACCGGCGTGCAGGGTGTGCACCAACGCGGAGCCGAGGAAGCCGGCGGCGCCGACCACTGCCGCGGGCGTGGAGGTGGGATCCTGGCTCATAGTGAAGGTCCTCCGTCGGAGCGCCTGGTGACCCGGCGCCTCCGGTTGCTGGTCGTCGCCTCTACGTTCCCCGCCTCCGCAGAGGATGGCACACCGGCGTTCGTCCGCGACTTGGCGATGTACGAGGCCCGCGATTTCGACACCCTAGTGGTGGTGCCACGGGTGCCTGGCGCGGCGCGGACGGAGACCGCGGATGGGCTGACCGTGCGCCGCTTCCGGTACTTCCCGCGCCGCTGGGAGGACCTGGCCGACGGCGCGATCATCGAGAACTTGCGCGGCCGGCGGTCCCGGTGGCTGCAGGTACTGCCGTTCTTCGCTGCCGAGATCTGGGCGCTGCGACAGGCGATCCGGGCTCATCGGCCGGATGTTCTGCACGTGCACTGGATCATCCCGCAGGGCGTGGCCGCGCTGGTCGCGGCCCGTACCGTGCCGTGGGTGGTGACGACCCTGGGCGGCGATGTGTACGCGCTGAACGACCCTGTCAGCCATAGGTTGAAAGGTGCCGTGCTGCGCCGCGCCCGCGCGGTCACGACGATGAACGAGGACATGCGTGGCCGGCTGGTCGGGCTCGGCGCCGCCGATGCCACCACCGAGGTGCTGCCGATGGGCGCCGATGTGGATACCATCCGGGTGGCCGGTGCCGGAATCGCCCGAGATGCCGGCCGAATCCTATTCGTCGGCAGGCTGGTAGAGAAAAAGGGCGCAGGGGTGCTGCTGGCCGCGGCGCGCACGCTGGCTGGCCGGCCGGGCTGGACGCTGGACGTTGTCGGCGACGGGCCGCTTCGGGGCGAGCTGGAGCGCTACGCCGCCGGGCTATCAGTCACTTTCCACGGCGCAGTCGGGCGTCAGCGGCTTTCCGCGGCGTACGCCCGGGCGCAGGTTGTGGTGTTCCCGTCCGTACCGGCCGCCTCGGGCGACCAGGACGGGTTGCCGGTGGCGCTGCTGGAGGCGATGGCCGCTGGCTGTGCGGTCGTGGCCTCCCGGATGCCCGGCATTGACGCCGCCGTGGTGGACCGGGTCAGCGGCCTGCTGGTGCCGCCCGGGGATGCGGTCGCGCTGGCCGGCGCGTTGGGCGAGCTGCTGGACGACGCGGCGTTGCGGGATCGGCTCGGCGCGGCCGGGGCGACCCGGGCTGAGGGGTTCTCGGTGGACGCCCTCGGCGCGCGGTACTGCGCGCTGCTCCGCAAGGTCGCCGCGGGCGGGGCGGCTGGAGATGAGGTTGCTGGAGATGAGGTTGCTGGAGACGGGGCTGCCAGAAGCGTGGCCGCCGACGCCGAGGGCACCCGGTGACCGAGCGTCATTCCGGCCGGCAGTTGCTGCGGGTCGCGCTACTGCTGCTCGCACTGGCGCTATGCGTAGTGGCGGTGTGGTCGCAACGGCATGAGCTGGCCGACGCACTGCCCAGGCTGCACTGGTACACCGTGGTCCTCGCCGAGCTGGCCGTCTGGGTTGCGATGGTGTGCATCATGCAGTCGTGGCGGGTGTTGCTGATCGACCTTGGGTCCGACCTGCCACTATCGTCGGCGGCCCGGATCTTCTACCTCTCGCAACTCGGCAAGTACGTGCCCGGTTCGGTGTGGCCGTTGCTGGCGCAGGTCGAACTGGGCCGCGAGCACAACGTTCCGGCCCGCCGGTCGGCCACCGTCGGAGTGCTCATCCTGGTGCTCAGCATCGCCGCTGGGTTGCTGGCCGCGCTGATCACCTTGTCGCTGCCCGGTAGTGGACTGGCTGGCCGGTACAGGTGGGTGTTCGCCGCGGTACCGGTGCTGTTGGTGGTGCTGCACCCGAAGGTTCTCAATCCATTGCTGGCGTGGGGGTTCCGGCTGATCCGCCGGGGGTCGCCGGACGAGCCGCTGAGTCTAGCTGGGGTGGTCCGGTCGATCGGTTGGTCGCTGCTTGGCTGGCTCAGCTACGGTGGCCAGGTGTGGCTGCTCGCGCACGACCTCGGCGGAGGTGGGACCCGGCTGCTGCTGGTGGCGGTCGGCGGGTTCGCACTGGCCTGGGTGGCCGGATTCCTGCTGGTGGTAGCACCGGCTGGCGCGGGTGCGCGCGAGGTGGTGCTCGTCGCGGTGCTTGCACCAGTGGCCAGCACGGCCGGCGCGCTGCTGGTCGCGCTGGTGTCCCGGGCGCTGATGTCGTTCGCCGATCTGCTGTTCGCGGGGGCGGCGGTGCTAGCCGAACGGCGGCACCGCCGCGGCGTTCGGGTGCTCACCGAGGTCCCGCGGTAACTCCTCCCGTTGGTTCAGACGATAGGCTGCCAAACCGCCCGGTTAGTCGCGCCTGTGTTCAAACGAGGAGTCATGAGGTGTCGCGCGTTCTCATCACCGGAATCACTGGTCAAGATGGCCTATACCTCGGTGAGTTCCTGGCCACGAAGGGGTACGACGTCTTCGGCTTGGTCCGGGGTCAGAGCAACCCGAAGGTCTCCCTGGTGGAGCGGATCATCCCCTCCATCCAGCTTCTGGAGGGGGACCTGCGTGACCTGCCCAGCCTGCTCGGGGCGTTGGAGATTGCCCAGCCGGACGAGGTCTACAACCTTGGCGCGATTAGTTTCGTCGGTCTGTCCTGGAAGCAGCCGGAACTCACCGGCGAGATCACCGGGATGGGCGTGCTACGGATGTTGGAAGCGATCCGGATCCACACCCAGAACGACATGTCGAAGGTGCGCTTCTACCAGGCGTCCAGCTCCGAGATGTTCGGCAAGGTCCGGGAGACGCCGCAGAGCGAGACCACGCCGTTCTACCCGCGTTCGCCGTATGGCGTCGCTAAGACCTTCGGCCACTACATGACCATCAACTACCGCGAGTCGTACGGGGCGCATGCCTGCTCCGGCATCCTGTTCAACCACGAGAGCCCGCGCCGCGGCCACGAGTTCGTCACCCGGAAGGTCACCCGCGCGGTGGCCCGGATCGCACTCGGCCTGCAGGACTCGATCGCACTGGGCAACCTGGAGGCCCGCCGCGACTGGGGCTTCGCCGGTGACTACGTCCAGGCGATGTGGCTGATGTTGCAGCAGGATGCGGCGGATGACTATGTGGTAGCCACTGGTGAGACGCACTCGATCCGCGACCTGCTTGATCTTGCGTTTGACCGGGTAGGTGTCGAGGACTGGAGGAAATACGTCGTGCAGGACCCACGGTTTCTCCGACCGGCCGAGGTTGACCTGCTGATCGGGGACGCCTCGCGGGCCCGGCAACGGCTGGGCTGGCAGCCCAAGATCGGCTTTGGGCAGCTCATCGAGATGATGGTCGACGCCGACTTGGAAGCCGAGCAAAAAGCCCCGCCCATCTTGACCTAACCCTCCCCTTCGCCCCCACCCCCACCCCCGCCCCGCCGCCACCCCGCCGATCTTGACGTAGATGTCGTTATTTGGGCTTGAATTCCGACAACTTCGTCAAGATCGGCGGGAAATGGGGCGGGAGGATGTGGTCAGAGGTCGGCTACTGCGGGGATGACCTCGTGGCCGATGATCTCTAGCGGCTCGATCTGGGGGACCCCGGCGACCGCACCGATTGCGGTCTGGATGCCCTGCTCGGCCAGCTTGCCCAGCCTGTCGATCACCTCGCCGACCTTCTCGCCACGCTCGCCGACGTCGAAGACGAAGTAGGCGGTCTTCTCGATCTCGTCGTAGTCGCGGCCGACCGCTTCGCAGTGTCCCCGCAGCACATCCAGCTTGTGCGGCAGCTCGGGGCTCGGGAACAAGTTGCAGGCCTGGGCGTACTGCGCGACCAGCCGCAACGTCTTGCGCTCGCCGCTGCCGCCGATCAAGATCGGTGGGTGCGGCTGGGCCAGCGCGGCCGGTGAGTTCAGCGGTCGCTGCAGCCGGTAGTGCCGGCCCTCGTACGCGGTCTGGTCGCCGCGCCACATCTGGAGGCAGATCTCCAGGGTCTCCTCCAGCCGCTCGAACCGCTCGGCGGTCGGCGGAAACGGCAGGTCCAGCCCGCGGGCCTCCTCCTCGTTCCAGGCCGCGCCGATGCCCAGCCAGGCACGCCCGCCAGACAGTACGTCCAGGGTGGTGACGATCTTCGCGAGTAGGCCCGGTGGTCGATACACCACGCCGGTCACCAGCGTCAGCAGCTTGGCGCGGGAGGTGTGCGCGGCCAGGTAACCGAGCGTGGTGTACGCCTCCAGCATGTCGTGCTCGGGCGGCCCGACCACGCCGATCTGGAACAAGTGGTCCATCACCGCGATGAGCTCGAACCCGGCCTCGTCGGCGGTCCGGGCCACGGTGGCCAGGTCGGCGCCGAGCGTGCCCGGCCCGCCCGGCCAGGTGAAGTCAGGTATCTGCAGTCCGATCCGCATAGTCACCCCTGAGTAGGCGCACTTGAAGCCCGGTCCTCACCGAGGCCGGGGTTCTTCATCCTTCCAGGCCACAGCGGCATGGCGACTCGCAACCGCAAAACGGGGTGTCCTGGTCGAGCGAGTGTCAGCCGGGCTGGTCGCTGACAAGCCGGTCACGCCATGATGTGAACCTTGCGGTCAGTCGCTGGGCGGTGCCGGCGTCGATGCCATCTTCGGCCCAGTCTGCGGGTCCGAGTCGGCAAACGGCACCTAGCCGCACCCAAGAACGTGTCCACGGCGAAGCCGCTGTCCTTTGTGGCGGCGAGTTCCAGGAGACGCACCGGGCCGTACCGGTCGAGTAGGGCTGCCACGTCGAGGAAGTCGCGTGGCCGCGCGCGTGCCCACAGGGCGAGAGTCTTGTCGGCGGCCAAGTCATCGGGGTGCAAGACCGGTCCAACGTCGAGTACGACGGTGCCGCGCAGTCGGCCGCCGTCGGCGAAGACCTCGACTGTGCACTCCCGCCCGCTGTCTGGTTCGACCGCGACGAAGCGGTGTTCGAATGGGGGACCATTCCCGTCCCGAGTGATCAAGTTCTCTGCGTCGAGGGCTCGGCGTAGTGCCACGGCGACCCGTACCGCTTCTTCCTCATCGATCTCGGTGAACAGATCAATGTCCTTAGTAGCCCGGGTGACGAAGCCGTGCGCAATCATCGCGCCGCCGCCGGCGAGAGCCAGCGTACGGGCCTCGGGTAAGGCGAGCGCGGTACGGGCGATGCGTTCCTGCAACCGGTCCAGCGGCATGGATCAAGCTGCCTCCCGAGCCGCAGCAATCAACGGTTGCCACGCGGTACGTATCCATGGCGGTAGGTACATCCGATCCCACAACCGCACTAGCTCTGGGCCGTGGACCAGTTCACAGATGTCGTCCAGCGTCCCCTCCAGCAGGACGATTTCGTAAAGGTCACGGCGGCGGTCGGGGTCGGTCAGGTCCCAGCACACGCCTCGCGGGTCGGGCCCGGACCAAAACAGTCGAGCCGGCAGTGTGACGAACCCGCTCAGCAGGCCCCGCAGCGCACCAAGATCGCGTGGAACCGACACGTCCCGTATCCAGCCGGGACGGGCCGCCGACGATGCCACACCGCTCACATCGACATAGTGCACCACGACACCGACCATGGCGACACCGACCACGGCCACGACGATCACCGACTGCCTCCCCCGCCGATCTTGACGTAGATGTCATTATTCGGCCCGGAATTACGACATCTACGTCAAGATCGGCGGGATGGGGCAGAGGTCGGCTATTGCGGGGATGATCTCTTACCGATGATCTCGAGTGGCTCGATCCGGGAGACTCGGCGACCGCACCGATCGCGGTCTGGATGCCGAGTTCGGCCAGGTTGTTCGCCGGCGGTCGGCGGACCGCTGGCTGGTGACCTCCGCGGTACGGAGCTGGTGGCACGGTCCGGACCGGTCCGCCGCGGCACTGGGTCGTTGACGATCCAGCAGCAGGCGAGGGCAACTGGGGTGAGTTGGCGCCCGACCTCGGTGCTCGATGTCTACGCGGCCTACTGCAACTGACGGAGAGTGGCGCGCATCTGTCGGCGCACGGTGCTCCGGTTCTGAGGATCTTGCAGCATCCGTTGTCGACTGACGCCGCCACCGGAGTCTTCTCGGAGCCACTTCATCGCCTCGATCGTAGCCTCCTGGATCTCCAGTCCAGCTTCGATCCTTTCCTCACACCACTCTTCGACGAGGTCGGTCTCCTCGTATGCCGGGCTCGACACCTCCTGGTACATCGCCGTCGGAACCACCACGCGGCTGTTGTGGTGGACCCAGCGCTGCAGAAGCAGGTTGACCCCTGTCTGGGACAGACAAGCGATTCGTTTGTCTAGGGCGAGGTCTGCAGACCTGACGAGGTAGAGTTCGTCGAAGAATGCTGCCTGGTGCCGCTTCCCGGTCTCCGCGGTAGGGATCAGCTCGGGCAACGGCATTTTGCCCACGTGCCCCGTCCAGCTTTCAACGGAGATGATCTTATGGTTGCGAAGTTCGGCCACCATGAGCCGGGAGTGCAGATCGACTCCGTTGGATCGCAGAGCGCACGGGTGCTGGAAGACGATTACTGTCTTGGTCTTGGTTTCACCAATCCCTTGCACCGGGACCTTCTCGAAGACATCACCGGCGAAGATGGGGCGGTGGCGTACGACCTCGTCGCCCCGAGTGCGGTAGAGGCTGACCCAGTCCGGGATCCTATCCACGCCTGGGTATTCGAGGTCGTGCGCCATGCTCAGCGCTCTTTCGGACGGATCGATAGCTGCCCGTCACCGGCCCGGAAGACTTCGAAGTCCGACTGGTACCGGGTCCGCCACTGCGGGTCCCAGGCAGTGAGGATGTGCTCAGAGTCGGTGTGGCCACTGGCGAAGTCGAAGACCAGATCCGGTCGATCATCGGCCCACAGATCGATCGGCGTCACTGGCACCCCGAGCTGCAGAGGCACCTCAAACCAGGAGGAGACCTCCTGGATGCTGTAGTGCTCGGACACGAGGTCGCACGCAGCGAGCAGGCTCGCCACCTTCTGCCGATTCTCGCCCGTCGCCCCTTCACCCCGCCGCCATTTCTGGATAGCCGGCACGCTGACACCCACCAGCTTGGCAATGTCTCGCCACGCGAACCCCAGGTCGGCCAATTCGCCGAGCATGTCCTGAATCCTCGACCGGCCCCGCTTGTTCGTACGAGCATTCCACTCGACGTGGTGGCTCCGCTGGTGTAGCTCGTCGGTCACCTCGCGCAGGTACCGGGTCCGCTGGCGGATGTGGCCGATATCCTCGGTCAATACGGCGGTTACGGTCTTAGTCGCCGTCAGCGATGGTGGAGGATTGATGTCGGTACCGGCAGTGCCAGGCCCCAGCAGGTTCTGATGTGGATCACACGACACGGCGAAGGATCTCCTCTCTCAAGCGGTCGGTGATCAGGCGCTCGAACAGCCTACCCACGGGTGTATGCAGCTCATCGCAGATGGTCAGCAGCGCCTTGACGTCGAACTCGGGCACCCCTCCAATTGGTATCCAGAAACTGTCGATGTCCATGAGGAAGAACGGACCTGGTGTAGCGCTGGAGCGCTTCAAGTCTCCGCCTGGGTCCACGGCGAACCCCTCCCAGGCCCCATAGCGCAACACGACCGTCCGTTCTGGCTCCAACCTGAAGGCGCTGGTTCCCTGCCACTGAGCGGCTGACAAGCCGAGTTCGTCACCAACTGGGGCCGGCCCGAGCAGCGTGGGATCGACCCACGGCGCCCAGCTCTGCTCAAAGCCACCAGGAATCCGGATCTCATTGACGTACCGAAGACCGACCCGCTCGACCCCATCGACACCACCGATTTCCTGCCTGATCTGGAGCACGTCGGCGATAAGAGCACGAAACTGTTCCCAGCGCGCGTACCGGGTTGTTTCGACGACGATCGCTTCAGCTCGCACTGACACCGCCACCGTGTTGTCACGGCTGAAGTACCGTGGAAACTCCTCGGCTCGCAGCTCAGGCGTGGCTGGGGGACTCCCGACTGGCTGCATGACGGTCATCTGCTGTAGCTGTCCCGTCCTCATGATCGGGGCATGGCCACTTAGGCGTTGTTTAATGGCGTTCCGCTGGGCAGCAGTCAGGGGGTCGGCCGTGGGATGACGTACCTCCAGCGCAACCAGGATGATCGGTGAGTTCGGGTAGACCTCCTTCTCCTCCACCCTGGTTATGCTACCTCTTCGGAAACCAAAACAACAACCCAACATGCCCGATCGGCGGCTCTCTTACCGCAAAGCCTTTTGACCTGTTGAGGAGCGATGCAGGGGCTCTACTGCCGAACCTGTGGGTGAGTCAATCTCTCGTCCGCTGAGTGATCGCGGCAAGGGGGTACGCCGTGCCCGGCAAGTGCCCTGGCTGGCTGCTTGGTAGGGACAACAGGTGCCCACTTGCTGGGTTGGATCTTGGTGCCGTGGGGCGACTGGTCACCTGTGGCTGCTTCTTAGGGACAACAGGTGCCCACTTGCTGGGTTGGATCTTGGTGCCGTGGGGCGACTGGTCACCTGTGGCTGCTTCTTAGGGACAACAGGTGCCCACTTGCTGGGTTGGATCTTGGTGCCGTGGGGCGACTGGTCACCTGTGGCTGCTTCTTAGGGACAACAGGTGCCCACTTGCTGGGTTGGATCTTGGTGCCGTGGGGCGACTGGTCACCTGTGGCTGCTTCTTAGGGACAACAGGTGCCCACTTGCTGGGTTGGATCTTGGTGCCGTGGGGCGACTGGTCACCTGTGGCTGCTTCTTAGGGACAACAGGTGCCCACTTGCTGGGTTGGATCTTGGTGCCGTGGGGCGACTGGTCACCTGTGGCTGCTTCTTAGGGACAACAGGTGCCCACTTGCTGGGTTGGATCTTGGTGCCGTGGGGCGACTGGTCACCTGTGGTTGCCTCTTAGGAGCAACAGGTGCCCACTTGCGGGGGCGGCACCGGGGGCCAGGGGGGCAGCGACGCGCCCGGGCCGCCACCAGGGGGACCACGGCACCTCGGCCGCCCACCACCCCCCGTCACATCCCGGCACCCACCAGCCCCGCCGCCACCCCGCTGCGGCGCGGGTGGCGGCGCGAGCACCAAGAACCTCACCGCCAACGCCGATGTCTACCGTGCGCCCCTCGACTGCCAGGCGCTCCACACCACGGCAGGCCGAAACAACAGGGCTCCCCGTACGCCGTACCCCCCGAGCCGGACCGGCCAGCGACCAACACCCGCACCGAAGTACCGCGTACCCCCAAGATCACACAACGGGCAGGGAGATCAACTTACCCACAAGTTCGGCAAGAGAGCCGATGCAGGGGACTCCGGCAGCGCGACCGTGGTGAGCAGCAGCGGCGTGCTCGTCAGGGTGGTACTCGAGCTGCCAGTCGCCCAGAACACCGGGTGGCCACCATTTTCCGCCGATCTTGACGTAGATGTCATAATTCGGCTCGGAATTACGACATCTACGTCAAGATCGGCGGGGAAGGGGAGCGGCGGGGAAGGGGAGGGGCGGGGCGGTGGGAGGGACGGGAGGGCGGCGGAGAGATGGGGCGGGGCGGTGGACGGGAGGGTGGCGGGTTCTAGGCTGGGCCGCTGTGACGTGTCTGGCGGTGCTGCTGGAGCAGTGTCTGGCCCCGGTACCGGGCGGGACCGGCCGGTACAGCCGGGAGCTGGCCGCCGCGCTGGCCGCGACCGCGCCCACCGGCAGCTCGGTACGCGGCTGGACCGCGCACCACCGCGACCCCGCCGCGGCCCGGGCCGCTGGCGTGGCTGGCCCCTACCGGCTGCCGCTACCCCGCCGGGCGCTGGTCGCGGCCTGGGAACGCGGCCTCGGGCCGGCACCGCGCGGCGACCTGGTGCACGCGCCGACCCTGCTGCTGCCGCCCCGCCGCGGCCGGCCGCTGGTGGTGACCATCCACGACACCGTGCCGTGGACCCATCCGCAGACGCTGACCCCCCGCGGGGTGGCCTGGCACCGGCGGATGGCCGAGCGCGCAGCCCGTACCGCAGACCGGATCGTCGTACCCACCCACGCGGTGGCGGCCGAGCTGTCCGAGGTACTGCCGGCGGCAGCGGCCAAGCTGACCGTGGTCGGCGAGGGCGTTAGCGCCGAGCTGACCCCGCCGCCGGATGCCGCCGTCCGGGCCGCGGCCATGCGGCTGCCGGCCGGCGGATACCTGCTCAGCCTGGCCACCCTGGAGCCGCGCAAGGGGCTGGACGTGCTGCTCGCCGCGCTGGCCCGGCCGGCCGCGCCGACCCTGCCGCTGCTGGTGGTCGGCCAGCCCGGCTGGGGCGGCGTTGACCCGCTGGCCGAGGCGGCCCGGCTGGGGCTGCCGGCCGACCGGGTCCGGCTGCTCGGCCGGCTACCCGACCCCGACCTCGCAGTCGCCCTGACCGGTGCCACCGCACTGGTCGCACCGAGCCGGGCCGAGGGGTTCGGGCTGCCGGTGCTGGAGGCGATGGCGGCCGGCGTACCGGTGGTCAGTTCGGACGCGCCAGCGCTGGTGGAGGTCGGCGGCGGGGCGACCCTCGTCGTACCCCGCGACGATCCGGCCGCGCTTGCCGCAGCGCTCGCCACGATCGCCGGTGACGCCGCGTTGCGGGCCCGGCTGGCTGATCGCGGCCGCCGGCAGGCCGCCGGCTACCGATGGGAATCCGCCGCCCGCGCCCTCTGGAAGTTGTACGCTGCGCTAGCAGTTTGACCTGTTTTAGCACGCCGTGTGGCCCCGTACCCCTCCCGTTGCCTGATCGGCGTAGGCTGGCGTGCGACGCCCGCCACAAGCGGTAGAAACGGATTGTGCAACCCGGTGAGTCAAGGAGCGTCCGTGCCCGACAATGCGCCCCGCGTCCTGGTGGACGCGACGGCGGTTCCCGCCGATCGTGGCGGGGTCGGTCGTTACGTTGACGGGCTCATCAGTGCGCTTGGTACGGCCGGCGCCGACATGGCCGTGGTCTGCCAGCGCACCGACGCCGAGCGGTACGGTCGGATGGCGCCAGCAGCGAGGATCGTGCCCGGGCCGGCCGCGATCGCGCACCGCTCGGCCCGGCTGGCCTGGGAGCAGGCCGGCCTGCCGGTGGTCGCCCAGCAGGTCAACGCCCGGGTGCTGCACTGCCCGCACTACACCATGCCGGTACGGCCGGGCCGGCCAACCGTGGTGACCATCCACGACGTCACCTTCTTCACCCAGCCCGAGGTGCACACCACGGTCAAGGGTCCGTTCTTCCGGTCGGCGATCAAGAACGCGCTACACCGGGCCACCCGCTGCGTGGTGCCCTCCAAGGCAACCGGCGAGGAGCTGGTCCGGGTGCTGGCCGCCGACCCGACCACGATCGACGTCGCCTACCACGGGGTCGACCACACCGCGTTCCACCTGCCCAGCGACGCGGAGAAGCAGCGGGTGCAGAGCCGGCTCGGGCTGCACGGTACGCCGTACATCGCCTTCCTGGGCATGCTGGAACCGCGCAAGAACGTGCCCTCGCTGGTCCGCGGCTGGGTGGCAGGGTTCGCCGGCCGGGAGCGGCCGCCGGCCCTGGTGCTGGCCGGCGGGTCGGGCTGGGACGACGACATCGACCAGGCCATCACCGAGGTGCCCACCCATATGCGGGTGCTCCGACCCGGCTACCTGCGCTTCGCCGACCTGCCTGGTTACCTTGGCGGTGCGTTGGTGGTGGCCTACCCCAGCCACGGCGAGGGGTTCGGGCTGCCGGTGCTGGAGGCGATGGCCTGCGGCAGCCCGGTGCTGACCACCCCGCGGCTGTCGCTGCCCGAGGTGGGTGGTGACGCGGTGGCCTACACCGAGGCGGACGCCGACTCGATCGCGGATGCGCTGGTCGCGCTGATCGATGATGAGCAGCGGCGGGCCCGGCTGTCGGAGGCGGCGATGGCTCGGGCCGCGGAGTTCACCTGGGAGGCTAGTGCTGAGGCGCACCTGGCGGCCTACGCCCGGGCGGCCAAGCAGTGACCGTACCGCTTCCAGCGCCGGCACCGGTGCTTGCGGTCGTGGTGGTGACCTACTCACCCGGGCCGGTGCTGGCGACGTTCCTGGACACCTTGAAGAAGGCGACCAGCGCACCGTACGAGGTGGTGCTGGCCGACAATGGCTCGACCGACGGCGTACCGCAGCAGGCCGCCCAGCGATCGGGAGTGCGGCTGCTGCCGACCGGCGGCAACCTGGGGTACGGCTTGGCCGCCAACTACGGCGTCGCGGTCACTACCGCGCCGCTGGTGCTGGTCGCCAACCCGGATCTGAGCTTCGAGCCGGGTGCGTTGGACGTCTTGCTGGCCGGTGCCAAGCGCTGGCCGACGGCCGGTTCGCTGGGGCCGATGATCTTGCGTCCGGATGGCTCCCGGTATCCCTCGGCCCGGTCGTTGCCGTCGCTGGGTCGGGGGATCGGGCACGCGCTGGCTGGCTGGTGGTGGCCGGGTAACCCGTGGACCCGGGCTTACCGGCAGGACCGGGGGGAGCTAGCCGAAGGCCCGGTTGGCTGGCTGTCGGGTTCCTGTTTGCTGGTACGGCGGGTGGCCTTCGATGAGGTGGGTGGCTTCGACCCGGGCTACTTCATGTACTTCGAGGATCTTGATCTCGGCGAACGGCTCGGCCGGTCCGGGTGGCGAAATGTGTACGTACCGGCTGCGGTGGTCACCCACGAGGGCGGGCATGCGACCCGCCGCCACCGCGCCACGATGGTCGCCGCCCATCACCGCAGCGCCTACCGTTACCTGTCCCGGCGCTACCCGGACTGGTGGCTGCTGCCGCTGCGGTTGGCGCTGCGGTCCGGGCTGGCGGCCAGGGCGGCGCTGGCCCGGGTGTTGCCCGCCCTCGGCCGCGGCACCTGACCAGCGACAACGATCAAGTCTCCAGCGCACGCCGCTCCTGGTCGGCATCACGCAGCGCCCGCACCCCATCACCGGCGCCGCACCATCGGCGACCACATCGACTATCAGCGGCCAGAGCGGAATATCCACCGGATCTGGCCCCCGGCTTGGCCAGGTCCAGCAGACGCGGGCTTCACTGACCAGTGGCCGACCGGTTCAGCAGATCGAGGACTGCGTCTAGCTTGCCGTCCATCCCGCCGATCTTACTGTCCATCTCGGTCAGCTTGCTGTCCATCTCGTTGAGCCGGTTACCGTGCCTCTGCTGGGTAGCCGAGATCCCAGCCAGCATCTCGTAGATCGCTTGGACGTCGTTGTCGAGCTGCCGAACCTTGCGCTCGATCTCCGCCGAGGTAGTCACGGGGAAGAGCTTACGGGGGATCGGTCAGCCGCGTCCCCAGGGTGGGTTGAGCAGTGCGGTGGCAGTGGTGGGTGGTGGGTCAGCGTTTGACCCGGTTGCGTATGGCCAACACGGCGAGGCCGAGCAGGAGTGGGCCCAGCAGCCGGAGGGCGATCTCTACAACCCGGCCGGTGAGGGTGAGCGGTTCCGGCTGGGTGGCGCGCAGCAGCGAGGTAGCGCTGTCGATGCTGTGATCGACGGCGGCGGACCACCCTGGCCGCGGGCCGGGCACGCTGACCTGACGGTAGGCCGTGGGTTGGCCGGTGGCAGCCTGGCCGATGGGGTGGTACTCCACCTGTTCGGAGGGCGCGAAGCCGACCGTGGCGAAGCCGACCGTGGCCAGGGCGAGCACCACGAGCACCGCGGCCAGCGCGCGGGTGGCGCGCAGCCCGTAGCCGGACAGTGCCCAGTAGGCGGTGAGGACGAGCCGTTCCCCGACCGGGCCACTGCTGGCATGGCGGCGCATCTCCATCTCGCCGTAGTAGAAGTCCGCGGCGCCGGGTTCGTTCTTAGCGTCTTCTTGGGCTTTGCGGAGCTGCCGGTACAGCACGACGAGCCGTTCGGCCTCCAGCGGCGGCTGGCCAGTCAACCCGGGGCGCAGGTGGGTCCAGGGCATCCTGTGGTGGGTGGTACGCCAGGTGCGTTCCTCCGCCAGCACTTGACGGCGGGTGTAGCGCCAGACCGGTGTCCGCCCCAGCCGGGCCCAGCCAGGGGTATCGGTGAACCGGCAGCGACCCTCGATGCGGAGTTGGTCGAGATGATGGGCTTCAGTGAACTGGCAGTCGGAGAGGTTGAGGTTGACCAGTACGAGCCGGGAGGCATCGACGCCCCGAAGGGACAGCAGGGACGGGGTAACGTCCCGTCCGGCCTGGGCAAGTAGGGACTCATCGACCCGCTTTGGCTCATCAGGGGACTGCGGGAGCGTGAACGGCTCGGTCGCACCGACCACGGTCATCGGCCCGCTGGAGACCACGCCGTCGAGGACCACCGTGGCATAGCGCAGCCGCAGGGTTGCATTTGCCGCGAAGCTCACCTGACGGACAGACACCTCACTTGCCGCGACCTCGATCTGCACAGACCGGCCGAACCCCGCCCGATCTAACGCAAGGCGGCTGGCAACCGTGACCGGCCCGAGCCGTTCTACCTTCTCGAACTGGGCGTCGTCGAACCGGGCGTATCCGCGGAACTGGGCGCGGTCGAATCGGACGTCCCCGCGGAACTGGGCGCCGTCGAACCCGGCGTCCCCGCGGAACTGGGCGCCGGCGAACTCAGCGTATCCGCTGAACTGGGCGCCGTCGAAGCGGGCAGTTCCGAAGCGCGGCGGGGTGCTGTTGTCACGGAACGTCTCGACGACGCGCTGAAGAAGTTCTTGGGTGAAGGTGGTGCCGCGAGCGTCGAGGTCGGCCCCGGGACCCAGAGTTTTGAGCGCTTGGTCGAGCTCGGTGGGTGTGAGATGGGCGAGGCAGCGTCCAAAGGGGTCAACCTGGATACCGATACAGCGCTGCCCACGGCAGGTCGGCCAGTCAGGAGCAGGCGCGGCTGGGGCGATGTGGTGGTCAGGCACGAGGCTAGTCTCCCGGTTCACGACCCGCAGACACGCGGGTTCACAAACATTGAGGAGCAGGGCCACCGAGGTTGCTCGTGGCCATCATGCCTCGTTATTCTTGATGACCGCCTTGTCGGACTGATCAACGACCGCTGTTGTTCGTGGTGTCCTGCTTGTTGTCGAGTGGTGGGTCAAGCCGGTCAAGGGCGGCCACAAACTCCGGGTGGGCGTACTGAGTGTCGAACATGGTGGCCAAAACCACGGCCCTTCACCGTCTAGCTAGCCTGGCCACCTATTGGCCGGGCTACCGAGTGATGTTTGGTGTGGTCTGAGTATTACGCGGCTAGGGTGAGGTTTCGGAGGGCCTCCTGCCAGTCGCGGTTTTCTGGGGAGCCGGCGGGGAAGTGGACTAGATGCCGGGCACTGAGCTGGAGCGAGGCTCCGCGGGTGGCGGGCAGTGCCAACGCTGAAAGCGCGACTTTTAGCGCCTCGGGGGTGTCTTGCGGGATTAGGGCGACGGCTTGGTCCAGGATCACGAGCGCCCGGTCGATGCGTTCTGCCGGGTCGTAGAGGGTAAGGGTCTCGGCGGTGGTGGCCAGCGCCATCTCGTTCCGGCCGAGGGCAACCTCCCCGCGGCCCTGGCAATACCCCAGCCGCTCGGGAGGGAAGGACAAGATGCTGGGTGCGATCAACCGGGCCGGTGACCGCTGCAGGCACTCGTGTGCGTTCCCGATCGCCCGGTCGAACTCGGCGGCCTGGCCCAGGATGGCATGGGCCCGGGCCGACATGGACCAAAGGTAGGCATGGGCTGGGGTTGCGGCGGCCTGCCCGAGCTGGCTCAGCCTAGGCTCGGTGAGCCTCAGCACATCCTGGGGCCGCCCTTCATAGATCGGGACGAGACACAGCCCGCTGACGGCGATATCCGCGGTGTACTGGTCACCCACCCCCAGCGCGGTCTTCCGAGCAAGTTCCCTCCACTGGGTGGCCGAGCGGAACTCCCCCCGCAAAAAGTGAATCCCGCCAATGAGGAAGGCAAGGCGGGCTGCCGCTCGTTCCCACCGGGTGCGGGTCTTTGCGTTCAACGGGCCGTTCAGCCACCCGACGACGGCGGTGTGGAGTGGGTTCACTCGCGCAGCTATCTGCGCGAGACCATTCCCGGTACGAAACTCCCGACCCAGGGCCAGGATCTCGGCTTCTACCCGATCGATCGTCACAGCGCCGGTTTGCGCCGGCTGTAGTGCGGACTGGGTGACCCCGAAGTTGGGAAGGGTTACACCCACCATGCCGAGCGCTGTTACCCCGAGAAACTCGCGACGTTCCGTCGAACTCACCTCTTCCTGATCTTCCTCCCCCGCGCTCCACCACCAGCGTACCCGGGCAGGCATCACCAGCAAGTCTGCGATCTGGGTGAGCCACTCGGTGCACGCCTGTGGTGGTTCGTCGGCTTTTTCCCAACTAGAGACCCATTGCTGAGAATGTCGGAGATAGCCGGCTAGATCCTGTTGGCAAATGATCATACCACCCCAGTATGGATGGTATCTATAGCCGCGCAGCAACCAGCCAAAGTGTTGTGCGGCGACCGCCCGCTTGATGGTCTGATGGTCCCAGAACCCGTCCGGAACGATCGGTGGCGTCCAGCGCATTCGCCCCCCCTTTTACGAATTAGTTTTGCAGCACGGACCCAGGATGATCATACCAGGACCGCGGTGAGCAGGCCAGACGTACTCATGGTGTAGGTGGTAACCGTTGTCGGGCGTCAGCTCTGGACCAAAGAGCTGCGCTGCATGCCACACTCCACGCCACGGGCGACGCGACCGGAGTCCATAAGAGGTCTCACAGTGTTTGTCTCTCGTCGAAAGGAGAAACACCCACTTCACCGCTCGGTCGCGTCGCCTCCCCACACCCTTGCGAATGGAGTCGCACCCCGTGAACCCGGTTATCGGCCAAAGCCAGAAAGAAATCGACCCCGATATGTGGCGCGACGAGAAGTATCGCCTCCCGTTGGCCGAGCATGACTTTGGGGCGATCTTCAAAGGGCTCCAACGGGTAGGGTTTACCCAGCATAGGATCGCCACGCTCACCGGCGTGTCCCAGCCGCAAATATCTGCAATCATGAGAAAATCTGGACGGCGCGTCATGGGGTACGGTGTGCTGGTCAGGATTGTGTCGGGGCTCGAAATCCCGCTGGGATTCGCGGGGTTGTCGTGGTGCCCTGACGGACACGGCGAGCCACCGGAAGGGACGGTGCGGAGCCTGTGGTAAGCGTCCCGCAAGCCGTAGAATATGTGTCTCGTGGATGGGCGGTTGCGCCCGCCCATCGACCGGCTCAACGGCGGAAGCACTTTCTGGGAGCTAGCCAGTACAACTACATCACCTGCGCCTGCGGAAATCGTGACTGCATGGAGCAGGCGGCGCACCCGCTTGACGGAGTGGGCTGGCGGCCGGTGACTACCGTGGCTGAGGCCCGTGCCCGCTGGGCGAGGGAAAAGCCGCCGAACGTACTGTTGGTGTGTGGTCCCGCGTTTCACGCCTGGAGCGTTTCGGCGCACTGCGGAGCCAGGGCACAACACATTGCCGACTACCTGCTCGGTCCGCGCATGGCCGCCATCGTCGACGGCGGCCCGGTTGCGCGGTGGATATTCTTGTCGCTGCCCTGGGAACGTGATGACCAGCTTGTTCCGGACTTCCTTGACGTGGTCCACCTCCGGGCCGGGGCCTACTTTCCCGCACCGCCCTCCCAGCGGCTGGAGCGGGTCCGCTGGGCGGCCCGGCCGGTGCGCTGGGAGCTACCGCCGGCCGATCGCGTGGCGGCTGTCCTGGTCCTGGCCGGTGAGCAGTCCAACCTCCGGGTGGACCGGGAGGCAATCGCGTACCGGAGGATGAACGCGGCCACCCGGTAAGACTTCCCCCACCGCTTCGCGCATCGCCCATGGCGCTCTCCCTGGGTGAGTGGTGAGGGGAAAACAACGGACAGAGTTCCGGGGGTAGGAGGGACCCCCGGGGCTCTGTCCCCCAACGAAGAAGGTACGGGGATGATCCTCCCTTCTTTGGGTTTCCGAGGAGGCGGCGAGCATTGTGCGCTACTCCGGGAGGCAGTGCTCGGTATCGGTTCACCGGGTACTTGCCGCATCGGTGGTTGCGTGGACGACGGCTCGCAGGCGGGCCAGGCACCACAGCCATGCATGCCGACCACCAGCACTTCGCCCAGACCCTGTTCGGCGATCTATCCGCCAACGATCTCGCCACGCTCGTCAACGGACTCGACAACGTGGGCGGTAGCTCCGGCCTCGGTGAGGGTGACCAGAGTGGCGCGCCGGTCAGTGGGGTGCGGTTCGCGGGTGACGAATCCGGTCTCGACGAGTGCGTCGACGAGGCGAGTGATGTTGCGGAGGTGACGTTCAGGGCTTGGCTGAGGACGGCTTGCGTGACCGGCCCGCGATGGTGCAACTCCCAAGCAGGTGGGCGCGCGACCGGGTCAGCCCGCGCCTGGCAAGGCCGGCTCTATTGCCGAACCTGTGGGTGGGTACGCCGTACCTCGGTGAGGTTCCTGGCGTCGCGACGGTCCGGCCGGACAGGAGGTCCGATGGCGGGGAGTCCGGTCGTTTCGACCTGCTGTGGTGTCGAGCCCACGGCAGCCCAGGCCCCGCATCCACGCCGCAGTGAGGTGTGTTGGTCGGCCTAGCTGGTGGGCACCGGGTGAGGTGAGGTTTGCGGCTGGCGACGGCCCGACCCCGACCAAGATCCACCCCAGCAAGTGGGTACCTGTGGTGCCTACTAAGCAGCCACAGGTGACCACTTGTCCCATCCGGCCAAGATCCACCCCGGCAAGTGGGTACCTGTGGTGCCTACTAAGCAGCCACAGGTGACCACTTGTCCCATCCGGCCAAGATCCACCCCAGCAAGTGGGCACCTGTGGTCCCTACCAAGCAGCCATAGGTGACCACTTGCCCCCACCCGGCTGGATCGGGACTGGGTCTTGATGAGCCGAGACCCTGGTCCAGGTACGGGCGTATCCCACTCCGCGATCACGCAGCGGCTAGGAAGATCAACCCACCCACAAGTTCAGCAGTAGAGCCGCAAGCCCACCGTCCATGTCCTTGTTGAGCAACAGGGCTATCTCCATCAGGCGGCCTAGCGCCGCGTCGTGCTCGTCTCCTGGGCGCTGGCTGGCACCGGCCTCCCCGAACGGCGGCTGGCTATCCGCCAGACAGGATGCCCCGTCGGAAATCCGGAACGGCCTCGGGCGCCGGATGGGTCTTCGCTGGCGCGGTGTCGCTCTGAGTTCGCGGTGTCGATGATTTGACGGTGGTGGGACGAGGCGGGATCGGTGGCGTACCCCGAGGCAACCAAGCTCCTGAGCACCGTTTGTTCAGTCACATCTCCATGAACTGGCATGTTCATGTCCTGGAGAGTCGTGAGGTGGGGTGAAGCCGATCGCCGGGATCAGGACCCGAAGCGGGCTGACCGTCCGGGACCGATCTCGACCACGGCATCTACCGCTTACATACTCCGAGTGATCGTTCACAGGGTGTGATCGCTGACACCTTGATTCAAAGCCACCGTAATGCCAGCCATTCAATTCGTGTTGTCAACCTCACCGAAACTGTTGGCCGTTTCGACGAGGTCGGCGACTAGCTGGATCTGTTTGCGGGCCTCCTGCTCATTGTCCCCAGGATCAGACGGACCAGTATCGTTTTCCTTGATTGTGTCGAGGAGTTCGTCGAGGTCGGGTTCCTCGACGACTTCCGCGGTGCATATCAGACCGTTAGAAATACAGTTGCCTGGGTAGTCGTCGTCCCAGTAGGTATCCAGCGTCGAGATGTCCAGTGCGATCCCGTAGCCCAAGTCCGTGACCTTCACGCCGAGCGCATTCATCGCCACGTATGCCTTGTAAAGCGCGGCCACTGCCTCCTTGATCCTGTTATCGAAGGTCTGATTGATCTTGTTGGCGCCCGGGGTCAGGATGGTCAGGTTCTTGGCTAGCTTGCCGTTTCCTCCGAAGGTGGCGTTGAGGAGGTGTCCCGCCTTGAAATCGATGTCGTACTCCTCGCGGGCCTTGACGATCGCTGAGGGCAGGCTGGAGTCCGCGTCCGTGTTCTGGTCGACAAAGCCCCCAGGGCCGAGGGTTATCGTGGAGTGCTTGCCGCCTGCTCTGCGATCGTCGGCGGCCTCATACTGGGCCTCGACGAGGTATCTGATCTGCTGCGCGATGGCTAAGGATGTCAACTCCGGCTTGAACCGTGATGACCTGCGGACGGCGATGTTTTTATCCTTCGCGAGCTTTCGGCTCTCCTCGAGCTTCTTCTTCGCTTTCTCTTTGAAGTCGTGTTCGATCTTTTTGACGGGTGTCCGGCGTGGGGTTGACATGTTGTGGTCTCCTTGAGGGGCGGTAATGACGCTATGCAGGGGTATGGTCAGCCCGCCTATAGTTCGCTGAGCACCTCGGCCAGCAACTCCCGCTGGCGTTCCTCGGGGATGTCGGCGAACTCGGGCGTCTCGGCGATCAGCTCCGCCATCACCGACTCGATGAGTTCGTCCGACGCTGGCTCCACTGCCGGGTCCACCGTGGGCGCCGAAATTGGCTGTTCTGCAGCGATCGGCTCGGCAGCGACTGGCTGTTCGGAAGCGACCGGTTCGGCCGGCGTGACGGGCGCTGCGACCGCGATGGTGACCCCGTATTGGGCGAAGGTGGCGATGCGCTCCTCGACGGACATCGCATCCAGGTAGTCCAGCAGGCCGGTGGCGGGCGCTGCGAACCCGCTGTCCGCCGCGTAGTACAAAAACCATTCCCGGAACTGGCCCCACGACGCCGCGGAACCGTCCCAGGCCGGACCGTTGGTAGCAAGGAACTGGTGCCATGCGCCTTCGTTGTACGCCGACTGTTCAGGTGCGCCCTGCTGCTCTGGTGCGGCCGGCTGATCCGGTGTTGCCTGCTGTTCGGGTTCAACCATGTTCTGCCGGGCCGCCTCGTAGGCTAACGTGTCGAGTTGGTCGGTGCCCAGCAGGCTGTTGCGGTCGCCCTCGGACATCGCGTCGAGTTGCAGTATCAACTGCCCGACCACCGGGTGTTCGTCCGGTTCGCGTATGCCGAGGCGTTTGAGGAACAGGGCGCGCCGTTCGTCCCAGGACTTGTCAGGTGCATCGAGGTAGTCGCGCTTGAGATCCTGAAGCGGATCGTAGAGCCAGGCCCAGACATCATCGAGGGCAGACATGCGAACTCCCCTGTCGGTGATACGGAAACTAGAACATAGCTACTTTTCGAATTGATCAAATGATCCGCTGGACAGGAAACGGGGCACGATCGGCGGCCCCGCGGGCAGCCCTTTAGGGCAGCGACGAGGAGTACGGACCGTGTCACCCGGGGTAGCTCTTCACCAGGTCGTGGACGTGACACGGCATGCCGCCAGGCGGACCGATAGCATCCTCGGCGCCTGGGCTGGAGACCAGGCAGTCGGGTGGAAGCTGGAACCAGCGTAGTGCCTCGATGTCTCCGGCTAGGCCGGTCGGGCCGTCTTGCAGCCGGTCTGGTCGGCTGGCCAGCAGCGTCCGGGCTCGTTTTAGGTAGTTGGGTAGCTCGTCCTCACCGGACTGGGATCGGCGGTGGGGGTAGGTCAGCGTCCCGTCCGCGGCGTAGCGTAGGTCGACCAGCCGCAGCGGCAGCCGGGCTGGCCCGTCGCGGTGCTGCCACAGCCCGGTACGCGGGTCGAAGCGGTAGTCCGGTAGCAGCCGGTGGCCGTACCGGGCTAGCAGGTCTACCGCCTCGATGAGGTAGTCGCAGACCGCCTCGGAGATGAAGTAGTTGAAGTTGAGCCGTACCCAGCCGGGTTTGATCCCGTCGCAACCCAGCCCGATCTCGGTCTGCAGCGCTTGGGAGTGCGGCGGGTTGATGGCCAGCAGCCGGTGCCCGTACGGTCCGGCACAGGAGCAGCCGCCACGAGCCTGGATGCCGAACAGGTCGTTGAGCAGCGCGACCACGAAGTTGTGGTGCAGGTACCGGTTGCCGGCCCGGATCTGGAAGGACACGATGGCTAGCCGGCGGGCGCGCGGGTTGCCGAGGATCTCGATGTTCGGGTTGGCCGACCAGCGCTGCGCCGCCCGCCGCCACAAGTGCTCCTCGCGGGCCTGGATCAGCTCGGTGCCGACCGCCTGCTTGAGCCCGAACACCAACCCGGCCCGGATTGACTCGATGATCGCCGGGGTACCGCCCTCCTCGCGGGCAACCGGGTCGTCGAGGTAGCGGTGGCCGATCGGGTCGACGAACAGCACGGTGCCGCCGCCGGGCGCGGTCGGCACCTGGTTGGTGACCAGCTCTCGGCGTACCGCCAGCACCCCCGGGGTCTGCGGGCCGCCGATGAACTTATGCGGGGACAGGAAGATCGCGTCCTTGTGGTCGCCCCGGCCGGGTGTGCTTTCGGCCATCCGGATCGGGACGTACGGCCCGGCGGCTGCGTAGTCCCACAACGACAGCGCGCCGTGCGCGTGCAGCAGCGCGGCAATCCGGTCGGTATCGGACAGCACACCGGTCACGTTCGAGGCAGCCGAGAAGCTGCCGATCCGCAGCGGCCGGTCGGCGGAGCGGGCCAGACCGGCGGCAAGCTGGGCTAGGTCGATGTGGCCGTCGGCGTCCTCGTCGATAACCACCACCTCGGCGATCGTCTCCCGCCAGGGCAGCTCGTTGGAGTGATGCTCGTACGGTCCGACAAACACCACCGGACGCTGCGCCGCCGGGATCCGCTCGGCCAGCCGGTACCGCCGCGCCGGGCCGGCCGGCAGCCGCAG
>OBLV0100000029.1_pt1 | contig 111481 bp, 97 predicted proteins | sample 1520071 | NCBI WGS metagenome assembly OBLV01 (sample SAMEA3888446, study PRJEB22518) | metagenome | reverse complement strand
ATCGTGATGTGACTGGAGTTCAGACGTGTGCTCTTCCGATCTGGTCGCCGCCCGCGCCCACTGCTCCACCAGCGGGTGTATACCGATCCGGGTGCAGTCCGCCCGCTGACATTCGCACCTGCCGTCGACGGCATAGGCGCCGGGCAGCACAGCCCAGCCATGCGCAGCGTAAGCCGCGGCTGCGAGCCTAAGCACGCGTACCTGAGCAAGCCGGTTCCGCACGAGCCTCACGATCCCTCCGACGCCGCAGCCCAGCCCGTCGTGACGGTTGAGCAGCAGCCTCCGTAGCGCCAAGTCCAGCATGCATGCGTTAGCATCTGTGTATGCGCATGCCAATGCAAGGCTCAGATGCACGTGCAGCCCATTGGAGTGACATGCTGGAGAGGGTGGTGCGCTAGCCCGGCAGCCGGGTGGCTTGCTCAACGATGACGCGGACCGGACTCTCCCGCGGCGCCAAGCCCGCGTGCCTCGGGCTCACCCGCCTGGGTCCGCAACCGGCACGCAACACTTCGTGGGCTCAGCTTTCTACCGACCCCGCCAACTATCTTCAGGCGGGTCGCGACGGAGTCCATGGTGGGTCGCCATTTCTCTACATCAACGAGACCAGGGGGGAGGAGTTCGAATCCATCGAAAAGCCGGTAGATTTGTTCACGAGACCGGAAGGTGACGATGGTGGGCGCGTTGGCATAAATCTCGTTAAACTGTGCGATCGCCGCTGGGTCGCTGTCCGCAGCAAACTGGCAGAGCGCAATGTGGCTACCCGTAGCCATACAATCGCGGAACCTGGCCACTATCCCGGCCGGATCCTGCACATCGGTGATCAAATGCAGCACGGCCACGCACAGCAAGCCGATTGGCTCATCGAAGTCGATGAGCGCTTGCACTTGGTGATCAGCGAGGATCTCCGCCGGACACCGCAGGTCTCCGTCCACGCTGGCTACCTCGTCATCGGCCGCCAGCAGAGCCCGGTTGTGATTCGTCACGACCGGGTCGTTATCAACGTAGACTACCCGAGCGGACGGATCGAGACTACGGGCGATCTCATGTACGCTGGGCGAGGTCGGGAGGCCAGTACCGAGGTCGATGAACTGGTGGATCCCGGCCTCCGCGAACAACCGCACCGCCCGGACCAGGAACCCCCGGTTTGCGCGCGCCAGTAAAGGCGTGTCCGGCGCAACCGCGGCGATCTGGTGAGCGGCGGCCCGGTCGATGGCGAAGTTATCCTTCCCACCGAGGAAATAATCGTACACCCGCGCATGGTTGGGCCTGGTGGCGTCAATGACGTTGCCCGTCCACTGTGCTTTGCCAGCCATCGGTCTGCTCTTTCTTCGCAAAACTCAAATACGTTAGCAGTACTTGTCACGTACGCCGGCCTTGAGTACTCACCGAAAGTCGTCCCGCACCTCGGCCCGGGATTTATCCAGGGCGCGCCGCAGGAAGACTTCCACCATATGGCGCTTGTACTCGGCCGACCCGCGGGAGTCGGAGCTAGGCGATACCGCGGACCGGACGGCTGCGGCCACCGTGGCAAATGCCGCCCGGTCCGCCGGCTGGCCACGCAACGCCGCTTCCACGTCAAGTGGGCGTACGGTCGTAGGTCCGACCCCAGCCAATGCAATGCGCACATCCGCAACCCGATCCCCGGCAGCCTCCAGGCTGAGTCGGACGGCCACTCCGACGGTCCCGTAGTCGGCCGCTGTGCGCGCCAGGTACTTGAGATAGACCGTACCGCTCCGGGGCGGCAGAAACGGGACGGAGATGCCGGTGATGATCTCATCGGGTTGGGCGACAGTCGTGAGATGGTCAACGAAAAAGTTCGTCAGGTGGACCGTCCGGCCACCCCTGCTGCTCAACAAATGGACACTGGCATCGAGTGCCATCAGCGTCGCGGGAAGGTCCATCAACGGATCGCCGTAAGCCACATTGCCGCCGATAGTGGCCTGGTTACGGATACGGACGGAAGCGACCTGCGCTAACGTCTGACGCAGGCTAGGGAACCGCCTGGCGACGATCTGCGAGACTTCCAGGTCACGGAGGGTCGTCTGGGCCCCGAGGTGGAGACCATCATTGTCCTGCGTCACCGCGGACAGGCCGGGTAAACGGTGCAGGCTGACCAGTACCCGAGGGCTGGCAAGCTGCTGTTTCATGAGGAGCAGTAAGGTCGTGCCGCCGGCCAATACCTTGGCATCCGTACCGTATTCCGCCAGGATACCGGCGGCCTCAGAGAACTCCGCCGGCGCACGGTATTGGAGGTCACTCATCGGTCCGGCTCAGCAAAGAAACAGGACCGACGGTGCCCGTTGATCCGCCTGCCGGAGTCTGGGCCTGGGCCGCGGCCAGCACCGCCTCGATAATCTTGTAATAACCAGTACAGCGGCAGAGGTTTCCGATCATCCACTCCTTGACCTGTTGTTCCGAGGGGTTCGGTGTCTGGTCCAGCAGCGCCCGGGCCGCAATAATCTGTCCCGGCGTACAAATGCCGCACTGGAAGCCGCCCCGCTCGATAAAAGCCTGCTGCAGCACGTCGAGTCCGCCGTCGTGAGTCAGTCCCTCAATTGTCACGATCTCCTTCCCTTCGGCCATGACGGTCAGCAGCAGGCACGAGCTGATCATCTTTCCATCGACCAACACTGTGCACGCGCCACAGGCGCCGACGCCACAGCCTTCCTTTGTGCCGGTAAGACCCAGATCGTAGCGCAGGGAATCAAGGAGCAGCCGTCCGGGTAGCGCCGTCAGCTCGTGCTTCCTGCCGTTCACCGATAGCCGGATGGTCGACACGCTCGCTCCTTCCGTTCGAGGACTCCACCTGATCCCCATGCAGTGCCCGCCACACCTTCTCCGCCGTGATCGGGGTGCCTTTGATCCGGACGCCCACTGCATCGTAGACGGCGTTGGCGATCGCTGGGGCGGTGGCAGCAACCGCGTATTCCCCGATGGGCCTGGCACCGAACGGTCCTGGACCGGCTCGGTCCTCGATCAGCACCTTGGTCAGCGGTGGCACGTCGGCGAACGTAGGGATCTTATAATTATCGAAGTTACCATTCTTAACCTGCCCGGCTACTATGCAGACCTCTTCCATTAGTGCGAAGCCAAGCCCCTGGATGACGCCCCCCTCGACCTGGCCTTCGACCATGAGTGGATTGATCATCGTACCAGGATCGTTGCTCGTCGTAAGCCGCAGCAATGTCACCTGACCGGTCTCCGGATCAACGGCAACCTCCGCTACCTGCGCCGAGAAACACTCGGTATCGGCCTCGTCGCCGGGATGCAGGTATTCGCCGACAACAACGAGTGGTCCGGCACCGGTCAACACACCAGCCAGCTCAGCAAAGCTCAGCACCTGACCGGTGCCCGGATGCGTCAGCTTCCCGTCCGCCAAGTGCACTTCGTCGGGTGGGACCCCGAAGCGCTCGGCTGCGGTCTGTCTGAGCTTGCCGACCAGGTCCGAGGCCGCTTTCAGCACCGCCCGCCCGTGGATGTAGGTATGCCGTGACGCGCCAAGACCCATATCCCACGGTGACTCATCAGTGCTGCCGACGAGTGTCTCGACGGCCTCAATCGGCAAGGTCAGGACTTCGGCGGCCACCTGCCGTAACATTGTGTGCGCACCGACCCCGGCATCGGGGACGCCGGTACGCACCACCACCTTTCCGTCGGGCCGCAGCATGATGACAGCTACGGAGAACCCCGTCCCGAGCTTCTGGTTACTTACCGCTAAACCCCGGCCGGTATGCTGGCTCTTGGGCTGCCGCCACCCCGACGCCTTGATCGCCGAGTCGAGGACGGTCTGGAACTGCAGATCGGTCTTTCGATGGCCAGCCGCTGACAGCTCAGCATCACCCAGCAGGTTCCGGCGCCGGAATTCGTAGCCGTCGAGCCCAAGCTCGCTGGCGATGATGTCCATATGCGACTCAAGGGCGAAGATCACCTGAGGCTCACCCGGCGCCCGCATGTAGCCGGCCGGGACATGGTTGGTGTAGACGCAGTAGGCGTCCATCCAGACATGCTCAAACCGATACCCGCCGCCGAGGTGACGGGGGCCGACTAAATGTACCTCAGGCCGCGGTTTGTAAGCGGCATAGGCCCCACCATCGAAGATTGCCGCCGCTCGGTGCGCTACCAACGTACCGTCGCGGTGCACGCCGGTCTTCAGCCGGATGACCGAACCGTGCCTGGTGCTCGCGGCGGTAAACTCCTCGGCGCAGTCCATACCGATCCGCGTCGGACGATTTGTCTCCTTGGCGAGGTAGTAGGCAATCGGCGCGTCCCGAAGATCACCCTTACCGCCAAAGTCCCCGCCCAAACGGACGAACTCGACGACGACATCCTCTTCCGGTATGCCGACGGCCTGGGCTAGCCAGGCCCGCGCCGGAAATGGATTCTTGTGCGTCATCCACACATGGACTCGACCGTTCTCGTCAATATGTACCGTCGACGCCGAGGGCTCAATGTACCCTTGGTGCGTCGGGGCGGTCCGGAACTCATTCTCGATGATGAGGGCTGCCTCGGCAAACCCTTGCTCGATGTCGCCGTGGCGCCAACTCACATACGACTGGACGTTAGGTACGTCGTCCGGGATGAGGTGCTGCATCGGCCAGTTCGGCGGCGGGTTCGGCACGTACGAGTAAGAGCGCACGGCTGGATGTAACACAGGTGCCGCTGGCGTCATCGCCTCGGCCGCGTCGAAGACCGGCTGGAGCGGCTCGTAGTCCACCCTAATCAACTCTAGCGCCTGCCGCGCAATGTCTGGTGACTCGGCGGCAACAGCCGCTACCCGATCGCCGATGAACCGGACCACATCCCGGGCCAGCACTGGCAAGTCCCGAAACATCCGTCCGACCATGGTAGCGGGAATGTCCTGACCGGTCAGTACAGCGTGGACGCCAGGCAACTGCCGGGCCTGGGACACATCAATTGAGACTATTCTCGCATGCGGGTATAAGGACCGGAGCGTCTTTCCCCAGAGCATCCCAGGTAAGACCACGTCTGCCGCATACTTCGCTGCCCCAGTAACCTTAGCCGGACCCTCGATCCGCGGGATACGCCGTCCTATATAGGTCATGACCGCCACCTATCGCCTCAACGGCCGAGGCGCATGCCGCCAGCTAGTAGACGGGCTAGCTTACTGGACCTGAGACGCCGCTCGATGTCGATGTGTCGTGGGCGGAGCCTAGGAGCGGTACCTCAGAGCGGTCAAGTCAACCACCATCGCGTGGCCCGAACACCGCCAACGCCTCTAGGTCCGAAGCGCTGGCGGGCAGGTAGTACTCGGTCCACTCAGCGACCTCCGGGTAGCCGGACTCCCCGACGATCCGCGCACAGGCCTTCTCGACGTCGAACTCGGTACGCCGCAACTGCACCGCCGAGCCGCCACCACCGCCACCGAGTAACGCCCAGTGCGCTCCAGAAGCGCCGTACGGCATCCCGATGCTGCCCGGATTGACCACCAGCCGGCGGTCCACCAACCGAACGAACGGCATATGGGTATGGCCGCATGCCACCATCCGGACGGCTTCCGGCAGCCCGTCCAGCACCTCCTGCCAGCGGCTGATCGAGCTGTCCACCAGCACGATCTCCTCGTCGTCGCGCGGGGTGGCGTGGCAGAACAGCACCTCGCCCAGCCCACGCACCGCCAGCGTCTGAATCAGCGGCAGCGCGTCCAGCCGGGCCAGCAGGTCCGGGCTGAGCTGGCTAGCCGCCCACCAAGCGATCGGATCCGCCGTACTGAACTGCCCGCCGCGGGCCAGCTCGACCAGCTCCCGGTCGGCGTTGCCGCGCAGCCACAGCGCCCGGTCGCCGAGGGACGCCAGCAACTCCAGGGTCTGCACCGGCATCGGCCCGGCGGCCAAGTCACCGGTCAACACCACCAACTCGGCGGCGACCACATCCGGCTCGGCCAGCACCGCCTCGACAGCCGGCAATACGCCGTGGATGTCAGACAGTACCGCCACGCGATCAATCATTGCCATACCGTGACGCAACCTGGCTGCAGTCGCCACCTGATGACCCACCCACGAGGCCGCCCCCACAAGTACGGCAGGATCGCGGCATGCGGGCGGTGCTGCAGCGGGTGACCGAGGCGAGTGTCACGGTCAACGGCGAGGTGGTCGGGGTGATCGACCGGCCCGGGCTGCTGGTGCTGCTCGGGGTCACCCACGACGACACCGCGGCGGCCGCGGCGGCGTTAGCCGGCAAGGTGCACGAGCTGCGGATTCTGGCCGACGAGAAGTCGTGCGCCCAGCTCGGCGCGCCGCTGCTGGTGGTCAGCCAGTTCACGCTGTATGCCGACACCCGCAAAGGTCGCCGGCCATCCTGGAGCGCGGCTGCTCCTGGCCCGGTCGCCGAGCCGCTGGTCGAGGCGTTCTGCGCGGCGCTGCGGCAGCGGGGGGCAGAGGTAGCCACCGGCCAGTTCGGCGCGCAGATGGCGGTGGCGCTGGTCAACGACGGCCCGGTGACCCTGATCGTGGACGGCTGACCGGTCGCCGGTGCAGGCGATCAGCCGAAGAGAGGTCCGAGCAGTAGCACGGTAGGCAAGACGACCAACACAGCCGCCCCGAGGTAGGCTGCGGCCGGCAGCCAGCGCGGCGGGGGCGGCGGCGGATCTAGTAGTCGGGTCACCCGGGCGAGTACGGCGGTGCTGGCGGCGGCCAGCGCGCCGCTCGGCGCACCAGCGGAGCCGACCCGTACGATCGCGGTGGCCAGCGCCGCCGGGTCGGTAACCGTACGGGCCCGGTCGTCGGCCACCATCTCCACCAGGGTGGTTACCGCAAGCTGAGACCGCCGTACCCCGGCCAGGAAGGGTAGGGCGGCGCCCCAGGCCAGGAACGGCAGCACAACTAGGTCGTGCCGCTCGGTCAGGTGCGCGCGTTCGTGGGCCAGTACGCCGGCCAGCTCGGCGTCGTCCAGCATCCGCAATGTGCCGGCGGACAGCACCACCCGGGAGCGCAGCCCGGGCAAGCAGTAAGCCACCGCGGCTGGGTGGGCCAGCACCCGGGCCCCACCGAGGTCCGGCCGGGGCGCGCCGAACAGGTCGACCAGCGCGCGGTGTCGGCGCCGGTCGCGGACCGTACGGACCAGCGCGGCGGCCAGCACACCGAGCAGCCGGCTGGCTAGCGCGGTGGCGGCCAGCAGGGCCAGCGCCTGTGGCCAGCCCAAGCCAGCCAGCGGCCGACCGTGCCAGGTATGCACCCACAGTGCCCACACCCCCGTCAGCGGCGTGTTGGCCAGCGGCGTCACGGCGTCGATCACCCCGGCGCCGATGCCGGCCAGGCCGGCAGCCAACCCGACCGCCTGCCAGAGCACCAGCGCCGGCCGGGGGGCCTGGTGCGGCCAGCCGGCCCGCGCCAGCAGCCGCGTGCTGGGCTCGGCCAACAGGATGGCCAGCCCGAGCAGCGCCGCGGCAGCTAGCGTCACGTCGGCTCCGAACGCCGCTGGTTGCGCCGGGCGAGCCGCAGCGCCTCCTGCAACGCGTTCGCCTCTTCGGGGCTGACCGAGCCGACGAACCGGGCCAGCGCGGCGGTCTTGTCCGGTGCGGTGCCGAGCACCTCCCGCATCAGGTCAGCAACGTGGTCCTCCCGGGTGGCAACTGGGCTGTAGGTATGCGCCCGGCCGGCCCGGTTGCGGCGGACCACGCCCTTCTTCTCCAGCCGGGACAGCACGGTCAACACCGTGGTCTGGGCCAGCTCGCGGTCCGGCAGCGCCACGGCGATCGTTCGCGCGGTCTGCGGCCCAGCCGCCGACCACAGGACCTCCATCACAGCCCGCTCCAGCTCACCCAGCCTCGCCATGATCATCATTCTACGCACCGTAGAACCCTTCCCCCAACGCCGATCTTGACGAAGTTGTCGCTTCAAAGGCTGAAATTCCAGCAACTACGTCAAGATCGGCAGGGAGTATTACCATCGTCTTATCGGCTTTAGGTGTGTTGTTGCCCACATCAAGTGTCCCGCGCCGCCCCGGACAGCGCGATCCGGGAACATCGCGTCTGGTCAGACGTTGGAACTGTAGCCATCCCGCCGTTTGTGCCATTGGGAAGAGGCCAACGTGACCTTGCCTCGCAACAGTCGTACCACGCCGCGAACCTCGGCGTCGGTGGAGCCGCGCATCACCTCGCGCCGGCACCGTACGCAGCGAACGGTCGCCGAGCCGCAAAACGTGCCGGCACCGGATAACGCCGACGAGCCTGATGATACCCGCCCAGACCTAGACGAGCAGGTCACCCAGACCGCCGATCTGGTCCGGGTCTACCTCAACGAGATCGGCAAGGTGCCCTTGCTCAACGCCGAGCAGGAGGTCGACCTGTCCAAGCGGATCGAGGCCGGCCTGTATGCCGAGCACCTGCTGACCGACTGTGATGCCGACAAGAAGGACACCGACAAGGGCAGCAGCGTGTCCGCCACGTACGCCCGCGAGCTGTATGCCATCGAGGCTGACGGCCGGCGAGCCAAGGACCATCTGCTGCGCGCCAACCTTCGCTTGGTGGTCAGCTTGGCCAAGCGTTACACCGGGCACGGGCTGCCGTTCTTGGACCTGATCCAGGAGGGCAACCTCGGCCTGATCCGCGCGGTGGAAAAGTTCGACTACACCAAGGGTTACAAGTTCTCTACCTATGCCACCTGGTGGATCCGGCAGGCAATCACCCGGGCGATGGCCGACCAGGGCCGTACCATTCGGCTGCCGGTGCACTTGGTCGAGCAGGTGAACAAGCTGCAGCGCACCCGCCGGCTGCTGCACCAGCAGCTCGGCCGGGACGCCACCGACGAGGAGCTCGCCGCCGAGCTGGACATCGAGCCGGCCAAGGTGATCGAGCTGTTGCAGCATAGCCGCGACCTGGTGAGCCTGGATCAGACCGTTGGCGACGACGAAGATGCCCAGCTCGGCGACTTCATCGAAGACACTGATGCCCCGATGGCCGATGCCGCGGTGGAGTTCGGCCTGATGCGGGAGCAGATCAACCGGGTGCTGTGCACCCTGGAGGTCCGCGAGCGGGCGGTGCTGCGGATGCGCTACGGCTTGGACGACGGTACGCCGCGCACCCTGGACGAGATCGGCCGGGCGTTCGGGCTGTCCCGGGAGCGGATCCGGCAAATCGAGCGCGACACCATGGCCAAGCTGCGCCACCCCTCCCGATCGCAGGCGCTACGCGACTACGCCGAGGCCTAATCCACCCTGCCGCGCCACTCTCCCCCGCCGTCACCCCTTCCCGCCGATCTTGACGTTTCGGTCGCTTCCCAGGCCCGAATAGCGACAACAACGTCAAGATCGGCGGGGGGTAAGAGCGAGAAGGGGTTAGGAGCGGCGGGTGTGGGTTTGGTTGGCGCCGCGCCGCTCGAAGAACCGGAAGCCAGGGATGCCGTGGATCGCGTGCCGGACGTCCTTGGAGACCTCCAGCAGCTCGTGGATGTCTGGGCCGACCCGGTCCATGGTGGCCAGGATCGGTAGTACGCCGCGCTCCATGTAGCCGGTCAGCTCGGGCAGCAGGTCCACCAGCCGGATCGCGCTGGTTACCTCCTCTGGAGACAGCTCATCGACGAACCGCTTGGCCATCGGCTCGGCGCGCTCGAGAAGCGGCACGAACCGGGCCAGCAACGAGTTGGCCAGCTCGGCGGTGGACCGGGCCGTGGCCACGGTCTGCTGGGCGGCCGCCGCAGTGATCTCGGTCCGGGCCACCACCCCTGCAGCCTGTTCCGCGACCCTCGCGATCTGAGCGACGAGGGCCTCGACGTCGGTGAGCAGCCGCTCGATCCGCCGCGGCAGACCGGTGGCCACCCCGATCAGCGCGCCGGTCCGGTCGGCCACCGCCCGCACGGTCCCGACAACCTCCGCCGCGCCCGGCAAGGCGAATCCGGCCATCCGCACCATCATAGCTGTGATCATGCCTAGCCGACCGGCGGTACGCATCCCGCCCGTGCCCAGACGGCCAAAGATGCAGCGGGTGGTGAAGCCCTGCCAGCTCAGTCCCGTGGGTCGTCCGGGTCCAGGCCGAACGCCGGGAACACCGCGCGCCGGGTCGCCTCGACTGCCCGACCCACCGGGTCACTGTCGCCCGGCTGCCAGGGCCGGTACGCCGTCTCGCCGCCCTCGGTCATCGTCTCCGGCGGCACACCGACCCGTCGCCGCCGCACCCCCTCGGCCCACCCCGCTGGGATCGGGGTAGCCGGGTCGATCGGCGCGCCGGCCGCCTCGGCAATCAAATGGGTCCAGGCCCGCGGCACGCACCGGACCACCCCGTACCCCCCACCGCCCAACAGCAGCCACCGCCCCTCGCACAACTCGTGCGCCAAGCCATGCAGCACGGCGTAGGAGGTGCGCTGGCCATCGACGGTCAACGCCAGGTTCGCCAACGGGTCGTCGCGGTGGGAGTCGCAGCCGCACTGGGTGACCAGCAGCTCCGGCTGGAAGGCGCGCAGCACGCTGGGCACCACCGCGTGGAAGGCCCGCAGCCAGCCGGCATCGTCGGTGCCCGGCGGCAGCGCCAGGTTGACCGCGGTACCCTCCCCCGCGCCGCGGCCGGTTTCCATCGGATACCCGGTGCCCGGGAACAAGGTCATCGGATGCTGGTGCAGGCTGACCGTCAGCACTCGCGGCTCGTCGTAGAACGCCTCCTGTACGCCGTCGCCGTGGTGTACGTCCACATCCACGTAGCCGATCCGGGACACGCCTTGGTCCAGCAGCCAGCGGATGGCCACCGCTGGGTCGTTGTACACGCAGAACCCGGACGCCCGCGAGGCCATCGCGTGGTGCAGCCCGCCGCCGATGTTCACCGCGTGCTGGGCCCGCCCGGCCAGCACCTGACGGGCGGCCAGTACACTGCCGCCGGTGATCAGCGCGGCCGCGTCGTGCATCCCGGCGAAGACGGGGTTGTCCGGCGTACCCAGGCCATACCCGAACTCCACCCGCCGCGCCGACGCGGACCGTACCGCGTCCAGGTAGTCCTGGCGGTGGATCAGCCGCAGCAGCTCATCACTGGCCGGCTCGGGCGCGAGTACGCAGACCCGCGGGTGGTCTAGCAACCCGTAGGCGCGGCTGAGCTCGATGGTCAGGGCCAGCCGGATCGGGTGCAACGGATGGTCCGGAGACAGCTTGTAGGCCAGGTACGCCTCATCCCAGACCACGGCCAACGAGTCGCTCACCCAGCACACGCTACCGGCCCGGCCGGTGCCCGGCGCGGGGCGCCGCCGCGAGCTGGCTACCCTGACGGCGGACGGATCGCCGACTACCCTGACGGCGTACGGATCGTCGGCCGTCGCTTCGACCCGCGCCGACCTGACTCACGGCATGACCATGACCGGCCACGGTGGCCGTACCGGCGACAGCTAGCCGGGCCGGATGCTGACCCGCCACCACGACCCTGGAGCGGCCATTCTGTACTTTTTCTCCGGACTCTTCCGCGGCCTACCCCAACCGGGGCGAGCGGCTGGTCGTAGCATCGAAGTTGACAGCAGCGGGAGGGGCCGGTGAGCCACCAAAGCGACCTCATCGACACCACGGAGATGTATCTCCGTACGGTGTACGAGCTAGAGGAAGAAGGTATCGTGCCGCTGCGCGCCCGGATCGCCGAGCGACTGCGGCAAAGCGGTCCCACGGTCAGCCAGACGGTGGCCCGGATGCAGCGGGACGGGCTGCTGACCGTGCAAGGCGACCGGCACTTGGAGCTGACCGGCGAAGGCCGCCAGCAGGCGATCGCGGTGATGCGCAAGCACCGGCTGGCCGAATGCCTGCTGGTGGATGTGATCGGCCTGGACTGGGCGGACGTGCACGTCGAGGCCTGCCGGTGGGAACACGTGATGAGCGAGGAAGTGGAGCGCCGGCTGGTCATCTTGCTGAACGGACCCACCCACTGCCCGCACGGCAACCCGATCCCCGGCCTGGTCGCACTCGGCGTGGCTGTCGGCCATCCCACCGGCAAGCGGCTAGCCCAAGAAGGGGTGCTGACCAGTCTGCTAGGGGCCGCCGACGCTGGCGCGACCGCGGTGGTGGTCAGCCGGATCAGCGAGCAGTTGCAGCCGGACACCAAGATGATGCACCGGTTGGCCGACGCCCAGGTCCGCCCCGGCCAGGGGCTGACGCTGACCCGGGCCACCGGTGGGGTCCAGGTACGAAGCGGCGGGCAGGACATCGAACTGGACGAGTACGTCGCCTCGCACGTGTTCGTCCAGGGCATCCCGGGGCGGTGACGGCGACCCGCCGGGATACGCCGACCGGCACCGTGGCTCACCCGGCACCCGCCCTGCTCACCGTCGATGTGGTCGCGCTGACCGTACGGGCCGACCGGCTGGAGGTGCTGCTGATCCGGCGCAGCGATGAGCCGTACCGCAATGGATGGGCGCTGCCCGGCGGCTTCGTCGGCGCCGAGGAGGACCTGCCGGCGGCGGCTGCCCGGGTGCTGGCCGAGGAGACCGGGCAGCACGGGCTGGCTGCGCACCTCGAGCAGCTCGCCAGCTACGGCCAGCCGGGCCGCGACCCGCGCGGGCGGGTGGTCACGGTGGCGTACTTGGCCTTTGCGCCGGCCTGCGATCAGCCCAGCGCGGCGGTTGACTCCACCGAGCCGCGCTGGTGCCCGGTGGCTGAGCTGGCTGGCCACGGGTTGACCGGCAATGGGCTGACCGGCCACGGGTCGACCGGCAACCCCCCTGCCGGAGATCGGCCGTCGGGCCACCGCCGGCTCGCCTTCGACCACGAGACCATCCTGGCCGACGGGGTGGAGCGGGCCCGGGCCAAGTTGGAGTACTCCGCGCTGGGCACCGCGTTTTGTACCGTCCCGTTCACCGCAGCCGAGCTGCGTCGGGTGTACGAGGCGGTGTGGGGCGTACCGCTGGACCCGCGCAACTTCTGGCGCAAGGTGTCCTCCACCCCGGGGCTGCTGGTGCCGGTACCCGGCCGGTCGGTGCCCGGTCCAGCCGGCGGCCGGCCAGCGGCCCGGTTCCGCCGCGGCCCGGCCACCATGCTGCACCCGCCGATCCTGCGGCCGCACTAACCAGCCAGACCGGACGGCAGCGACCACCTTGGCCCATCCTTCGATAGCCTGCTGAACTATGGGGGATAGTGCCGAGAGCCCCGTCGGCGACCCTCCAGGCGCCGAGCCGGCTCGGCTGACCGCGCTGCTGCGGCGTGCCGAGCAACTGCTCGACGAGCACTACCCAGCAGCCGGCATTGAGGTTGCCAAGGGCGCGGTCGAGCTGGCCCGGCTGCTCGGCGACGGACCGCGGATTGCGTACGCGCTGGCGCTGCTCGGCGGGCACTACCGGCTGGCCGGCGACGCCGGTTGCGCGGTCCCGCTGCTGGTCGAGAGCGCTGAGCTGGCTGGCAAGCACGCCGTGACCACGGTGCGGGCATCCTGCAACACCGATCTGGGCTATCTCGCGCTGGTCTCCGGCGAACTGACCGAGGCGTGGGCCTACCTGGACCGGGCCCTATGGATTTGCCGCCAGCTCGGTGATGCCCTCGGTGAGGCCAGAGTGCTGGACTACCTGGCCCTGACGATGTACGAGGAGGGCGAGCAGGCCCAAGCGGAGGACCTGCTGGACCAAGCGCACCGGATCCGGCAGGAGCACGGCGACCCGCGCTGGGTGGCGGTCAGCCTGAACAACAAGGGGTACCTGAGCAGCCTGCTGGCCGAGCGGGCCGGGGTCGAGCCGCGGCGCGTGCAAGAGTACCGGCTGCGTGCCGTCCAACTGCACACCGATGCGCTGGAGCACGCTACCCAAGCCGGGCACTGGGAGCTGTGCTCGTTGGTCGCCGCAAACCTGGCCGCCGCGCAGGTGGTGTCCGGTGTCAAGGAACCGACCCCGGCCCTGTTCGCCCGCCGGCTAGCGGCTGCCCGCCGGTCCGGCGACCGGCCAGAGGAGTCACTGGCCCTGTTCAACCTCGGGCACGCCTACTTCGTCGGTGGGGACCGGGCCCGGGCCGAGGAGCAGTGGTCCGCTGCGGTCGAGCTGGCGGACGCGCTCGGCCGGATCACCTTGCTGCGTGACCTCCACCGCGGCATCGCCCGCAGCTTCGAGGAGGCCGGCGAAGCGGAGCGGGCCCTGGAGCACTACAAACGCTTCCACGAGCTGGAGCGCACGCTGGCCGCAGAGGCTGCTGCCCAGCGGGCCAGGCTGGCGGTGGTCCGGTTGGAGGCGGAGTACGCCCGCCGCGAGACCGAGCGGTACCGGCAGCTCAACGCCGAGCTGACCGAGGCCAACCGGCGGCTGAAAGAGCAGGCTCTGCTGATGGACCGGGTGTCCCGGCAGGACGAGCTGACCGGGCTGGGCAACCGCCGGTACCTGGCCGCCCGGCTACCGCTGCTGTACGAGCGCGCGGTGCACACCGGCGAGCCGATCGCGGTACTGGTCGCCGATGTCGACCTGTTCAAGATCATCAACGACCGGTACTCGCACGCGGTCGGTGACGAGGTGCTGCGCAGCGTGGCACAGTTGCTCTCGGCGGCCACCCGGCCCGGCGACCTGGTGGTGCGCTACGGCGGTGAGGAGTTCGTACTGGTGCTGCCGAACACCGACCCGCAAGCCGCGCTTACCGCGGCAGAGCGGCTACGCGCGCTAGTGGAGGACCATGACTGGGAGATCATCTACCCCAACCTGCAGGCTACCATCAGCCTCGGGGTCTGCGCGGACACCGGCATCGGTTCCGGCCAGCGGATGATTGACGTGGCCGACCGGCGGATGTACGACGCGAAGCGAGCCGGCCGCAACCGGGTGTGCTGAGGATGTCCCGACCCGCCGTCCCCGGGCCGCCCTCCCGATCAGCCTGCGACCGGCTCGCCGCTTCATCGACCTGGCCGCGAGGCACGATAGTTTTGCACGCCACACGACCGCCCAGTGAGGAGCTGCTGTGCCGATGACCGCACCAAGCGCCTTCGAGGATCTCGCCCGGTATGTCGCGTTGCCGCGGCTGTCCGGCCTAGCTTTGTCTCCGGATGGCAGCCGGCTGGTGACGGCGGTCTCCCGGCCCGGGGCAGATCGGATGAAGTACCTGAGCGCGTTGTGGCAGCTCGACCCGACCGGAACCCAGCCGGCGCACCGGCTGACCCGGTCCGCGCCGGGCGAGACACAACCGGTGTTCGCTCCGGACGGCTCGCTGCTGTTTACCTCCCGCCGGCCCGATCCGGAGGACGCAGCGAACCGGGAGGATGCCAAGAGCCCGACGGCCACTGACGACACCCCGCCGGCACTGTGGGTGCTGCCGCCCGAGGGCGGCGAAGCCCGGCTGGTGGCCACCCGGCCGGGCGGCATCGGCGCGGTGGCTGTGGCCCGGGACACCGGGGTGGTGGCGTTTACCTCCGGCGTGCTGCCCACCGCCGGCACCGCCGAGGAGGACGAGCAGGCTCGCAAGCAGCGCAAGGACGCCGGGGTGACCGCGATCCTGCACCAGCGCTACCCGGTCCGGCACTGGGATCATGATCTCGGCCCGGAGCAGATCCGGGCCTTTGTGGCCGGGCCGCTGCCGGCTGATGGGCAGCGGTTCGAGGAGGCTCACGACCTCACCCCGCGACCGGACGGCCGGGTGTCTGAGGAGGAGTTGGCGGTCTCCCCCGACGGCCTACTGGTCGCCTACCGCTGGACCGAGTACGACGCCGGCGCCCAGGAACGGTCCATCGTGGTGGTGGCCGAGACCGCCACCGGCCAGCGTCAGTTCGTGGTCGCCGACCCAGCCGCCGACTTCAGCGGCGTGGTGTTCTCCCCGGACGGGCGGCTGCTAGCCTGCCTGCGCGAGGAGACGGCCAGCACCGAATACGTTGGCGACCGTACGGTGTGGCTGGTGGAACTGGCCACCGGCGAGGGGCGCGACGGCACGCCGAGCTTCCCGGGCTGGCCGGCGGCACTGACGTTCTCGGCCGACAGCCGTGCGCTGTACCTCACCGCTGACGAGCGTGGCCACGCACCGGTGTTCCGGCTGGATCTGACCGACTCCTCGATCACCCGGTTGACTGCCTCCGGCGCGTACACCGACGTGCTGGCTGCGCCGGACGACTCCGCGCTGTACGCGATGCGCTCGGCGGTGGACAGCCCGCCGACGCCGGTCCGGCTCAACCCCATGGTGGCCGACCAGGACGCCGTGCCGTTGCCCACCCCGGGTGAGGTCGGCGAGCTGCCCGGCACGCTGAGCGAGGTGACCACCACCGCGGACGACGACGTGCCACTTCGGGCCTGGCTGTGCTTGCCGGACGGTGCCACGGCGAGCCACCCGGCACCGCTGCTGCTGTGGGTCCACGGCGGTCCGCTGGCCAGCTCGAACGCCTGGAGCTGGCGGTGGAACCCGTGGCTGATGGTGGCCCGCGGGTACGCGGTGCTGCTGCCCGACCCGGCGTTGTCCACCGGGTACGGCATCGACTTCATCCAGCGCGGCTGGGGCTCGTGGGGTGCCCGACCGTACACCGACCTGATGGCGCTGACGGATGCCGCCGTGACCCGTGCGGACATCGACGCCAACCGCACCGGCGCGATGGGCGGCAGCTTCGGCGGGTACATGGCGAACTGGATCGCCACCCAGACCGACCGTTTCGCGGCGATCGTCACGCACGCCAGCCTGTGGCACCTGGACGCGTTCGGCGGCACTACTGACCACGGGTGGTACTGGCTGCACGAGATCGGCGACCCGCTGACCGAGCCGGAACGGTACCAGTCGAACTCGCCACACCTGCGGGTCCGCGAGATCCGTACCCCGATGCTGGTGATCCACGGCGACAAGGACTACCGGGTGCCGATCGGCGAGGCGCTGCGGCTGTGGTTCGACCTGTGCCGGTTCAAGGTGCCGGCGCGGTTCCTGTACTTCCCGGATGAGAACCACTGGGTGCTGACCCCCGGCAACGCCCAGATCTGGTATGAGACGGTGTTCGCGTTCCTCGCCGAGCACGTACTTGGGGAGAAGTGGGAACGCCCGGCGCTGCTGTAGCACCGTCGGGCATACTCGTCAGGTGCTGATCGTCACCATGAACGACATTCCCGGCTTTGAGATTACCCACGTCCTGGGCGAGGTGATGGGGCTCACCGTCCGATCCCGCAACGTGTTCTCCCAGTTCGGTGCGGCGTTCAAGTCGCTGGCTGGCGGCGAGCTGCGGGGCATGACCAAGGCGTTGTACGACAGCCGGCACGAAGTCATGCAGCGGCTGGTCAGCGAGGCCCAAGCCCGCGGCGCAAACGCGATCATCGCGATGCGGTTCGACACCTCCGAGATGGGCGATGTCTGGACCGAGATCTGCGTGTACGGGACCGCGGTGTGGGTCGAGCCGGTCACCGAGGCAGCCCGGGGGCAGGCCGCGCAGTTCGGGACGGTCAGCCAGGGCTACCCCCCGCCCCCTGGCTATGGCCCGCCCCCAAGTGGCTACCCCGGCGGCCCGCTACCCGGTCAGCCGCCCGGCCAGGCACCGTACCCGCCCGGCGGCTGAGCCACGCCCGCTGCAATGCTCCCTACTGCCGCTCGCGGCCCCTCACCCCTGGTCGCGGTCGGCCAGCGGGAGGTAGACTTGGCCGCCCTGCGCGGTGAACTCGGCCGACTTCTGCTGCATGCCGGCAGCCAGCGCGTCCTGCTCAGACAGCCCATGTTCCTCGGCGTACCGGCGGACATCCTGGGTGATCTTCATCGAGCAGAAATGCGGGCCACACATCGAGCAGAAGTGCGCGGACTTAGCCGGCGCGGCCGGCAACGTTTCATCGTGGTACGTCCGGGCGGTGTCCGGGTCTAGGGCCAGGTTGAACTGGTCCTCCCACCGGAACTCAAACCGTGCGTCAGACAACGCATCATCCCAGTGCTGGGCATGCGGATGCCCCTTGGCCAGGTCGGCGGCGTGTGCAGAGATCTTGTAGGCGATCACGCCTTGCTTGACGTCGTCCCGGTCCGGCAGGCCGAGGTGCTCCTTGGGGGTGACGTAGCAAAGCATCGCGGTGCCGTACATGCCGATCATGGCAGCGCCGATCGCGCTGGTGATGTGGTCATAGGCCGGTGCGATGTCGGTGGTGAGCGGGCCGAGGGTGTAGAACGGCGCCTCGTGGCAGACCTCGAGCTGCAGGTCGACGTTCTCCTTGATCTTGTGCATCGGAACGTGCCCGGGGCCTTCGATCATCACCTGCACGTCGTACTCCCAGGCGAGGCTGGTCAGCTCCCCCAGGGTGCGTAGCTCGGCGAGCTGGGCTTCGTCGTTGGCATCGTAGATTGAGCCCGGGCGCAACCCGTCGCCGAGGGAGAAAGTGACGTCGTAGCTAGCCAGGATCTCGCACAGCTCAGCGAAGTTGGTGTAAAGGAAGTTCTCCTCGTGGTGAGCTAGGCACCAAGCGGCCAGGATTGACCCGCCCCGGCTGACAATGCCGGTCTTGCGCCGGGAGGCCAACGGGACGTACCGGAGCAGCACCCCGGCGTGCACGGTCATGTAATCCACGCCCTGCTCGCACTGCTCGATCACGGTGTCCCGGTAGACCGGCCAGGACAGCTTCGCGGGGTCGCCGCCGACCTTCTCCAACGCCTGGTAGATCGGCACCGTACCGATCGGCACCGGAGAGTTGCGCAGGATCCACTCACGGGTCTGGTGGATGGCTCGGCCGGTGGACAGGTCCATCACGGTGTCGGCGCCCCACCGAGTCGCCCACACCATCTTGTCGACCTCCTCGGCGATGTCCGAGCGCACCGCCGAGTTGCCGATGTTGGCGTTGACCTTCACCAGGAAGTTGCGGCCGATGAGCATCGGCTCGGTCTCCGGGTGGTTGACGCATGCCGGCAGCACCGCGCGACCACGGACGATCTCATCTCGGACAAACTCCGCGGCAACGCCCTCCCGGACCGCCACGAACTCCATCTCCGGTGTGATCAGCCCGCGCCGGGCGTACCCGAGCTGGGTGACCGGCGTACCGGGCCGACCCCGCCGGGCGGTTCGCCCGTCCACGGCGTCGGGGTACTGCTCGGTATCGGCTCGCTCGACGATCCAGCCGGCCCGCAGCTTGGGCAGGCCGGTGCTGAGGTCAGGCGCGAACCCGGCCTCGGTGTACGGGCCGGAGGTGTCGTACAGCCGGAACGTGCCGCCATTGGTCAGCTCAACCTCCCTCATCGGCACCCGCACGTCCGGCCGGGAACCGTTGAGGTAGACCTTGTGGCTGCCGGTGATTGGGCCGGCTGTCACGGTCGAGCGAGTTGTCGCGGTCGTACGAATATCAGTCGCTGTCATGGGCGAAAACGCCTCCCTACGCCGGTATTACCCGGACCAGGTTCGAGCGGTCGGCGGCGCCCTAGCCGCCCTCTCAGCCCGGTTGACCGAGCTCCCGCGGTTGGTGCCCCGACAGTACCCGCCGGCAGGTGGTTGGCAAGACCGACACGGTGGGCCGACCCAGAATGCGCCGACATGGTCAGCCGGCCGGCTGGCTGTGTTTGCTTCACCCGGCCACGGTGAGGTACATGCTGGCGGTGACCTCCGGACGGTCGTGGTCCACCGCCTTGGCACTCGCTCTGGGCGGGTACCTGCTGGTGGACCTGTTGCGAATCTGGTTGCCATCGGTAATCACGATCTACGGTGGCGCTGGCCCGACGGCCGGCAGCCGGCTCGGCCTGTTCGCGGCGTTGTGGGTCGCCCTCGGTCTGGTCGCGGTGCCGTTGGTCGGGCCGGTCAACCCGCGGCTGCTGGCGATGATCGGTGCGCTCGGCATGGGTACGGCACGGGCCGTGCTGCAGGGCACGAACGGTGGCCCGGCACAGCTCTACCTGGCCTCGCTCGGAGTGACCGCGGCGGTCGTCTGGCTGGTATCGATGGCCGGGTCCTCGCTCGCCGGTCGGTCGGCGTCGGTGGGCGTCACAGCCGGGATTGCGGCCGCGGTGACTGTGCACGTGGCGTTGCGCACCGTCGACCTTTTGTGGTGGGCCGGGCCAGGGCCGTGGCTGGCCGTAGTACTCGCCGGCCTTGCGCTGGTGGCGGTAACCTGGCTGGCCACCAGCCGCGGCGAGCGGGAGACCGCCACACCGGGTTTGTGGTTCACCATCGGACCGGTCCTGCTCCTGGTCGGTGTGGTCACCGGCTCGCCGGCTCGGGCCGAGGCAGCCGCCGGCTGGGGGCAGTACCAAGCATCCTTCGTGCTGCTCATCGCCTGCTGCCTCGGTGTGCTCGGCTGCCTGCGGGCCCGGGCACTGACCCGGTCGCCGCTGGTCGCGGCGCTGGCGCTGCTCGCCCTGCTGGCTGGTGCGACACTGCCGCGGACGACCGTCAACGGGATCACCGGCCTGCTGCCCGGCTGGGTGGTGTGGGCACAGGCCGGCAGCGCGCTGGCGCTGGCAGCCTGCCTCGGCTGGGCAGGCGAGGGGCAGCGGAGGACCCTCGCGCGCCGCCGGGCCGCCGCCGCCGGTGCCGGGGTGGTGCTCTGCTGGGTGCTGGCGGCCGGGTACACGGCCTACGACACCTCGCCGAGCTACCCCAACCGGTGGTTACTGCTGGTTGGCGGCGTACTGGTCGGCACCGGCGCGGTAGCCGGCGCCGGCAGTGCGCACACCTGGGCACCAATGCGGGACCGAGCAAGGCAACGGCGGGTGGACTTCGCCGTACTCGCCGCGACCTGCGTGGCACTGATCGGGGCATTGGTCACCGCTGCCGCCTCGATCAGGCCGATCACCAACCACGGCCCGGCAAGGTACCCGGTCCGGCTGGTCAGCTACGACGTACGGATGGGTTTTGACCTGCGAGGCCACTTCGACCCAGACGACATCGGCCAGACGATCCAAGCCCAGCGCCCCGACATCGTGGTGCTGAACGAGGTGGATCGCGGGAAGATGACCGACGGTGGCCACGACGTGCTGCAACTGATCGCTGAGTACCTGGGGATGCCGTACTTGTTCGCGCCTGCCGCCGACGAGGTGCAGGGAAACGCGATCCTGACCCGCTTCCCGATCCGCTCGGTATTCAGCGAGCCGATCGCCGACCCCGGCTCGCCGACTGGCGCGTCCGCGCTGGCGGTCGTCCTCAGCCTGGACTCCGGCCAGCAGCTCGCGGTGGTAGCCACCCACTTCCAGCCGGACAACAGCGGCCAGATCCCGTTGGCCGAGGTGCAGCGGGCCCACCAGCTCGCGATCGGTCTGATCGCGAAGGACCGGGCGGTGGTGCTGGCCGGCAACCTCAACGCCCAGCCGGGCAGCCGGCAGCTCGCAGCGCTCGGACCTGACCTGGTCGACGCGCTGGCCAGCCGGCGACCGCTGCCGACCTTCCCCTCGGACCGGCCTGACCAGCAGCTCGACCACGTCTTCGTCACCCCAGACCTGACCGCCAGCAACATCCAGGTGCCGGCATCGGCGGACTCCGACCACCGAGCAGTCGCGGTGACCGTGGCGCCGCGGAGCTGACTGGCCAAGCTGGGCTCGGCCCCAGCGAGCAGCGCCCACCCGCTCAGCCATCGTCGTGCTCCACACCGGCGGCCACGCTGGGCTTACGGCCCGGGCCGGAACGGCTAGCCGCCGGCCCCGAGGGGGTCGACCCGGCCGGCGGCCGCGCGGACTGCATGTCCACCTCGCTGAGCAGCGGCGTGGAGCGCGGATCCAGGCCCTGCACCAACGCCTGGTCGAGCAGCCGGGCAGCGCTGTAGTCTGGGTCGATCTCCAGTGCCCGCTCGACGGCGATCCGGGCCAGTGCACCGGCGCCCTCCCGCCAGGCGGCCCAGCCGGCGAGGAACAGCGGAGCGGCCCGGTAGGCCGAAGGCGCTCGCTGCGCCAGCCATCGCCACAGCTCCAGCCCGGCGGGGCACCGACCGGCACCTTCCTCCATCCATAGCCAGCCCACGTCGCGGACCGCGATGTCGGCCAGACCTACCAGGATCCGGGCTGTCGCGGCGTCGGACAGCCACGACGAGGTGCCATCGGCCAGCACCCGATCGAGCGCGGCCCGCAGCCGGGCCTGGCTGGCCTCCCGCCACGGCTCGATCCCCCCGTCGCGCTCCGCCCGGCGAGCCATCTCCCCCGCCGCCCTAGCCACCGCCCGGGCCACCGCCGACCGGCTGCGGGAGCTGGCCGGTCCGAGGGTGCCGGCCAGGGTGGCCCGGTCAGGCAGTGCTACCAGGCCGGCATACGACGCCTCCGCCGCCATCCTCGACCCGGCTCTGGAGCCGCCGACCAGGGTGCCCTCCGGCGGGCAGCACAGCTCGTTCTGGCAGGTGTAGGACCACCACCGGCCGCCGGCCACGAAGATCGCATCCTTCAGCTCCAGACCGAACTCGTCGGTCACGGCAGCAAACTCGGCGACCAACGTCATCTCGGGCAGAGTGGCATCAACCCGCTCGCCCGGCTCGCCGTACACCACCAGCACCGCGCCACAGGCACCGGCCCGGACGAGCTGACCGACCAGGTAGGTGCAGAACCCGGCCTGGCCGCGTACCTCAGCCCGGTCCACCCGGATGGTGGGTCCAAGGTGCTCTCCCCGCTCCCGCAGGGCGATCGCGACCACGCTGTCGTTGGGATGGAAGCCGACCAGGTAGGGCACTAGGTCGACTAGGTCGCCCGGACCCTGGACACGAAGCAGGGGCAGGTCGGGCCGGGCACCAGTCAGCGGTTCACTCATGCCGGCAAGCCTCGGCCACCGACCCAGTTCAGCGGCAGCCCTGCGCCTCCGCTGTGGACGACCTCATCCTCCTGTGGAGGACCGCTTGACAACACCAGCGGCACCAGGTAGCCAGCCCAACGCGGCAGTGGGGCCTCCTACCGGAGCGTGCCCTCCCGCCAGGCCGCGGCGGCCCGATCCAGCGCGTCGGCGGTCCGTACGTTGCGCTCGGCACGGGCCAGCTCGTCGGAGCGTTCGCGATCACCGGCCAGCTCGGTCCGGCCGATCGCCACCACCCGGAAGAATGCGGCGGCGCGCTGCAGCGCGACCGCGAAGTCGCCGGCGTACGCACCGGTCAGCACGTCATCGGCGAGCTGGTGGATGGCAGCCGGGTCACCGGAGTCGGCCACCCCGGCCACCACCTCTGCCACCGGGGCCAGCCCCCGGCCGGCCGCATACCAGCGGGCCAACGTCCAGTCCTGGGCCTGGCACCAACTGCGCAGCAGGTAGAGCGTCCACAGCACGCCGGGCAGCGAGTCGTCGGCAGCCTGCCGCCACAGCTCGGCCAAGGTGTCCAGCCCGACGGTCTCGGCCAAGTCCACCAGATCCGGGGTACGCGGCCCCACACCGCTCCGACCGGCCTGGACCACCACGGCCGCAGTGGCATGGGCAAGCTCGATCTGGGCCAGCGGCTCGCCATGCCAGTGGGCAGCGGCCAACCGCTCCACATCTGCAGCGAGGTGTGGTCGGCGTCGGCGCCGGTTGCCGGCGTGCCCGGGATCGGCCATGGGATCCACGGTACGTGACACAGCGGACAGTTTCGCTTTGATCGGGGGAACACCCTATCCATCGGTTATGTTGGACCCTGACGCCGGCCCGTTTCTGACCCCCGGTTCCCATCCATGTCGCCGTGAGCGACCCTGCGCCGCGAGGCGATCTGGCGGGCCGGCGTTGAGCTTCCTGACCGCGCTTTCTCGCGGCGGGCCGGTCCGGCCGGAAAACCTGCTGCGGTAGCCCACCCACGCGGCGAGAATTTATCTCCGTGCTGGCCCTGCTGCGGTTACTGCGGCTCGATGTGCGTCCCTGGCGTGACTCGCGCGACTTCCGGCTGTTGATGTCCAGCGGCACGGTGACCATGTTCGGCGCCTTCATCACCTATGTCGCGCTGCCGCTGCAGCTTAAGCAGCTCACCGGATCCACCCTCGCAGTCGGTCTCGTCGGCTTGTGCGAGCTGGTCCCGCTGGTCGGCTGCGGGCTGTACGGCGGAGCGCTGGCCGACGCGATGGACCGCCGGCGGATGATCTTGGCCAGCGAGGCGGGGATGGCCGTGCTGTCGGTACTGCTGCTGGCCAACACGCTGCTCCGGCAGCCGATGATCTGGCCGCTGTACGTCGCGGCCGCGCTGCTGGCCGGCCTGGAGGGTCTGCAGCGCCCGTCGCTGGACGCCCTGCTACCGCGGATCGTGTCGCCAGCCCAGATGCCCGCTGCGGTCGCGCTGGGCACCCTGCGGTGGAACTTCGGCGCGATCGCCGGACCGGCGGTAGGCGGGCTCCTGGTGGCCACCGCCGGCCTGGGTTGGGGGTACGCGGCGGACCTGGCGACCTACCTGGTGTCGCTGGCGCTGCTGCTTCGGCTGCGAGCCGCACCACCGCCGGAGTCTGCCGAACGGCCGAGTCTCGCCGGAATCATCGCCGGGCTGCGGTACGCCAGGAGCCGGCAGGAACTGGTCGGTACTTACCTGGTCGACCTTGCCGCGATGCTGCTGGCGATGCCCATCGCGCTGTTTCCGTTCGTTGCCGACCGGCTCGGCGCGCCATGGGCGCTCGGCCTGTTGTACGCAGCCGGCTCGGTAGGCTCGGTGCTCGCCACCCTGACCAGCGGGTGGATCTCACGGGTGCACCGGCACGGCTTGGCGGTGGTGTGGGCGGTGGCAGCCTGGGGGCTGGCGATCACCGGGTTCGGGCTGGCCCAGAGCGTCTGGCTGGCGGTGGTGTTCTTGGTGTTGGCCGGTGCCGCGGACATGGTAAGCGGACTGTTCCGTACCACGATCTGGAATCAGACGATCCCGGACGAGCTGCGCGGCCGGCTGGCCGGTATCGAGCTGCTTAGCTACTCGGTCGGGCCGAGCCTGGGGCAGCTCCGGGCCGGTGGGGTGGCGACGCTGGCCGGGGTCCGCGGTTCGGTCGTGTCTGGCGGGCTGCTCTGCGGGGCGGCAGTCGCTGGGCTGGCCGCGCTGCTGCCGCGGTTTATCCGGTACGACGCCCGTACCGACGAGCACGCCGCCCGGCAGCGCGCCGCTGTTTCCGGCGATCTTCCGGTGCCGAGTGCCAGCTAGCCGATCTTCTACGGTCCCGGCAGGCTCACTGGCTGCGAAGGAACTCAAGCCTGCCATGGTGGTGGGGCTGATCCGGCAGCCGCCGAATCTTGCGGCTGCCGGCAGCAACCGAGATCCCGCACCGATCCGTGGGCATACTCCGAAGACCCACCCGTACGGAGCCGTCATGCCTGAGCAGACCGCCACCGCCGCGGCGATGCGGACCGCCGCCACCGCGCTGGTCGCCGCCCTCAATGACAAGCAACGTGAGCTGGCCTGCGTGCCGTTCGGCGACACCGCCACCCGGACCAAGATCACCTACCGGCCACGGCCGCGACCCGGTGTCTGCCTGGCCGACCTGGACCGAGCCGGCCGGAAGGCGGCACACCGGCTGCTGGCCACCGCACTTAGCGATCACGCCTACGCCCAGGCGACCGCGATCATGGCGTTGGAGGAGGTCCTCGACCGGATCGAGGGTGGGCGGCGTGGGCGGCACAGCAACGATTTCTGGGCGGTGGTCTTCGGCGACCCCATCGACGACCAGTGGGGCTGGCGGGTGGAGGGGCACCATCTGTCGGTAACCATGACGCTCACCGGCGAGGAGGTGTCCCCGACCCCGCTGTTCTTTGGCGCCCGCCCGGCCCGGGTGAGCTTCGCCGGCCGGTCGGTACTGCACCCCCTCGCCGCCGAGGAGGAGCTGGCCCGCGCCCTGCTCGATGCGATGGGTCCGGTCGAGCGGGCGTTGGCCATCACCGCGGCGGTGCCGCCGGACGACATCCGCAGCGGTACGCGGCCCTACCTTGACCCGGCTGCCAGCCCAGCCGGGATACCAGCCGAGCAGCTCAACCCCAGCAGCCGGGCCTTGCTCGACCAACTGATCGCGGTGTACGTGTGCCGTCTGACGCCCGAGCTAGCCCAGCAGCAGAGCCGGAGCATCGGTAGCGAGCCGGTGTCCTTCCGCTGGGAAGGCCCCATCGAGCCGGGCCGCGGCCATTACTACGCCATCCAGGGTCCGGACCTCCTGATCGAGTACGACAACACTGCCGACCACGCCAACCACGCGCATTCGGTGCTGCGTCGCCGAGGCGGCGACTTTGGTGCCAACGTGCTCGCCGCCCACTGGGCTGCCGACCATGGGACCGCTGACCACTGAGCCGCCGACACTGAGCCGCCGTCACGGGGCCGCCGACACGGGGCGGCACAGCGGGGAGCCGGTTTGCCGAGTCAGTCCGCCTCCCCCGCGCCGCGTCAAGCAACTCACCCCCCCGCTAGCTACAGCCGCTGGTTGAGCCGCAGCCCTCGCAGACGTAGCAACTGCCGGCCGGGCGCATCTTCATGCCGCAGGTGAGGCAGAGCGGCGCATCGGCGAGCTTGCCGTGCACTGCCTCGAGCAGTTCGGTCGAGGAATGCGCCAGCCGACCCGCCACCTCGGCATGTGCCGGCGCGCTGGCCACGGGTGACCCGGACTCACCCTGGCGCTCCACCGGGACCGAGGAGGTCATCGCGGTGAGGTCAACGGGTAGCCCGCCATTCTCCTCGCGGAGCCCGGCGGCTCGCTCAGCGGCGGTAAAGATACCGAGCTCGGCCCGGCGCTCGTACGGCAGGAAGTCTAGGGCCAGCCGCCGGAAGATGTAGTCCATCACCGACGACGCGATCCGGATATCCGGATCATCGGTCATACCCGCCGGTTCGAACCGCATGTTGGTGAACTTCCCGATGTATGTCTCCAAAGGCACCCCGAATTGCAGGCCGATCGAGATAGCTACCGAGAACGCGTCCATGACTCCGGCCAGCGTCGAGCCTTGCTTGGACATCTTGAGGAAGACCTCACCGAGCCCGTCGCCCGGGTAGGACGAGGCGGTCAGGTATCCCTCGGCGCCGGCCACCGAGAACGACGTGGTAATTCCGCTGCGCTGCTTGGGTAGCCGCCGACGTACCGGTCGGTGCTCGATATCCTGCGCACCCGCGGGCGGCTCGGCCTGACCATTCTTCGACACCGACAACGGCTGCCCTACCTTGCAGTTGTCGCGATAGATTGCCAGCGCTTTGAGACCCAGCTTCCAGCCCTCAAGGTAGATCTTCTCAACGCCTTCGACGGTTGCTGACTCTGGCAGGTTGACCGTCTTGGAGATCGCGCCACTCAGGAACGGCTGCACCGCAGCCATCATCCGGACATGTCCCATTGGACCGATCGACCGCTTTCCCATCGCACAGTCGAACACCGGGTAGTGATCAGTCTTGAGACCAGGGGCGCCCACCGGGTGACCGTGCGTGCCGATGTACTCGATAATCGCCTCGACCTGCTCCTCCTGGTATCCCAGCGTCCGCAACGCGCGCGGGACAGTCTGATTGACAAACTGCATCGAGCCGCCGCCGACCAGCTTCTTGAAGGTCATCAAGCCCAGGGCCGGTTCGATCCCGGTGGTATCGACGTCCATCGCCAACCCCGAGGTGCCGGTGGGCGCAAGCAAGGTCGCCTGTGCGTTGCGCCAGCCGAGGCGTTCCCCAGTCTGTACGCACTTTTCCCATTCGGCATTGGCCGCCGCCCACACCCGCTGGTCGCGTTCGTCGACGCCACGCACGCTCCGGGACGCTGCTTGATGCTTACCTATGACCCGCAGGTGGGCCTGTGCATTGCGGGCGTAGCCGTCGTACGGACCGACCGCGCCGGCCAGCTCGGCCGAGCGCCGGTAGGCAGTCGCGGTCATCAAGCTGGTGATGGCGCCAGCGATCGCGCGGCCACCGTCGGAGTCATAGGGCAGACCGGTGGCCATCAGCAGCGCGCCCAGGTTAGCGTAACCCATCCCGAGCTGGCGGTAGGCCCGGCTCACCTCGCCGATCTTCTCGGTGGGGAAGTCGGCAAAGCAAATCGAGATGTCCATCGCGGTGATGACCAGCTCACAGACCCCGACGAACTTCTTCACGTCGAAGGTCTTGCTGTCCGCACCGAGGAACTTCAGCAGGTTGATCGAGGCGAGGTTACACGATGAATTGTCCAGGTGAACGTACTCGGCGCACGGGTTGGAGGTGGTGATCCGGCCGGACTCGGGGCAGGTGTGCCATTCGTTGATGGTGTCGTCGTACTGGATGCCCGGATCAGCGCACTGCCACGCCGCCTGCGCCATCTGCCGGAGCAACTGACCGGCATCGACGGTCGCCATGACCTCGCCGGTCAGCCTAGCCGTCAGATCAAACGAGCCGCCGGCCGCCGCCGCCCGCATGAACTCATCCGTGACACGAACAGAGTTGTTCGCGTTCTGGTACTGCACTGAGTAGATATCCTCGCCGCCGAGGTCCATGTCAAACCCGGCGTCACGGAGCGCCCGGATCTTGCGCTCTTCGCGGACCTTGGTGTTGATGAACTCCTCGATATCCGGGTGGTCAACGTCGAGAATGACCATCTTTGCGGCCCGTCGGGTCGCGCCACCTGACTTGATGGTCCCGGCCGAGGCATCTGCCCCGCGCATAAAGCTGACCGGGCCGGAGGCGGTACCTCCGCTGGACAGCAACTCCTTCGACGACCGTATCCTCGACAAGTTCACCCCGGACCCGGAGCCACCCTTGAAGATCAGGCCTTCCTCCTTGTACCAGTCAAGGATCGAGTCCATCGAGTCATCGACAGCCAGCAGGAAGCACGCCGACACCTGGTGCGGCGAGGATGTGCCCACGTTGAACCAGACCGGCGAGTTGAAGCTGAAGATCTGGTGCAGCAACGTGTAGGTCATCTCGTGCTCGAAAACCTCGGCGTCGGCTGGGGTGGCGAAGTAGCCGTACTCCCGCCCCGCCCGGAGGTAGGTGAGCACGACCCGATCGATGAGCTGCTTGAGACTGCACTCCCGCTGCGGCGTACCCAGCGCGCCCCGGAAGTACTTGCTCACCACGATCTGGATCGCGTTCGGCGACCAGAAGTCGGGGAACTCGACTCCGCACTGCTCGAAGTTGACCGACCCGTCGCGCCAGTTGGTCAGCACCACGTCATGCCGGACCCAAGTCAACTCGTCGTAGGGGTGCACACCAGGGGTGGTGTAGATCCTTTCGACCCTCAGACCCTGGCCAGCCTTCGCCCGGCGGGTCGGTCCACTTGTTGTCTCGGTCATGAGTCCTCTCCAGCCGGTTGCCTGCTGATGAGCCGAGGCGGTCCCTGCGCGGGCCGCTCGACGAAGATCGGAAATAAATGATCATCACGCGGTCGGTCGCGGTACGCGGCGTGCCGGCGCACGGCTAGCGCTCCGCTGGCGGGTCGGCGGCGGGCGAGCCGGTCCGCTGGTGCTGCCGCAGCTCGGCGATCTCCTTCTCGAAGTCGGCCGCCGACTCGAAAGACCGGTACACGCTGGCGAAGCGCAGGTAAGCAACCTCATCCAGCTCGCTTAGCGGCCCGAGGATGGCCAAGCCGATCTCATGGCTGGGTACCTCGGCGACCCCGGTGGCCCGGATCGCCTCCTCCACTCGCTGCGCAAGCTGGGCGAGGTCATCCTCGTCGACCGGCCGACCCTGGCAGGCCCGCCGGACCCCGGTAATGACCTTCTGTCGGGAGAATGGCTCGGTCACTCCGCTGCGCTTGACCACCGCGAGGGTGGGTTCCTCCACCGTGGTGAACCGTCGCCGGCAGCCCTGGCAGGTCCGGCGGCGCCGGATCACCTGCCCGTCATCCACCTCGCGGCTGTCCACCACCCGGGAGTCCGGGTGTCGGCAGTACGGACACCGCATGGCAACCCCTTCCCCATACCTGCTCTACCGTCGTCAACCGACGTGAGACGGCCCCCCAGCCGCGCCGCTGGGGCCATGGCTGAGCAGGACCTACGTGTACCCTACCGGTAAGTCACCCCAATCTGTGGATAACTTACAACACTGTAACTACTAGATGTTGTGCCTAGACCCTAGATCTCGGCGCCGCGGAACGCAAGCAGCACTGCCCACCGAACCCGGAAGTCAGGCCACCTGCCCTCGGCCCGGTCTGCTGGGTTGGGCCGACCCAGGCCCGGTCCCGAGCCAGTCACGGACCCGGTCTCGGCCAGTCACGGGCCCGATCTCGGGTCGGTCTCGGGGGCAGTCCCGGGCCAGTCACGGGCTTGGTCAGGGGCTTGGTCAAGGGGCCGGATGACCAGCCACTGGCCGGGGTGCAGGGTGCTGTCGGTCAGCCTGTTGCGGTGCTGCAACTGGTTCACCACCGCTCGGGCATCGGCCTGCGGCGCGACTCGCCGGGCGATACTCCACAGCGTGTCGCCGGGCTGCACCTGCACTGCGGCGGGCGCGCTGACCGGCACGGTGGATCGGGCGTACACCATCCGGGCGCCTAGCCAACCGACCAGCAGGAGGCCCGCCAGCACCGTCAGGGCAAGCACCACCCGACCGCGGCGAGTCAGTCGTAGCATCGACCCGGCGGGGGCTTGTACCCGGTGGCCCGGCGGACCGCCGACTCTGGCCGCCCACACCCCCCGGCACGGCCTGACAGCCGGCACCACCGCCAACCGGACCCGGACCGGGTTGGGCCGGGCAAACCGGGGAAACGGGATGATGACCGCTTCGCGCGTGGCCGGGCCGGCTGGCGGCAACCCGGCCTTGGGGAACAGCACCGGTACGACAGACATCGCAGACCTCCCGCACTCGCCGATAACACCGAACGTCAGTTCGATCGAACTCCCGTGCGACTGTGTATCACCGGGCTCCGACAAAATCGAGATTCGTGCGGCGTGTCTGTCGAACAGGTGTTTGAAACCGGGGGTAGGTCGCGCTAGCGTCCGCTGTGGATCATCAGTACGGCGGACCATCGGTACGGCAGGCCGGCAGGCTGGTTCGGTCAGGGCAGCAAGGGTCGAGGCACAGGGAGGCGTCGTGGCGACAAGTGCGGACAAATCCGGCCACGGATCCGGCACAACGGGCCGGCCCGGCAAAGTGGGCCGGCCGAGGGGAAGCACGAAGCCGCTGGCAGGCAGGCACAATGCAGCCACGTTGGCTGCCGGCGTGCAGCCAGCCACCATTCGGGAGAGCCCGGGCGGCCCGCCGGACGCTGCCGAGCTGACCGACCGGCAGCGCGAAATCCTGGAGATGATCCGGGAGTCGGTGCACCGCCGTGGCTACCCACCGAGCGTGCGGGAAATCGCCGAGGCGGTCGGCCTAGCCTCGACCTCCAGCGTTGCTCATCAGCTCACCGTCTTGCAGAAGAAGGGCTTTCTGCGCCGCGACCCCAACCGGCCACGCGCGGTGGACGTCCGGATGCCGGAGCCGGGCAGCTCCGCAGCGGAGGTCGCCGAGCGGCCGACACCGGCGTACGTCCCGGTGGTCGGGCAGATCGCTGCCGGCCAGCCGATCCTGGCCGAGGAGATGGTCGAGGAGGTCTTCCCACTGCCGCGGGCCTTGGTCGGCGAGGGCACCCTGTTCCTGCTCCGGGTCAGCGGCGACTCGATGATCGACGTGGCCATCGCGGACGGCGACTGGGTAGTGGTCAGGCAGCAGCAGGTCGCCGAAAACGGGGAGATCGTGGCTGCCATGATCGACGGTGAAGCCACCGTCAAGACGTTCCGCCGCCGGGACGGGCATGTGTGGCTACTGCCGCACAACCCGGCGTACCAGCCGATCCTCGGTGACGAGGCCACCGTGCTGGGCCGGGTGGTCGCCGTGCTGCGCCGGCTCTGACTGGTGCCGGGCTGCTAGCCGACGCGGGCGCGAGCGGCCGCATCCTCGGGGCCAGACCCATCGCTGGGCCCATTACTGGGCCCCCCGCCAGCACCATACCGATCCAGCCGGGACGCAGCCGGCCAGTCTCCCAGCCGGCTGGCGAAGATCAGGTGATGGACACCCAGCAGCAGTACCCCGACCGCGAGCCCGGCCAGCACGTCGGTCAGCCAGTGGTAGACCAACAGCACCATGCTGGTCGCGGTGATCAAGGGGGCCAGCACCGCCAGCACCCGCAAGATCCGCTGCCAGGCCGCCGGCAGTCCCGCCTGGACAGCCAAGCTACTGACCAGTCCGGTCATCACCACCGCCGTCGCAGCGTGCCCGGATGGGTAAGACCGCCCGCCGACGTGCAGCCGGTCCACCAGGCCCGGCGAGGTCCGACCGATCCCGTACTTCGCCACGTCGACCACCAGCCACAGCAGGCCGAGCGCAACCACGAACCGCAGCACCGGCTGCCAGCTCCGCCGCCAGTACGCCAGCCCAGCCACAAACGGCGCGACCACAAACCCGACGCCTAGCGGGTCACCAGGCATGATGCCGGCATACACCAGCAAGCCGCGGGGCAGGTTGCCGTGCCGGATCTGGGCCGCCCACGCCCAGTCGGCAACATAGCGGTCCAGCCGGGTGAGCGGCCCGCCACGCAGCACGTCGGCGGTAACCCAGACCAGCACACCGATCGCGAGCACCACCACCGGCCACGGCGGGCCTCCCCCGCGGGCTCGGGTGGCCGGCCCGACCCTCACTCCTGGGGCCGCCGGGCCTCACCGTGGGCGGGGTCGCGGACCTGCTCGGTCCGGGGTACCGGCTCACCCTCGATCACCGGCGGCCGAGCTACCGGGCGGGTGGGGTCAGCCGGTCGGGGCGGGTCGTCGTGCCGCAGCTCACTCACCTCGGCCTTGAAGATCCGCATCGACTTGCCGAGCGAACGGGACATTTCTGGCAACTTCTTGTAGCCGAACAACAACAGTGCGACCAGCGCAATTACTAGCCAGTGCCAGGGACTAAGCGAGCCCATCGCGATCCTCCTGTCGGGGGCGCTTCCTCGACCAGCCTACGCGCTGGGATCCACAACGGGTTGCCGGGCGTGCGGCAGCACGTACGGCATCAGCGTGATGGCCAGCTCCGGATCGACCCGGGCGTGCAGTTCAGTGCCCTGCGCGGTGTGGATGACGGTGATCACCTCGCCCCGGCTGTGTACGCGGGCGAGCAGGTCACCGCGGTCGTACGGCAGCAGCAACCGCAGCTCGGCGGACGGCCGGGGCAACCGGTCGGCGATCATTGCAAGCAGCTTGTCCAACCCCTCGCCGGTACGCGCTGAGCAGAACACCGCCTCGGGCAGGGCGCCGCGCAGCCGGTCCAGGACGGCGGGCTCGGCGGCGTCCACCTTGTTCACCACGACCAGCTCCGGCACCGCGGCCGCATTGATCTCATCGAGGACCCCCCGGACCGCCGAAATCTGGGCCATCGGGTCGGCATCCGAGCCATCCACCACGTGCACCACCAGGTCGGCGTCGGCCGCCTCCTCCAGGGTGGATCGGAACGCCTCAATGAGATCATGCGGAAGATGCCGGACGAAGCCGACGGTGTCGGCCAGCGTGTACACCCGGCCGTCTAGGGTCTCGCAGCGGCGTACGGTGGGATCCAGGGTGGCAAACAACGCATCCGCCACCAGCACGCCGGCCCCAGTCAGCCGGTTGAGCAGGCTGGACTTGCCAGCGTTGGTGTAACCGGCAATCACCACGCTCGGCACCGCCCGGCTGCGACGCTGGTCGCGCTTGGTATCCCGGTTGATCTTCATGTGTGCAATCTCCCGGCGCAGCTTGGCCATCCGGGCCCGAATCCGCCGCCGGTCAATCTCGATCTTGGTCTCACCAGGACCACGGCCACCGATCCCGACCCCGCCCGCGGCCCGGCCGCCGACCTGCCGGGACAGCGCCTCGCCCCAGCCACGCAGCCGCGGCAGCATGTACTGCATTTGGGCCAGCTCGACCTGTGCCTTGCCCTCCTTGCTGCGGGCGTGCTGGGCGAAGATGTCCAGGATCAGCATGGTCCGGTCGACCACCTTGACCTTGACCCGATCCTCCAGGGTACGGAGCTGGGCCGGGGTCAGCTCACCGTCGCAGATCACCGTGTCGGCCCCGGCAGCCAACACCATCTCGCGCAGCTCCTCGGCCTTGCCCGCACCGATGTAGGTGGCCGGGTCGGGTCGGGCGCGGCGCTGGATCAGTCCGTCGAGCACCGCTGAGCCGGCGGTCTCGGCCAGCCGGGACAGCTCGATCAGCGAATTCTCCGCGTCGGCCAGGGTGCCCTCGGTCCAGACCCCGACCAGCACCACCCGCTCCAGCCGGAGCTGGCGGTACTCGACCTCGGTGACATCGGCGAGTTCGGTGGCCAGGCCAGGAACCCGGCGCAGGGCCTGCCGCTCTTCGAGCTCGAAGCCGGCGCCGTCTACGTCGTACAAGAATTCAGTCATCACGACGATCCTGACACGTCGGAACCGGGAGAGCACCCGGTTACTCGCCGCCACCAGGTAAATCCGGTTTGCCGCCCCTCCCTAGTCGCCGCAGGCTGCCAGCGCGCCCGCCTTGCTGTTCGGCCCCCGCGACTTCTGGCTGCTGTGGGCCGGGTGACACGGTCAGCCAGCTCGGCACTCAGGTCACCTCACTGGCGCTGCCGTTGCTGGCGGTGACCACCCTGCACGTCACGCCGTTCCAGGTCGGCCTGCTGACCAGCTCCGAGTTCCTGGTCTTCTTGCTGGTCGGGCTGCCGGCCGGCGTGGGTGGACCGGATGCGTCGGCGCGAGATGATGATCGCGACCGATGCCGGCCGGGCGGCGCTGCTCGCTCCCGCTGGCCGCTTGGGCTGGCACGCTCGGCTTGCTCCAGTTGTACGCGGTGGCGCTGGGTACCGGGCTGCCGACGGTCTTCTTTGACGTGGCGTACCAGAGCTAACTGCCGCACCTGGTCGGCCGGCGGCATCTGGTCGAGGGCAACGCCACGCTGCAAGCCAGCAAGTCGGTGTCCCAGGTCGCTGGGCCGACCGCCGGCGGCTTGCTGGTCCAAGCGCTGACCGCGCCGTACGCGGTGCTGGTCGACGCGGTCAGCTTCGCCTGGTCGGCCGGCTGCCTCGGGCTGATCAGTGCCCGGGAGGATCGGCCGGTACACGCGCCGGAGCAACAGCTTGGCCGGGAGATCCGCGAGGGCCTGCGGTTCGTGCTCGGCAACCGGCTGCTGGGGGGCTTAGCGGCTGCACCTCGACAGCCAACTTCTTACCCTCGGCCAGGCCATGTTCATCGTGCTGCTGGCCCGCGACCTGGGGCTGCCCGCTGGCGTGATCGGCCTGGTGTTCAGCGTCGGCGATCTGCCGGGCGCGGTGCTGGCCCGCCGGATCGCCGCTGGCTCGGTCAGGTCCGAATGATCTGGCTGTCTTGCGCGCTGGCCGGGCCGTTCCGGCTGCTCAGCCGGATAAACGCCACCATCCGGTTCCTGGTCTGGGGCACCATCGGGAGGCTTTGGTCTGGGGTGTGCTGGGTCCTGGATCGGCGTACGCCCGGCGCTGTGGGCCAGCGCAGCGGGATATCGCTGGCCTTCGGCTAGGTGTTCTTCTCGCCGCTGCGGCAGATGCCCGAGCTACCCGGTCCCGAGGATGAGCTGACCGCCGTCGAGCCGGTCCCGGTCGAGTAGCCACCCGCCGGCCGCGACCAGCACTGCCGGGCCGGTCAGCTCGACGGTGCCCGCCCAGCGGGCCGACAGCCGGCCGCCGGGGACGTCCACCGTCCACTCCTCGCCGGTCCCGTCGCGTCCATTGTGGACAGTGGTGACCACAGCCGCGCACACCCCGGTGCCGCAGGACCGGGTTTCCCCCACCGCACGCTCGTGCACCCGCAGCACGAGGTGCCGCGGGCCGGCTCGGTACACGAACTCGACGTTCTGGCCGTCCGGCAGCGGCGGTACGACGGTCGGTGGCTGGGTGAGGTCGAGGCCGGCCAGCTTGGCCGGGGTGGACACCGGTACCACGACGTGCGGGTTGCCCATGCTGACCGCGGTGGCCGGCACCCCGGCCACGCTCGTGGCCCGGTCGAGCAGCTCCGGTGGGCCCATGTCCACGGTGATCTCGCCGCCGACCGTGGGCACCCGGACCCGCTTGGGACCGCTGCGGGTACCGATCTCAAACGTGCCGGGCCGCTGCCGGCCGGACTCGACCAGGTACCGCGCGAACACCCGTGCCCCGTTGCCGCACATCTCGGCGATCGAGCCGTCGGCGTTGCGGTAGTCCATGAACCAGGCGGCGCCGTCCCGGGCCAGCCGCAGCACCCCGTCCGCGCCGATCCCGGCGTGCCGGTCGCACAGCGCGCGTACCAGCGCCGGGGTGAACGCCTCCTCGGTGAGGTCAGGCAGCAGAACGAAATCGTTCTCGGTGCCGTGACCCTTGACGAACCGTAGTCGCACGGCCTCGATCCTAGTTACCCCCTCCTCCCGCGCCGATCTTGACGTTGTTGTCGCTTCCAGAGCCAAAATTCCAACGGTTTCGTCAAGATCGGCGGGGAGGGGGGAGGGTACGCAGGGCCTGGTCGGCCACGTCCGGGGCGGCGGCGTCCAGCCAGACCACTCGCGGGTCGCGACGGAACCAAGACCGCTGCCGGCGGGCGAACCGGCGGGTGGCGAGCCGGGTGGCGGCCCGCGCCTCGGCCTCGGTGCAGGCGCCAGCCAGCGCGGCCAGCACCTGCTGGTAACCCAACGCCCGGCTGGCGGTCCGGCCGTGCCGGATGCCGGCCTGCTCCAGCCGGCGCACCTCGGCGACCAGCCCGCGCCGCCACATCAGGTCCACCCGCGCCTCAATCCGGACGTCCAAGTCCTCGCGGTCCAGCCCGAGCTGCACTGCGTCGTACCTCGCCTGCTGGGGCGCCCCCTGGTACGGCGGCAGGACTGCCCGAAACGGCCGTCCCGTCAGCTCGATTACCTCCAGCGCCCGGACGATCCGCCGGCCGTTGGTCGGCAGGATCTCCCGGGCCGCCAAGGGATCCACTGTAGACAGTCGAGTGTGGAGGGTGCCGGGGCCGAGCTCAGTCAGCTCGCGTTCCAGCCGAGCCCGCAGCTCTGGGTCGGTGCCCGGGAAGTCCAGCGGATCCAGCGCAGCCCGCAGGTACAGCCCGGAACCGCCGACCAGTACCGGCGTCCGGCCACGGCTCAGGATGTCATCGATGGCGGCCCGGGCCAGCCGCTGGTACGCCGCGACGTTGGCGGCCTCGGTGACCTCCCAGACGTCCAGCAAGTGGTGCGGTACGCCGCGGCGGTCCGGCTCAGCCAGCTTGGCGGTGCCGATGTCCATGCCCCGGTAGAGCTGCATCGAGTCGGCGTTGACCACCTCGCCGGAGCACCGCAGCGCGAACTCGAGACCCAGCTCGGACTTGCCCGCAGCGGTCGGCCCTACTACCGCGATAACCCGGTTCACCGCAGCTCCCAGCAGGCGACGAAGTACCCGACACCGTAAGGCGCGGCGTGGTGGCACAGCTCGGCGGCGTACCGGGTACCGGCCAGCAACGCGCCGGCCGCCCGCCAGGCTGGGACGCCAGCGGCTAGCAGCTCAGCGCCGAGCCCAAGGTCAAGTCCGGCCAGCGCGGCCGGGTCACCGCTGCCCAGCGCGGCGGCCACCGTTGCGTCAAAGTCGACCGCGCGTGGGTCGAGGTACCGCGGCGAACTTTCGGTACGCCGCGCCGAGCCGTCACCCATCACCAGCAGGCCGACCCGGCCGGCGGAACCCAGCCGCGGCAGGTCGCCGGCCGGACCCACCTCAACGCCGACCACGTCCAGGTGACCACCGGATCGGGCCAGCAGCCAGCCACCGATCGTCAACGACAGTGGCAGGCTCGGTGCGCTGCCGGCTCCGTTGCTAGCCCCGGCTCTGGCCCTGTTGTGGTCGAGGCCGGCCCGTACCGGCAGGCCGTAGCCGGCCAGCGAGCCGACCTCCGCCGGCCCGGCCAACCGGGCCCGCTGACCACCGCCGAGAACAATCAGCCGATTCGGCCGGGCGGCCAGCAGCCGGCGTACCGTACGATCACAGACCGCCCGCAGCTCGTCCAGCTCGACCGCCGCACCGGCGGCCAGCGCCGGCACCAGCAGCGGCGGGTGTGGGCAGAAGGCAGCAACCACATACACGAACGGAGGCTAACCGAGCAAGAACAGCACACACGGGCTGACCGTGATGACAAACTCCTGTGAGAATGCGGGCATGAGCAACAATGTCGCCAGCAGCGAATGGGGGCGGATCGACTCCGAGGGCACGGTCTGGGTAAAGACCGAGTCTGGCGAACGTCCGATCGGCTCCTGGCAGGCCGGAGATCCGGTGGCCGGCCTCGCACACTACGAGCGCCGGTACGAGGATCTGGCCACCGAGGTGGAACTGCTTGAGCAGCGGCTGGCCAGCGGGGCTGGCGACCCGGCCAGCACGCTCTCGCATGCCGCCACGCTGCGCGAGTCGCTGGGCACCGCCGCGGTGGTGGGCGACCTAGGCGGGCTGGACCGCCGGCTGGCCAAGCTCGCCGAGGCCGCCCAAGCGAAGGCTGATGAGGTGGCCGAGCTGCGTACCCGCTCGCGGCAGGAGGCGGTGGCGGCCAAGGAGCGGCTGGTCGCGGAGGCCGAGGCGCTGGCGGAGTCCACCCAGTGGAAGGCCACTGGCGACCGGTTCCGGGCGATCGTGGAGGAGTGGAAGGCAGTACGCGGGGTGGACCGGCGTACCGACGCGGCCCTGTGGAAGCGGTTCGCCGCCGCTCGGGACACCTTCACCCGGCACCGGGGCTCGCACTTCGCTGAGCTGGACAAGCAGCGGCACGCGGCCAAGCAGCGCAAGGAAGAGCTGGTCACCGAGGCCGAGACGCTGGCCGAGTCCACCGACTGGGGGCCGACCGCGAGCCGGCTCAAGGCGCTGATGGGCGAGTGGAAGGCTGCCGGGCGGGCCACCAAGGACGCTGAGGAACAGTTGTGGCAGCGGTTCCGGTCCGCCCAGGACACCTTCTTCGCCCGGCGCTCGGAGACCTACGGTGAGCGCTCCGCCGAGCAGCAGGTCAACCTCCATCGCAAGGAGGAGGTGGTCGCCGACGCCGAGGCACTGGACCTGTCCGATATCAAAGCGGCGCAGGCCAGGCTGCGCGACCTGCAGGACGCCTACGACCGGATCGGGCACGTGCCACGGGAGGCGATGCGCGGGCTGGACGCTCGGATGCGGGCCGCCGAGCAGCGGGTCCGCGAAGCACTGGACACCCAGTGGCGGCGCACCTCGGCCAGCAACAACCCGGTGCTGATGCAGCTCCGGGACGCGGTGGCCAAGGCGGAATCCCAACTCGCCAAGGCAAAATCCGCCGGCAACGCCAAACGGATCTCCGACGCCGAGGCGAACTTGGCCGCCCGGCAGGAATGGCTGGCCGAGGCAGAGCGAGCCGCCGGCACCTGACCCCGTCCCCCCACTCCCCCACTCCCGCCGGTCCTCCCACTCCCGCCGATCTTGACGTTTCGGTCGCTAGGTGAGCGCACATACCAGCAGGAACGTCAAGATCGGCGGAGAAGGCCGCCGACGGTGACCCGGACGTGGCCGAGCACGCTGTGCCCGCGTACGTACACCACCGACCGAGCCGGCGCCGGGCCAGCACCCAGCAGCTCGCGGGCCACCGCACCGGCGCGGCCCCACCAGCCGCGGACCACCGAACGCTTGCCGAGCACCGCGGTGCCCTGATCGACCACCTCGGTGCCCTCCGAGACGTAGATCTCCACCTTGCCAAGCACCGAGTCCGCAACCACCTCGACTCGGCTGTCGGCCGGCAGGTCACGCAAATCCAGCACCACCGCGCCGAGCACCGCGCGGGCCCGGACCGGCGTACCGGACGGCACCGGCCGGCGGCGGAGCTTGGCGAGCCGGGCCACCACGACCGAGCCGTCGGCGTTCCCGGCCGGCGCCGGCCGGGAGGCACCGCTGGCCGGTAGGTCGGCCAACCAGCAGACCACCTCGGCACCGGTCCGCGCAGCGTAAATGCCGGCCAGCCGCTCCTCGTGCTCCGACCAGCTCAGCCGCCCCTCGGCCACGGCCCGGTGCAGCACCGCTGCAGCGGCTTCGCGGTCGGCGTCGGAGATCCGGATTCCGGCGGGTAGCGCCAGCTCGCTCGCGGCCGAACCCGGTACGGGGACGGGAACCTGCGGCATGCTGGCGGAACTCGTCATTGTTTCGTCACCTCACCAGACCTCACCGGGCGTCGAGGCCTACGACGCCCGAACTAGCATATGACATCATCATGACGTCACCTAGACGCCAAAGGGTGCCCATTGGGACCGATTGCCGGCATCCCAAGCATCACCCCAGTCCGCACGCCGTGCCCGGTAGCCGGCCCACCGGCCGCCCAACTGTCGCCGGCCCGGGTACGCCGGTGCGAGACCAGCGGCCCGTCCGCCACCAAGTGGTGCGGCGCGCCGTAGCTGACCACCACCTCCACCACATCACCGGGGCGGACCTCGCCAGTACCGCGAAAGTGCACCAACCGGCCGTCCCTGGCCCGGCCGGACAACCGGCCGGTACCGGCGTCCTTGCGGCCCTCGCCGACCGTCACCAGCAGCTCGACACATTGCCCGACCAGCTCCCGGTTGTTCACCCAGGCGACCTCCTCGACCAAGCCGGCCAGCCGCTCGTACCGCTCCTGCACCACCACCTTCGGCAGCGGCGGCAGGTCCGCCGCCGGGGTGCCCGGCCGCGGCGAGTACTGGAAGGTGAACGCACCGGCGAACTGAGCCGCGCGCACCACCGCCAGGGTGGCGGCGAAGTCCTGCTCGGTCTCGGTAGGGAAGCCGACAATAATGTCGGTAGTAATCGCCGCAGCCGGCATCGCGGCCCGAACTTTGTCCACAATGGACAGATAGCGGGCGGAGCGGTAGGACCGCCGCATGGCCCGCAGCACGGCGTCCGAGCCGGACTGCAGCGGCATGTGGAGCTGGGGGCACACGCATGGCGTCTCGGCCATCGCCTCGATCACGTCATCGGTGAAGAACGCCGGGTGCGGCGAGGTGAACCGGACCCGCTCCAGCCCCTCGACCTCGCCGCAGGCCCGCAGCAGCTTGCCGAAGGCGTACCGGTCGCCGAACTCCACCCCGTAGGAGTTCACATTCTGCCCGAGCAAGGTGATCTCGCTAACGCCATCGGCCACCAGCGCCCGGATCTCGGCCAGGATGTCACCGGGGGGGCGGTCCTTCTCGGTGCCCCGCAGCGCCGGCACGATGCAGAACGTGCAGGTGTTGTTGCAGCCGACCGAGATTGACACCCAGCCGGCGTAGGCCGACTCGCGCCGGGCTGGCAGGGTGGACGGGAAGGTCTCCAGTGCCTCGACGATCTCCACCTGGGCCGCTGCATTGTGCCGGGCCCGCTCCAGCAGCGCCGGCAGCGCGGCGAGGTTGTGGGTGCCGAAGACCACGTCCACCCACGGCGCTCGGGCGACGATCTCGCCGCGGTCCTTCTGGGCCAGGCAACCGCCCACCGCGATCTGCATGTCCGGCCGGGCCTTCTTCGCCGGCAGCAGGTGGCCGAGGTTTCCGTACAGCCGGTTGTCGGCGTTCTCCCGCACTGCGCAAGTGTTGAACACCACCACGTCGGCGTCCTCGCCGTCGGCCGCGCGACGGTAGCCCGCCTCCTCCAGCAGGCCGGCCAGCCGCTCGGAGTCGTGGACGTTCATTTGGCATCCGTAGGTGCGGACCTGATAGGTACGCGCGCTCATCTTGACGTCCGCAGGCAGGGTCGGGCCCGCTCCGGCTCCGTAGTCACGCGCAGGCAGGCAGCCGGGCCGACGCCGGTCGGCTGGCTGTCTCCCGGTTCCCGGTCGATCTGGCACACGAGCAGACTAGATCTCCCGCCTGGGGAAGGGTCGACCGCCTGCTGGTACCGGCTGCCGGCTGGGTGCACCACATCTGGGCTGGGTAGGACGGCCACGCCGCTGCCGAGCGCTGGGCCTACCATTCGGCAGATGAGCGAGCAGACGGCCGGGCAGTCGCCCACCGGCGCCTCCGTCCGACCGCCCCGCTGGCGTCGCCGGCTGAGCTGGACGCTGGTGATCGTCTTAGTGCTGGGGATCGTCGCGATCGGCGCAGGGAGCTGGTACTACGCCGACCAGATCATGGCCCGGCCGGGGCCGAGTACGCCGACCGAGGCCACCGTGGTCGAGGTGCGGCCGGGCAGTGGCGACACCGGTACGGTACGGCTGCGCGGGACCGCCGAGCTGGTCAGCCAGGCGGAGATCGTTGGGCTGCGTACGCACGCCTCGTACTTGCAGCTCGGCGCTCCCACCGACACCGCCGACGGCCTGGTCACCCGGCCGGCCACCCTGCTGCGCGGGAGCTGGCCGCGACCGGGTGAGCAAGGCGCCCTGGATCTGACCGCATTCCCGGCCGACGCGCCGGCCGTCGCGGTCGGCAGCACCGTCCACGACGTCTCGCTGGCTGGGCCGCTCGGTCCGCTGCCGGCCTGGCGGATCGATGCCAGCCCGACCAGCGGCAGTACGCCGCACCGCAACACCGCCCATGGGGACACCACCCAGATGGGCACTACTCACCGGGACACCTGGGTGCTGTTCGTTCACGGCCGCGGGGCCAACCGGGCCGAGGGGCTGCGGTTGCTGTCCATCACCAGCCGGCTTGGCTATCCGGCCCTGGACATCACCTACCGCAACGACGTCGGGGCGCCCGCCTCCCCCGACAACCGCAACCACTGGGGCCTGACCGAGTGGACCGACGTGCAGGCCGGGATGGACTACCTCAAGGCACACGGCGCCAGGCACGTCGTGCTGGCCGCCGCTTCTATGGGCGGCGCGCTGGCCACCACCTTCTTGCGCCGCTCGCCGGACGCCGCGCGGGTCCAAGCGGTGATCTTGGACGCTCCGGTGCTATCGCTGCGGGCCACCCTGCGGCTGCAGGCAGCCAACCGCGGCCTGCCCGGCCCGGTGGCCGCTGTGCTGCTGCCGATCGCCGAGGCCATCGCGCACGTCCGGGGCCAGCTCGACGTGAGCGCACTGGAGCAGACCGCGGCCGCAGCCAGCTTCCACGCCCCGATCCTGCTCATCCACGGCACCGCGGATACCACCGTACCGATCTCGGCCAGCGACGCCTTCGCGGCGGCTCGCCCGGACCTGGTGACCTACCTGCGGTTCGCCGGTGCGCAGCACGTACAGTCCTGGAACGTCGACCGGCCCCGCTACCAGCAGGCGGTCACCTCGTTCCTGGCCGCCTACGCGCCCTGACGACCTGGCGGCGGCTAGCATTTAATTACCTTCTGCTGGGCCGGTGGCCGACTAGGCTTCGCGGGTATGAGGGCGACCGGTGACGGGGCAGCGACCGGTACGAGCGGTACCGGCCCGCTCGTCGTCCTGGACAACGTCAACAAACACTTCGGTGCACTGCACGTGCTGCAAGACATCAACCTGGCGGTTGGGCGCGGCGAGGTAATCGTGGTGATCGGGCCGTCCGGCTCGGGCAAGTCCACGCTGTGCCGTACGGTCAACCGGCTGGAGACGATCGACTCCGGGCAGATCCTGCTGGACGGCAAGCCACTGCCCGCCGAGGGTCGGGCGCTGGCCCGGCTGCGGGCCGATGTCGGCATGGTGTTCCAGTCGTTTAACCTTTTCGCCCACAAGTCGATCCTGGACAACGTCACGCTCGGCCCGATCAAGGTACGCGGGCAAGGCAAGGCGGCGGCGCGGCAGCAGGCGATGGGCCTGCTGGAACGGGTCGGCATTGCCAACCAAGCGCACAAGCTGCCGGCCCAGCTATCCGGCGGCCAGCAGCAGCGCGCCGCGATCGCGCGGGCGCTGGCGATGGATCCGAAGGTCATCTTGTTCGACGAGCCGACCTCGGCGCTCGATCCGGAGATGATCAACGAGGTGCTCGAGGTCATGATCGGGCTGGCCCGGGATGGGATGACGATGGTGGTCGTCACCCACGAGATGGGCTTTGCCCGACGAGCGGCCAACCGGGTGGTGTTCATGGCCGACGGGCAGATCGTCGAGCAGGACTCACCGGAGAAGTTCTTCGCCCGGCCGAAGAGCGATCGCGCCAAGGACTTCCTGTCCAAGATCCTTACGCATTAGATCAGTTGCACCATGCCCATAGCACCTGCCAGCCCCCGCCACGTGCATCACATCCGAGAAAGGACCACCATGAGATTCCGTCGAGGGCTCGCCGTCGCGGCGGCGCTGGCCACCACGCTAGCGCTGGCGGTCGGCTGTGGCAGCAAGGACACCAGCGGCATGATCGTGGGCAAGAAGACGCTGAAGATCGGGGTGAAGGAAGACCAGCCGGGCCTGGGCTTTAAGGGCACCGATGGGAAGTACGCCGGGTTCGACATCGAGATCGCCAAGCTGGTGGCCAACCAGCTCGGCGTCTCGGAGAACAACATCCAGTTCGTCACCACCGTCTCGGCCAACCGCGAGCCCTTCCTGCAGCAGGGCCGGGTGGACATGGTGGTCGCGTCGTACACAATCACCGACGACCGGAAGAAGAAGGTCTCCTTCGCTGGGCCGTACTACGTCGCCGGCCAGGACCTGCTGGTCAAGGCGAGCAACACCGATATCACCGGGCCGGACAGCCTCACGAACAAGAAGGTCTGCTCGGTTTCTGGCTCGACCCCGGCCATGCGGCTCCAGACTGACTATCCCAAGGCGCAACTGCAGCAGTTCGACAGCTACTCCAAGTGCGTGGCGGCGCTGCTCGGCGGAAGTGTCGACGCGGTGAGCACCGACGACATCATCCTGGCCGGGTACGCCGCGCAGTACGCCGGCCAGCTCAAGGTGGTCGGCAAGCCGTTCAGCAAGGAGCCGTACGGCATCGGGCTGGCGCTCAACGACAGCAAGGGCCGCAATGCGGTCAATGACGCACTGCAGAAGATCTTCACCGACGGCAGCTACCAGCAGGCCTGGAACAAGACGCTTGGCCTCGGCGGCACGCCCGCGCCAAAGCCCCCAACGCTCGACCGCTACTAGCCGCTCGACCGACACCCAACCGCTCGACCGTGGGGTCAGGCGGGCCCCGCCCGCATGACCCCGCCGCTGACGAGACAGGACGTGCATGCAGGCGCTGCTGGACAACCGGGACGCTGTGCTCTCGGCCTTCTGGCTGATCATCAAACTGACCGCGGTGTCCGGGCTGATCGCGCTAGTGCTCGGCACCTTGCTGGCGGCTATGCGGGTCTCCCCGGTGCCGGTGCTGCGCGGGTTCGGCACGCTGTACGTCAGCGTCTTCCGGAACACCCCGCTCACCCTGGTGATCTTCTTCTGCTACTTCGGGTTGTTCGTCAACCTCGGACTGAGCGTGTCGAACAACATCGCAACGAATGACTTCTGGCTTGGCGTGATCGGCCTGTCGGTCTACACCGCCTCGTTCGTCTGCGAGTCGCTGCGCTCGGGCATCCTGACCATCCCGCTCGGCCAGGCCGAGGCGGCCCGAGCGATCGGCCTGACCTTCAGCCAGAACCTCCGGCTGGTGATCTTGCCGCAGGCAGTGCGTAGCGTGATCGCGCCGCTGGGCAGCGTACTAATCGCACTGACTAAGAACGCCACCATTGCCGGCACCATCGGGGTCATCGAGGCGGCGACCGCGATGAAGGACCTGATCAACAACAATGGCGACCAGGTGATTGCGATCTTCCTCGGCTTCGCGGCCGGTTTCTTGGTGCTGACCCTGCCAACGGGCTACTTCTTCGGCTGGCTGTCCCGGAAGGTGGCGGTGCTGCGGTGAGCGACTCCTCGGTCCTGTACGACGTCCCGGGGCCGCGTGCCCGGGCCCGGAACGTGGTGCTGAGCGTGGTCGGACTGCTGCTGCTGGCCGGGCTGGCCTGGCTGGTCTACGCAAAGTTCGACGCGAAGGGCCAGTGGGACGCCGAGAAGTGGAAGCCGTTCCTGCTCGGCAGCACTTGGACCACCTTCATCCTGGAGGGGCTGAAGAACACCCTTGCTGCCGCCGGCATCGCGATGGTGCTGGCACTGGCCGTCGGGGTGGTCTTCGCGATCGGCCGGCTGTCGGAGCACCGGTGGGTGCGCTGGCCGGCCGGGCTGGTGGTGGAGTTCTTCCGCGGGATCCCGCTGCTGATACTGATCTTCTTCGCTGCGTACGGCGCACCCTTCGTGCTCCAGCGAGAAGTGCCGGCGCTGTGGGCGGTGGTGTTCGGGCTGACGCTGTACAACGGCTCGGTGCTGGCCGAGGCGTTCCGGGCCGGGGTGCTCGCGCTGCCGAAAGGGCAAACCGAGGCGGCGTACGCGATCGGGCTGCGCAAGGACCAGCTCATGCGGCTGGTCTTGATCCCGCAGGCAGCCCGGGCAATGCTGCCGGTGATCGTCAGCCAACTGGTGGTGCTGCTGAAGGACACCGCGCTCGGTTACATCATCGCCTACCCCGAGCTGCTGGCCCAGGTGAACGTGATCAACGCCAACTACAGCAACCTGGTGCAGTCGGCGATCGTGGTCGCTGGCGTCTACGTCGTGATCAACCTGCTGCTCGGCCAACTGGCCGGGGCGCTGGAGCGGCGGTTCGCGCCGGGTCGAGCCGGGCGGGTGGCGGCGCAGGCCAGCCAAGCGGTGGTTGAGGTGGGTGCGCTGGGCGGCGGGGTAGGTCCCTAACCGACCGTGCCGGAGCTGATCAGGGCCAGCGCCTCGGTGATCGAGTCGGCGACCGGCACCCCGGCAGTGTCCAGTGCCGCGCGGGTGGTCATGCCGGTGCTCAGCAGGATGCAGCGGGTTCCTACCGAGGCGGCCGCGATCGCGTCGTCCAGCACGTCGCCGACCAGCACTACCTCGGCTGGCTCGACAGCTAACCCGGCCAAGTGCTCGGCTAGGTGGGCAGCCTTCGATTCACCGCCAATGTCGTGGCGCAGCCCATCGATGCGGGCGAAGTGGGCGGTGAGCCCGAGCCGGGTCACCATCGCCACCAGGTCGTCATGAAACCACATCGACAGCAGCGACTGGGTGCCGCCGCGGGCCGGCCAGGCGGCCAGCCCGGCCCGGGCATCGGCGGCCAGCCGGGTGTCCAGCAGCAGCGCGGTGTATGCGTCGTGGTAGGTACGGTCGACCCGGGCCCAGGCAGCGGGAGGCAGCGGCCGGTCCAGCAGCCGCTCGTAGCAGCGGTTCAGCGGCCGGCAGAACACGGCTCGCCACTCGGCCAGGGTGACCGGCGGCCGGCCGTACGCCGCGCAGACCGCGTTCACCGCCGACACCACCGCGTCGTTGTCGTCAAGCAGCGTGCCGTTCCAGTCCCAGACGACGTGCCGGATCCCGCCCAGCCCCGCCCGCGGATGATTGGCCCGCGGATGATTGGTCCTCGGATCGACCTTCGGAGGACCGGCTCTCGGATGATCTGTCATCGGCCGATCCGTCAGCGGGCGATCTCGGTGGCCCGCGACTCGCGTACCACGGTGACCCGGATCTGACCGGGGTAAGTCAGCTCATCCTCGATCTGCTTGGCCACCTCCCGGGCCAGCAAGTGCGCGGTCACGTCGTCGACCTGGTCCGGCGCCACGATCACCCGGACCTCGCGGCCGGCCTGCATGGCGAATACCCGGTCCACCCCGGGCCGGGAGGCGGCGATCTCCTCGATCCGGGCCAGCCGCTTGACGTACGCCTCCAGGCTTTCCCGCCGGGCACCGGGCCGGCCGCCGGAGCAGGAGTCCGACGCCTGAGTCAGCACCGCCTCGATGGTCTGCGGCGGCACCTCGTTGTGATGCGCCTCAATGGCGTGCACCACGTCGTCGATCTCGCCGTACTTGCGGGCCAGGTCCGCGCCAATCAGCGCGTGGCTGCCCTCCACCTCATGGGTAAGTGCCTTGCCGATGTCATGTAGGAACGCCGACCGTTTGAGCACTCGGCCATCCATCCCGAGCTCGGCAGCCATGATACCGGCGATATGCGCAGTCTCGATGAGGTGCTTGAGCACGTTCTGGCCGTAGGAGGTGCGGTACTTCAGCCGGCCGAGCAACTTGATCATCTCCGGGTGCATCTCGGTGATGCCGACCTCCACCAGCGCATCCTCGCCGGCCCGGACACAAAGTTGCTCGACCTCCTCCCTGCTGCGCTCGTAGACCTCCTCGATCCGCTGCGGGTGGATCCGGCCGTCCAGCACCAGCTTCTCCAGGGCCAGCCGGCCGATCTCCCGGCGTACCGGGTCGAAACAGGACAGCAACACCGCCTCGGGAGTGTCGTCGATGATCAGGTTGACTCCGGTCACTGACTCGAAGGCCCGGATGTTGCGACCCTCCCGGCCGATGATCCGGCCCTTCATCTCATCGCCCGGCAAGTGCAGCACGCTGACCACGCTCTCCGCAGTCTGCTCGCTGGCCACCCGCTGGATGGATTCCACCACGATATGTCGGGCTCGCAGCTCGGCGGTCTGCCTGGCCTCGGCCTCGATATCCCGGACGATGATCGCGGCGTCCCGCCGGCACTGCTCCTCGATGCTCTTGAGAAGCTCGGTACGGGCGTCGGTGGCGGTCAACCCGGCAACCCGTTCCAGCTCCTCCCGAATCTCGCCATGCCGCATAAGCGCGGCGGTCTCCCGCGCGTCCAGCGCCCGCTGCGCTTCGAGCAGCTCGCGATCCCGCTGCTCGACCCGGCGTTGCGTCTCGTCCAGCCGTTGCTCCCGCTCAATCAGCCGCTCCTCACGGCGGGCCACGTCGGCCTGCAGGACGCGGGATCGCTCAGTGATCTCGCCGGACTCACGCTCAGCCTGCCGGCGGGCTTCCAGCACCAGGGTGGACACCTCAAGCGCGGCCTGCCGGCGGGCATTCTCCGATTCCGCCTCAACAGCCCGCCGGATGTTGTCCATCTCGGTCTGGGTGGTACGCCGCAGCGTGGCAGCCTCGGCCTCGGCCATGCTGCGGGTGAACGCGGCCAGCGTCTCGGACTCGGAGCGGACCGAGGCGGCCGACTGGATTGCCTGCATCCGCAGGTCAGACAGCTCCCGTTCGATCTCCCGGCGGACCCGAGCGCGAAGCTCCTCCTCGCGCTCCGCAGCCGCCCGCTCGTCGGCCGCCTGCTCGATAGCTGCCCGCTCGTCAGCCGCACCCTCCTCAGCCACCATCTCCCCAGGGGTAGCTGCTGCGTCAGAGCCGTCGGGGGCATCAGGGCCTGGCCCGCCTGGCGACGCAGTACCTTCGGCATCCAGCGTGGCGCCCTCGATGACCTGTTTGTCGGGAGCGTCCGGCTCGGCAGCCGACGGAGCGGTGCCCCGGTACGGGGGGCTCGCGGTACGCGCGAACAGGGCCGAGGTACCGGCGGATCCGGTCTCGGTCGCGGGCTGGTCGAGCAGCGGCGATTTGCGGGTACGGTTGGACTGCCGCCAGAGCAAACCCCCCAACGTAAGCACGATCAGGAGCAGTAGCGCAATCACGGCATCTCGCACAGGCCGCACCTCCGTCCCGATCGGACCGCCGACAAGCGGCGGCGGGCGAGGAGATCCCACGGCGTGCGTGCAGAACACCGGACACCGGCAGCCCAGCTCACCCGTCACGCACAGGGACGCGTGACGGCTCCGGAAAATAGACCGGCCGCCGAGGCCGCCGGTCAGGTTCCGCTATGTCCACGCCCAGTCGCACGGGGGATACGCCGGACGCTGTCTCGCATACAGTTGATCTTCCTGGTCGATCTTGCTCGCGCCAGACCCGCATCGTTATAGGGTTGACTCCTCGTGATTCCGAGGCTACGGGCGCAGCGACACGCCGGTCAAGCGACGCTGCAATCTACCGGTCACTGTGCCTCCAAGTCAGGGTCAGCGTCCTCGGCCAGTTCGGCCGGGATCTCGATGCCGGCGGTGGCGAACTCCTCCCGTACCACCCGGTACGCCAACCCGGCCGGATAGCCCTTGCGGGCGAGGACCCCGACGAGTCGGCGCAGCCGTACCGCCAGCGGCAGCCCGCTGCTGGCCGACAGCCGACGGCGTACCAACGATCGAGCCGTACTCATCTCGGTTGCCTCGTCCAAGCCAGCCAGCGCCGCGGATACGGTAGCCGGGTCGACACCCCGGTGCCGCAGTTGCTCCGCCAGCGCCCCCCGGGCTAGGCCCTGACTGGCGTGCCGGGAGCTGACCAACGTCTCCGCGAAGGCTCGGTCGTTGATCAACCCAACTTCGGTGAACCGGGACAGCACCCAGTCCGCCACCTCGGCAGGCACGCCGCGCCGGGAGAGGGCATTGGCCAGCTCGGCCCGACTGCGGGCCCGGCGGCCGAGCAACTCCAGGCATAGCTCGCGGGCGGCCCACTCAGGCTCGCCCGGCGGATCCTCCAGACCTTCCGCTGATTCCGCTGGTGGCCTGCGGTAACCCTGCCGCCGCTGCGGACCATCGTGCTCGCTCACCGGGCAGGCTTAGAAATCGACTGGTACCTCAACGCCGGAAGCATCTAGCCGAGGACCGATACCCAACTTCTCCTTGATCTTCTTCTCGATCTCGTGAGCGAGGTCGGGGTTGTCCCGGAGGAACTGGCGAGCATTCTCCTTCCCCTGACCGAGTTGGTCTCCTTCGTAGGTGTACCAGGCGCCGGACTTGCGGATGAAACTGTGCTCCACGCCCATATCGATCAGCGAACCCTCACGGCTGATGCCGCGCCCATAGATGATGTCGAACTCGGCTTGCTTGAACGGCGGCGCCATCTTGTTCTTCACCACCTTGACCCGGGTACGGTTGCCGACCGCGTCAGTGCCGTCCTTGAGGGTCTCGATCCGGCGGACGTCCAGCCGTATCGAGGCATAGAACTTCAGCGCCTTGCCCCCGGTGGTCGTTTCCGGACTGTTGTGCACGATGACTCCACCGGCAAGGTAATTGTGTGAACCCTCGACCTCGATGTCGAATCGGGACATCGACCGCGTCTTCGGCTTGATCCGTACCTCGGTCACCGCGGCAGGTACCGGCAACAGGACCGGCTCGACGAACTCGGGCTCGACGGCAAACCTTCCTTGACACCGCTCGATCAGCTTCTCCTGCATCGACGGATGCACATAGGACGCGAGGAGTTCGTGCAGTTTGGTCGTTTCGTCCTCGGAAAACAACAGAAAAACCTGCTGATGAGCACCTCTGGCCAGCAACGACGGATGCAGGTCGAATGCACCGGTCAGGTGCTCGACCAAACGCTGCCGCGAGCCCTCGCTCAAACCCTGCACGCAGATCTGGCTATACCCGACGCCGTTCTCAGCGCCAACGGTCAAGGTCCCCGCATCCATGTACCACGTCGCTAGCGCCAACGGCGTCAGCGCTTTGAGATACTCCCAGGAAAGAACCTTCTGCCCAGCCCCCCGACGACCGGTGAGGTAGACCGCGTTGCATAGCTCGGCCAACTCTGGCAGTGGCTGCAGGTCAACGAACACCCCCCCCGAGGCATTGGTGCGGCGGCGCTGCTCGATGTTGCCGAACAGTGACGACTTCCAGCTCAGGTAAGCGGCCTGCTCGGCGCCGCCTCCGATCTGGAACCGGGTGCCCAGGCCACCGGGGATGCGGCTGTTCGACAAAGCACCGGCCCCCATCAGGCCGCCGAGCACGACTTGCCACTGCTGCGGGCTGAGCCGGTGTGGTTGGGAAAGCATCACCCGATCCCCGGGGAGAAGCTCACCCGCTTCACACCAGCCACCCGGCGTACGGACCAAATGGTTGTTCGTCAGGCCCAACTGAGCCCGACCATTGCCACCCGGGCACGCTACGGTGATCTGGAGGAACTGCTCGGACGCCCCATTGTCGAACCAGTTGACGACCTTCTTGGGCACGATCCGGCCGCGGTCCGGATCGTAGGACAGCACCTCGACTGGCAGCTTCTGCCTGACGATCGTACCGATCTTCTCCTGGGACCCATCAGCAAGCGTCACCCGGGTGGCGTAGGACAGGCACCCGAACATCACGCCAACCCGCTCCCGAAGCTGGTTGATGAAGATCGCGGTGGTGCCGGCGTTGTTCAGCGCGCCGGTGAGCTTGCGCAGCGCCTGGCTCATCAGCCGGGCCTGCAGGCCCACATGGCTGTCACCCATCTCGCCCTCGATCTCGGCCCGCGGCACCAGCGCGGCCACCGAGTCGATCACGATCACGTCCAGCGCGCCGGACCGGATCAGCATGTCGGCGATCTCCAGCGCCTGCTCGCCAGTGTCCGGTTGGGAGACCAGCAACTGGTCGGTGTCCACTCCGAGCGCCTTGGCGTACTCCGGGTCGAGGGCATGCTCGGCGTCGATGAACGCCGCGATACCACCGGCCGCCTGCGCCTGGGCCACCGCGTGCAGCGCGACCGTGGTCTTGCCGGAGGACTCCGGGCCGTAGATCTCCACCACCCGGCCGCGCGGCAGGCCACCAATGCCGAGCGCCACGTCGAGCGAGATCGAACCGGTCGGGATCACCTGCACTGGCGGGCGGGAGTTATCGCCCAACCGCATCACCGAGCCCTTGCCGTACTGCTTGTCGATCTGGGCGAGCGCGATATCGAGCGCCTTATCACGGTCTAGTGCTGGCATACCTTCACCTCGCGGTCCGACGGTGCGTGTCTGGGACTGCCTGCCCGAACGCTAGGCCGGGCCACCGACAAAATCACGACCCTCCGGCAAGCTGTGGATGATCCCGTCGGCTGTGGACAGCGTACCGAACGCCTGTTCGATGGCTCGCACGCCACGCCGTCATCGATACTGGGCCATCGGTTCCGGGTCATCGATTCTGAGCCGGCACGTCGAAGACCTCACAGACCGCCCGCCACACCTGCCGGACCGGCTCGCCAGCCGCCAGTGCCTCGGCGATCGTCCGGCCTCCCAACGGCGCCAGCACGTGGTCCTTGGCCAGCGACTCGGCATAGCTCGCGCCGAACTGATCCTGCATCCGCTCCCAGAACTCGGTCAGCCGCACCCGGTCAGCCTAGGTCGCCGGCACCCGCGGACGGCTGCGGGGCTCGGCAGCGATCCTGTCGGTGCCCACCGCTAACGTTCCGGGCATGGACGAGATTACACTGCACGAGCACGCCCTGGCCGAGTCGGTCCGGCTAGTCGATGAGATCCAGCCAGACCAGGAAGAGCACACCACCCCATGTACGGAGTGGGATGTGCGCGCCCTGGTCAGGCACATGACCATGGCGAACCAGCAGTTCGCTAGACAGGCCGCTGGCGAGGCAACGGATTTCACGGCCACCCCGGCAGAGTTCGGCACCGACCTAGCCGGTGGCTTCCGGCGCAGCGCCGAGTCGCTGTCGGCGGCCTGGCGGGAGCCTGGTCGGCTGACTGCGGAACTCACCATCATGGGCCAGCCGGCGCCGGCCGGCACGATCCTGACGTGGCAGCTTGCCGAGTTCTTGCTGCACGGCTGGGACCTCGCCCGGGCCACTGGCCAGCAACCGCGCTACGAGCCGGAGGCAATCGCGGCGGTCAGTGCGTTCGTGCAGGCGAACCTGCCTGCCGAGCGACCGCCCGAGTTCCCGTTCGCCCCCGCTACCCAGCCGCCAGCCGATGCCTCGGCGCTGGACCGACTGGCCGCGCTGACCGGCCGGGAGGTGTGAACGTGCCGGCGTGGGCAGCCCATTGACCCGGCGCGGTTGGTCGCTGTTCGCGGCCATGTGCCTGATCTGGGGGATCCCGTATCTGTTGATCAAGGTCGCGGTACGCGACTTCTCCCCCGCCGGGCTGGTGTTCGTGCGGACCGCCATCGGCGCGGTAGTGCTGGTACCGGTGGCCGGGCTGCGTGGCCAACTGCTGCCGGCGCTGTGCCGCTGGCCGATGCTGCTGGCCTATACCGTGGTGGAGCTGGGGGTGCCGTGGCTGCTGCTGTCCGATGCCGAGCGGCACGTGTCCAGCTCGCTAACCGGGCTGCTGGTGGCCGGCGTACCGCTAGTCGGCGCGGTGCTCGCCCCGCTGTTTGGTCAGCCGGACCGACTAGACGGCTGGCGGGTAGCCGGGTTGCTGATCGGGGTTGGCGGGGTTGCGGTGCTGCTCGGGCTGTCGGCGCAGACCGACTCGCCGGTCGCGATCGGTGAGCTGGCCGTCGTCATCGTCGGGTACGCCGTCGGCCCGCTGATCGCCACCCGCTGGCTGGCCGACGTGCCAGGGCTGGGCGTGGTGGCGGCCTCGCTGGCGCTGTGCGCGGTGGGCTACGCACCGATGGCCATCCCGGGACTGCCGGTGGCGTTGCCGCCGTGGCCGGTGCTGGCGTCGATCCTGTTGCTCGGGCTGGTCTGCACGGCGGTCGCGTTCGTTGTGTTCTTCGGGCTGATCGCGGAGATCGGGCCAGCCCGGGCCACCGTGTTCACATTTGTCAATCCGGCGGTGGCGGTGCTGCTCGGGGTGGCCGTACTCGGCGAGCCGTTCACGGCCAGTACAGCGGTCGGGTTTGCGCTGATCCTGACCGGATCGGTGCTGGCGACCCGGCCCAGCCGGGCGGCGCCGGACGGTCCGGCGCAGGTGCCAGTTCCGGCTGCTCGGCTCGCCGCTAGTCGAGTACCGCTGACCGGCGGCGGCCCACGGCGAGGAGTACGGGGGCCACCACTACGGCGGCGGCCACGTTGAGCACGGCGTACCCGAAGCCGTCGACGACTGCACCGGCAGCCAGCCCACCGACGCTGGCCGACAGCCCCATCACCAAGTCGGCGGCGCCCTGCACGCCTGGCCGAGCCGACACCGGCACCGACTCGGTGAGCAGGGTCGAGCCGGCGACCAGCCCACATGACCAGCCCATGCCGAGCAGGGAGAGCCCTACCCCGAGCAGCAGTGCGGCCACGCCGGCAGTGGCCGCCACCAGGGTCGCCGCCATCTGCAGTACCGCACCCAGCCCAATCACCAGCCGGCGGCCGTACCGGTCGGATAGCCTGCCCACCACAGGAGCACATGCGTACATGCCCAACACGTGCACGCTGATGACCAGACCGATCACTTCCAGCGACGCGCCGCCATGACCCAGGTGCACCGGGGTCATCACCATCACGCCGACCATCACGGTATGCGCGACGGCGACCGCGAGCAGGCCCAGCCGAGCGTCGGGCGAGCGGCCGATGACCCGCAGCGAGCCGGCCAGCGGCTGCCGGACCAGACCGGCACCCTGCCCAGCGGACAGCATCGACCGTGCTGTGAGCAACGGGTCCGGCCGCAACCGGCTGGACACCACCAGGCAGGCCAACGCGAAGGAGCCGATGGAGAACAGGAACGAGCCGGCCAGCGGGCGCAGGCCCAGCACACCGGCCAGCCGGCCGCCAGGAGCCACCAAGTTGGGTCCGAGCACCGCGCCGACCGTGGTCGCCCAGACGATGGTTGACAGGGCCCGGCCACGGTGCCGGGCGGTGGCCAGATCGGCGGCGGCGTACCTGGCCTGCAAGTTCGCGGTGGTGCCGGCGCCAAAGGCCAGCATCGCGACCAGCATCATCGGTACGGATCCGAGCATTGCGGCGAGCACCACGACCACCGCGCCGAGCCCGGCCAGGCTGTAGGCCGCGACCAGCCCGACCCGGCGCCCGCGGCGACTCATCAGCCGGGACACCGGCACCGCCAGCAGCGCGCCGCCGATCGTCGAGCAGGTCTGCGCGACCCCGGCGTAGGCCTCGGCGTGGGCCAGCTCAGCGGCCAGCAGCCCGCCGACCGCGATCCCGCTGGACATCCCGACCCCGCCAAGCACCTGGCTGGTGGTCAGCACCCGCAGGGTCCGGGCCTGCAGGATCTGGACCGGTACGCTCTGGGTCAGGCTGTTCTGGGCTGGCCCTAGCAAGTCGCCCACTGCCGCCGGCGAACCCGCGGGTCACTCACAGCCCCATGCTTCGGCCAATGATCTCCTTCATGATCTCGTTGGTGCCGCCATAGATTGCCTGGACCCGGCTGTCCAGCCAGGCCTTGGATATCGGGTATTCCGACATGTAGCCATAGCCGCCGTGCAGTTGCAGACAGATGTCAGCGATCTCATTCTGCAGATCGGTGGTCCACCACTTGGCCATTGCCGCATCGGCCGCGGTAAGCCGGCCGGCGAGGTGCTCGGCGATGCAGTGGTTGACGAAGGTCCGTGCCACGGTGGTCGTGGTGGCCATCTCGGCCAGCCGGAACCGGGTGTTCTGGAAGGAGCCGATCGGCCGGCCGAACGCGTGCCGACTCTTGACGTACTCGGTAGTCAGCTCGACCATCCGTTCGCAGGCCGCCACCGCAACCACCGCGATTGACAGCCGTTCCTGCGGCAGCCGCTCCATCAGGTGGACGAAGCCACGACCCTCCGCACCGAGCAGGTTCGCCGCCGGCACCCGTACCTCGTCGAAGAACAGCTCCGCGGTGTCCTGCGCCTTCAGCCCAACCTTGTCCAGGTTGCGGCCCCGCTCGAAACCGGCCATCCCGCGCTCGACCATCAGCAGGCTAATGCCGTGCGCACCGGCCTCGGTGTCTGTCTTGGCCACCACGATGACCAGGTCGGACAGGATGCCGTTGGTAATGAACGTCTTAGACCCGGACAGCAGGTAGTCGGAGCCCTCCTTGCGGGCATGAGTCTGTACGCCGGCCAAATCGCTGCCGGCGGCCGGCTCGCTCATCGCGATCGCGGTGATGATCTCACCGGAGCAGAACCCGGGCAGCCAGCGCTCCTGCTGCTCCTCGGTGGTCAGCTCGAGCAGGTACGGCCCGACGATGTCGTTGTGGAGGCCGAAGCCGAGCCCGCTGCCGCCAACCCGGATGATTTCCTCATCCAGCACCGCGTTATAGCGGAAGTCGCCGACGCCACCACCGCCGTACTTTTCCGGCATATCCATCCCAAGCAGGCCGTGCCGGCCGGCTTCGGTCCACACCGACCGGTCGACGACGCCGGCCTTCTCCCAGTCCGCGTGGTACGGCGCGACGTGCCGCGTCATGAAGTCGCGAGCTAGCTCGCGGAAGGCCTGATGATCGCTGTCGAAGAGGGCATGCTGCATGCCATGAAGTATTCCGATACTTCTCCCCGCGGGATGGCGCTTCGGCCACCGGCCCTACCAGGTCACCGGCCCTCGTCTCCCCGATCGTGCTCGGTTGCGCGGTCCGCCGGCAGCGGCAGCGTGGGCAGCGGCACTGTGGCCTGCGGCGACGGCCCCGGTCCGGGCGGTACGGCCGCCCCGGCTGGCGTACCCGGGTACCAGTTCGGGTCCACCGGTCGCGGCTGCCCGGCAAAGCGGCGACGGGACCGGCGCATCCACCACAGCGCGACCAGCCCGGCCAGCAGCGCGCCCACGGCGGCCGCGGCCACTAGCGGTAGCCAGCCGGCGGTAAGCAGCCGGGCCGTCGAGCTGCCGACCACCCCGCCGACCGGGCCGCCGGCTGGCGGTTGGAGCGCCTCAGCGTGCATTGACATTTGCTGGCCGGGCTGCGCGGTCCAACTGACCGTCTGGCCGTTGCGCTGGCCGTTGCTGGTCAGCACCGCGCCGGGAAAGGTGATCGCGATCCGGACATCGAAGCCGTTGTTGGAACCGCCTAGTACGGTCAGGTCCGGGAAGAACGCCGAGCCATCGGCGACTATTCGGTCACCGGCTCGGCTCATCGCCAGCCGAACCGTCGCGCCGTTGTGCTGCACACCGTTGAACAGCGTCGCCACCTCGGCGAGCCGAAGCCGGTCCATGGTGATCACATTGCCGAGGTACCCGTCGGCCTGGTAGTCGCTGATGCTCACCCGGTCGCGTACCGCGGCCGGCACGTCGAAGATCTGCGTCTGGGCGCCCGGCAGGTTGAGCAGGTGGAGCTTGAACGCCACGACGAGCTGGCCGGAGACCGTGTCATCGGCATCCACTCGTAAGTCCGCGCGATAACGCAGGCAGCCGGTGGTCAGCAGCAGCACGCCGACCAGCAGGCAGCAGCGCAGCAACCGGTGGACACGGGTCCGATCGAGCACGGGGATAGCGGGCACGGGGATAGCGGCCACCCGGACATCGTCCCAGACGGCCGACCGCCAGTCGGACCCGGTCGCCCGACCCGGGCAAGCGGGCTCCCGACCGGGCAAGTGGGCACCTGTTGCCGCTACCACACAACAACAGGTCACCAGTTGCGCCCAAACGGGCTCCCGACCCGGGCAAGTGGGCACCTGTTGCCGCTACCACACAACAACAGGTCACCAGTTGCGCCCAAACGGGCTCCCGACCCGGGCAAGTGGGCACCTGTTGCCGCTACCACACAACAACAGGTCACCAGTTGCGCCCAGATGGGCACCTCTGACCCGGCAACCCCAACGACGTGGGGCGCACCAAATTGTCGGTGCCGCTCGGCACACTGAGCGGGTGACCGACAGCAGGCCGTGGTCCGGCTTCTCACCAGCCACCCAGGAGTGGTTCGCCAGTGCGTTCGCCGCGCCGACCGCAGCCCAGCACGAGGCGTGGGCCGCGATCGGACGAGGCGAGCACACCCTGGTGGTGGCGCCGACCGGGTCGGGCAAGACGCTGGCCGCGTTCTTGTGGTCGCTGGACCGGCTGGCCACCGAGCCAGCGCCGGAGCAGCCCGACCGGCGCTGCCGGGTGCTGTACGTCAGCCCAATGAAGGCGCTGGCGGTGGACGTAGAGAAGAACCTGCGCGCGCCGCTGGCCGGCATCCGCCAGGCCGCGCAACGGCTTCGGCTGCCGGAGCCAGACATCCGGGTGGCGATCCGCTCCGGGGACACCCCGGCCGAGCAACGGCGGACCTTCACCCGGCACCCGCCGGACGTACTGATCACCACGCCCGAGTCGCTGTTCCTGCTGCTGACCAGTGCTGCCCGGGAGGCGCTGCGCGGCATCGAGGCGGTGATCGTGGATGAGATCCACGCGGTCTGCGGGACCAAGCGGGGCGCACACCTAGCCCTGTCCCTGGAGCGGTTGGACGTCCTGCTGCCCCGGCCCGCCCAGCGGATTGGGCTGTCCGCGACGGTACGACCGGTGCCCGAGGTGGCTCGGTTCCTGGTCGGTGGCGGGGCCGGCGGGCGGCCGGTCGCGGTGGTGCAGCCGCCTGCGGTCAAGACCGTCGAGCTGGAGATCGTGGTGCCGGTAGAGGACATGTCCGCGCTCGGTACGCCAACCGATGATCTGACCGGCTCGGCGGCGGGTCCGCAGCGCCGGGCATCGATCTGGCCGCACGTGGAGGAGCGGGTGCTGGACCTGGTCGAGGAACACCGCTCGACCATCGTGTTCGCCAACTCCCGGCGGCTGGCCGAGCGGCTGACCGCCCGCCTGAACGAGCTTGCCTACCAGCGGCGGTACGGCGAGCCGCTGGAGCTGACCGCGATGCCGGCTCAGGTGATGGCCGAGTCCGGCGCGGCGGCCGGGGCCTCGCCGATCGTGGCCCGTACCCACCACGGCTCGATGTCTCGGGAGCAGCGGGTCGCGGTTGAGGAGGATCTCAAAGCTGGCCGGCTGCCGGCGGTGGTGGCCACCAGCAGCCTGGAACTCGGCATCGACATGGGCGCGGTGGACCTGGTGGTGCAGGTGGAGTCGCCGCCGTCGGTGGCGGCTGGGCTGCAGCGGGTCGGCCGGGCCGGCCACCAGGTCGGGGCGACCAGCCGCGGGGTGCTTTTCCCGAAGTATCGGGGCGACCTGGTGGAGTCCGCGGTAGTGGCCGAGCGGATGCGGGCCGGGGCGATCGAGGAGATCCATTACCCCCGCAACCCGCTGGATGTGCTGGCTCAGCAGGTGGTCGCGATGGTGGCCCTCGACCCGTGGCCGGTGACTGAGCTAGCCGCGGTGATCCGCCGCGCTGCGCCATTCGCCGAGCTGCCAACCAGCGCGCTGGATGCGGTGCTTGACATGCTGTCCGGGCGTTACCCGTCCGATGAGTTCGCCGAGCTACGGCCCCGGCTGATCTGGGACCGGGTTGGCGGCGTACTGACGGCGCGGCCCGCGGCGCAGCGACTGGCCGTCACCAGCGGCGGCACGATCCCGGACCGCGGACTGTTCGGGGTGTACCTGGTCGGCGCCCCCGAGGGCAGACCGGCGCGGGTCGGCGAGCTGGACGAGGAGATGGTGTACGAGTCGCGGGTCGGTGACGTGTTCCTGCTCGGCTCCAGCTCATGGCGGATCGAGGACATCACGCATGATCGGGTGCTGGTCTCCCCCGCTCCCGGCGAGCCCGGCCGGATGCCGTTCTGGAAGGGAGACGCGCCCGGCCGGCCGGCCGAGCTGGGCCGGGCGCTGGGCGCCTTCCTGCGCGAGCTGTCCGAGCCCGGCGCCGAGGCCGCCCGGCAGCGGGCCCGCACCGCCGGCATGGACCGGCTGGCCGCCGACAATCTGGTGGCATACCTGGCCGAGCAGCGGCAGGCTACCGGCCACCTTCCCGACGACCGCACCGTGCTGGTAGAGCGTTTTCACGACGAGCTGGGCGACTGGCGGGTGGTGGTGCACTCACCGTTCGGCGCCCCGGTGAACGCGCCCTGGGCGCTGGCCATCGCGGCCCGGCTGCGCGAGCGGTACGGCATGGACGTGGCCGCGATGCACGCCGATGACGGCATCGTGCTGCGGTTGCCGGATACCGAGTCCGTGCCGGACGCCGGGCTGGCGGTCTTCGACGCGGCGCAGGTAGCCGGGCTGGTCACTGAGGCGGTGGGCGGCTCGGCGCTGTTCGCCGCCCGGTTCCGGGAGTGCGCGGCCCGGGCACTGCTGCTGCCCCGGCGTGACCCGCGCCGTCGTACGCCGCTGTGGCAGCAGCGGCAGCGGGCCGCGCAGTTGCTGTCCGTCGCGGCCCAGTTCCCGAGCTTCCCGATCACCCTGGAGGCGATGCGGGAATGCCTGCAAGACGTCTTCGACCTGCCCGGGCTGGTCGAGCTGATGCGCAACATCGCCGCGCGCCGGGTCCGGGTGGTGGAGGTGGCGACGCCGGAGCCGTCGCCGTTCGCCCGCTCGCTGCTATTCGGCTACGTCGGGGCATTCCTGTACGAAGGGGACGCGCCGCTGGCCGAGCGGCGGGCCCAAGCGCTGGCGCTGGACTCCACCCTGCTCGCCGAGCTGCTCGGCCAGGCTGAGCTGCGTGAGCTGCTGGACCCGGCAGCGGTGGCCGAGGTGGAGGCCGAGCTGGGCTGGCTGACCGCCAAGCGCCGGGTGTCTACCCTTGACGACTTGCACGACGCGCTGCGAATCCTCGGCGACCTGACGACCGCCGACGCGCTGGCCCGCGGCGCGACCCCGGCGCTGCTGGCCGAGCTGGAGGCGGTCCGACGCGCGCTGTGGGTCCGGATCGCTGGCGAGCAGCGCTGGATCGCGATCGAGGACGCTGGCCGGGTCCGCGACGCGCTCGGCGTGGCGCTGCCGGTCGGGGTGCCGGAGGCGTACACCGAGCCGGTCGTCGACCCGCTCGGCGACCTGGTCGGCCGGTACGCCCGCACCCACGGACCATTCCACGCCGTCGACTGCGCCCGGCGGCTCGGTCTCGGTCCGGCGGTGGTGGACGGCGTGCTGGCTCGGCTGGCCGCTACCGGGCGAGTGGTCAGGGGTGAGTTCCGGCCAGGTGGGTCGGGGGCGGAATGGTGCGACGCGGAGGTGCTGCGCCGGTTGCGGCGGCGGTCGCTGGCCCGGCTGCGACGGGAGGTCGAGCCGGTAGCAGCCGATGCGCTGGCCCGCTTCCTGCCGGCTTGGCAAGGCGTGACCGGAACTGGCGCCGAGGACCGGACCGGGCGGTGGCGGGGGGCTGAGGGCGTGCTGCGCGCGGTGGAACAGTTGCAGGGCGCGGCAGTGCCGGCCTCCGCGCTGGAGTCGCTGGTGCTGCCGGCCCGGGTGGCGGGCTACTCCCCGGCCTTGCTGGATGAGCTGACCGTAGCCGGTGAGGTGGTCTGGGCCGGCGCCGGCGGGCTGCCGGGCACTGACGGATGGGTGCAGCTCGCCCCGGCCGACTCCGCCGCGCTGGTGCTGTCGCCGCCCGCGGAGATCACCCTGACGCCGCTGCACCAAGCCGTGCTAGCCGCGCTGGACGGTGACCAGGCGTACTTCTTCCGCTCGCTGTCGGAGCGGGTCTTCGGCGGGTCGGCTGACGAGTCAGCCGAAGTGGGACCGCCGGACGACCAGGCGCTGGCCGGGGCGGTGTGGGATCTGGTCTGGGCCGGCCAGCTCAGCAACGACACGCTGGCCCCGCTGCGTGCCCGGCTCGGGGCGGGCAGTACCATGCACCGCCGCCGAGCCGTGCCACCACGCGGGCGGTACGGTCGGCCCGGTCGGCGGGTGATGCCCAGCCGGACCGGACCGCCAGCGACGGCCGGGCGGTGGTGGCGGTTGCCACCGCGTGAAATCGACCCGACCCGGCGAGCGCACGCGCTGACCGAGGTGCTGCTGGACCGGCATGGGGTGCTCACCCGGGGCGCGGTGCTGGCCGAGCGGGTGGTCGGCGGGTTCGCCGCGGTCTACCCGGTGCTGCGCGGCATGGAGGAGGCCGGCAGTGCCCGGCGCGGCTACTTCGTGGACGGGCTGGGTGCCGCCCAGTTCACCTCGCCAGGCGCGGTGGACCGGCTGCGTGGGTACGCCGAGGCGCGCCGCGAGCCGGGACCGGCGCTGGTACTGGCCGCGACTGACCCGGCTAATGCGTACGGTGCCGCGCTCGCTTGGCCGGACCGCCCACCAGCCGAGGTCGGCGAACGGCCAGCCGGCGGCCACAAACCGGGCCGCAAGGCCGGCGCGCTGGTCGTGCTGGTCGCCGGCCACCTCGTGCTGTACGTCGAGCGCGGCGGGCGTACCTTGCTGTCCTTCAGCGATGACCCAGCGGTGCTCCAGCCGGCCGCCGACGCGCTGGCGCTGGCGGTCCGCGAGGGCGGCCTCGGCACGCTGGCCGTTCAGCGGGCCGACGGTGAGCACGTCTTTACCGAGCCGGGCGCACTGGCCGCGGCGCTGGCCGCCGCCGGCTTCCGCGCCACCCCCCGCGGCCTGCGTCTTCGAGCCTAAGCCCACCGATAACAACCTTCCGTCAGCCGGGGACAAGCCCGCACCGAGGTTCGGGGCCTCTTTCCGTCCGGCCGCCGGTACCCGCTACTTCAACGGCAGAACCAGAGCATCATAGTTCGGCGCGTCAGGGTACGGCCTTAGCTTTCCTATCTTACCCCATCCCCACTTTGCGTAAGCACTTTGGGCAGCCATGTTATTCTCGCGGACCAGCAACGTTGCGCGTTCTTCCGGGCGCTGGCGCAGAAGTTCGTCGTGAAGTGAGCGCGCAATACCGTGTCGCTGCCAATCTGGATGAACCATCAGCTCACACAGAGCAAAAGTTCTGTACCCGGTTTCGGCGATCAATTCTGGCTCGACTGGCACAGTCAAGCCCTCCCACCACCGCGCCGCTTGGGGCAGCGTATAACCGAATGTCTGACCCACCGGATCGCCGCGAACTGCGGCAACCACAATCTCGAAGCCTGGTGCTCTCAGGTAGCCGCGTACCCGCTCGGCAAACCTTTCGACACGGTAGAATGGATCTTTGAGTACGTCAGCATGAGATGCTTCGTAGACAGGTACTACAACCGCGTCGATAATCCGTTCTGTCTCGTGGGCGTCATAATGGGTGAAAGACGTTCCCGGCGCGCCAATCATGATTGCCGGGCTGGTAGCGCCAGCAGGTCACGGGCTTCTGAGACAGCCGACAGATGAACTGCGTTGTCAGGAATCACGTCAAGTGCGAGTCCTGCCGTCCGGCGCACGAGCGCGTCCTGACCATGGCCAGGTGCAAGCGCTTGGACTGTGCGGACAACATGCCGGGCGCCTTCGGACGGGTTCCCCGCGAGAATTAGGCAGGTAGCCTTGTGTAGTTCAACCTGTTTCCATTCAGCAGCAACAACATTACCGGACGCATCGCCGGCCGACAAGTCGCCCAATGGCTTACCAAGATAGGCAGACACATCGTGGTCGCCATCGTCACCATCCTTCTGCAACAGCAACTCAAAGCGCGACTCAACCTCCGCACCGCCTCGCCTGAGAACTGTATCAAGGGCTGCCTGCATCTCCGGTCGGGGGCACACGCTGACACCGCCCGCCTCCCATTTCGATACCGTCCTCGCGGCGACCCCGAGATGCGCAGCGAAGTCACGCCGACTCTGCCGCAGTGCCGTACGCAGCGCCGTGGCCCCGCAGCCAGTCCACCGTCGAACTGGGGTCATCTTCGCTCCCCGCTCCCGACCCAAGGGGTTGAGTCACCAAGCCTAGTGCGCGCATGGATAGCGAAGATACAGCAGACCTCGGCACCTGCCAGGCATGCTCCGGACCGTCACACCGTCCCAGAACCCCATACACCAGAAGGCTTGACTCTGGTCAAGGCCGCCGCAGCGGAGGCGCGCCAGCGCGGGTTGGCCCGGTCTGATGCATGACCACTAACGACACCTTGACGCGCTTCGGTTCTACCAACGGCGTGGCTTCCGCCTGGTCACGCTGCGGCCCAGGGCGGTCGATGAGGTCCGCCGGCTCAAAGGCATCCCGGCCGTGGGCGAGTACGGCACCGCCATCCGTGACAAGCTCGATCTGGAGCTTCCGCTGTGAGATCCGCGAAGCGACAGCGAGCAAGCGTCAAGCGGCTGACCCGCATCGCGAGGGAGCGTAACGACCAAAGGCGAGCAGATGATCCAGTTGGCCGGTAGCGCTGGCCAGTCCCGGCTCGTCCTGCACGAACTCAGCCCAGCGCAGGCCCACGCCCTGCTGGAAGGCGGGCAGACGGGCGCCGGTTACCTGTGGGTGGCTGGCTACCCGCTGGCCGGCACCCGGGTCACGGCCGCGATGGTCATCGACGCCGCAGCGAGCGACTTCTGGCGGCCGGTTCGGGGTGTACCAGATCGTCGAGGACCAAGTGGTGCTCGGGGGTCTCGGCTTCCACGCTGCCCCGACCGCCGGACCGGGAGGTGGCGTCGCAGCGGGTGCTTGTAGGGGCCGGCTTCCATCGCCTGCACGAGGACGCCGACACCCGGTACTACCAGCGAACAGCGCCATCCCGACCAACGCCGGGTGACGAGGGAGTCGGCGCCCACCCTGGCATCGGGTAGCCGGCGAGCAGCTCGCGGATCTCGGCCGCGATCCGGTCCAGTGCCGGTTCGTCGCTGGCCACGCCGGCCTGGATGGCCGCGTCAATCCAGCCCGCCACCTGGGTCATCTGCCCGGTGCCCAGACCGCGGGTGGTAATGGCCGGCGTACCGATCCGGATGCCAGAGGGGTCGAACGGCTTGCGTGGGTCGAACGGCACGGTGTTGTAGTTCAGCTCGATACCCGCCCTATCCAGGGCCTTGGCCGCCGGCTTGCCGCCGATCCCCTTGCTGGTCAAGTCCACCAGGATGAGGTGGTTGTCGGTGCCGCCGGAGACCAGGTCATAGCCGCGCTCGGCCAGCGCCGCGGCCAGTGCCTTAGCGTTGGCGACCACCGCCGCGGCGTAATCCCGGAACTGTGGCGTCGCCGCCTCCCGCAGCGCGACCGCGATACCCGCCGTGGTGTGGTTGTGCGGGCCGCCCTGCAGGCCCGGGAACACCGCCTTGTCCAACGCCGAGGCGTGCTCCGCAGTCGACATCAGCATCGCACCGCGCGGGCCGCGCAGCGTCTTATGAGTTGTGGTGGAGATCACGTCGGCCTGCCCGACCGGCGACGGGTGCGCGCCCCCGGCAATCAGCCCGGCAATGTGCGCGATGTCGGCCACCAGCACCGCGCCGACCCCCCGGGCGACCTCGGCAAAGGCAGCAAAATCGATCGTGCGCGGGACCGCGGTACCCCCGCAGAAGATCAGCTTCGGCCGCTCCTGCTTGGCCAGGTCCCACACCTCATCGAAGTCGACCCCGCCGTCCTCGCGCCGTACGCCGTACTGCACCGCCCGGAACCACTTCCCGGTCGCCGACACCGACCAGCCGTGCGTCAGGTGCCCGCCCATCGGCAGCGACATGCCCATCACCGTGTCACCCGGCTGCAGGAAGGCCAGGTAGACCGCCAGGTTGGCCGGCGAGCCGGAGTACGGCTGGACGTTGGCGTGCTCCACCTCGAACAGCGCCTTGGCCCGCTCGATCGCCACCGTCTCGATCGGGTCGATGAACTGCTGACCCTCGTAGTACCGCTTGCCGGCGTACCCCTCGGAGTACTTGTTGGTCAGGATGGTACCGGCGGCTTCCAGCACCGCTTGGGACACGTAGTTCTCGCTTGGGATCAGCCGGATCTTCTCGAACTGCCGTTGCGCCTCATGCTGCACGAGCGCGGCAATCTCCGGGTCGGTCTGGTCCAGGTGCGGGATGGCAGGCGAGTGCATCAAACCTCCGTCGGCGGTGCGGTGCGGCCGGGCGTACGAACCCCCGGGCGGCTGGGCACCGCCGTCACTACGCGGGTCGCGACCAACCGGATGCTACCGCGCCAGCTAGCGGGCAGTGCCGGCGCGGACCCGGCCCACCACGCTCGCCCCGGCGGACACCAGCCCAGCCAGCACCGCCAGCGCGAGCAGCGCCCGGTCCAACGAGTACGCCTGCGCCAGCAACCCGATCATGACCGGGCCGAGGACAGTGCCCAGGTAGCCCAGCGAGGCGACCCGCCCCAGCGCGGCGGCACCGCCGGTGTGGCCCAGGTTCCCGGCGGCCGTGAAGAGCTGGGGCACCACCCCGGCTAGGCCGATGCCGACCACCGCCCAGCTAGCCACTGCCACCACCGGGCTAGTAGCGCCGACCACCCCCAGCACGCCAGCAGCAGCCAGCCTACCACCGTACCGCAGCACCGCCACCGGACCCAGCGACCCAGCGACCCGGTCGACCACCAACCGACCCAGGGTCATCGCCGCGGAGTACGCCCCGTACCCCCATGCCGCCACCCCGGGTGCGACGCCCAGCGTGTCGCGCAGGTGCACCCCGGCCCAGTCGGCCACCGCACCCTCGCAGACGAAGCTGCCAAAGGCCAGCGCACCCAGCAGCCATACCAACACCGGCAGACGCGGTCGAGACGCCGGCTGCCGCCGACCCAGCCGATCCGGTCTGCGGGCGGGCTCAGCCGGCAGCCACCGCCCGGCCAGTAACCCGAGCACAGCGAGCCCTGCACCACCCACCGCGAGAGTCCGGGCGGCCGGCCAGCCGGCCCGGATCGCCAGGCCGCCGATACCGACCCCGACCATGTTCACCAGGCTCCACACCGCGTGGAACCCAGCCATGATCGGCCGGCGGTAACAGCGCTCGACCTCGGCAGCGCCAGCGTTCATGGTGACCTCGAGCAGCCCCAGCGAGCCGCCGAACAACGCCAACGCCGCGGCCAGGCTCACCACCCCGCCGGCCAGGCTGGGCAGCGCCAGCGCCGACGCGCTGAGCACCGCCGCGAGCGGGGTCGCGGCCCGCAGCCCCAGCCAGGCGACCAGCCGGTCGGCTCCCTGCATCGAGACGATCCCGCCGGCAGCCAGCGCCAGCAGCGTAAACCCCAGGGTACGGTCGTCCAGACCCAGCCGCGCCTTGGTCACCGGGATGTAGGCCACCCACAGCGCGGTAGCTCCGCCCTGTACGACGAACTGCCCGACCACCGCGGCCCGAGCCCGACGGTGCTCGGCGCTCACCCACCCGAGCCTGTCGGCGAGCAGGCAAGATGGCTACCGATGCCCGAGGGAGACACCGTGTGGCTGGCCGCCCGGCGGATGCACACCGCGCTGGCCGGCCGGACGCTGACCCGGTTCGAGCTGCGGGTGCCACAACACGCCACCGCAAACCTGACCGGCCGACAGGTCGAGCAAGTACTGGCCCGCGGCAAGCACCTGCTGACCCGCATCGACGGCGGGCTCACCCTGCACACGCACTTCCGGATGGACGGCGTGTGGCGGCTGCACCGGCCCGGCGCGCGGTGGACCGGCGGCCCGGCGCACCAGGTACGGGCGGTGCTAGCCAACACCGAGTGGGCGGCGGTCGGCTACCGGCTACACGACGTGACGCTGATCGAGACCGACCGCGAGCCAGAGCTGGTCGGCCACCTGGGGCCTGACCTGCTCGGCCCGGACTGGGACCCGGCCGAGGCGGTCCGGCGGCTGACCGAGCAACCGGCCCGGCCAATCGGCGAGGCGCTGCTGGACCAGCGCAACCTGGCCGGCATCGGCAACCTGTACAAGGCAGAGACGCTGTTCCTGCGCGGGATCAACCCCTGGACCCCCGTGGCCGCGATACCCGACCTAGCCGCAGTGGTCGGGCTGGCGCGCCGGCTGCTGACCGCCAACCGCGACCACCCCGAGCAGTCCACCACCGGGTCGCTGCGGCGCGGCGAGCAGCACTGGGTCTACCAGCGGGCCGGGCAGCCATGCCGGCGCTGCGGCAGCTCAGTCGCGGTCCGCGAGCAAGGCGAACCGCCCCGGCAGCGGATCAGCTTCTGGTGCCCGCACTGCCAGCCCGCCGCCGACCCAGCGCGGCTACGGTCGGCCCGATCGAGGTAAAGGCAGTATTACCTGTCCGCTCGGGCAACATACCTCACCAACCAGTGGTCCGGCCTGACAGGAGGTCCGGCGACGGGGAGGCCCGTCGCTCCGACCGGCCGTGGTGTCGAGCCCAGGGCAATCCAGGCCCCACACCCGCGCCGCAATGAGGTGTGCTGGTCGGCCTGGCTGGTGGGCACGGGATGAGATGAGGCGTGTGGGCTGGGCAGCCCGACCCGGCAAGTGGGCACCTGTTGCCCCTACCAAGCAACCACAGGTGACCAGTTGCCTCCGCGGCCAAGATCCAACCCAGCAAGTGGGCACCTATTGTTCTGACGAAGCAACCACAGGTGACCAGTTGCCCCACCCGGTTGGATCGGGACTGAGCCTCGACGAGCCGAGACCCTTACCCAGGCACGGCGTACCCCACGCCGCGATCACGCAACGGCTGGGAGATCAACCCACCCACAAGTTCGGCAGTAGAATCGGTGTTGGCACCGCGAACAGCCGAGCAGTCCACCACCAGATCGCTGCGGCGTGACGAGCAGCCGGCTAGCTGGCCACCAGGACACGAAGGGCCGCCCGGCTTCCTCCGGTGCGACGCTGCCTGTCCGCCTCCCGCGCACGTTTTGGCCACCCGCTCCCAGCAGCGCCGGAACGCTTTCAGCACCCCGCTTCAGCACCCGTGCGGAGTAGGTCGAGCAGCCGACATAGTGCGTAGGGCTTTCAGGTCGGGCGTGAAGGGCTCGATCCGACCGTCCGGTAGGATGAAATATACCGTCTGCTCGTGAAGAATGCCTCCGTTGCGTCCCGAGTCCAGGGCGGCGGCGAGCAGCGTCCCCCTATCCGGTAGACATCTCGCACGACGCCGATGCTGAATAGTGAGCAGGTCTCATTGTCACTTCGCCATCCCCGCCCGCAGGACAGTGCGCAGGCCGTCATATACGCCCATCGCAGCTACCGCGATCGAGATATTCCCCACTTCGTGGCTGGTCACCGCGGCTAGCGCCCGCGCCCGCAGGAGGGCGACGCGCATGAGTAGGAAGTGGCTGCCGCCCCCGGCCGATGGCCACGGAAACTCCGTAGTTTTTCGCCCGCGCGACGTTGTAGTGGCTGAGGTCATATTCGATCGCGAGTACAGGCGCGCCGAGTCCCGCAACAGCAAATATAGTCGCAACCCGACTTGACCGAGGCCAACGGTCGCCGCGTGGCCTTTGCGCGAACAACCGGGAGCCGATGATGGTGGTGAGCAGCCGGTCGACGACTCCGGCCGTAAAGAGCGCGGTGAAGGCAAGGCTGCGAGCAGCCTGACGGACGAGGGCATTCAGTCCCCACCGGCTGGAGATACCAGTCTGCCCACAGGCGCGACGGGTTCCCGCAGCCCCCCTCCTTGGTCCGCCTCCGTCCTTGGGCCGCCCGCCTGCACCGCCGTCCCGGAGGACCGTAGGTGACCCATGACACCGCAACCGGCCGCTACTTTGGATGCCGAAAGCAGCCTCCACGATGCCGCTGACCTGGCCGAGCAGCGCGTCTGGACCCCTGATGCGGACCGGCCTGAAGACCTTGCCTCCGCTCCAGCGGTCCTTACTGATCCTGGCATTCTTTCATCAACGTACCGTCTCGGCGCCGGAGGAGTGGATCACCGAAATCTGCATTCCACCGAAGCGCGTCAGGGTGGCAGGGAGCCCCGGCGACCTCGTCGGAGGTTAGCCCGGGCATCTGAGCACCCTCGCCGGCAGCGCGAGGTGGCAGGGATCCCCGGTGAACTCGTCGAGGTTAGCTCTGCGTGCTCGTCAGGGGCGCCGGGCTACCCGATGAGGGGCAGCCGCTCGCGTACCGCATCGACGGTCTGCCGAACGGCATCTTGAGCCTCCCGGCGAGCCTCCCGCGCGGTGTCCCGGGCCTCCCGGCGGGCGTGCCGGGCGGCGTGCCGGGCATGCCGGCTGGCGTGCCGTACCGATCCAGGAAGCTGCCGGGCCCGCCAGCCCACCGACGGGCGGCCCTCGGTATCCACCGCGGCCAGCAGCAAGCCGCCGAGCAGGCCGACGTTCTTGAAGAAGTGGACCTGCTGCGCCGCCCGGGTGTCCGGGTCGGTCTCCGTCCAGAACCGGTGACCGGCCAGCGTGGTCGGCACCAGGCTGCCGGCTAGGCCGACCGCGGCCAGCCGGGGACACCGCCCGAGCGCCAGCATGCCGCCGCCCACCACCTTTGCGGCGGCATCGATCATGACCACCCGCCGGGTGTCCTGAGGCAGGAAGGAGATCCGTTCGGTGAGCTTGGCGATGACGTCCTCGGCCACGGCTGCCCGGGGCGCTGGGTGACGGAGGACATCCACCCCTCCCGTGATGAAGATAGAGGCGAGTAGCGGTCTGGCGATCCGGCGTACCACTGGCATAGCTGTCTACCTTCCCCGATCAGCAAGATCAAACCTCGTACCGGCGAAAGTAACCGGCAACAGCCGCCGAAGATTACCGCCGGTCAGCACGGCAGACCAGGAAGCTGGCGCCCAGCTAGGCTCAGTGTTGCTGTGGAGCGGTCTGGCCGTCGGTGTTCGGGGTGCCCTCGGCGATCGGCGGCGCGGCCTGCTGCCCGCCCGCCGTCACCTGCGGCGGTGGCGGTGTGCTGGACAGTTGGCCGCCGTGCAGGCTGGCCCGGATCTGGTCCAACCGGGCGGAACCGGCCATGTCTAGGGTCGACTTCTGCACCTCCAGCATCCGGCCCTCGACCGAGTTCTGGGCCAGCTCGGCCTGGCCGAGCGCGGTGGCATACCGCCGCTCGATCTTCTCCCGCACCTCGCCCAGCGTGGGCACGTCGCGCGGCGCGGCGAGCTGCGACATTTGGTTCAGCGAGGCCGAGACCTGCTCCTGCATCTTGGCCTGCTCGAGCTGGCTGAGCAGTTGGGTACGCTCGGCAAGCTTCTGCTGCAGAAGCTGGGCGTTGGTCTCTACCGCCTTCTTCGCCTGCTCGGCCGCCTGCAGCGACTGGTCGTGCAGGTTTTTGAGGTCTTCCATGCCCTGCTCAGCGGAGACGAGCTGGGTGGCGAAGGTCTGCGCGGTCTGCTCGTACTTGCTGGCCTCGGCAGCGTTGCCGGCGGTCCGTTGCTGGTCAGCCAGCACCAACGCCTGCCGCGCAGAACTCTGCAGCTTCTCCACCTCCGACATCTGACGGGTCAGCTTCATCTCCAGTTGGCGCTGGTTGCCGATGACCTGCGCCGCCTGCTGGCAGAGGGCCTGGTGCTGCCGCTGGGCGTCCTCGATGGCCTGCTGGATCTGGATCCGTGGGTCGGCCTTCTCGTCGACTTTGGCACTGAACGCCGCCAAGAAGTACTTCCAGGCCTTCACGAAGGGGTTGGCCATAACTGTCGTCCTCCTCCTCAGCGGCGCGTTCCCTCACCGTACGCCGCACGCTCATCATCGTCTCAAAGCCAGGACCGGACCCGCGACCCATCTACCCCCTTCCGCCCCCATCCTCGCCCCTCCTTCCCCGACCTTCCCCGCCGATCTTGACGTTCTTGTCGTTATTCGGGCCCCAGAAACGACAACTTCGTCAAGATCGGCGGGGAAGGGGGGTCAGCTCACTGGACTCACTGGAGGCGGTGATGTTCAGCGTCGTACCACCGGTACGGTCCGCCGCGCTCGGTGGGTTGGCACCGCCGGAGCCGCCACCACCCACCACGCCGCTGCGTACGACACATACGCTCCCACGTCAACTGTGGCTACTAGCATGTCAGGTCTAGCCAGCCGTACAGGTGTCCATCGTCGGGTTAGGTGGAGCTTGAGCCGGTTGGCAGCACGGCAGCAATGCATTCGGCGCCGAGCGCGATGGCATCTGGCTGACCGGGGCTGGTCAGGAACGAGGCGAGCCAGCGAACTACCAAGTCGTCGCCGCTGCGGTCCGCGGTGGCGAGTTGGCGGCGTACCGCCTGCCGGGCGGCCCGCCAGCCGGCGGCAAACGGGTCTGCCAGCAGCAGCCCGGCCAGCACCGCGGGCTCGGTGCTGGCCACCTGGCGCAGCGCCGGATGGGCGCTGAGCCGGGTGGCGGCGTGGTTGAGGGCGCTGGCCAGCGGCAGGCCGGCGCATTCCTCGGCGAGTTGCTCTACCTCCGCGGTGACCAGGGCCGACCAGACGTCGTCCTTGGTCCGGAAGTGGTTATACAGGGTGGCCTTCGCGACCCCGGCCCCGCTGGCGATGTCATTCATGGTGGTGTGCTTGGTGCCTTGCCGAGCCACCGCGCGCTGGGCACCCTCCAGCAGTCCGGCCCTGGTTCGGGCCATCGCGTTGCCGGCCCGGCTCCGGGTGCCGGGAATCCGGCGCGGCGGCGCGGAGGCGAGGTCGCCGCCGGGCTGCCGGCCAGCCTCGGGCGGTGTGTTGCCGGCGTCTTCCGCAGGGGCATCGCCCGTCGCCGCTATGACCTCCACGCCGGGCGGGTCCGCCGGCGTGGACATTGGCAGGTCAGGCAGCGCGGGAGCCACAGGACCTTCCTGCCATCGAGGCCGCAGGGCAGTCAAGCGACACGCCCGAGCCACCGGCAAGACGCAACCGAGGCATTCAACGCGCCGCCCGGAACGGCCGTCCTCAGGCGGCTACCACCCGACCGTCAGCCAACCGGCTGAGCACGCAGTCCAGCACCTCGCGGGAGTCCCCACCGTACGGTTCAAGAACCCGGCGGGTCGGCACCGGACCAACCGGCTCCGCACCAACCGGCACCGAGCCGCCCGGCTCCACACCGACCGGAACTGCCTCGTCGACCGGGTCAAGACCAACCGGCTCCAGCACGGCCGGGTCGCCGACCACGGGCTCGGCCGGTTCGGCGGCAGGAGCGGACATCACCGCAGTCACCCGCCCGATCGAGGAGAACTCCGGCCGGACCGCAGCAACGGCCCCGGACTCGGACATCCGCATGCTGTCGCTGACCGCACGCAGCAAGTCAGACAAGCGAAGCTCCAACGCGTCGCAGATCGCGCTGAGCAACTCCGAAGACGCTTCCTTTTGGCCACGCTCGACTTCGGACAGGTAGCCCAGGCTCACCCGGGCAGCGCTGGACACTTCGCGAAGGGTGCGCCGCTGGAGAAGCCGCTGCCCACGCAACGTCTCGCCGAGCACCCGACGTAGCAGAGCCATTCGGTGCACCCCTCTCTCTCGCCGCTGAATCCACGGTACCTCGGGATGATCGCCCCGTCTGGCCAAGGGTTACACGTTCCGTCCCCAGCGTAACCAGTGGGGTAACTGAATTAACCGGGTTTGGGGCTTACATGATCGTGGCAGCTCCTGCGATCCCGACCCAAGTTACCCGGATCTCAGCCGGCACCGAGGGCGTCCGCCAGCAGGTCTAGCACCGCCCGCACCGCGCCAGCCCGGACCGCGGCCCGGCCACCGCCCAGCATCAGCCGGCGAACCTGTGCGCCAGCCGGCCCGACCGGCCCCACCAGCGCGGCGTACACCGTACCCACCGGCTGCCCGCCCTGCGGATCGGGACCGGCAACCCCGGTCAGCCCCAGCCCGTAGCTCGCGTCTAGCCGCTGGCGGGCCCCGTCCGCGAGCGCAACCGCAACCTCGGCGCTGACCGGGCCGTGGGCGACGAGTAGCGAGTCAGGCACGCCAGCGAGCTGGATCTTCAGGTCAGTGGCGTAGACCACCAGGCCACCGCGTACCGTCCGGCTGGCACCGGGTGTCTCGGTCAGCGCGGCAGTCAGCAGCCCGGCGGTCAGCGACTCGGCCACCGCCACGGTGGCACCCCGGGCGGCCAGCGAGGCGTGGATACCGACCAGGGTGGCCTCCCGGGCCGCTCCCGGCTCCGCCGCCGGCCGGCTCACGGGGTGCTCAGGGTGCCACGTGGATGATCATCGCCTCGGGCCGGCTGCGGCGGGGAGACAAGCAGCATCCGGCGCAGGCCGAGCCGACGTACGGTGATCGCCCGCACCACGTAATCCACGCCGGTGACCACGGTGAGCCCCAGCGCCACCGCCATCATCCATACTGCCGCGTCCGGCGGACCATCGGACAGCGGCAGCAAGTACAACCCGATGGCCAGCGCCTGCAGTACCGTCTTGAGCTTGCCCCCCCGGCTGACCGGGATCACCCCGTGCCGGATTACCCAGAACCGCAGTACGGTCACCCCAACCTCGCGGACCAGGATGACGGTGGTCACCCACCACCACAGCAGGCCCAGCACCGACAGTCCGATCAGCGCGGTGCCGGTCAGCACCTTATCCGCGATCGGGTCGGCCAGTTTGCCGAACTCGGTGACCAGGCCGCGGCTGCGGGCCAGTTGCCCGTCGATCCGGTCGGTCAGCGAGGCGACCCCGAAGGCCACGGTGGCCACCACCCGCCAGCCGGTATCCTGGCCCCCGCCGTGCAGCAGCAGCACCGCGAAGACCGGCACCAGCAGCAGCCGCAGCATGGTCATCGCATTCGCGACATTGGCCACCCGGACGGTCTGCGGCGGGGTGGCGGCCGGATCGGGCGGCAGTGCGCTCACCCGCGGTACACCGCGACCAGATCCACCCCCGTGCTGCCGGTGACAGTCGCCGGCACGATCGCTCCCGGTCCAACCGTCATCGGAACCCCGTACACTACGGTCGCGCCGTCCACCTCCGGAGCCTGGTGGGCGGCCCGCCCGACATGCGCGCCGTCGGTGAGTTCCTCATCGGTGGGTACGGACTCCACCAGTACCTCGACCCGCTCGCCGAGCCGGTCCTCGGCCCGCTGCGCGGTGAGTTCCTCGACCAACCGGCTGATCCGGTCCACCCGGCGGGCCACCGTGCCGGCCGGGACCTTCCGGTCGTACCCGGCGGCCTCGGTGCCGTCCTCGTCGGAGTAGCCAAAGACCCCGACGGTGTCCAGCCGGGCCGCGGTGAGGAACCGCTCGAGTTCGGCCACGTCGGCCGCGGTCTCGCCGGGGAAACCGGCGATCACGTTAGACCGGATGCCGGCCGCTGGCTGCAGCGCCCGGATCCGCTCGATCAGCTCGATGAACCGCTCGGTCGAGCCGAACCGCCGCATCCGGCGCAGCACCGGTTCGCTGGCGTGCTGGAAGGACAAATCAAAGTACGGCGCGACCTTAGCGGTGCCGCAGAGCACCTCGACCAGACCCGGTCGCAGCTCGGCCGGCTGCAGGTACGACACCCGGATCCGCTCGATGCCCTCGACGTTAGCCAGCGCGAGCAGCAGCGTCTCCAGCAACCGCAGGTCGCCGAGGTCCTTGCCGTAGGAGGTGGAGTTCTCGCTGACCAGCACCAGCTCGCGGACCCCGCGCTCGGCCAGCCAGCGCGCCTCGGCGAGCACCTCGGCCGGCCGCCGGGAGACGAACGCGCCGCGAAAGGACGGGATCGCGCAGAACGCACACCGCCGGTCGCAGCCGCTGGCCAACTTCAACGGCGCGACCGGGGAGTCGTCTAGCCGGCGGCGTAGCACCCGTGGCCCGGACGGTGGCGCGATGCCCGCCGGCAGGTCGGTGAACCGATCATCCGCACCATGCCCGGGGACGGCCACCGGCGCGGCGAGGCGGTCTACCGGTGAGATCGGCAGCAGGGTACGGCGGTCCCGTGGGCGGTGCGGCACCAAGGGCCGGCCGGCCAGCACGTCGTCCAGGCGGGCACCGATCTCGGCGTAGTCGTCGAAGCCGAGCACCGCGTCCGCCTCGGGCAGGCTGGCGGCCAGGGTGTTGCCGTACCGCTCGGCCAGGCAGCCCACCGCGACCACCTTGCGACCGGTGTCCGCCGCGGCGAGGAGGGTGTCGATGGAGTCCTTCTTCGCTGACTCCACGAACCCGCAGGTGTTGACCACGACGACCTCGGCGGCCGCGGGATCCTCCACCAGCCGCCACCCGGAGCCGTCCAGCCGACCGGCCAGCTCCTCGGAGTCGACCTCATTACGGGCGCAGCCCAAGGTCAGCAGGGCCACCCGGCGCTGGTCGTGCTGGTCGCCGGAATCCGATGTCGTCTGGGACACGGGTTGAGCCTACCGGCGGTCGGCTGCACGCCCCGCCTACGGCCGCGACCGATCCAGCCCCAGCCCGATCTGCGTTAGCCCGATCTGCGTTAGCCCGAGACCGGGCTGGTTGTCCGGTACACCTGGCTGCACACCTGGGTGCCGCACGGCCGGCCGACATCCTTGCCGTTGAAATCCACGGTGACCGCGCCGGAGTTGCCGAAGCGGACGATCAGCCCAGACGGGTCGTGGAACTCCATGCTTTGCCCGGCGTTGAGGATGCCCTCGTAGATCTGGGAGCCGCTGACCGAGGTGACCCGTACCCAACTGACGTCGGTATCGCTGACCTTCAGCCGGACCACGACACCAGCGGTCGGGACAGTGCTGGGCGAAGCAGTCGGACTCGGGTTGGTCGGCGGGGCCGCGCTGACCGTGGGGGCCGGCAAAGGTGGCACTGCCGAGGACGGATTGGTCCGATTCTGGCCATGGCCGCCGAACACCCAGCTCATCAACAACAACACGACAATCAGGGCGAGTACGGCGATCGCGGCGGCCGGCCACTTCGGTGTGGTCCGGCTGGCCGTACGAGTGAGATCGCGGACCGGCTCGCCCAAGGTGTTGATCGGGGCGACGGCCAGCTTCGGCATCGGCCGGCCGTAGCGCCGGTCGAAGTCGGCGATCAGCGGTTCGGCGTCGGTACCGATCACGTGCGCAATGGACCGGATGTGGCCGCGGGCGTAGACCTCACCACCACACATGTCGTACTTGTCATGCTCGATCGCGCGAACCAGCGTCGATCGGATCCGGGTCGCGGCCGAGACGTCCTCCACCGACAGCCCGGCCTGCTGGCGGGCTGCCGCGAGCGCGGCACCTGGGGTCGGTCCGGATGGCTGCGGCGAGCGCGCCGCGCCAACCTCGAATGGCGGCTGCGGTTCGAACTCGTCGGTCACAATGCGACCCTTCCCCGGGGAGCTCAGCGGGAACCGCGACGGCAACATGCGTGGCCCAAAGTCTACGGACGAGGTAGCACAATGGACAAAGCGCGTTCACCCTCTCAGAACCAAGCGGTCCTGACAGTCCACCGCAGGGGTGGATCTCAGTCCCTTCCTCGCAACGACAGGAGCACGCCGTCGAGTTCCTCGGGCTTGACAAGTACATCGCGGGCCTTGGACCCCTCGGAAGGTCCAACGACGCCCCGCGACTCCATCAAGTCCATCAGCCGACCAGCCTTAGCGAACCCGACCCGCAGCTTGCGCTGCAACATCGACGTAGAGCCAAACTGGGTCGAAACGACCAGCTCAGCGGCCTGGCAGAGCAGGTCTAGGTCATCGCCAATGTCCTCGTCGATCTCCTTCTTGCTGGCCGGCGGGGCGGCTACGTCCTCGCGGTAAGCGGGCGTGGCCTGGCCCTTGCAATGCTTGACCACCGCATTGATCTCATGGTCGGAGACGTACGCGCCCTGGATGCGCTGCGGCTTGCTCGCGCCCATTGGCAGGAACAGCCCGTCGCCACGGCCAATCAGCTTCTCCGCACCGGGCTGGTCGAGGATGACCCGGGAGTCGGCCAGGCTGGCGGTGGAAAACGCCAGCCGGCTGGGCACGTTCGCCTTGATCAGTCCGGTCACCACATCCACGCTGGGCCGCTGGGTGGCCAGCACCAAGTGGATGCCGGCGGCCCGGGCGAGCTGGGTGATCCGTACCACCGCATCTTCGACGTCGCGCGGCGCAACCATCATCAGGTCGGCGAGCTCGTCCACGATGACCAACAAGTACGGGTACGCGGTGTAGACCCGCTCGCTGCCGGGCGGCGCCTTGATCTCGCCCTTGCGGACCTTGCGGTTGAAGTCGTCGATGTGCCGGACGCCACTGGCCTCCATGTCGGAGTACCGGTCGTCCATCTCCTTGACCACCCAGGCCAGCGCGTCGGCGGCTTTCTTCGGGTTGGTGATGATGGGGGTGACCAGGTGCGGGATGCCCTGGTATGCCGATAGCTCCACCCGCTTAGGGTCGATCAGCACCATTCGCACCTCGGCTGGGTTGGCCCGAGCCAGCACCGAGACGATCAATGCGTTGATACAACTGGACTTGCCAGCACCGGTGGCACCAGCGATAAGGATATGTGGCATCCGGGTGAGGTTCGCCACCACGAACCCGCCCTCGATGTCCTTGCCAACCGAGACCAGCATGGGGTGCGGGTCACCGGTGGCGACGTGCGAACGCAGGACGTCCCCGAGATGCACATTCTCCCGGTCGGTGTTCGGAATCTCCACCCCGACCGCGCTCTTGCCGGGGATCGGGCTGATGATCCGTACGTCCGGCGACTTCACCGCGTAGGTGATGTTGCGGGACAAGTTGATGATCCGCTCAACCTTGACGCCGGGACCGAGCTCGACCTCGTAGCGGGTGACCGTCGGGCCGCGGGTGAACCCGGTGACCTGGGCATCGACGTTGAACTGCTCGAAGACCTCTGCCAGCGAGGCGATCACCACGTCGTTGGCCCTGCTGCGGATCTTGCCGGCCGGCCCGGCGGTCAGCAGCGACGCTGGCGGCAGCCGGTAGTCGCCCTCGCCGGGCAGCGCGAGCTGCTCGGGCCGGGCGGGGGCGGGGGTGCGGTCGTCGGTGGCATCGGTGGGTGGTTTTGACGCAACCGGCTTGGCCCGGCGGGCAGCCGGCTTGGCCGGGCTTGCCGGACCGGCCTCGACATCGGGATCGACTGAGTCAAGTGGGCCGGCGATCCCGTCGGCCGGATCAGGTCCGGCACCGTCCGGCAGCGAACCCTGCCGGCGGCGGGAGGCCCGGCGCAGCCGGATCGGCGGCGGGCCGCTGCCCAGGCCATCGTCGGCTGGATCTGCTGGGCCGGCTGGAACGGCCGGGCCGGCGGTGCCGTCCCGCGAGCCGCGGCCGAGCAGCCGGTCGCGAAGCTGGCGCAGCCGGGCTGGCACCTGGTTGACCGGGGTCGCGGTCACCACCAGGAGCCCGAACATGCCGAGCAACACCAGCAGCGCGGCACCGACGTACGGACCGAGGCCGGCGACGAGCGGGCTGGCGGTCAGCGCGCCGAGGACGCCGCCAGCGGCGCCGCGGCCTCCCGCGTCGATCGGCGAGCCACCGGCGACGTGGGCCAGGCCGAGAGTGGCCAAGCCGAGCGCGGCCCAACCTACGATCAGCCGACCGCGGGCAGCGGGCTTGGCCGGGTGGCGGAGCAGGAAGAACGTGGCGAGGGCACACAGGACGGGCAGGACCAGCGACACCCGGCCAGCGATGGTACGCAGCGTATCGCCCAGCCAGCCGCCGACCGGCCCGGCCCCATGCCACCACAGCCCGACCGCGAGCACGATCGCCAGCCCGAGCGCGCCAAGCCCCACGCCGTCGCGCCGGTGCGCCGCGTCGAGGTCGCGGGTCGCCGCCGCCTGCCGGCCGATCGCCCGGGCAATACCGCCCACGCCGTGTGCGAGCAGCATCCAGATGCCGGCCAGCGCGCGGTACAGCGCCCGACCCAGGACGGTTCCCATGCCGGGTGTCTGGTTGCGGCGGGGAGCCGGGCGCCGGGCGCCGGCCGGGCGGGTGAGTGGGCGGGTACGGGATGCCGGGCCTCCCCGCGCCGGAGGCTTCCGGGCGCGCGAACCTGGGCTGGTGCGGGCGGGCATTTCCCTACAGTATCGACTCGATCCCGGCTGACCCGGCTCCCGACACGCTGCGGCCGAGACCCACCTTCTCCGGGACCCAGACCTCAGGCGGACCGAGCGCCAGGTCTCCGGCCCCAGACTCCGGCTCCCAACGCCGCCTAGCTGCCTGACCGCCCTCTCGCTGACCGCCCAGCCCCGCCAGGCTCGTTACCGCAAGAGGTGCCCACTCGCTCCTTCATAGGGACAACAGGTGACCACTTGCTGGAGAGGCCGAGGCCAGATACCGCAAGAGGTGCCCACTCGCCCCTTCATAGGGACAACAGGTGACCACTTGCTGGAGAGGCCGAGGCCAGATACCGCAAGAGGTGCCCACTCGCCCCTTCATAGGGACAACAGGTGACCACTTGCTGGAGAGGCCGAGGCCAGATACCGCAAGAGGTGCCCACTCGCCCCTTCATAGGGACAACAGGTGACCACTTGCTGGAGAGGCCGAGGCCAGATACCGCAAGAGGTGCCCACTCGCCCCTTCATAGGGACAACAGGTGACCACTTGCTGGGGAGGGTGGGGCCAGCCCGCCGCAAGAGGTCACCTGTTGCTGCTTCGAGGGGGCAACAGGTGACCACTTGCGGCTACAGCGGGTGCCTAGCGCGGTGTGGAGCCCCGGCCCGCACCGCCACCGAGGCCGCCACCGCCACCGCCGAACCGGGGGGTAGTGCCACCGGTCGGCAACGGTTGCGACGGGTCGGCCAGCACGACCTGCTGGCCGGCGGAAAGCCCCGCGGTCACTTCGGTGTACGTGCTGCCCACGGCACCCACCGTGACCCGGGTGAGCTGCGGCCGGGAGCCGTTCAGCACCATCACGTACGCCAACTGGCCTTGGTGATGCACCGCCGATGTCGGTATGGCCAGCGCGCCAGTTGGTTGGCTGGTCACCACGGTGGCAGCGGCGTTGGTGCCGTCGCGCAGGCCACCGGGGTCGGTACGCAGGCCGAGCGTGACCGCGTAACTGGTACCGGTCGTGGGTGCCACGCTCACCGCGACTACGGTGGCTGGCAGGGCGGTGCTAGTGCCGTCCGGGGTCACCGTCGCGGCCTCGCCGACCCGCACCTGGCTGATCTTGGTAACGTCCACCGCGAGGGTCACCACGTGCGCATTTCCCCCGATCACTTGGATCGACTGGCTGGTCGAACCGGCCGATACCTGCTGGCCCACAGTGAGACCGACGGCGCTGACCGTGCCGGCGATCGGGCTGAGGATGGTGGCCTGCTGCAAGTTCTGCTCGGCCACGGCGAGCGCGGCGCTGGTCGCGTCGACCTGGGCCTGATCGGCGGCCAGTTGCGCCGCGCTGACCACGCCGGAGCTGCCGGTACCGGCCGATCCGCCGCCGGTCGAGGTTTCGCTGGTCGGGGTCCGGCCGCTACTCGCGGCACCGCCGGTCGTGGCCTTGCTGGTCATGGCCCCGCCGGCCGTGACAGCGCTGGACGGTGAGCGGCTAGCCGTACTGAGCAGCCGGTCCAGCGCGGATTCCTGCTGGGACAAGGTCCGTTCGAGGCCGAGGACCGCGTTCTCCTCGGTCAGCACCTGTTGCTCGGCCTGAGTGCAGGCGGCCGCGTCACCGGTCGTCGCTGGCCCGCTCGGTGTGCGGTGCGACATGAGGTACGCCACCCCGCTGCCGGTCGGGGCACCGCCGCTGGGGGTGCTAGTGGGGGTGGGGGTGGCAGACGGCGACGGGGTGCCGGTAGGGGTGTCTGATGGTCTCGGGGCATAGGACGGCGGCGGGGTGCCGGACGGTGGCGGGGCGCCTGAGGGCGTTGGAGTGCCCGTCGAGGTGGCGGGTGCCGCGCATGTCGCGGTGGCCGCTGCCAACGCCGCAGTGGCTTGGGTCAAGGCGGTGTCGAGGTCGTGCTGGCTGCCCAGAACCTTCTGCTGGGCGGCCGAGATTGCCCTGCTCGCCGGGTCGCCGCCAGCCGATCCCCCGCCGCTGATGCTCGCGCTCTCACTCCGGCCGGCAGAGCCAGTACCGCCTGAGCTAGTACCCCCCGAGCCAGTACCCCCCGCTGCCGTGGACGGCTGGGTGGCCGCAGCCGTCTGGGCAGACTCGGCCTGCTGCACGGTGAGTTGGCTGGCCGCGAGGTTTGCTTGGGCCGAGGTCACCGCCAGGGCGAGGCTGGTGGTGTCGAGGGCGGCAAGCTGCTGCCCCGCCGCTACCCGGTCGCCGGGCGAGACCATGACCCCGGCGACCTTTCCAGCCACCGGGAAGGAGACCGCCGCCGACGACTCTGGCTCGATCGTGCCGGTGGCCTGCAGGGTCTGGCTGACTCCCTCAGGACTGACCGTCGCGAGCCGGTAGGCGACCGTCGCCGGCCGGGTCGCGGCATATGCGCCTATCGCCCCGACAACCAGCACTAGGCCGGCAGCGATGCTCAGCTTCACTACCGCCCACCGGCTCGGCCGGCGGCGACCGTGTTTGGCTTGCGACGCGCGTACCCGCCCTCCCAGCACCTGCTGTACCCGCTGGATCATTGCCCGGCTAGTCATTGCCGCTGCTGCCCGAACCGCCGGTGTTGCCGCCGCCGAACCGGCCCCGACCGAACCCGCCCGGCCTGCCGAAGCCGGTCTGGCAGCCGTTCGGTCCCGGGCTGCTGATCGTGATCGAGGTGGCCGCCACCGTACCCGTGCTGTCCGCCTTGCCGATCGCGGCGGCACACTTGCCCACCACGGCCGCCGCGCTGGTCGCCGGCTGGGTGCTGGTGACCGTGGTCGAGGAACCGAGCGTGACGGTGATCAGCGTGTTGGTAGCCGTCGGCGTGGGCGTCGTGCTGGCCCCGGGCCGCCCCGTGCGCAGCGCGCCTTGCAGCACCACGGTCGAGCCGGACACCGACCTTACTGTGCCGGTGGCCATCGAGAAGTTGGTCCGATTGCCGCCCGGCCCCGGTCGGGAGCCACCGCTGGGAACTCCGCCCGTCGGCGCGCCGGACCGGCGACGTCCCTGGCCGCCACCGGCCGCGAAGCCGCACCCGGTCGTACTGGCCGGACTGACCCGGATGGAGGTCGCGGTGATCGCCGGTGGCGACTGGGTGGCGAGCGTACCTTGCACCGTGGCACACTCGCCGGCCGCGACGTGCCCGGTCACGGTCTGGGTGAACCGGGTGCTCGCGGTGTAGGTCACCGTGGTCTGCGAACTCGCGTCCTGGACCTCCAGCGACCCGCTGGAGGCGGCGGCGATGGTGCCGAAGGCACCGGGAAACCCGCGGCCACCCGGCCCGCCGCCGTACTGTCCAGAGCCATACTGTCCCCCGCCCGACCCCGCCGCGCCCGAACTCGGATCAGCACTCGGCGAACTCGCACCGGAGCTACCGCAGGCCGCGACCGCCACCACGACGAGCGGCAGGATCGCGGCGACCCGCAGCGGGCCGGACCGGCGCCGCACGGAGGAGATCAACAGGCGGGAAATACTCGACGTCATTGCAGTGGGCTCCAAGGTAGGTGCTGACCGGTCTGGGGGTACGTCGCGGCGCAGCACGGCTAGTCACTTCGCAGCGCATCGATGGGGGCCAGCCGGGCGGCCCGGCTGGCCGGGTACACGCCGAACGCCAACCCGATGGCCACCGCCACGACCAGCGCGCCGGCGGTCGCCACCGGCGAGATCGCGATCGGGTTCGAGATCAGTGCGGGCAGCGTCTTCGCGCCGAGGATGCCAAGCCCCGCGCCGAACACGCCGCCAGCCAAGCCGAGGACCGAGGCCTCGACCAGGAACTGCCGGCGGATCACCCGGGGCCGGGCGCCGAGGGCCTTGCGCAGGCCAATCTCCCGGATCCGCTCGGTGACCGAGACCAGCATGATGTTCATCACGCCGATGCCGCCGACCAGCAGCGAGATCGCCGCGATGCCGGCCAGCAACACGGTCAGCGTCCGGTCGACCGAGGTCGCCGCGGTGACCAGCGACTGCTGGCTGGTGATCGTAAAGTCGGCGTCGGCCAAGGTGCTGATCCCGTGCAGGGCGAGCAGCTCGCTGTCCGCTTCCTGGTAGGCCGCCGACAGCCCGGCCGCCGAGGTGGCTTCCAGGTAGATGGTCTGTACTGCCGAGCGGCTGCTCCCGCCGAACACCCGTTGCTGCGCGGTAGTCATCGGGATGATTGCCTGGTCGTCGTTGTTCGCGTTGCCGGTCGACCCGCTGGGAGCCAGCAGCCCGACGACCGTGAACGGCTTGCCGTTGATCGAGACCGGCTGCCCGACCGGGCTGACCGGGCCGAACAGCTCCTGCGCGGTGGTGGCGGCCAGCACGGTCACGGTGGCCGCGCTCTGCTCGTCCGCGGCGGTCAGAAAGCGACCGTCGGACACGGTCCGGGCGCGCACCGGCAGCCAGTCCGGCTGGGTGCCGATCACCGAGGTGGTCCAGTTGCTGTTGCCGGCCTGCAGGGTGGCCGAGGCCTGCGTGGTCGAGGCGACCGCGGCGATGTCCGGCGCGACGACCGGGGAGCGCAGCGCGTCGGCGTCGCCCTGGGTCAGCGTGGACGCCGAGCCGAAGCCGCCACGCACCCCCGTCGTACTCGTCGCACTTCCCGGCGAGACGATCAACAGGTTGGTCCCGAGCGACTGGACCGCGGCCCGGACCTTCTGCTGCGCACCTTCGCCGAGCCCCACGGTCAAGATCACCGCGGCGATCCCGATCAGGATGCCGAGCATGGTCAACGCGGACCGCAGCCGGTGCGCCCGGATCGCGGCCAGCCCGGTACGGAAGGTGTCCAGCCAGCTCATCGGAGCGCTCCCCCAACCGCGGCGGAGTCATCGCTGATCCGGCCGTCCCGGATCCGGATGATCCGCTTGGCGGTACGCGCGACGTCCTCCTCGTGGGTGATCAGTACGATCGTCCGGCCGGCGTCGTGCAGCTCGGCCAGCAAGGCGAGTACGTCGGCGCTGGAGGCGGAGTCGAGATTGCCGGTCGGCTCGTCGGCGAGGATCAGGTCCGGCTCGCCGACCACGGCCCGGGCCAGCGCGACCCGTTGCTGCTGGCCACCGGACAGTTCACCGGGCCGGTGCTCGGCGCGGTTGGACAGCCCGACCCGGTCCAGCGCCGCCAGCGCACGTTGCTTTCGGGCGGCCTTCGGGACGCCCGCGTAGCACAACGGCAGTTCGATGTTGCGCCACGCGGTCAGCGAGGACAGCAGGTTGAACTGCTGGAAAACGAACCCGATCCGCCGGTTGCGGATGTCGGCGAGGTCATCCTCTGTCTTCGCGCTGACGTCCTCGCCGGCGAGGTGGTAGCTGCCGTCAGTGGCGATATCCAGGCAGCCGAGGATGTGCATCAGCGTGGACTTGCCCGAGCCGGACGGACCCATGATCGCGACGTACTCACCCTGGCCGATGGTCAGGTCCACTCCGCGCAGCGCCTCGACCTGCAGGCTGCCGCTGCGGTACGTCTTGGTCACTGCGGCCAGCTCGATGACCGGTAGCGCCGGGAAGTCGTACGGAGTGATCATCACGCGCCCGGCCCCGTGCCGGTGCCTCGACCGGCACCACCCGTGCCACCACCGAACCCGCCACCACCGAAGCCACCCCCGCCCAAGCCACCGCCACCGAAGCCACCGCCACCTCGGCCGCCGAACCCGCCGCCTCCGCCGCTGCGGCCAGTCCCGGTCGACCCGGAGTTGCCGGAGTTGCCGACCGGGACGGCAACCATGATCTGGTCACCATCTTGCAACCCGCTGACGATCTGGGTCTGGCCGCCCGAACTCAGCCCGGTCACCACCGTCCGCTGAATGGGCGTCCCGCCGGACGGGACCAGCACCGTGGTCGTCCCACCGGATCGGCTGATCGCGAGGGTGGGGACGACCAGCACGTTGCTGAGCTGGCGGTAGACGATCGCCACGGTGGCGGTCGTGCCGGGGTACAAGCCGCTCGGGCTGCCAGTCAACGTGATCACGACCGGGAACGACGAGACGCCGGAGGTTGTGGTGGCCACGATCCCCACCGAGGAGACCAGGCCGAACACGTTCGTGCTGGCGCCGTTCGGGGTGATGACCGCCTGGTCGTTCTTGGCGATCAGTCCGACGTCGCTGGCGTCCACGCTGGCGTTCACCAGGTACGAACCGGTGCTGATCACCTCGATCTGCGGCGCCGAGGACGCCGACGATCCCGACGAGGTGCTCGACGTACCGGACCCGGCGCCGCCGGCGCCGCCCTGGCCGCCGCTACCGTTGCCCTGGCCGCCACTACCGTTGCCCGACCCGGATCCGCCCGATCCACCCGACCCGGACTCGCCCGTCCCGCCGGAGCCGCCGCTCGAACCGCCCGACCCGGCGCCCAACTGCTGCTCGGCGGTCAGGTTCACCACGCTGACCGTGCCCGCAATCGGTGCGGTCAGCGTCGCGCCGGCCAAGGCCGTCTGCGCATTGGCGACCTGGGCGTTGGCCAGCGCGACGTTAGCCTGATCGGCGTTGAGCTGCGCGCTGGATGCCGAGGAGGTCTCATCGGTGGACAAGCGCGCCTGCGCCGAGGCCAAGGTGGCCTGGGCGGAGGCCAATGCGCTGGCCAGCGTGGCCGAGTTGATCGTGGCCAACCGCTGCCCCTTAGCCACCTTCTGGCCGACGCTCACATAGACGCCGGTCACCTGGCCGGCTGCGGCAAAGTTCAGGTCCTCGGTGTCGCTCGGCTCGATGGTGCCGGTCGCCGCCACGGTCTGCCGGATCGTGCCGGTCGACACGGTGGTCGTCCGGTAGCTGACCCCGCTGGACTTGCTGCTGGTCCGGGTCAACGCCCAACCGCCGGTGCCGACGGCAACGAGCAGGACCGCGGTGGCCGGCGCGACGAAGGTCCACCGCCGCAGCCTCTTGCTGACCTTCAACCGTCCTCCACGTGATCCACCGCGCGGGTTCGCGCTGGTACCTATCGTCAGGAGAAAGCTGAGAGCTGCCTGAGAACATGCTTCAGGCTTGATCAGAGTCTGCGGGTGCGCCGTCCGGGCGGCGGGCCGCGTACCTCGGCAGCGCCGTCAGAACCGGACCAGCGCTCGCCGGGCGATCTCCGCACCAATCGGGAGGGATGCGGTCGCTGCGGGTGAGGGGGCGTTGAGCACGTGCACCGCCCGTTCGTCCTCCTCGATCACGAAGTCGTCGGCCAACCCACCGTCCGGCAGCAACGCCTGGGCCCGGACGCCCGCCTCGGCCCGGACGAGGTCGGCGGCGGTGAGCTCCGGGACCAGCCGGGCCACGCTGCGGACGAAGGCCGGCTTGGACACCGAACGCCACATCTCGGCGACGCCCATCCGCCAGTACCGGCGGGCCATCAGCCGGAAGCCCGGGTACCGGGCCAGCCCCAGCAACTCGGCCACCGACGCATCCCGCCACCGGTACCCCTCCCGGCGCAGCGCGAGCACTGCGTTTGGACCGACATGCACGCTGCCGTCGATCATCCGGGTCAGGTGTACGCCGAGGAACGGAAAGCGCGGGTCCGGCACCGGGTAGACCAGGCCGCGCACCAAGCCGCGCCGAGCGGCCGCCAGCTCGTAGTACTCCCCCCGGAACGGCACCAACCGGGACCGCACCGGCCGGCCGGCCAGGCCAGCCACCCGGTCCCCGTGTAGCCCGGCACAGCCCACCAAGCACCTGGCCTCGATCTCGCCGCGCGGGGTGCCCACGACAACTCGATCCGCTACGTACCGGATCGACCTGACCTCCACGCCGGTCCGCACCTCCGCGCCGGCGGCGGTAGCCAGCTCGGCGTACCGCCGGGTCACCGCGGCGAAGTCGCAGATCGCCGCCGACGGGACGGCCAACGCCCGCAGCCCGGCGACCCGTGGCTCCCGCTCGTGCAACTCATCCGGGCCGACCAACTGGGCTGGTACGCCGTTGGCGGCGGCCCGCTCAGCCAGCCGGTAAAGCCCGGGCAGCTCGCTGACCCCGGTGGCGACGATGACCTTGCCGGGAATGTCCACCGGCAGGCCCTGGTCCTTGCAGAACTGCACCATCCGGCGGGCCCCCTCGGTCGCGAACCGGGCCTTCAAGCTGCCCGGCTGGTAGTACACGCCGGTGTGGATGACTCCGCTGTTGTGCCCGGTCTGGTGGCTGGCCACCTCGGCTTCCTTCTCCACGACCAGCACCCGCAGGTCGCGCCGCTTCGCGGTCAGCGCCAGCGCGGTGGCCAGCCCGATGATCCCGCCGCCGACTATCACGATGTCGTACTCGTGCTTCATTCGCGTCCCCCCAACGCCATGTTCAAGACCTCGGCCAGGTGCAGTGCTGAGCGGCCGGTGCCCTGCTCGATCTGGGTACGGCAACTGAACCCGTCGGCCAGCACCAGCGCGTCTGGTGCGGACCGCAGCGCCGGGTACAGCCGATCCTCGCCGACCGCCTGCGACAACGCGTAGTGCCCGCGCTCAAAACCGAAGTTGCCGGCCAGCCCGCAGCAGCCAGCCACCAGCCGGGTGGACAGCCCGAGCCGGTCCAGCAGCACGGTATCCGGTGCGACCGACAGTACCGACCGCTGGTGGCAGTGCACTTGACCGACCGCCTGCTGGCCGGCCAGCGCCCCGGCCGGTAGCCAGCCGAGATCGGTGCCGGTCCCGGCAAGCAGCTCGGCCAGCGTACGGACGGTTGCGGTGGATCCAGCCGCCGCCGGCAGCAGCTCGGGCAGGTCGACCCGCAGCGCCGCCGTACAGCTCGGCTCCAGCCCGACCACCGGCACCCCGGCCTCGGCGTACGGCGCGAGCAGCCGGGCGGTCCGCCGCATCATCCGGCGGGCCAGGCCGAGCTGGCCGGTACTGACCCAGGTCAGCCCGCAGCACGCCCACTGCGCCGGCAGCTCCACCGCGTACCCGGCCGCCTCCAGCACGGCCACCGCCGCCTGCCCGACCTGCGGGGCGAAGGCCCGGGTGAAGGTGTCCGGCCACAGCAGCACGCGCGGCTCGCCGGACCGGACCGCCGCCGGGCGCCGGCGCCACCAGCGGGTGAACGGGGTGGTGGCGAGCCTCGGCAGCGCGCGCTCGGGCGCGATCCCGCCGGCCTGCTTGACCAGCCGGGCCACGCCCGGACCGCGCAGCATCGCGTTGGCCAGTGCCGCCGGCACGATCCCGGCCGCCCGGACCCACAGCGGCAGCCAGCCCATCGAGTAATGCGCCGCCGGCCGGAGCCGGCCCCGGTAGTGCTGGTACAAGAACTCCGCCTTGTAGGTCGCCATATCGACCTCGACCGGGCAGTCCGCTCGGCAGCCCTTGCAGGACAAGCACAGGTCGAGCACCTCGCGGACCGCCGCCGACCGCCAGCCGTCGCGGACCACCTCGCCGTGCATCATCTCCATCAGGACCCGGGCCCGGCCCCGGGTGGAGTGCCGCTCGTCCCAGGTGGCCCGCCAGCTCGGGCACATCACCGCCGCGGCATCCGACCGGCAGGTGCCGACGCCGACGCAGCGGCGCAGCGCGGCCGGCAGCGAGCCGCCGTCGTTGGGGTAGCTAAACCCAGTGCGCGCAGTCGCCGTGGGTCCGCTCGGCGCCCAGCGCAAGTTGGCGTCCAGCGGCCGAGGCTGGACCACGTTGCCGGGGTTGAGCAACCGGCCGGGGTCGAAGATGGCCGCGAAGTCGGCGTGCGCGCGCAGCACCTCCGGCCGGTACATCCGGGCCAGCAGCTCGCCGCGGGCCTGCCCGTCGCCGTGCTCCCCGGACAGCGAGCCGCCGTGCGCCACTACTAGGTCGGCCGCATCGGTGAGGAATGCCCGGAATGCCCGGACACCCGGCTCGCTGTGCAGGGCAAAGTCCAGCCGGACGTGGATGCAGCCCTCGCCGAAGTGGCCGTAGTACACCCCGCGCCGGCCGTAGCGCGCCAACAGCGCGGCGAACTCACGCAGGTAGCTGCCGAGCTGGTGCGGCGGTACCGCGGCGTCCTCCCAGCCGGGGTACGCCTCGGTGCCGTCCGGTAGCCGGGTGGCCAGCCCGGCGCCGTCCTCGCGCAGCTTCCAGAACGCCCGCTGCTCGGCCGGGTCGGTGACCACCAGCGCCGGTACGCCGGCCGCGGCCACCAGCTCGGCGGCCCGCTGCCGGGCGGTGTCGGCGTCCGGGCCGCCGGTCTCGCAGTACAGCCAGCCACCGCCGGCCGGCAGTCGCTGGGTGACCGGTCCGGGGCCGCGAACGCTGCGGTACGCCGCGACCAGCGCCGCGTCGACCCCTTCGACGGCCAGCGGGCTCAGCGGCAGCAGGCCCGGCGCGGCATCCGCGGCGGCGAACTGGTCGGGGTAGCCGAGCACCGCCAACACCCGGGCGGCCGGCGCTTCGACCAGCCGTACCGTCGCGCCGAGCACGACCGTGCAGGTGCCCTCGGTGCCGACCAGCGCGCCGGCCAGGTTGCCACCCCGCTCGGGCAGCAGCGCGTCCAAGTTGAAGCCGGAGGTCCGCCGGGGCAGTTGCGGCAAGCCGGTCCGGATGGTGGCAAGCTGGCGCTGGACCAGGTCGTGCAGCGGCCCGGCCAGCGGGCCGGCAGTATCCACTGTGGACACCCGATCCAGCCGGCGGCCATCGGCCAGCAGCAAGTCGAGGTCGAGGACGTTGTCCGCGGTGGTCCCCCAGGCCACCGAGTGCGCGCCGCAGGCGTTGTTGCCGATCATTCCGCCGAGCGTGCAGCGGCTGCGGGTAGAGGGATCGGGTCCGAAGGTCAGCCGGTGCGGCGCCGCAGCGGCCTGCAGCCGGTCCAGCACTAGGCCGGGCTCGACCCGGGCGGTACGCGCTTGCGGGTCGAGGTCGAGCAGCCGGTTCATCGAGGTGGCGAAGTCCAGCACCATGCCGTCGCCGCAGGCTTGCCCGCCGACCGAGGTACCGCCGCCACGGCAGGTCACCGGGAGGTCGTACTCGCGGGCCACCGCCAGCGCCGCCGCAACATCCTCAACGCCAGCCGGGAAGACCACAACTACCGGCACGTGCCGGTAGTTGGAGGCATCGGTGGCGTACGCGGCCCGAGTGCCGACGTCCCCGGCCACCCGGCCACGCACACTTCGGCGCAGCACCCGGATCAACTTCTCATCCCCTGCCACAGCGACCACCCTCCCCCTCCCCCCTTTCCCGCCGTCCCCCCTTTCCCGCCGATCTTGACGAAGTTGTCGTTATCGGGGCCTCAATTCCAGCGTTTTTGTCAAGATCGGCGGGGGAATGGCGAGAAAGGGGGAGGTCAGACCTCGATCACGGTGGGTACGATCATCGGCCGGCGGCGGTAGGTGTCCGCGACCCAGCGGCCGATCACCCGGCGGACCGTCTGAGCCAGCCGGTGCGGATCGGCGACGCCCTCTGCGGCGGCCCGGTCCAGTTCCGCTTCAATCAGCGGCAGTACCGGGTCGAAGGCGGTCGGCTCGTCGGAAAAGCCCCGGGCAGAGATATTCACCGGCGCGGCCACCTTGCCGGTAACGGTGTCCACCGCCATGGTGACCGCGATGAAGCCTTCGTCGCCGAGGATCCGGCGGTCCTTCAGCGACTCTTCGCCAACGTCGCCAACCGCCAGCCCGTCGACGTACACGTAGCCGCAGTCCACCTTGCCGACCACCGCGGCGAGGCCACCGACCAGGTCGACCACCACCCCGTCCTCGGCCAGCACGATCCGCTCGGCCGGTACTCCGGTCAGCTCAGCCAACCGGGCGTGCGCCCGCAGGTGCCGCCATTCGCCGTGCACCGGCAGCACGTTGCTGGGCTTGGTGACGTTCAGCAGGAACAGCAGCTCACCGGCCGGAGCGTGCCCGGAGACGTGGACTTTGGCGACCTCCTTATGGATAACGTTCGCGCCCCAGCGGGCCAGCCCGTTGATCACTTTAAACACCGCGGTCTCGTTACCGGGCACCAGGCTGGAGGCGAGGATCACCGTGTCGTCGTGGCAGACCCGGATCTGCCGGTGGTCACGGGCGGCCATCCGGGCCAACGCGGACAGCGGTTCGCCCTGCGAGCCGGTGGAAATCAGCACCACCCGCTCCGGTGGCATCGCGGCTGCCTCATCGATACCGACCAGCAGCCCGGCCGGCACCTGTAGCAGGCCAAGGTCGGCGGCCACCCCCATGTTGCGCACCATCGACCGGCCGACATAGGCCACCTTGCGCTGGTGGGCGGCGGCGACGTCCAGTACCTGCTGTACGCGGTGCACGTGGGAGGCAAAGCAGGCCACGATCACCCGCTTGCGGGCGGCCCGGACGATGTCGTCCAGCACCGGCCCGATCTCCCGCTCCGGGGTCACGAAGCCTGGAATCTCAGCGTTGGTGGAGTCCGACAGCAACAGGTCGATGCCCTCCGCGCCGAGCCGGGCGAACCCGCCGAGGTCGGTCAGCCGGCCGTCCAGCGGGAGCTGGTCCATCTTGAAGTCGCCGGTGTGTAGCACCAGCCCGGCCGTGGTCCGGATCGCCACCGCCAGCGAGTCCGGGATCGAGTGGTTGACCGCGAAGAACTCGCAGTCGAACGGCCCGAGCCGCTCGCGCTGACCCTCCCACACCGTCAGCGTGTACGGCTCGATTCGGTGCTCGCGCAGCTTCGCCTCGACCAGCGCGAGGGTGAACTGCGAGCCAACCAACGGGATGTCTGCCTTCTCCCGCAGCAGGTACGGGATGGCACCAATGTGATCCTCGTGACCGTGTGTGAGCACGACCGCCTGGATGTCGTCCAGCCGGCCTTTCAGGTAGGAGAAGTCGGGCAGGATCAGGTCCACCCCGGGCTGGTCCTCCTCGGGGAAGAGCACCCCGCAGTCCACCACCAACAGCCGGCCGGCGAACTCGAAGACCGTCATGTTGCGGCCGATCTCACCCAGCCCACCTAGCGCGACGACCCGCAGTCCGGTGGCGGCCAGCAGCGGCGGTGGACCCAGCTCCGGATGCGGGTGGCTCACCTGCGTACTCCTTCCGCCGCGACGGCTGTATCTATTGTCGCGGCAGTCGCCAAGTCAGCGCGCAGCACCTGGATCTGATCATCGGTAGCGTCCACCAGCGGCGAGCGGACGGTCCGGTTCGGGATCAAGCCGAGCAGCTCCAGGGCCGCCTTAGCCATGATCGCGCCCGGGGCTCGGGTCATGATCCCGCGGACCGCGGGCAACAGGCCGGTGTTGAGCCGCCGCGCGGCGGCCAGGTCGCCGGCATCGACCGCACCAATCAGCTCAGCGCACCGTACCCCGGTGACCTGGGCAATCACGCTAACCATCCCAGTCGCGCCGATGGCGAGCAGCGGCAGGTTGGCCGTGTCGTCACCGGAGTAGACCGCCAGATCGGTACGGGCCAGTAGTTGCTGGGTGCCGAACAGGTCGCCCTTGGCGTCCTTGACCGCGGTGATCCGCGGATGCTCGGCCAGCCTGGTCAGCGTCTCGGTCTCGATCGGCACCCCGGTCCGGCCGGGGATGTCGTAGAGCATGACCGGCAGCTCGGTGGCATCGGCGACGGTACTGAAATGCCGGATTAGACCGGCTTGCGGGGGCTTACTATAGTACGGCGCGACCACCAGCAGACCATGCGCACCGGCTTTCTCTGCGAGCTGGGCAAGGTGCCGGCTGTGCGCGGTGTCGTAAGTCCCCACCCCGGCCACCACCCGGGCCCGGTCGCCGACCGCCTCCAGCACCGCCCGCAACAGCCGGTCCTTCTCCTCGTCGCTGGTGGTCGGTGACTCCCCCGTCGTACCGCTGATCACCAACCCGTCATTGCGGCCGTCGTCTACTAGATAGCTGGCCAGCCGCTGAGCCGCATCAAGATCGAGTTGGCCGTCCAGGCGGAAGGGGGTGACCATCGCGGTCAGCATCCGGCCGAAGGTGGCTCGGGGGTCGTCGGTCATGCCCCAAAGCTACCGCCCGGCACAGACCAAAGGACGCGAGCGGCATCCTGCCACTCTGACTGCCACCCCGAAGGACTGTGGATAAGGGTGGTCGAGGACGGGACAACTGGCCCGGTCGTGCACTAGGTGACCGCGGGCCGGCCTGATCGGCGCCGCGGATCAGGCCGTCAGGCGCGCGAGTACGTCGCGCACCTTGTCATAGGTGCCCGGTGCATCCGTGGAACGTCCCAGCCGGTGTCGCTCCAGCCGGACACCGCTGAGGTGCCAACCCCGGGAGAACAGCGATCGTCGCGCCGCGCCGGGCGTGGAAGCCAGCGGCCCGTACGTTTCCCAGAACGCGTGCTCCATGCCCGGGTACCGGCTGGCCAGGAAGATCGTCCAGTCGGACTCCGGGTCACCCACGACGTCCGGTCGCAGTCGAACACGCCGGTGATCGTGGGCTCCGGCGCGCCGCGCGGCCGAACTCGACGGCCGACCCGGCACGCACCTGCGCGCCGAACGCCCGGCGGCACATCGCGCGAACCTGCTCGGTGGTCACCGGCTGCGGGAACGCGCCGGGGGGACACTCGATTGGCCGGAACTCCACGCAGCTCCTGAGGCTCATGTTTGCGCGCGGCTCAGCGGAGGAGCAGGCACAGCCGCTTAATACCGGTTGCGGGCATTTGATAGTACGGCACGAGGAGCCGGCTTCTCGAAAGTGCGTGGGGCTTGGGATATTTCCTGGTTGCGGTAACTACGCTTGGTCGGCAGCGCGCTGCAGCTCCGCGATGTCGATCTTCTTCATTTGCATCATCGCCTGCATGGCGCGCTGGGACCGGCCGGGGTCAGGATCGGCGAGCAGCTCGTTCAGCGCGGTCGGAACGAGCTGCCACGACAGCCCGTAGCGGTCTTTGAGCCAGCCACACGGTCCCTCCTCGCCGCCGTCGGTCAGCCTGCTCCAGTACTCATCGACCTCCTCCTGAGAACCGCAGCTCACCTGGAAGGAGATCGCTTCGGAAAACGTGAACTCCGGCCCGCCGTTCAGAGCAAGGTACTCCTGCCCGTCCAGCACGAAGGTGACGGTCATGACCGAGCCCTCGGGGCGGGGTCCGGCTGAGCCGTAGCGGGTAACCTCCACGATCTTGGAGTTCGGGAAGACCGAGGTATAGAACTCCGCGGCTTCTTCTCCTTGGGTGTCAAACCACAGGCACGGCGTGGTCTTGGGCATTGGTCGGTCCTTTCTGTTGAGTCATCGACGGTGTGCAGTCTGCCCGGCGCGGATGCGTCCCGTCCTCGGTATGATGCCCTCGACCGCCGAACTCATCGACCCGTAGTACGTCCTGCCGTTCGCCTGTCACGGACGGTAACCAACTCCGCTGGTCCCCTTAGCCGGCAGACCGGTGCCGGCAGTGCGGTCGCCATCCTCAGAGGATCGGCAACGTGGCGTCCGATCCCCGCGAGCGCGAGTGGTACCTCTGCGATGCTCGGAGCGTACGGCCCGTCAAGGGCACCGGCACCTGGACGCTCTACAGCGCGACCGCCATCTGCGCTTGCCGGCTGCTTAGCGGCACTGCGCCGCCATGCTCACCGCTGCCACACCAGGGCTCTACTGCTGAACCTAGGGTGAGTTGATCTTTCCGTCCGCTGCGTGATGGTGGCAGGGGGTACGTCGTACCTCGGCAAGTGTCCTGTCTCCTCGACGCCCAGACCCGATACCGCCGTCAGGCGCAAGTGGTCACCTCTCGCTGCTACATACGAACCAGAGGTGCCCACTTGCGGGAGGGCACGGGGACGACGCGGTCCAGCGGCGCACTCGGGTCGCCACAAGGGAGACCACGGCGCATCAAGCGCCCAGCCCGCAGCCTCAGCCCCGGCGCCCACCAGCCACGCCGACCAGCGCCACCCTCACACCCGCTGTGACAGGAGGGCACCGCGAGCACCAGGACCACACCATCGACGCCAGCGCCTACCGTGAGTCCTCAACCCGAGGGCTCGCACCAGGGCAGGCCGAAACGACGAGAACTCCCCGCCCGCCGTACCTCCCGTGGAGTCGGCCCGTCCAACGGCAAAGACCCTCGCCGAGGTACCTCGCCCCTGAAAGAACACACAGCGGGCGGGGAGATCAACTCCCCCACAGGTTCGGCAATAGAAAGAACTCCAAACCAAGGGCGGCAGTCCGCCTCTCCGTAGCCACGGCCGGCAAAGAGGTGCCCGCTGAGAACACCAACAAACCTCCGAATCAGGACAGGAGTAAGTGCGGTGTAAGTGCCCACGGTGTGGAACCCGGGTTAGCTCAAATCGGTGATGACCGTCTTGGTCTCCAAGTAATTATTGAACACGGCGTGGCCCATCTCGCGGCCCCAACCGGATTCCTTGTAGCCGCCAAAGGGCAGCGTCGCATCGAATATGTTCCAGGTATTGATCCAAACCGTGCCGGCCCGCAACCGCTTTGCGGTACGGATGGCCTTGGTGATGTCGCGGGTAAACACGCCAGCACCCAGCCCGTAGTTGGAGTTGTTGGCTACCGGTATGATGTCGGAATCGCTAGCAAAGGGAGCGGCCGCGACAACCGGTCCGAAAATCTCCTCCCGGACAGCCGTCATGTCCTCCCGGGTGCCGGTGAGGATCGTTGGACCGACGAAGTAGCCGCGGTCACCAATTCGGTCGCCACCGATGACATTGGCGCCGTCGTCCTTTCCGGAGTCGATGTAGCCGGTGACCCGTTCGAACTGCTCGGCCGACACCAGCGGGCCCATGTTCGTCGTCGGATCCAGCCCGTTGCCCACCTTGATGCTGCGGGCCTGCTCGGCGACACCCTCGACGACTTGGTCGTACACCGACTCCTCGACGTAGAGCCGGGAACCGGCGACGCAGCACTCACCCTGGTTGAAGAAGATCGCGTTGGCCGACCCGGCGATTGCCTTGTCGATGTCGGCGTCGGCGAACACCACATTCGGCGACTTGCCACCTAGCTCCAAGGTGATCTTCTTCAGGTTGCCGGCAGCGGCCTTGACGATCTCCTTGCCGACCTCCGTGGACCCGGTGAACGCGACCTTGTCCACGTCGGGGTGCGCGGCCAGCGCAGCCCCCGCATCGCCGTAGCCGGTGACGATGTTCAGCACCCCCGGCGGCAGCCCGGCCTGCATCGCCAGCTCACCGAGCAGCAGCGCCGACAGCGGCGTCTGCTCGGCGGGTTTGAGCACGGTCGTACAGCCCGCCGCCAACACCGGCGCGACCTTCCAGGCCGCCATCAACAGCGGGAAGTTCCACGGGATGATCTGCCCGCACACACCGACCGGCTCGCGCAGCGTGAACCCCAAGTAGGAGTCCGGGTCCCACGCCGAGAGCGGAATCGTGCCACCCTCGATCTTGGTCGCCCAACCCGACATGTAGTGGAACGTGTCGGCGGCCAGCGGCACGTCGGCGACCTTGGCGACCGCGTACGGCTTGCCGTTGTCCAGCGACTCCAGCAGCGCGAACTCCTCAAGGTGCGCCAGGATCAGGTCGCCCAGCTTGTGGAGGATCCGGCCGCGCTGGCCGTGCGGCATCTTCCGCCAAGCGGCGCCATCCTCGAACGCCGCCCGGGCCGCTCGTACCGCCCGGTCCACGTCCTCGGCCTCGCCGTGCGCGACCGAGGCCAGTACGTCCTCGGTGGCCGGGTTCAGGCTGTCGAATGTCCGGCCCGACGCAGCATCCACCCATTCACCGTTGATCAGCATCTTGCGGCTGAGCGAGCCCACGGTCTCTTGGATGCGGGATTCGTCGACTGCCAGGGTCATCATCGGCCTCCTCGGAAGACATGAGATGCGCCCTTCACGGGCCTGCCCACCACGGCGTCGTCAGTCGGGCAAGGACCAGGAACCCGTACCGTGCGCTAGGTCACATAGAATCATCGCAGTTGCAGAAAATCTAGGTTCATGGCTTCGCATTTGCGGGTTATTTTGGTCGATCTATCCGCAGATGCGGATTTGCTAGGACGTCCACCAGTGCGGGGACGCGACCGGCCTGCTTCGACGGGTCGAGGTACTTACGGGGGTCTTACAGCGCCGCGCGTCCGGTGTCGGAGCCAGAACGGGGCCTCTAACCTGCCCAAATGCATACCCGATTCAGGGTGGCGAAGGGGGCCGGTGTGGCGCCGGCCGGGAGCAACCTGCTCCGCCAGCCAACCAGCGGGTCCACCGCGGTAGCTCCGCACCGCCCAAGCCGCGCCTACAGGTGGCGAACCGGTACCGCAGTGATCGCGGCGGTAGTCGCCGTGGCTGCGGCCGGCTGTGGTGGCTCCGGCCCGGCCCCGGCCCGCACCGATGTCCCGGAACCGGCGGTGGCGCCCGCTCTGACCAGTACGCCGGCTGGTCGAGTGGTGCCGCTGCCCGGCGCCCCGGAGGGCTTGGCCGTGGATGCCGCCGACCGGTTGGTAGCCGTCGGCGTGCACAGTCCAGACGGGGTCGCGCTGGTGGACCTCGGGACCGGCCGGCGGGTGCGCATGATCTCGCTGCCGGCCGGACCGCGGCACCTGCAGCTAGCCGGGCCGCGCGGGCCGCTGCTCGTTCCCGCCGAACGCGCCAACCGGCTCTACCAAGTGTCACTGCCGGCCGGTGCGATCCTCGCCGCCACCCCGGTCGGTCGGCAACCACATGACGCGGCGGCGGCCGGCGGCGCGATCTTCGTCAGCAACGAACTCGCCGACACCGTCTCAGTGATCCGCGCCGGTCGCCAGGTCGCGGTGCTGCCGGCCCCCGTACAACCGGGCGGGATCGCCGCGGCTGCGGACGGTTCGGTCGTGGTGGTCGTCGGGGTTCGGGGCCGTCAGCTCCAGGCGTACACCCCCGACGGCCGGTCGCTAGGCCGCTCCCCGGTCGGCGTGGGACCCACCCACATCCGGGCCGGCCTAGGCGGGCTGTTCTACGTTGCCGACACCCAGGGCGACGCGCTGCTCGTCTTCGCCGTCGGCTCCAACGGCCCCCACCAGGTCGGCCGCGCCGCCACCGAAGCGGGTGCCCCGTACGGGCTGGCCGTCGACACCGTCCACCAGCGGATCTACGTCACCCTGACGGCGACCAACCGGTTGGAGTCCTTCAAGATCTCCGGACAAGGGTTTACGCCAGACCGAAGCTGGCCCACCGTACGACAACCCAACGACGTCGCGGTGGACCAGACCACCGGCCAGATCGTGGTCGCCGGCACCGCCGACGGCGTGCTGCAGCTGATCCAACCTTGACCCAGCGACCGCAGCCATCCCAGGAACGGACCACAGCGGGTACGCCGTTCTCGTGGCGGCGCCGATGGCCCGCCGGGGTCCGGTGGAGGGACTGGGCCGGGACCACGTTAGGTTGCACGGCATGCCAGTACGGCTGTTGATCCTCGGCGTGGTCGCCCTCGCCGCCCTCGCCGGATGCGGGCATCCGGTCCTACCCGCTGGCCAGGGCGGGACCGTCGAGCCGAGCCGCACAGCCGCCGGCCCGGCGCCCTCGATCTCCCTGCAGCCCGTGGCCCGGCCGGCCGCCCCTAGACCGCGGCCGGATCCGCATCCGACCCCGCGGCCGACGGCCACCTGCCCGTACCCGGACAGCGGCTTCGACTGCCCGATGCAGCAGCGGATTGCAGCCGCCGAGGCCTACCAGCGCATTCGCCCGGGCGTGACCGGCATCGTGGTGCGAGATCGGGTCAGCGGCGCGGTGTGGCGCAACGAGTACGCCCGGACTCCGATCTGGACCGCCTCGACCATCAAGCTGGCGATGACCGTCGACTTGTTCCTGCGCGACCGCGCGCACACCATCACGCTGACCGCCGCCGATCGCGACCTGATCCAGCGGATGCTGCACTCCTCCGACGATGAAGCCGCCGACACGTTGTGGTTCCGCTACGCCGGCGCGGACCACGAGGCATTCAACCAGGACTTCCCGCGCTACGGGATGACCTCGCTGCAGCCGCAGCGCGGGTTCACCAACTACTACCCGTACTGGGGGTTCCAGAAATGCACCACCAATGACCTGGACCGGCTGATCAACTACGTGCTGACCGCGCTCCCGGCCGACCTGCGCGCCTACATCGTCGGACAACTACGCACCGTGGCCCCCGACCAGCAGTGGGGTGTGTGGGGCACCGGGGCCGCCGAACACCCCGGCAACAAGGACGGCTGGTCACTGGAGCAAGGCGGGTGGGTGATGAACTCCGTCGGATTTGTCGGCCCGGGCGAGCGGTACACCCTGGCCGTCATGAACAGTCTGCGCGGCCAGGGCGGCTACAACGACGGCCGGCGGACCGACACCCATATCGCCGCCCTGCTGTTCGGCTGAGCTGGGTTTGCTCACCTCGGTGCCGGCTCCCGGTGCCGGCCTAGCCCTCGCTGACCAAGGGGCTGGCGGCCACCTCGGTGCCGTCGTCCAAGGCACTGATTTCGAAGTCGCCAAATACGTTCGGTGCGACCCGCCGCAGCTCGCGCAAGCAGGCGACCGCGCACTCCCGGATTTCTACGTCGGCATGCTCGGTGGCCCGCATTGCGACGAAGTGCCGCCAGGCCCGGTAGTTGCCAGTCACCACGATCCGGGTCTCGGTGGCGTTCGGCAGCACCGCGCGGGCGGCCTGCCGGGCCTGTTTGCGACGCAGCCTCGGGTTGGATACGTCGGCGAACTTCTTCTCCAGCCCCTCCAGCAGCTCGGTGTACGCGTCCTGCGCTTCCGCCGTGGCCGCCAGAAACCTGGCGTGCAGGTCGGGATCCTCGGCGATCACCGCCGGCTCGATCATGGCGGCGTTGCGCTCCGGCACGTACCGCTGGGAGAGCTGGCTGTAGGAAAAATGTCGGTGCCGGATCAGCTCGTGGGTCAGCGAGCGCGACACGCCGGTGAGGTACATCGTGACCGTGCCATGCTCCAGCACCGACAAGTGACCGACCTCGAGGATGTGCCGCAGGTAGCCGGCGTTGGTCGCAGTGGCCGGGTTGGGCTTGCTCCAGGACTGGTAGCAGGCCCGGCCGGCGAACTCGGCCAACGCCTGACCACCATCGGCGTCGGTCGACCAGGGCAGCTCGACCGGCGGCTGGAACTGCGTGGTCGCGATGACCTGGACCGAAAGCGGCACGATGTCGGGCACGCTCGACCTCCCTCGGATGGGCTGGGCCTGAGCCTAGCCAGGACCGGCCCGACCCGTTTGCGGTACGCCCCGGCCGTCCCGATCCACAGAGAAATGACGTCAACACGCCGGTTGACCGACGTCGACAATGACGCCATAGTGACGTCGTGGACCTGTCAGGGTACGTCGCGGCGCTCCGCCAGGAACTTACCGTCGCGGCATCGGCTGGCACTGAGGAGACCCGCCGGGTGGCCGAGCTGCTCGGCGCCTCGCTGGACTCCTCGGTCCGCCTAGTGATCATGGATGCGCTGTCCCAGGCGGCAGCCGAGATCACCGCGGCGCTGCCTGGCAGCACGGTGGAGGTACGGCTGCGCGGCCGGGATCCGGAGATCGTCGTTACCCACGCCGAGCCGGCCCCCGCCCAGCAGGATCCGATGGAAGCAATCTCGGTGGAGTCCGATACCGGCACCGTACGGGTCACCTTGCGGCTACCGGAGCCGCTGAAGAACGCGGTCGAGGACGCTGCAACCCGCGGCGCTGTCTCGGTCAACTCCTGGCTGGTCAAGGCGGTCAAGCAGACCCTTAGCTCCCCCACCAGCCGCCGCGGTCGCACCACGCCCACCGGCTTCGCCCAGACCTGACCGTGCCACCGCATACCTCATCACCAGCCTCCCGCCAGCACCGCGGCCGCCAGCTTGCCGGCCAGGTCACCCGGCCCGACCACCTCCACGCCCGATAGCCCGAGCCAGTCGGCCAGCTCGGCCAGGCTGGCGGCCAGCTCTTCGGCTACCTCGCCACCCTCCGAGGTAGCCGCGTGCCGACGCCGGCCCGGCTCCGGCGACGATAAGGGTTCGCCGTACGCGGCCTGTACCCGGAGCACGCCGGCCCGCCGATCGGCCTTGAGATCGACCCGGGCCACCAGCCTCTCGCCGAGCAGGAACGGCAGCACGTAGTACCCGTACACCCGCTGGGCGGCCGGGGTATAAATCTCGACCCGGTATCGGAAACCGAACAGCCGCTCGATCCGACCCCGCTCCCAAATCAGCGAGTCAAACGGGCTCAATAGTGCCCGGGCCCGTACCCGGCGCGGCAGCCGGGCACCGTGCCACAGGTACCTCGGCTGGGCCCAGCCGGCCACCTCGACCGGCAGCAGCTCACCGGAGTCGACCAACTCGGCCACTGCCACCCTGGCCTCGGCCGGCCGCAGCCGAAAATAGTCGCGCAGGTCCCGCTCGGTAGCCACGCCATGCGCCCGGGCGGCCACCCGGACCAGTTCGCGCCGGGCCGCAGCCGGCTCCGGCGTCGGGGCGGCGAGCACCTCGGCCGGGAAAACCCGCTCCGGCAGGTCGTAGCTGCGCTCGAAGTTGCGCCGGGCCGCGCAGGTGATCTCACCGGTATAGAACAGCCACTCCAGCGCGACCTTGCCGTCGTGCCAGTTCCACATCTCGCCGGGCGCTCGGGCCGGCCGCGCCACCTCGACCGCGCCCGCGGTGATCGGCCCCTGCTCGGCAACCAGCCGGAGTACCCGCGCCACCAGACCGGGCTGCTGCTGGGAGATCTGGGCCACCGCCGGCCAGGCATGCTCGGCCGCCCGGGCCATCCGCCAGCGCAACAACGGCTGCAGCCGCCAGGGCAGCAGCGACGCCTCATGCGCCCAGTACTCAAACAACCCCCGTCCCCGGCGACCCCAGCAGTACCGGTCCAACGCCTCGCGCGGGTACGGCCCGAGCCGGGCCAGCACCGGCAGGTAATGCGAGCGGGCCAGCACGTTGACCGAGTCGATTTGTAGCAAGCCGACCCGGTCCACCACCCGCGCGAAGTGCCGCATGTCCACCCGGCCGCCCGGTCGCGGCTCGCCAAACCCCTGCGCGGCCAGTGCGACCCGTCGGGCCTGGGACAGTGACAGCGACTCCATGCCCGGATCGTGCCACCCGGCTCCGACAGTTTCGCCGGGCTGCTCCCCCAGGCTGCTTTCCTGGACTGCTCTTCTGGACTCTCCCCGGGCGGCCCGCTGGCTGTGATGCTGTGCTGACAGCCGGACAACAGGAGGACAGGTGGCGGGCAGCGCGTCGTTAGTGCTGTGGGACATCGACGGCACCCTGGGCCGGTTCGGCGCTGGCGCGTACGAGGTGTACTGGCTGGCGTTCCGGGCGCTGACCGGCGACCCACCGACCCGTCAGGTCGAGATCTCCGGCCGGACCGAGCTGGAGATCATGGCGGATCTGCTGGACCGGCACGGCCGGCCCGCCGCCACTGACGAGCAAATGTGTACGGCGCTGGTCGGTGCGCTGGACGCGCTGGCCGGCCGGCTGGCGGCCGATGGCCGGGTGCTGCCGGGGGTACGGCCGCTGCTGACCAGGCTGCATGAGCGGCCGGAGGTGGTGCAGTCGGTGCTGACCGGCAACATCCGACCGAACGCGGCCCGCAAACTGGACCTGCTCGGCCTGGCCGGGTACCTGGACCTCGACGTCGGCGGCTACGGCTCCGACCACGCGGTACGAAGCCGGCTGGTGGACATCGCCCGCCGCCGGGCCGCGGCCCGGTACGAGACGAGCTTCGAGCCAGCCAGCACGGTGCTCATCGGCGACACGCCGCGAGACGTACACGCCGGGCTGGCCGGTGGCGCCCGGGTGGTCGCCGTGGCCACTGGCCGGTACTCCGTCGACGCGCTGCGAGCCGCCGGCGCGACTACCGTACTGACCGACCTGCGCGACCCCACCGCCGAGGCCGCAATCCTGGCGACCGGCTGAGGTACGGTACGCCGTTCCCCGATCGGCAAGCTAAGAGCTGAAGTGCATGTCCGAGCGGTCTAGCTATATAGCTCTAGCTGTGTAGACTGCCTGTGTGAAGATGACGGACACCACCGAACGGGTGCTACGGGTGCTGTTGGAGAATCCGACGGCGCACTGGTACGGCTATGAGCTGATGAAGGCGGCCGGGGTGCAGAGCGGGACGCTGTACCCGATGCTGGCACGGCTGGCTGACCGCGGCATGGTGGTCTCGGAGTGGGAGACCGGCGAGGAACGCCCTGGTGGGCGGCCGCCGCGGAAGTTCTACCGGCTGACCGGCGTCGGGATCTCCACCGCTCGGGTGGAGCTGGCCGAGTGCGCCGCAACCCGGCGCACCGCCACACCAGCCCGACCCGGACGGACTGCGGGGGCACTGCGACCGTCTCACGGCGGTACCCGGTGAGCGCCGCCGTGCCAGTGCGTACCTACGGCCGGATCGACCGGGCCGCGCTGCGGCTGTCGATGCTGCTGGTGGGCTGGGCCTGCCGACGGCTGCCCCAGCCCGACCGGGAGGACCGGCTCCAGGAATGGACCTGCGAGCTGTACGCGATCTTCGACGACCCGGATCTCAGCCGCGCCCTCCAGCGCGCATCCCGAGCGCTGCTGTACGCCCTCGATCACCACCGCGGTGTTCACCACCTCTGTGCCCGCCCAGCCCGATCAAGCCAAGTCCACCGGATGATCCCGGCAAGGCTACGCACCGTCGCCCTATTCGTCCTCGACAACTACATCGTCGTCGGCCTCGTCGTCGTCGGCCTCGTCGTCGGCAGGGTCCTCGGCGTCGTCATCTTCGGCAGCGGCGGCGTCGTCATCTTCGGCAGCGGCGTCGTCGTCCGTGGCGTCGTCGTCAGGTACCTCAGCCGCAGGTGTTACTTCAGAGCCGAGGAATCCAGCCGGCGGCATAAGAAGGAGCTGTCATGACTGTCAGGTGAGCAGAGATCGCCGCGATGGTGACACCCACTGCGGCTGTCTCGGTCGGCGCCGCCGGGATGGTTCCCTGGGCACTGGCAGTACTCGGCGTGGTCTCCGGGCTACTGATCTACGTATGTCATTCAGTGGTAGTCGGAATCCTCGGCTGGAAGGCCCCGGACAAGACCACGCCTGAACGCGTGGCGGACGTGATGGATGCCGTCGCCGAACGTCCGCAGGAAAGGGCAACATAACGGCTAGGTCCGGAGCCGGCCTGCAGGCCCATGCAGCATCGACCGGCGGGTCACTGTTCGCACGCATTCATCTGCTCAATATCAACGATGCCGCAAGGGCAACGTCCGTGCCGTCCCAGGTCTCACAAGGCGGCGAGACTGAGGCTAGTTTTTCAGGGCTGATGTGGTGACGTTCCCTCTGTGTGGAATGAGAGCATAGGCTTAAGTTCCGCGTGCGACAGGAGCACTCCATGCCCGTGCAGAGCGCCAGCACTACCCTCCGTACGCTCGACGGCCTGCATCTAGCCAGCACGTTCGTCATGCCGGGCAGCCCACCGGGCAGTGCCGTCGTGCTCGTCCACGGTGGCGGTGTCACCCGCGAGGAGGGAGGCTTCTTCACACGGCTGGCTACTGGACTTGGCGAGGCCGGAGTGGCATCGCTGCGCTTCGACCTGCGTGGGCATGGTGAGAGCCAAGGCCGCCAGGAGGAACTCACGCTGGCGGCCGTACTCAACGACATCCGGGTGGCCTTCGCCCACGTCCGGGAGGCAACCGGCGCCCAGGCGGTCAGCTTGCTGGGTACTAGCTTCGGCGGTGGTATCTGCGCCTACTACGCCGCGAAGCAGCCGGCGGAGGTAACTCGGCTGGTGCTGCTCAATCCGCAATTCGACTACAAGAAGCGTACGATTGACAGCCGGCCGTATTGGTCCAACGACTACCTCAGTGACGACGCCGCGCAACAGCTCACCGAGCACGGCTACCTTACCTTCTCGCCAAGCCTCAAGCATGGCCGAGCGCTCGTCAACGAAGTGTTCTGGCTCAAGCCTAACCTGGTGCTTGGGAGATCAAAGCACCGACGCTCATCGTCCACGGCACCAGGGATACATTCGTCCCGGTCGAGTCTTCGCGTACAGCCATGCAACAGTTCCAAGCCGAGCACAAGCTGGTAGAGATCGAGGGCGCCCAGCATGGCTTTGCCGTGCATGAAGACCCGCAGTACTTGAATCCACAGAGCCAGGAGTGGCAAGCATTCGTCATCCGGACGGTATCGGAATGGATCACGGCCGAGTCGTAACGGTTGTTCAATTGGCTAGCAGCGCTTCGCGCAACGCACGCACGGCTGCACGGCCACTCCAGGGACGCAACACACCTACCACTTCCGCCAGTACGCTCACGGTGCGCTGGGAACTGGTCGCCCTTGCCACCTGAGCCGATTCCAAGCCCACGGTGGCCGCTTCATCGGGCTCGCCGCTCAGGGCGAGGGCAACGGCACGGCGCGCCCGGAAGTATCCTTCATCACGCCGCGACAACGTGCCGCTAGCAATCACCTTGCCGAACAGCGCGGCAGCTCGCTGAGGCTTGCCGGCCTCGGTGTAGCTACTGGCGCTGCGCAGGAGCAGGGTACCCTCGTTGAAGTAGGCCCCGAGACCGTGCTCATCGTCGGTGGTCACGTGCGCAAGGAGCTGCCTGGCGTCGTCAAGCTTGCGCTCAACGACGTCCAAGGGTTCACCGAGCATGGCGAGGGCTAGCGCCTCTTGCTGCGTCACTTCGGCACGCACCTTGACCGGCAGTTGCCATGGGCCAGACTGCGTCGCCTCGGCGAGGGTAAACACCCGCAGTGCATCACGGGCGTCATAAGCCATCTGGGACTTCTTGAGCAAAACGTAGCCCTGCATAGCGCTATCGTTGGCTTCCTGTGCCCACTCGGTGGCGCGGTCGTGCCAGAAGCCGGCAGCGGCAGGCTCCGAGATATCCCGGTACAACCAGCCGGCAAACTCAGCACCACATGCCCCGACTGACAACAGCTCACGGCGCACGTCCGGCTTGACCTCACGCGCGTGCTGCTCGATAGCACCAAGGATGCCGAGCACTATGGGAAGGGTTTTGCGTGGGCCGAGAGCGCCATCCTCGGCCTTGCAGACTTCGAGCTGGTGACGGAAGTAATCGACCACCGGACCATCAAGATAATGGCGAGCGTCGTCCAAAGCAGCCGCGACGCGCTGCACCTCCTCCAGGCCAAGCGCCGGCAAGGCAGCAGCCGCGACGCCCTGAGCGAGCAGCGTGCGGCGACTGAGCGGGCTCATGACCTTCCATTCAGCCGCAGCGACGGCAGAACTCCCAGGCGCGACAGGCACTGTCAGCGCGCCAAGGAGCATGCCGAGACCACTGGCCGCCGCGGTGGCCGCATCCAGCGGCACGAGCACGGATGCCCGTTGATGACGACCGGCAGCAGTACCCCGCCCGGAGCTTGCTGCACCGCGGGTGCATCGGCCTTACCTGGCTGTACCGCCGGGAACACCACTCCCGGCTCGGGCAGCTCCCCCGGCAGCTTGAACCACAACCGCTCAGCAGGGACCTTCAGCGTCCTGGCCCAGGGCACCAGCTTGCTCAGGTCGGTAACGGCGGGACCACCTTCGACCCGGCTGAGCTGGGCCTGGGTCAGCCCGAGCCAGCCACCGACCAGCTCCTGGGACAGCGGCCGAGGACCATGCCCCGGGTGGTAGCGGTAGGCACGGATGACTTGGCCGATGTGCCAGGACGCCAGCGCGACACGCATGGGGTCTGCATCCCAAAACTCAGGCGGCACGTCGGGTGGCACGACCATGGAAGCGGCAGCGTGCTTGCCGCACGGGCCGCAGTAGCTGGAGGGGTTGTCACGCGCCAGCCGACCACCGCAAGTGCGGCAGTAGCGAGTCTGTTGTTTGGGCACGAGTTGTCCTGCTCCCGATGTGGCGTGGCCGGGCGGGTGGTGTCGACTGCCCGAGCCTAACCGATAATCCACCGGTTCATAGGGCATGCAGGCTGTCGCATGGGCCCACGTTAAAACGGTATGGCACGGGACACGGTGCAGAGAGAGGGTCGAGGGCATATGACGTAGCCGTCGCCCATGGAGTACGTGATTATGGCCCTTGCACTGCCCGGTTGCGCCGGTGCTGTCCTGAACTTCTCGACTGAGCTGGAACACCTAGCCTGTGTCGCCAGCCTTGTGCTGAAGAGCACACCAACGACCATAGCCATGGGATAGCGGGTAGGCCGCACTTGATTTGCTTGATTTGTTTGTCCCGGCCTGGACTACCGACTACCTCGCAACGGGGAGTCGGTGTGAGAAGGAAACACGTAACTGGTCAGGTGGTCCGGGTTGGTGGGTGATTCGTCTAAGATCGTGTGCGACAGGCCGTGTTGATCTTTGATGCTGGCTGGGCTGGTCTGGTGTTCGTAGGGTCGGTGCGTGCCTGTCGATCAGCCCGCTGCCTCCTATGAGGTGCTCGCCGCGTTGGTGGTGAGCCTTCGGGCGGAGCTGACAGCCGCGCAGGCGGCGGCCGAGCAGTTGCGCGTTGAGCTGGCTAGGGCCAGGAGCGGATCGCGGAGCTTCAGGCGCAGGTAGGTAAGAACTCCCGCAACTCCTCCAAGCCGCCAAGCTCAGACGGGCTGGACAAGCCGGCGTCGAAACCGAGGTCGCTGCGGGGAGAAGACGTAAGCCGGGCGGGCAGGACGGACATGAGGGCAGGACACTGCGGCAGGTGGCCAACCCCGACCGCCAGGTCAGGCACGAGCCTGTCTGCTGCGCCGCCTGCCAGCACCTGTTAACCGGCCGGCCGGTCACCGGGGTGGAGCGGCGGCAGACCTTCGACCTGCCCCGGCCATGACCAGATCGACCCCACTGCACTAGCCGAGCAGATCCACCTCTACCGCTTGGCCGCCCTGGTCGGGATCAGCCAGACCGCCGCCCGCTCCACCACGCTGATGCGCGCCCACAACACGCCCGCCCGCCGGCTGCTCAACTACCAAAACGACTACCTGCGGTTCACCACCGACTGGCGGGTGCCAGCCGACAACAACGGTAGCGAGCGTGACATCCGCATGATCAAACTACGGCAGAAGGTGTCCGGCTGCCTGCGCACCCTCACGGGAGCCAGACAGTTCTGCGCCATACGAAGTTACCTCAGCACAGCAGCCAAGCACGAGGTCAACTTCTTCGACGCCCTCGTCATGCTCGCCCAGAGACGTCCCCTGGACTCCGTCAGCCCCCTGACCGATCATGACCCAACCGCCATCGGCACCTGACCAGTTACGGAAACACACTCCAGCTACAGCCCTCACACTGGCTCCTCCTCGAGGACAACAGCCCCTCACATGCGGGTGCCCAGGTCAGGGCGCTTCGGGCTGGCTGGTGGGACCGGCTCGGTGGTCTCCTGATCGTGATCGGTCACGAATCGGACGGTAGGAGCGGTGAGCTGGGCGTACGGATACCGCGAAGGTCACCGCAAGCATGACAGCCAGTGTCCGCAGATGATCAGTTGAGCAGGCCAACCCTGCGGGCAAGCTGGTGCAGCTCGGCACGGATCGTGGCCCGGTCACGGCGCAGCATCTGGCAGATGATCTCGCACACGTGGACGTTGCGGGCCACAATCTCCGGGCTGATCTGCTCGGCCCGGGTCAGCATGTGCAGGGTGGCGACGCCGTCGCCACGGCCCGATAGCCCTTGGCGACGTTGATCAGCCACAGCGACTGCAGCGGCCGGGATGGGGTTGCGGACACATCGAGTCGGTCGGCGGCGGCGATTGTGGCCCGGTGTTTGCCCAACGCGGCGTTGATCCACACCAGGATCACCTCCCCGCCTTCCCGGCGGTACCTGGTGACCGGGCTGCGGTAGCCGCTAGCGACCCGCCGGTAGGCGTCCGTACCGAGGTCCCAGTACCGTAGCGCCATACCCTCATCCGAGCAGTGCGCCGCCATCAACCCAGCCTGCCCGGACAGCTCCCCGTACACCGACAGCCGTTCGTCAGTGGTAGCCAGCTCGACCAGCCGACCAAGCCCGTCCAGAGCGCGCTGACACTGCACCAGACCCTCGTCGGGGTTGCCGAGATCCTTCAACACCCCGGAGGTCTCCCAAGCGGCCCAGCCAATCGCCACCGGATCGTCTGCCTCATGGGCGTACGACGTGGCCCGGTCCGCAGCCGTCCACGCCAGTGGGAAGTCGCCCGCGTCGCGGAGCACCTGGCAGGTCAGGACGTACAGCTCCGAGAGCATCCCGGCCAGGGACCGGCGCCCAGCCGGTTCGGTAGCGGCCCGGTACGCAACGGTGAGGTCGGTGATCAACCCAGGCAGCAGCGCACCGCACTGGGTGACGAACAGCAGATGCATGTGGAAGACCTGCCGGGCCTGGTCCAGCGAGCCCGCAGACCCTCGACGTCCGGTGACTCCGCCACCGGTGGCGGACCGGTCACCATCGCCCGGCGAACCTCGGGCAGGATGGGCTGTGGACGCTGCCAGTCCACCGACAATGAGTACGCCAGCACACCGGTCAGATCGGACAGCTCAGGCACCCGTAGCACTTGGCAGATAAGTATAAGGTCGGACAGCTTCTCGACATGCCTGATGCCCTGCTCGACCTTCTTCCACCATGACAGCGACTTGCCGACCAGGCCCGCGCAGACCTCTTGAGTCATGCCCCGATACATGCGGTACGCCGCGATCCGCTCACCGATCGACATCTCCGGAGTCACCACAGCCGCCATCGCTCACCCATCGCCCCATGACCGCCTCGCCAGTCCGAGTACACCACGCGAAGACGTGATGCCGGATCGGTTGCCACCCGGCAGGCTGGGTGACGAGCCGGCCGAGCAGCGCGCCGGCCGCCCGTACCCCCGGAGGGTTCGCGATGACCGCTCACCCCGAAGCGCCCCACGCCCCGACGGCCGCAGTACGCAACCCCGACCCGACGACAATCACGGTCTGGTCAGACATCGGCTGCCCGTGGGCGGCGCTGGCCCTGCACACCCTGCACACCGTCGCCCGGGATCGGGACCAGGAAATCCTGGTCGACCACCGGGCGTTTCCACTCGAGCTGCTCAACCGGAGATCGACGCCAAAGTATGTCCTGGACGCCGAGATCGTGGCGATCGCGGGGCACTGGCCGGAGCTGGGCTGGCGGTCGTGGTCGGCGCCAGAGTGGACCTACCCGGTGACGACCCTGCCGGCGCTGGAGGCGGTCCAGGCCGCCAAGCAACCCGCAGTCGGTGGGCTGCCGGCCAGCGACGAACTCGACACCGCGCTGCGCAAGGCGTTCTACATCGATGGCCAGTGCATCAGCGTACACCCGGTGATCTTGGACGTGGCCGAGCAGTGCCAGCGCGTAAACACCGACGCGCTGGCAGCGGCGCTGGCCCGCGGCGACGGCCGGGCACAGGTGTACGAGCAGTGCTCGGTCGCCCAAGGTCCGCAGATTCAGGGCAGTCCGCACCTGTTTGCCACCGACGGGTTCGCCGTCCACAACCCAGGTGCGACGTACCACTGGACGATCCGGCCGGGCGTGGGCTTCCCCCGGCTGGAGCGGTACGACCCGACCTGGGCGGACGAGCTGCTCGACCTGCTCGCCACGGCGGTGTAACCGGCCGAGCAGCCGCGAGGGTGGACCGCGTTCGCTGCAGGCCGCCCGTTGCGAGGCGGCGCCGCTTCGGATATTTGTCATCACAGTTAACCGGTGGATTGCCGAGAAACACCTCAGATGCGGACCGATCAGCTCGATACTGATCCCGTCTGCGTCACCAGCGAACCGCCGCCTGCCGGCCTGGCGGAGCGGGGTGCGTACCGATGTGCAGGTCAACCGCGCTCCCGCACCGCCTGCGTACCGAAAGGATCTCACCGTGCATCGTCTGCGCCTCCTGCCGTGGCTCGCCGCCCTCGCGGCGCTGGCCACCGCGGTAGTCACCGGCTCGGCGCCCGCCAGCTCAGCGCCCGCCAGCTCCGTCACCCTGGCCGCATCCGCCTCCGCGCCGCACCAGCCCGCGCATCCGCACCGGCGGCCGGGCAGCTTCGTGGTGACCGGCGCCGTCACACGGCACCTGCGACTAGACGTCGCAGACCTGCGTATGCTGCCGTCCCAGACGGTGGCCGTGACCTTCCGGTCGGGCAGCGGCGTCGAGCGGCACGTCTATGTCGGCCCGCGCTTGTTCGACGTGCTCGCCGAGGCGGTCCCGCGGTTCAATCCGGCGATCAAGAACGACAAACTACGGTTCTTCATCAGCGTGACCGGCGCCGACGGCTACCGGGTTCTGGTGGCGTACGGCGAGATCGATCCCGACTTTGAGGCCAAGGACGTGCTACTCGCGACCAGCGAGGACGGCCGGTCGTTGGCCGCCGACGGACCGCGGCTGGTCGTACCCGGTGACAGCTACGGTGGGCGCTACGTCACCAACGTGGTCCGGGTGGTCCTCCGCAAGCCCGCGCGCTGACCCCCCACGACTGGAGCGGCCGGCCACTCGATCATGCCGTGGCGGACCGCCCCGGCTCAACAGCCTCCGTGCCACCTCCACGACGCCGTCGACCACCGGCTCAAGCCAACCGACGGTGCGGTTCAGCAGCCCGGTGACCGAACGGTGCCCCCTTGCTGGGCCTGCCGCCATCTGAGGGCAACTGGTCACCTGTTGCTGCTTAGTACGAACCACAGGTGCCCACTTGCGGG